>WNGQ01016307.1_pt1 | contig 14208 bp, 7 predicted proteins | sample 5407661 | NCBI WGS metagenome assembly WNGQ01 (sample SAMN13153382, study PRJNA577476) | soil metagenome | isolation source: 60 cm soil or saprolite under Garry oak tree replicate 2 | place: USA:California | collected 2016-06-15 | reverse complement strand
GTGTAAGGCGTATTCTATCTCACATCCGAGATTCCGAAAGTAACCATCTCTGCCCGGAAAGCCCATTGGTAACCGGAATTCGCGTGCTATTAAGGGAAGAGCGCTTTCTCCCCCCTTATCGCGATGAACGGAATCCTAGCTTCCCACTGGCTGGTGGTCGGGGACATGACTGTCCCCCGGCTCGTGGCACAGGAGTCGGCCGCGCTCATCGTCTTGGCCGCCAGCTTGCTAGTGTTCCGCACCTTTCGCGAGCGCTATCTCCTCATCTGGATTCTCGGCTGGTTGGCCTACTTCATCTCCCGCTGGACAGTGCATGGCAGCCTCGAATCCTACTCTCTGCCTCGATATCTCACCGCGATCTCACACGCCGAATTTATCCTGGCTGTTTGCCTCTTTGCCGCCGCAGTGTTTGTCTACACAAATGCGCGGGACTTCTTGCTTCCATTGCTGCTCACTTCGATTGGCGTAATCGCCTACGCGGCAGCCCGGGCGCTGCTATGGCCCGATTCGGTCACTTTGCGAGTCGCGCTCGAAATTGCTTATCGCCTGATTGCTCTGACCGCGTCCCTCCAGTTGATTCGCTTCCGCTGGGCTCGCTGGGAAATTGGAGCGTGGCTCCTGAGCCTTAGCCTCTTGCTCCAGCACCTCAAGTGGGCTCCGATCACTGATCATCTTCCGCCCGGCTTCAGCCTCATGGGGAGCATGATGCTGGGCTTGAGCATGCTCCTTGTGGTCTTTGACGACTACAAATTGCGCACGCGGCGCTTGGGAGTGGTCAACGCTCTCACCACCACCATTACTCGTGCTCAACAGCACGGCCCGATGATGGCCACCGCGCTCGAAGAGCTCAAACGGCTAATGCATGCCAGCGCCGCGTGGATCCGGCTACTTGAGGGCGACAGGACGGTGATCGCACAGCAGATTGGCCTTTCCCAGGAGTACCTGCGCGAACGCAACGCTGTGAAGCTTGATGACAATCTGGAGCAAGTACTGCGGGAAGGCACCACGAAGGTGATGAAAACGTCTGCCGCCACCGAAGACATTCAACCGTGCCTCAAGGCCGAACGCTTTCATCACGTCGTGCTGGTGCCTCTACTGGGAAAGAAATCAGCCATCGGCATTCTTGTTCTGGGCAGCCGTCATCGCCTCTCCTACACGCCCGATGAGATCGAGTTTCTGACCACCAGCGCTCATCAGCTTGGCCTGGCGATCGAGAACCTGCGGCTTGTAGAACAGATTCTTCGTTCCCAGCGCCAGTGGGCCAATACCTTCGATTCCATTCACGATTTCGTCTTAGTGCACGATGCGGAGTTCCGCGTTGTGAAGGCAAATCGTGCCATCTTGCAGCGTCTGGAGCGCGCGCCCGCAGACGTAGTTGGCAATCTCTGCGAAGCTGTTCTGCCAAGAAATTATGGCCAATGGAGCGGGTGTCCTTACTGTCACGGTAGCGACGAGGGCTTCTACGAAGGCACGGATCCATGCTTCGGCGGCTTTTCCATGATTTCCACCTCCTCCTACATGGAGCAGGGAAGCAAGCAAAAAGGCACCATTCATGTGGTGCGTGACACGACCGACCGGCGCATTGCCGAAGAGAAGTATCGCCTTCTCTTTGAGCAGGTGCAGGAAGGCGTTTTCGTTGCCACCCCCGAAGGCAAACTACTGGATTGCAATGACGCATTCTTGCGCATGCTCGGGTACACCAGCAGGGAAGAACTGATGGCTTTGAACGTTGATGCTGAGCTTTACGCTTCCCGTGAACAGCGCGAGGTCTTTCGCCGCGAAGTCGAACTTCACAACTATGTCCGGAATTTTGAAGTCACTTTGCGCCGCAAGGATGGCGCGTTGCTCAGTGCTATGGAGAGCAGCTTCGCCACTCGCAATGCCGAAGGCAAAATCGAACGTTATCAGGGCTTCCTGCTCGACATCACTGAGAAGAAGCGTGCGGAAGATGAGATTCGCCGTCGCAATCGTGAACTGAATGCACTCAACGCTATGGCGGTGATCGCAACCCAGTCCTTCGATCTGGACGAAATTTTGAATCTCACCCTGCGTCAGGTGATTTCCCTATTAGGAGCAGAAACAGGATCGATTTATCTCTCTGACTCGGATGAGAAGACCTTCCGCCGCCGCGCCGGTTGGGGGCAGAGAAGCGCGGAACGGGCACGGTTCTCAGAAGTGAAATTCCCCGAAGGTTTTGGCGATCTCGTCACCCGCTCACGCACCGAAGTGATCACCGCCGAGTATCTGCCGCACCTTCCCCCGCTGGTTGCCGAGTTCATCCGCGCCGATGGCTTGCTCTCTTGGATTTGGGTACTGCTCTGGGGGAAAGATGGCCCCATGGGAATCATGGGAATCAGCAGCCGCGAAACCCGCGAGTACACCAGCAACGACGAAAATCTCCTGGTAGCAATTGGCCGCCAATTGTCCACCACGATCGAAAAAGTCCGGCTCTATGAAGAGACCTGTCGCGCCTATGAAGACCTGCGGCACACACAGGAGCAATTGCTGCAAAGTGAGAAGATGTCTGCCATTGGCCAGTTGATCGCCGGCGTCGCTCACGAGTTGAACAACCCGCTGACGGCGATTCTCGGCTACGCCCAACTGCTCGAAAGCGAAGGCCTCGGCGAGCGCGCCGCCGATTTCGTCGGAAAGCTCTTCAAGCAGGCTCAGCGGACGCATCGGGTAGTGCAGAACCTGCTTTCTTTTGCCCGGCAGCGCAAGCCGGAGAAACAGCAGGTAGACGTTCGCAAAGTTCTCCAGGAAACCCTCGCGCTGCGTGACTACGATCTGCGGGTAAATAACATAAAGTTGGAGCAGCAGGTTGACGCCGACCTTCCGGCCGTGACCGCCGACCCGCATCAACTCGAGCAAGTATTCCTCAACATCATCAATAATGCCGTCGACGCCATGCTGGAAGGGGAAGGGCGGCAGCTTGAAAGTTCGCATGTCCGCAAAAGATGGCGATGTGCTCGCGGAATTTCAGGATTCCGGGCCTGGAATCAAAGAGCCCGGCAAGATTTTCGATCCCTTCTACACCACCAAAGACGTTGGCAAAGGCACAGGGCTGGGACTCAGCATTTGCTACGGTATCGTGAAGGAGCACGGCGGCGACATAACCGCCCGCAACTGCCCGGATGGCGGAGCCATCGTCGAAGTTCGATTCCCCTCTTCCGACCGCGTGGCTGCACCTGAGATTGCGGCTCCACTGCCGCCCCGCGAGTTTGCCATTGAGGGACGGATTCTCCTCGCCGAGGACGAAGCGGCCGTTCTGGAATTCGAGCGCGACGTGCTCACCGGGGCTGGCGCTCAGGTGGTCACGTTAATGAATGCTGAGGACGTCCGCATGCGCCTGCTGACCGAATCTTTTGATGCTGTGATTGTCAACGGAAAACTCCCCGGCGGATGGAGCGCTCCTGAGGTGTATGGCTGGATTTCCGGCAAGTGCCCTGGTCTTGAAAAACGTCTCCTGTTTACCTTCTCCAGTGACGCGGAACCCGAAGTGCGCGACTTCCTCGCTCAAAACAACTTGCCGCATCTGGTAAAACCATTTGAAGTTGCAGACCTGATCGCGCAAGCGCGGCGCCTGCTGCAAAAGACCCACGCGGTCGCAGCAAGCTAGGGAATTTCTTTGCGAACTTTGCGGATTTTCCTCAGCGTTCTTGGCGGTTAAAATCTCTTGATTAGGAACCGCCGGTCAAAGTGGGGAAGAGCAAAATGTGTCTATAAGCTCTCTTTCAAGCGCCGGCTGAATTCGCGGATCGCCGATTCATTTCGCCGATACCACATCCACAAACCTAATTTCTGCGCCTCCACCAATCCCGCTTTCGTCAGAAGTGACATGTGGTGAGAAATCGTCGGCTGGGACAGCCGCACTCGCTCTTCAATATCCGAGGCGCACAAACCCTCGTCTTTGCCGATCGCGCACCCGCCCCGTTCTTTCAACGCGCGCAAAATCCGCCGTCGAGTCGGATCAGCAACCGCCTGTAACATCAGATCGAACTCCTGCTCGGATTTGCCCATGAACTAACAAATACTCATCACATTGGCCGCTGTCAATATATTGATTCGCCTCTTCGTGATCGAATAAGAAGCGTACCGCAATATGGCTTGTAGCACCTTGGACCCTGCAAAGACCGCACATCGGATCAAAGGAGTTGTTGTTGTGCGCCAGCTGTCCGTTTTTGTGCGAAGCGGCTGGCAGCCACCGCCAAGCCGGCGTTCGCGTTCTGCGCCACTTGCGCAGAACAAGGCTCGGCGCCATCTACTGACTTTGCTCTCCCTGACACTGGACAAACGAAAGCAAGCGATATAAAAAGAAAGCGCAATCATAATCCCTAGCTTCCGAGAACTGTACTGCCTTTTGAGGAACAGCGTGCTTAACGAAGAACGACGTCGCGCGATTGTGGAGATCCTCGGCCGGGATGGCCGTGTGCTGGTCGCAGACATGGCGCAAAAATTTCAGACGTCGCAGGTTACCATTCGCAAGGACCTGGAGGTTCTACACAGTCACGGGCTTATCCACCGGACTCATGGTGGCGCGCTGCCAGCTCGGGAAGGAGCGCTCGAAGACCCAACACTGCTCGAAAAAGAAAGGCTTCGGCGCAAGGAGAAGCTGCGCATCGCAGCTTGCGCCGCCGGACTGGTCAAAGAGGGTCAGGTCGTGATCCTTGATTCCGGCACGACTACGACGGCCATTGGCCGCGCGCTGCGTAACTTTCGGAATGTTACGATTGTTACGAATGCGGTAAACATCGCCGCGGAGCTGTCTGGGGCTTCGGTAGAAGTAATTCTCACAGGCGGCACGTTGCGCAAGAATTCGTTTTCTCTGGTAGGACCGATTGCCGAAGAAACGCTACGCCGGCTGAATGCAGACATTCTGTTTCTCGGCGTGGACGGCTTCGACGTCCATTATGGACTCAGCACGCCGAATCTCTTGGAGGCGAAGGTCAATCGAGTGATGGTGGAAGCCGCAAAAAGAACTGTGGCCGTGTGTGATTCGAGCAAATTCGGCCGCCGGAGCTTGTCATTGATCGTCCCGACGAGCGCTTTGCAGGAGGTGATCACCGACCGCGGAATTCCTAAGTCGGATTTGCGCGCACTCAAAAAATCCGGCTTAGAGGTGACCCTTGTCTGAAAAGAGAGGCGATGGATCGTCCTCCCAGGCGATTGTGGTTCCCGGGGCTCATTCGCTGGCAGAAATTCTGTCGCAGCCTCAATTCTGGGGCCGGTGCCTCGAGGCTTTGCAGAGGCCTGGATCGATGGATCTCCAGTGCCAATATTTCCACGATGCCACCGAGTTGTTATTCATCGGCTGTGGCTCAAGCTACTACATCGCGCTTGCGGCCGCGGCCTCCTGGAAAATGATTACGGGAAGGCGCGCGCGGGCGATTGCGGCTTCGGAGCTGCTCCTGTACCCCAACCTCGTGTTAGCCGATTCATCGGGAGTTGCCGCGGCGGTGATTTCCCGCTCCGGCCGGACGTCTGAGACGGTAAGAGCGGCAGAATTTCTTGAGCGCGAGAAGGACATTCGCACCCTTGCTGTGACCGGAACAAGGACTCAGCCGCTGGATCAGATAGCCAGCAGCACTCTGGGGCTGCCGCCCTGCGACGAAGAAAGCACTGTGATGACACGTTCGTTCACGGCGATGCTCCTGGGCTTGCAGTATCTAGCGGCCATGGTCGCAGGTGATGACGGACTGATCGCCGCGCTGGCCAAGCTACCTGCTGTAGCTGAAAAAGCAATGGGCGCCTTGCATCCTCGGATTCGCGAATTTGTCGCTTCCCATCAGTTCGATGACTATGTGTGTTTGGGGCAGGGTCCCTTCTACGGTTTGGCATGCGAAACCGCACTCAAGCTAACAGAGATGTCAGTTTCTTACGCTCAGAGCTTTCATACCCTGGAATTCCGGCACGGACCGAAGTCAATCGTTAGCCCCAAGACGCTGCTCTTTTTTCTGCTCTCCGAACAAGGATATGACTCCGAATGCGACGTTTTGCAGGAGATGAAAGGCCTAGGCGCAACCATCCTGACAATCGCGAATCACGCGGACAAACGTGCTCGGGAATCTTCGGATCTATTGATTGAGCTTGGCTTTGACCTGCCGGAGCTGGCGCGGCTGGCGCCATATGTTTTCGCCGGTCAGCTCGCGGGCCTTTACACAGGACTGAAGAAGGGCCTTGATCCGGATAATCCACGCAACTTGAGCCGAGTTGTCATTCTGGACGACGACTGATCTCTCAGACAATTTCACCATGCCACGCTTTGACGTCACCATTGCCGGTGAACTGAACCTTGACCTTATTCTGTACGGTTTGCCTGACGAGCTTCCGCCCGAACGGGAATTGCTTGCGGATCGCATGATGCTCACGCTGGGCAGTTCTTCTGCGATAGTCGCACATAATCTCGCAGCACTGGGCGCTCGCGTTGGTTTCATTTCACGTATCGGCGACGATCCACTGGGCCAGATCGCGCTGGATCGCCTCGCGGCCAGCGGCGTTGACGTATCAAAGGTGCGCAAGGTGCCTGGCGCGACCAAAACTGGGCTTACCGTGCTCCTGCAAAGAGACGCGTGGCGCACCATCATTACCTACGCTGGAACGATCTTCGACCTGACGTTTGAAGACTTAGATCTCGGCTATCTGGGGGACTCGAGGCATTTCCATCTGTCTTCGTTCTATCTGCACCGCGGCTTGCGGAATCGGATTGTGGAACTACTACAAAAGATGAAGGCCGCCCGTTTGACGGTTTCTCTGGACACAAACGACGATCCCGACGATCTCTGGCAGGGAAGTTTAATGGAGGCACTCCGTTATGTGGACGTCTTCTTACCTAACGCCCGCGAGGCAAGAAAGATCGCCGGCACCGAAGATGCGGAGGCTGCTCTCCGTTTTCTCGCGAAGCGCGTGCCTCTGGTGGTCATGAAAGTTGGCGCAGAAGGCGCGCTGGCGCAACGCGGAGAGGAACGCTTCAAGTCGCCGGCATTCAGAGTAAATGCGGTAGATTCAATTGGAGCGGGCGACAGCTTCGATGCTGGTTTCCTCCACCAATACCTGCGAGGCGCTGATCTTCCCGCCTGTATGGCTGCGGGGAATTTGGCTGGCGCGTTCTCGACAACCCGTTCCGGAGGAACTGAGGCTTTCCGGGATCGCGAGTATCGCCAGCAATTCTTCAGCGCCAATGCACCCAATCTCAAGCTACCTGATCGTCGCTAGCAACTTGGAAGGTCAGTCTATCTCGATACTTCCAACAACAAATGTTCCTTAAACTCAGTTGCTAATCGAGGAGCTTTGTCCGCCGTGGCTTCTACCGTTCCTAAGTCCTTGCCGTCAGCGTAATCAACAACGTGATATGTGCCCGGCTCAAGTCCTCGCAATTCCACTTCTCCCCTCCATGCTGCCGAGCTGGACGCGAAAAACGCGTAATACATTTTGCCGTCTTTCTCGATTGCATAGCCCTCGGGCGTGTCATAGCCATCGACATAGAGATTGCGGAAATTGCCCTTCGAAAGCATCTTCTCGTTGTAAATGCCGATCCACTTTTTCCAATGCGCTTCTTTGTTCTGAGTTAGCAGAACATTTTTGAATTTCGGTCCAGGATCGGGCCATACAAATTTGGTCCCAACCACGCCGCCGGTGCCGATGGTGGAGGCAAAATCGTTTCCGTGTTCCAGCCAACTTTTGCCCACACGTGTCATCGCGGAAAGTTCGACATGGTCGCCGTACACAGCAGCTTCCGGCCCAAGCAGGGCTTTATACATCTTGATGCGGCGACGCACTTGCACTGCGCCAACCGGGTCGGCAGTGACCGCCTGATCCATATACGGCAGCCAGGCCAACGATGGCGGCGTGCCGCAAGGACAGCTCTGAGTCACGCTTTCCGGCTTTATCGCCCGCGTAGTTTGAAAAATCGTCTTGTACACGTCAGCCATAGCATTGACAGAATCCTGCGGTGACTTGTGGTGGTGCGCAGGGTTGTAGCACATGGGCACCGTGTAAATGTTGTCCAGCTTTGAGCCGTCGAATCCCCAGTCGCGAATGAATTTTTCCGTTAGTTGTTTGTAATACGCTTGCACCTCTGGCACCGCAGGGCACAGTACCGCCAAATCGCGGACCATCCGAGCATGTTTGCCGTTCTTGTCGAGAATGAGCCATTCGGGATGCTCCTTCGCCACTTTCGAGAGAAGGTATTTGTGCGACTCATATTTTCCTTGCCCATCTTCGACACCAAGCGGCAACCACCAGAGCTGTACTAATTCACCTTGCTTATGGAATTCGTCCGTCATCTTCTTAATCGAGTCGCCGGGAAAAGTATCCGGTCGCGGATCCCAATCACCGTATGTATCGAACCAGCGGTCATCCAACGTAGCCCACTTGATTCCGAGCTCCTTCAGTTTGGGAACCGTACCCAACATCTGCGCTGGAGTTACGTTGAACTCGTATCCCCAACCGCACCAGCTTACGTTGTACGCTTCGCCGGAAGGCTTGGGAATTTCCCATCCTTCTTTCTGCAACACACGCGACCACAGATGCAGCGGCTCGTAAAAATCTCCGGAATAAATGGCCACAAAACTTCGAGGAGTAGAGTAGGTCTCACCTGGCTTGAGAGTCGCGTTCGCAGGAATGCTAAGCGCGGCGTTTACACGGCCATCGGCTTGCACGTTGACGGGCAGCGAGAGCGAGAGCGGCACTGTCTCGATGTGGCCAATAGCTTCGCCGACGGATGCCGTCCAGAAGGCAACCACGGGGATGCCGCCGCCGTAACCGCCTTTTACGATCCCTCCCATGACGTTTGGCTGGGAGAATTTGCTCGTGAGTCTCACGACATCATCTTTGCCCCACTCATAGCTGGAACCCTGAAACGACCACATGTCGTACGGCTTCTTCACAACGTGAGAATCGAACCGATGTTGCTGTTCGATGATGTTGTCGATGTGGTAGTCCGAGGCTCCAGTATTCGTATATAACACGCTGCTCAGCAGCAGATTGGGGAAATCATCGTATGCCTCGATAAGTAATTTCTGCTGGAGGCCGGTCCCAGAAGCCTCAACCGCTTCGGCTGGAATCTCTACGTGTTTGCCGCGTCCGAGCTTGCCGGCGGCATCAGTGACTTTCGCCTGACTGAAATCCAACCTGAAGCGCACTTCCTTGCCGCCTTGCAATAGATAGTCACTCGCAGGAGAGTTTTCCTCCGGTTCATCCAAACTTAGTTTGGTTCCCTGGTTCGACAAAAAGGCCTGCACGTATCCAGAGGGCAGAACCTGAAACTCCGCGCTGCTGGTAGCGACTATCACCGGGCCGCCATCATTTACGACGACCTTGATTTTTGACGGCTCTGATTGAGCTTCGGGCCTGTTCTCCTTGCGCGCGCATCCAGTGGTGAGCAGTATTGCTCCGGTTACTATAAGAATCAATTTCAATGAGACAGCAGAGATGTATGTCCGCCAAAAAAGCTGTTTCATTGGGCCCCCTTGTGTAATTCTGCTGTACTGTTGAATTGCCGAAAGACCCGCTCTGCATTGAGGTGGTATATTAAATCTTCCAGCGGCCTTGTGCCGGATACCCCCAGTAATCAAAATACTCATCGCCGGTTTCCAGCCAACGGAAGTGATTTCGGTACATGGCTTCATCCATCCCATTGTCCGTGCCAAACATGATGCGATCCTGATATTTGATAAAAAATTCCCGAGCGCGACGTGGTTGCCGGCCCAATTCCGCCTGTCGCGCGCCGAATTCCACCATCATGTTGGAATATTTGTCTAGTTCGCTGGCGACGTAATCCAGATTTTCCGGCCAGTTTGCCATGTGCAAAGCGACGAAGGTGGTATGCGGATGCCTGGCAATCGTGCGATCCCGCGCGTGCAGAATCGAAATTTTGCTGGGGAACTGCGGACCGTAAAAACTCCAATCGGGATGCTCGACTAATTCTTCATACCGCTCGTTGTTGTTATCGATGGCACCTTTAGCCCGCGAGCCCCTCGCGAGACCGCGTCGTCAAGCTGCGCCACCATTTCCTGGCTGAAGTTCGGATCATCGATTTTGGACCAGTCGATCTGACTGAAAACCATGAATCGCCCGGGATAAGGCTTGACCATTGTGTCGATGACTTTCTGAAGCTTCTCGCCCCACATGCCAGTCAGGATTACAACTGTTTTGACGTTGGTTTTATCCATGACTTCGACGACACGCTGCGGAGGTATTGGCTCATCGATTCCCTGAGCGTCGTTGACATGGTTATGGACATCGATCACATAAAACTTTGCCCGCTCGATCTCGTGTGCAGGCGCATGCAGCATCGAGACCGGATGAAAATCTTTCAGCAACAGAGTCTTCTTCTTTTCCGCATCCGCCGCAGACTTGTAGCCGATTTGCGAAGAAGAAGTTTGACTTGTGGACTGATTGCCCGTCTGAGCACCGCTGGCGCAAATCAAACCGGCTAACAGAAGAAGGAAGCCTGCTCGCATACAATCAACCTCGCCATGACGCTTTCGAATGCTTGCTATTTTAATTTCAATTTATCCGGTATTCTCAGGCTTCTAAATGCTTCACTCACTCCGTGAAAGGCATCACACGGTGGCCAATGCGATTTCGAGGACGATATTTGCTGTGCGTCCTAAGGACGGGCCAAAATGTAGCCCCCAGGAATTTTCGTCTTGACAAACGCTTCCGTTCGAAAGTAAAAGTAAGCGTTCGTAACTATACCGCAATTCGTCGATTCTTTAATAAAAAAGCATCAGGCTGTTGACTTCCGCCGTGATGCGGAGAACGTGCTCACGGCGGCGCCTCACCCACGGGAGGATCGCATGTCGAGCTCGATGAATTCCCGCGTGTTGCTTGTGTTTGTCATCGCCCTTGCATTGTCCGTTCTTAGCTTCGCACAAAAAGATACCGGCAGTATCGTAGGTACAGTTAAGGATCAAACCGGCGCTCTTGTGGCCAACGCGAAAGTGACAGTGACTGACGTCGAGCGTGGCCCTGCGCTGACTACCACCACCAACGATGCGGGCGAATACGTTGCGGGTCCGCTGCGGGTCGGCCGTTACACAGTGATGGTGCAGCATCCCGGATTTAAGCAGGCAGTTTCTGTGCCCGTCAATCTAGACGTGCAGCAGCGAATCGCAATCAATGTGACGCTCCAGGTGGGACAGATTTCAGAAGCAGTTGAAGTGACAGGAGCGGCCCCGCTTTTGGAAACGGAAACCTCTGAGTTGGGCCAGGTGGTGGACCACAAGCGCGTTGCCAATCTGCCGCTCAATGGCCGCAATTTCGCGCAACTTGCCCTGCTGACTGCCGGCACTGCGCCGAGTGAGCCTGGGGCGCGCGACGAGGGCGGCTACGGGTTCTCCGCGAATGGCGCCCGCTCTCTTCAAAACAACTTTCTGCTTGATGGTGTGGACAACAATTCCAACCTTCCCGATCTGCTGAATGAAACCAACTACGTGATTCAGCCTTCGGTGGAAGCTTTGGAAGAGTTCAAAGTTCAGACCAACGCCTACAGTGCGGAGTTCGGCCGCGGCAACGGCGCGATCATCAATGCCACTATAAAATCGGGCACCAATCAATTTCACGGCAGCGTGTACGAGTTTTTGCGGAATGAGAAATTGGATGGTAAGAATTTTTTTGACGATCCCACCCTACCCATTGCTCCTTACAAGCAGAATCAGTTCGGTTTCACCTTCGGCGGCCCCATCGCACGCAATCGCACTTTCTTCTTTGTTGATTACGAAGGGTTGAGAATTCGGCAGGCGCAGACGCTGACGTCTACCGTACCGACTGATGCGCTGCGATCGGGCGATTTCTCTGATCAGTTAGATTTGACGCAACAAACCGGGACGGATTGTTTAGGTCATCCGACGTTCGTGGGAGAGATTTTTGATGCCCGCAGTGCAGGAAACGGATGCGGAGTTGCATTTCAATACGACGGTAGTGGGATGCCAATCAATGCGATCCTCCAGAGTCAGCTAGACCCTCTCGCCGTCGCGATCACGAAACTGTACCCACTGCCTAACGTTAATGGAAATGGTTTTAATTTCCTGTCGAATCCAGTTCGCAGCGAAACCCGGAACAACTTCGACGTTCGCGTGGATCAGAAATACACCGAGAAGGATTACGGCTTCTTCCGTTTCAGCTACGAAGATCAGCCCAGCGTTATCCCCGGCCCCTTCGACAGCACAGGCGGGGATGGCGGCGGCTTCTTCAGCGGTGTCGAGGACAATGCGTATCGCAGCTTCGCGACAAGTTGGACGCACTTGTTTCGCAACAACCTCACCAACGAATTCCGCCTCGGCTATAATCGCGTCAACTCCGAACGTCATCAGATCAATTCTGACAAGACCAGCGAACAGCTGCTCAATTACCCCGGGGGCTTCCCCGGCATTCCGAACGTGCCTGGGAATGGCGGCCTCCCCCAACTGACCTTCAGCGACGTATCTCAGATTGGCAGCCCCACGTTCTTGCCTTCGCATGAGGTCCAAAATACCTACGGTGTGTCTGAGAATCTAACGTGGGTGCGCGGCAATCATTCTCTCAAGTTCGGGACCGAGATTCGCTCCGAAGAGTTCACCATCTTCCAGCCCGCCGCACCTCGCGGCACGCTTGACTTCGGTCCGGGTCTGACTGACAACCCAGGCAATCAGTTTACGGGTGGTTCCGGATTCGCTTCCTTCCTGGTTGGCTTGAGTGATGGCGGCAGTATCAACAACCTGCACAATATTGATTATCACCACCAGGTTTACGCGTTCTTTGGGCAAGATGATTGGAGGGTGACGCCGAAACTCACTCTCAACTTGGGCTTGCGCTACGAATTGTTTACCACGATCAAGGAGCGACACAACGAGCAGGGCACTTTTGATTTGGCAACTGCCAGCTTTATCGTTCCCAAGGGCGTAAATGCGCAGCTCACCCCTATGTTGGCGGCTATCGTTCCCGTACGTGCCACTGGGACCCCGGGGTTGATCTCGCCCGACACCAATAATTTCGCTCCGCGCATCGGCTTGGCGTATCAGGCGACCAATAAGCTCGTTATACGAACTGGCTATGGCATTTTCTATGGCGGGGACGAGGCGGGCCCATACTCCAATCCGAGCATGGGATTCAACCCGCCATTCTTTATCAGCAAAAACTTCAATCAGCCTTGTGGCACGCCGTCGGCAAATCCGGCAACGGTGGACTGCTCTTTGTCCGGCATACCAACACTATCGAGCGGCTTTCCGGCCAATTCATTGGTTGATCCCGAGCCGCCTCCACTTTTTTTCTCACTCGATCCCAAGTTGGTCACGCCCTACATGCAACAATGGCACTTGTCCACCCAATATGAATTGTCTTCGAACACGGTATTCGAAGTCACCTATGCGGGATCAAGAGGGCTGAAGCAATACATCTACCTGAACGGCAATCAGGCCGCGCCAAATCCTGACCCTGATCTGCCTTTTGCTCCCCGCCGTCCTATTCCTGCGCTCGACGGCTTTATTGGCTGGTTCCGATCTGCGGGACATTCAAACTACAACTCACTTCAATTGCGTGCCGAGAAGCGCTTCTCTCACGGACTCACGTTCCTTGCGTCTTATACGTGGGCGCACGCACTCGACATCGCTTCCAACGCCGATCTGGGAGCACAGAACGGTGGTGACTTCCGCTACTTCCTGCAGCCCCAACGGGAATACGGCAACTCTGACTTCGACGTTCGCCACCGCTTCGTCTTCAGTTATCTGTACGAGCTACCGATCGGCCACGGCAAACGCACATTTGGCAACGCTAGCGGAGTGCTTAACCAGATTGTCGGTGGCTGGCAGGTTGGCGGCATTACTTCTGTTTCATCCGGAAACTGGTTCACCATACTAGATGATAACGGCGTCGCCAACTCTGATGGCCAGCAGCGTCCCGACCTGGTCGGGGATCCACGTGCAAAATCCTGTATGCCCAATACCTTCTTCAACACGTGCGCCTTCGCGGATCCACCAGCTGGCTCCTTCGGTGATGTCAGCCGCAACAGCGTTCAGGGACCGGGCTACCAAATTTGGGACTTCTCGCTGTTCAAAAACTTTCCGATTTCTGAGCGCACCAAGCTCGAGTTCCGCGCCGAATTCTTCAACGTGTTCAACCATCCGAACCTGCAGTTTGCCAAATCGGGGCCACAGAACTCGATTAACACAACAACGTTCGGCACGCCAGAATTTGGATTCCTGACCGCGGCCCGCGATCCGCGCCAGATTC
>WNGQ01004281.1_pt1 | contig 14211 bp, 18 predicted proteins | sample 5407661 | NCBI WGS metagenome assembly WNGQ01 (sample SAMN13153382, study PRJNA577476) | soil metagenome | isolation source: 60 cm soil or saprolite under Garry oak tree replicate 2 | place: USA:California | collected 2016-06-15 | reverse complement strand
CTTTCGGGCATAGGAGCGCCAGGGAGTATCAAGAGGAGCGTGTCTTGGGGAACATCTTCCAGGAGCCAATAGAGGCTATCTGGCACGGCGAGCGGTATGAGGCATTTCGCCGGGCTTTTGAGAGCGATCACCCCGCCAGACACTGCTCGCAATGTGGCCTCAACTGGAGCTACTAGATAGATTGTGCATAGTCTGGCGTCTGAAACCGTTCAGCACTCCAATGAGTGCTGCTACGCCCAGCGCGATCATCACCGGCGTATAGACGAGCCTGTAATAGAGAGTCCAATCGGAATTAAAAAAGTAGCCCAGCAGGGAAGTGACGGTAAAATACCAGACTGCGATGATTGCCAGGCTCCTGCCGCTCAACCCCACGCGAGTCCATAGTGGGCCAACGAATACAGGCACCCAGAGCAATAAGGTGGTAGTATACCAGGGAAATACGTGGGAGGAGATAGAGAGCACAACCCCATATAATAAGAGCACACCAGCTTCTATACTGATGCGCCTGCGTAAACGCATGACACATACGATCAGTGATACGGCGCTTACAAGCAGCGCATCAACGATATGCTCAAGTGTGATCGTCGAAGCCAGGCCCATACGCATTCGATCTGCCAGCCAGTGAACGACTTGCTGTGTGACTCCTGCATTCTGTCCCTGTTCGCTGGCATACGTCGTCAAATAACCCCATACCTGGCCCTGCCCCATAATGAGATAGGGTAGGTAGCCGAGCATGATCGTCGCCAAACAGGCAATGACCAGGGGAGCTTCCAGGCGTATCAAGCTGCCTATGGTCTGTAGACGGCCATCATTTCTTCCAGACACCAGAGGCGGGAAGGCGGCCAGCAGCAGAAGCGGGTAAATTTTAATGAGCGCCGCCAGGCCGATGAAGAAGCCGGTCAGGATACGTCCGCGTGTGCTGGCATTGGAGGCAGAGAGGACGGCAAGAAGAGTAAACGTCAGGGCGATGACATCAACGTGACCCTGGATGGCAAATTCGACGATGGGCAAGGGACACCAGGCATAGAGAATGACACGGCGCTGATCGACCCCCTTGCGCCCGAGCAGGACGACAAGCGCGATGCAGGTGACCATGTCAAAGACAAGAAATATGCTCTTGAGGAAAAATAAGTTGGCTGGGGCAAGCACATAACTTAATAAAAAAATACCCTGCGCACCCGGTGGATAGATCGTGGGAACGGTGCGAAAACGGCTATTGGGAAAGAGTACGTTATCAAGCAAAGGCCGCAAGACTTTATCCACGGGTGCATACACATAGGGACTGAAGCCGTGCAGCGTGACCCGGGCATCCCACAGATAACGCCATGCGTCACGCGACAGGCTGGGAAGAAGCGGAAGGAGCATTGCGCGTAGTACAAGCGCTCCCAATAAGATCATACTCACTTCGACCCAGTGCCAGCGCCCTGGAACTGGTTTCGTGGCCAGCACGAAAGCGCAGGCGGCAAAATAGGGGAGGAAACCGATCATCCAGACCTGTAAAAATGGTGTGATATGCTCATCGCTCTGTGGCGCTACGCTGATGAGCAGGAGAGAGATGACGACCGAGAGCAGCCAGAGCAGGCAGAGCACGAGTAGACGCCGCCAGGGATGCCTGGCAGTCATCGAGGTACCAGCTCTCTGTAGTACTGCGGGTACCTGCAAGGTGGGCATGTATTTTTTGCCTTTCCAAATCAGTCTACTCACAATGCTGAGGCGTTTGTCCTTGGTGTCAAGAGAGATTAGCCTGATCTTACGAATGCATATAGATTCCCGTCGTGTGCCCCCACATACAACCAGGACCTGATGACTGCAGGTGAAGAGGTAGCGGCACTGTGCAGATCGGCATATTGCAACTGGTTTCCTGTGGCGGCTCCAAGCACCTCTACGCCGCCGTCGCCGGGACCGAAAGCATCGCCCACACCGATATACAGCGTCCGGCCAACCGTGGCAGGTGAGGCGTAGACAATGGCCGGAATGGCGTGTTGCCAGCGAGGAGCGCCTGTCTGGGCATCTATCGCCCAGCTCACTGAACGCCTTATCAAGACGGCTACGACGTAGATCGTGCCATGAGCAAAGGCTGGCGAACTGAAAACGTGATCTCCGACGTGCGTCCGCCACAGGACACGTCCGCTCTGGGCATCCAGGCTGTACAGCGAACCATCTTTGCCGCCCACCGCAATGCGCAGTTGACCGCGTTGATCGTGGTAGAGCAGCGGACCAGAGCCAACATCGGTATCGGCTACGTCACGCAGGACCGAACTCCAGCGCCAGAGGACATGCCCATCGTGCAGGTCAAGAGCTTCCGCTCCATCGTTGGGGTCGCCTATGCCTACGTAGACAACTCCTTTCGTCGCATCAACTGCTGGCGAGCTCCATATGCCACCGCCCGGCGTGCCGCCCGGTTCGCTCCACGTTCGCCAACGTCGCGCGCCTGTTGCCGCATCAAAGGCGAGCACCTCACCGGGGATTTTCGGCTTCTCACTCAACGTTGAGGCGGCACCAACGATGACCAGTCCGCCCGCGACTACGGGTGATGACCAGATCTTCGCGCCTGGATCATCAGCGGAACTGCGCCAGCGCAGATGACCAGAGGCCGCGTCCACAGCATAGACAAAACCATCGAGTGCGCCAATATAGACGGTGCCGTTTTGTATGGCAGGGGAACTATAGAGCGACCCGCCGGTCCGAAATTGCCAGAGCAATTGTTCACTGCGAGCGGCGAGGGCCGCTAAGATGCCGTTGGTCGAGGCGATGTAGACGACGCCGGCACTCACGATTGGAGAAGACAGGACCGGCACGCCCGTACAGTATGACCAGGCCGGAGTGAGCATACTACCACCAGTAGTAGCAGCTCCATCCCTATTAAGGTCGCCGTGAAACATGGGCCAATCGCCTTGCACTGGGGGCGTAGACGAGACCGCACGTATGGCGTGTGTCCTGCCAGCCGTTCCGCAACTGCTTGCTCCCGAAGTGGTGCCCTTGGGTGGTGTGCTGGCCGGTCCACAGGCGCTCAGGCCCAGGAAGCAGAGGCATAAGAGAGAGCACGTGCTTCGCACACATCTCGTTGGATTCAAACATCTGTTATTGTAGGACATATTCCCTCCGGGGCAGCACTACAGTCCTGAGTGCAGCCTCTCTATGCTCATCCTCACCGCTCGGCGGTGTACCACCTGTGGCATTGCACACAACACTTGCTGAGCAAAGCGACATGCTGTATGATGACCAGCACATGCATGAACACCTACTATACAGGGAAACATGCTTCCCGCTACAACCGAACCTGGCGAAGCTTTTTGCAAAAGACGCTTTCAGCAACGCTCTCTGCCATTGATGTCGCATCACTCCAGCAAAGAGCAAGCACACAAGAGCGCCCATTGCGCATCCTCGATGCGGCTTGCGGAACTGGACTGCTGCTTGAACAGCTTACCCATCTCTTGCCCCATGCCGAACTATATGGCATTGATAAGAGCCAGGCGATGCTCGCACAGGCAGCTCAGCTCCTGCGTGATCGCCCATATGTGCACCTGGTCCAGGCATCCCTCGGAGGCGGCGAAACGGCAGGCCTTCCCTTTGCGCTAGCCTCCTTCGACCTGATTACCTGCACCAACACCTGGCACTACCTCAAAGATCCAGCGGCAACGCTCGCGGGGCTGGGGCACCTGCTCCTCCCGGGAGGACAGGTGGTGATCGAGGACTATGTGCTTCGCGGGTTTCCTTTTCCCTGGAAAGCCTTTGAGTGGGTGATTACGTACTACGATCAAGAGCATATTCGGCTCTATACGCTCTCCGAAGCCCAGGCGTTGTGTCGAGACGCCGGGTTCCAGGTGGTGCTCGCGAAGCCCTTCCAGGTTGACCTCTTTTGTCAGGGGTGGGTCCTGTGTACCTACCCCGGCTAGAGGTGCTTGCCTTTTGGCACGCAAAAGGCGCGTCGCGTCGGTGGGCGAAAGACCGGTGAGGGTGGCGATTTCGCGGTAGGGGAAGCCCAGAACGACGCTGAGCATGAGTACAATCGCGTAGTCCTGAGGCATACATGCGAAGACCCGCTGAATCTGCTCGCGTTCGGCAGTCTCTGGAATACCTCCACACTACATATTACACGAGTCTGGGCAGCTCTATTTGCAAAAAAGGCCGTCCTGTTGTATATCTATCATCGCATTGAGCAAGGTTTCTATAGTCTGGACTACAGTAGCGCCTGGAGATAGAGGTAGAGTATGAGGAGCAGTTCCTATCTGGCGGACAGACCACCTGTCAGGATAAATTTGCCTGCCTTGCAGTACCTCTCCAAAAACTCGCTATGAGCCGGAAACACGGGCGCGAGTTCCTCAGGTGACTTGGTGGGATTGATGAAGAGGATGTACATCGTGCTTTTCTCTTCCTTTCATTGTGTGTACCCGTTTGCGTCAGTACAAGTATACTCAATTTCGAAGAACGTTTGCAGATGAGACACGTGCCGGGCGGTCGCCTTTCTCGACCTCAGCCAGGGAGTGCGACCTCGTGTTACATCTGTAACACTCTCCTATCAGGGGACCTACGAGGTAAACCAGCGGTCGATCTGCTCGCGTGTGTCGAAGTATCCGGTTGGGAACCAGGTCACTCCTTCTGGCATCGGCTCGGTCTCCGGCGCCGTTCCCGCTGGCAGCAGGAACGCGAATTTCTTCACGCCCGCCCGGTTGTATTGCGGAATAATATGCTCCTCTCTCCACGGCCCCGTGTGCGCGCCAGGGTGGTGCTTAAATGCTCGCGTATCGATCAGTGTGAACGCAACGTGATACTGCTCTGCGGCGGCTGCATAGCGCTCCAGCCACCCCATGTAGTCATCGTCGCTCATAGACGCGGTCTCCGCAAACCAGCGCAGTTCGAGCATGTTCCTGGCATCATCGTAAATGATGACCCCAAACCTGTCCTGATACAATTGTGGCTCCAAGTCTTACCTCTCCTGTCTTCTCCCGGGCGCTAAAGGTCACCGATTGCTCCTCATTGCGCTCTGTACTACCGGCCTGCAACGTTTGGAACGCCGCAGGCGGCGCGAGTGGGGGTTGTCCTCGCTCTCTGTCTCGATTGACGCACTCTGGACAGAAGTGACACCATTGCTCAGCCCTCACATTGGAGCCCACCATACAACCTGAAGATTTGCGTCTCCTGTCACGCGCTGTATGATACGCGCCTATACGCACCTTGGCAAGTAGGGACAAAAATGATACTATGGATGCGGGGTAAGCCATGGAATAGTGCGTTGCCCGGTTCGACCGGGTCAAAGGAGAAATGAAATGAGCGCAGCACGTCAGGATACACCTGTGCTGAAGCGATTTGATTGTCCCGTCGACGGGTTTCAGCAGATTATGAATGGGAAATATAAACTGCGCATCTTATGGGATCTTCAGGATAGACCACACCGCTATGGGGAGATTAAGAAAGGACTCTTACGCGATATCAGCGGCAGCCCGGAGATTGCGCCCCGTGTGCTCAGTCGCGAACTGAAGTCCCTGGCAGCTCTGGGTCTCATCGAACGGACCGACTACCAGGTTGTGCCACCAAAGGTGGAGTATACTTTGACTCCTGTAGGCCACAGCCTATTACCGATCATCGCGCAAATGGCCCAGTGGGGCACGCAGTACCTGCTCCGTGACCCTGTTTTTCCGACGAACGAAGAGTCACACCTTGACTAGGTACGAGTACCCATGCTCTCCTCTTGATGAGCTATCTACTCATGCCGGGATCCTCGCAGCATCGCAAAACGAAAGGGAAAAACATAGGCTTTGCCATTCTCCTCTTTTCTGTCCTCCTCTGGTTTGGGCTGTACCTCATCAGCCGAGACCTGACCAGCCATTCGTCGTGGTCTTCTGCCTGACCGACCTTGCGTTCGCTTCGACCCAAACCTGCTCGCGTCGTGTTCCTCGTCACATTGCTCCTCTGTATCTTGAGCGAAGGTCTCTTCCTTCTCTCTCAGATCTGGCTGCCCTACACCTGGATTCTCCTCCTCTCTGGTTTAGACCTGTTCACACTTGGTATCACTCTTCCCACGTGATGCGCAACAAGATACAAGCTCGCTCGTTCATCTACAAACTTCACTGCGGAAAGTCAGTTGCTCTCTCCAGTTCTCACGCATTCGCAACAGAGCTCGTTTTCGACTGGCCGTGACAGATACTTGACTGTACGTTCAATAACCGGTACAATAGGGTCATGGGACTGGCGACTTTGGAGCTGTGTCCTGAAAACACCGCAACTTGCACCGGGAAAAAAGAACCATGCCACGACCAGCTACGTTCAATGCTGATGATGTCTTAGAGCGCGCTATGCTCACCTTCTGGACCTACGGCTATGCAGGGACGAGCATTGCAGACTTAGTCGAAAGGACTGAGCTGCTGCGCGGCAGCATTTATCATACCTTTGGTGATAAGCGATCGCTTTACATCCAAACGCTCGAGCGTTACGGACACATGGCGTTACAACAGGCCGCGGCTTTCTGGAACGAGGCGGAACCTTCGCTCAACGCTTTTCGTGCGTTCCTGATGGTGGTCGTCGATCTGCCCGAAGCCGAGAAGCGGCGCGGGAGCATGATCTGCAATTGCATCATCGAAGTCGTTCCCCATGACCCAGAGATCGCCAAAGTGGTCGAGGGCATGTTGAACGAATTCAAAAGGGTTCTAGAGGAAGTGCTCGAACGTGCCAGGCAGGCTGGCGAATTACACGCACACGCCAACACCACTGCCCTGGCCCGATACCTGGTGAGTAGCATCCAGGGGTTGTGCGTGACGGCCAAAGCAGGCGCGCCGCGCGAGGAATTGCTCGATATTGTGGAGGTCACGCTCTCCGCATTGCAGTGATCTTTTTTTCTCTCGATACTTGACCACTCGTTCAACAAGGAGACGGTATGAACATCATTGACTTTCTCATTGGGCTGACGTTGATGAATGCTATGCCTCATTTTGTTCTGGGTGTTTGGAAGGGTCGCATGCTATCGGCCTTTGGGTTTGGCGATACAAAAAACATCCTCTATGGAGTCTTGAATTTCGCCGTCTCTCTCGGATTGTTCGTCTCTCGATACGGGATCGCACAACTCTTCAGAAATGGCATTTATGCTGGGGCATTGGTATTACTCGTCATCTATTTCCTCACTGGACGACTTTGGTACTCCATCTTTCATCAAAAGCAGGTTGAAAAAAACAAACCAGCATGAGAAGTCGGAGCGATACCACCAGTGCTGTCGCCAGCCGACGAACTCAAAGCGCTGCTCATCGAGAGCAGCGCCCGCCTGAAACTCCTGCAGACCGGAAGTGGGTCGAGCAAGCATCTGCCGGTATCGGGGTGCCATCATCGAGAAAGCGAGGAGCGCGGCAACCTGAGGTGACCGAGTTCCTCGCTCCACTGATTCTGCTTTTAAAAAATTTCGCATCGCTTGTCGTACGATGTCGAGTCGGTGACAGAACGTCACCTGCCAAATAAGGCCGCGAAAGGGCGTGCATCGAAGACGGCGTGCAGGGCTGCGATCTTGCCGCCGCTCATCTGATACCACTCCGCGATGAATGCCGTTCCGGCGGGGGTGTTGGTGACCATATCATACAGCACGCAGACGTCATCGCCGTCAACGAACGCCTTCTTGGGGTCAATGCGTTGGATAATGGAAGCCAGTCTCCTGGCAGCTTCGAGATACTGGTCGGCGGTGTTGAAGGTGTCCAATGGACCCTGGAAGGTCATGTTGTCCTGCATTAGCGTCCGGGCCGTGGCGAAATCGCCCTTCCCGAGTGCCGCACGGTAGCTCTCTACGATCTCACGTGCATTGGCATTGGTCATAAGTTATTCCTCCTTGAGTAATGAATACTGGTATGGTCATTGTAAGCCTGGCTTGCATGGCGTACAATGTCTGAAGAGCTAGCATTCTTTGCCAATCGTCCAGATCAAGAGGAAGTATGACAGAGCGTCTCACGCACTTTCAGGATGATGTTCTGGCTGATATCCTTCAGTCCATACACCTGCACAGTACGCTGTATTGCCGCGCTACGATGAGTGCACCCTGGGGATTCCGTGTGTCTAAGAGAGCGGTCGCCAGCTTCCATATCGTCACGGGAGGAAGGTGCTGGCTGACCGTAGAGGGGATAGATACGCCACCAGTGTTGCTCAACGAAGGTGATCTGGTGATCCTCCCTCACGGTCATGCCCATACCATGACCGACCATCCCCAAACACCTGTGACGAGCCTTGAGGAGCTTGTGCCAAAGCCACCAGTCGAAAAGGATGGGATGGTTTATCGTGGGGGTCAGGGTGCCGTCACGGCACTCGTCTGTGGGGGACTCCAGCTTGAGGATCACGCGACTAATCCTCTCTTCTCGCTACTGCCGCCCTTGCTGCATATGAAAAGCCAGCATGGGCAGTCGCACCCCTGGCTCGAAGCGATCGTACAGGTAGTGAAGGCTGAGGCCAGCGCAAACCAACCAGCGGCAAAGACGGTCATTACGCGTTTCTCGGAGATTCTCTTTCTTCAGGCAGTGCGTACCTATATGAGCACGGTCGGTGAAGGAAAGAGAGGCTGGTTCAATGCGTTGCAGGACCCCCAGATCGGTCAGGCTCTTGCGTTGATTCAACACCAACCTGATGAGCCGTGGACAGTAGAGTCCCTGGCAAGTTGCGTCAGCTTGTCGCGTTCAGCCTTTTCTGCGAAGTTCAAGCAGCTGGTTGGCCAATCTCCCATGCAGTACGTCACCCGTGTGCGTCTCACGAAGGCTGCTGCTTTGCTGCGAACGCAGCCGGCAACACTGGTTGAAGTCGCTACCTCTATCGGGTACGACTCTGAGGTTGCTTTTAGCAAAGCGTTCAGGCGCTATTTTGGCATCGCTCCCGGTGCCTACCGGCAAGGAAGACGCTCACCAGTGGAGGATCGAACACTCGAAAACGGTTATCCATTTCAGTGAGTAGGTCCGTGCATTTCCTGCATGTTCTGCAGTGTTTAGTGTACTTTCCAGCTAGAGGTGTTAGATCGGACCTGGGCGGGACGCGTCGAAAAAAGGCGGGGATCACCTGGAAGTGCAGGCAGGTACTCACGAGGTGTTGCACTCAGCAATATTATACCCTCCTGTCTTCCAGAATGGAAAGGGGTAGGGGAAAATGATGAACAGGCTCCCTTTGAAAGTCTATCATGCTCAAGATAAGTTCGAGACGAAGAAGCTACTTGAGGTAGCGGTTGACAAAGAAGTCGGCGTAATAGTTTTCCCAATGCGCTCCTGGTGCCTCGCTCATCTGCTGCTTGTCGGCCAGCACCAGCAAGTAGATCAGGTCACTCTTCAAGAGCTTTGCATCCAGCAACTGCTCGATTCCGTTTTCCAGCAGATGCCCGGCGTACCAGATCGACCAGTCTGGATCGACCCCATCGGTTTCCTTGTAAGCGACATGGTGATCCTCAGCCGTCTGATGCAACAGCGCCGCGAGTGCCTCTTTCCGTTGTGTTTTCTCTGCGCTCATGTGTCATCCTTCCTCATACTTGTGTCAGGGGGTCTTCCCCCATGGCATGGTCCGAACTGAAATGCGGTGACTTCCTGCGCCCTCTTCTTCAAAGTCAGTCTTGCTTGCAGGCGATGCGTTCCACACCGCCACCTCATTCTCTCACATGGCCTCAACCCCTGTCATGTCGAGCGCGTCGGCGAGACCAGGTGATATGCTGTTGAGACAGGAGGAAACATGGAAGAAATCACCCACATCTGGCTCACTGGAGGGAATAACCTGGTATGGCCACTCATCTTCAACTCAACGACCCATTTCCCGATATCGAACTACCTGACCACTGGAACGAGGTGAAGCGACTCTCGCAGTTCACGAGGCTAGGTCTGCTCGACCAGCACCTGGGCTTCCTGGGCGGCTACCCACTGATCCTGGTCTTCTATCGCGGCTTCTTCTGCCCGCGCGACCAGCAGCAGATGTGGCAACTCGTGGAGTTCCAGCGCGAGCTAGCCGTCAACTACGGCAGGCTCGTGGCCGTCAGCGCTGACCCGCCGCTCGTGCAGGCCGCCTTTCGAGCAGGCCTGGGGGCGCAGTGGACGTTCCTGTCCGACGAGCAACGGGTCGTCATCAAGCAGCTCAACATCCTCGATGAGACGGAGGGCGAGTACGCGTACCGCTCGCAGCCCTATACCTTTGTGCTGCGTCCCGACCTGCGCATCCACGCCATCTACAACGGCTGGTTCTTCGTGGGGCGGCCCACCACCGAGGAATTGCGGCTCGATCTGCGCACCATCATGCAAAGCCGCTCCGATTACCGCTAGGAGGCTTACGATACGCCGGAGGTGCGGCAGGTCCGCATCCCCTGGGCGCCAGCGGGTTGCCTGTGGGGCGAGGTGTGGTGCGCTGGTTCGATGTGAACGCGGGCATCGGGATGATCGCCAGAGAACAGGCAGGCGATGATGTCTTCTTCCACTTCACCGCACTCCCAGGGCAGGGCTACCGCACGATCAGGGCTGGTGTCCCTGTGCAATTCGAGATGGTCGAGAGCAATTATGGGGTGACAGCCCGCAATATCCAGCCTATCAATGAATGCTAACTCTTGCTAGCGTATTACCTCACCAAAAGCCAGAGTGAATCGATTCCTGAGTGAGGCAATGCGGCGGCATCCCAAAGCAGTTGAGTCGCCCGCAGATCTGTAGGCGATACTGTAACTCCTGCCTGGATCACTCCCCAAGATATCGGTTCGGGAGTGAAAAAGGCAAAACTGAGCGAAACAGAGATTGGATGCTCGCAAGGCCATGACACACTTCCGCCCCTCTTTTCGAAGAAGTAAACAGCCTTGACATCCTCGCCCACCTCTGGTATCATTATTTTAGATAGATAACTGTATCATATAGAGCAGTATCATATGTATAGCGAAATCTTGATTCTCGCCATGCTGCGGCAGGGTCCACGGCACGGCTACGAGATCAAAAAGGATATCGACCGGGCGCTGGGCGGCATGGTTGTCTTGAACAACAAAACGCTCTATCTCGCCCTCAAACACTTTGAAGAAATCGGCGCCGTCACCCGGCAGGTCATCCCCCAGGAAGGCAAGCCTAATCGGCATCTCTACGAGCTGACCGAGCGCGGGATCGAGTTGCTGCACGCCTACCTGCGAGATTTTCCGGCAGGGCTCGCGAGCAATGACGCCGAGTTTTTTACGCGGGTCGCCTTCTTCGACTATCTGGAGGTGCCAGAGCGCGAGGCGATCTTGACCACTCGCCTGGCTTTTCTGGAGGGATGCCTCTCGTACCTGCAGAGCATGCAACACCTGACAGAGAGCGAGGAGTGTGCAGACGCTTCTGGCATCTCGATGTCCCCTGCGCAGCGGGTCCTGGCCTTTCATACCCGGCGCATCCACGACGAATATGCCTGGCTTGCTACCTGGCTTGAGGAGATGCAAGCATCCAGGTGAATGCGTCGCGAGCACCCGGTCCGCATGGCGGCAGGCACACACCTTACAAGGAGTAACGGTATGTTTCAATACAAAGCAATGAATGACGAAAGGGAGAGCGGCTCTCCAGGTTACGTGAGCGGTGCAGAGTTTAGTGAACCATCACTCAGGAGGAACCGATGATCGAAGACCCGCCATTTCTGGTGACCGCTTTTGCCACCCGTCTGAGCAAACCCAGCCCGAAGGCGGCAGAAAGCCCCACCACCAACCAGGCGACCCGCCCTCACCGCGATATCGGACCCCTCGGCACGGCGGCGCGCCTGCTGGTGGGACTCCTGCTTGTCGGCCTCATCGTGTACGGCCAACTGGCAACGTCGGGGCATCTTGCGCCCGTCACCTGGGTGCTCGGCCTCCTCGGCTTCCCCGCCCTCGTGCTGGCCTGGCACGTCTGGCGGATCCGCCGCACCCAGGCGCCCTTCTCTGACACTAGCCCTCTGAGCTTCGTACTCAGCCTTGTGCTGCCCCTGGCCTTCTATCTTACGGGGTGGTACGTGCCGGTCTTGTGGTTCACCAGCGACGCCACGCTCATTTTCGTTGGCGGTTCCTTGCTGCTCGCTGCGCTCCGAGGCTCCTCTGGATGCGAGTTCCTGGCGCTCTCCAACTGGCTCCTGCGCCGTCACGACCAGTTGGCCTGCGCCATCTTCACGCCCATCGACTCCTTGGAACGCTGAATGAGTTGCCCCTCCCTTTGAAGGAGTCTGCAATGTGTCAGCCAATCACCGTACCTTTGAGAGGAGCGAGCGATTCTGCCGGGGTGCAGGAGATCTCCTCCCCGCGTTTTGCCGCATTCTACAACTGGATGATGGATCAGCCCCTCGTCCGACGCGGGTTCGATCCCTTGCGGCGCGAGATCGTCGGGCAGGCACAGGGACTCGTGCTTGAGGTGGGTGCAGGGGGAGGGCAGAACTTCCCCTTTTACGACCCCACTCGCGTGGTGCGGGTCGAGGCGGTCGAGCCGGACGAGGCCATGCTGATCGCTGCCAGTGGCGCGCTTTCGGCAGCTCCCGTTCCCATCACGCTCACCCACGCCCCGGTCGAGTCCCTCCCGTTTCCCGATGGGCAGTTCGATACGGTGGTGGTCTCCCTCGTCTTCTGTTCCGTCGGTGATCCTGAGCGGGGCCTGCACGAGATCTGGCGCGTGCTCAAGCCGGGAGGGACGCTCCTGCTGCTCGAACATGTGCGCGCACAAGCAAGGATGGTCGCATGGCTCCAGGATGTGTTGGTCCCCGTGACGACCCGCTGCATGGGCCATTGCCACTGGAACCGCGAGACCTTGCAGACGGTGCTGCACACCGGTTTCCAGACCACGCAGGTGCGCCAGCTCAGCGGGGGGACTCCAGCCGATACTGCTCATCTCTGCGAGACATCCTTAAGCGCAGGAGGAGATGAACGCCCGCAAGGAAGAACACCGTTCTGCTCTGAGAGGGGCAGCAACGCTGTGAGGCGAACCGACATGCCAGAGGAAACGCATGTGTTACGAGCAGTCGAGTGATCGAGAGGGAAGCAGCAAGGGCGTGCTTGAAGAGCACGCCAGGCTCACTGCACTTTACCGAAAACAGGCCAAAGGCTATGACCAGAGCGGTATCCATGGGCTGGACGCCTGGAGGCGAGAAGCAGTCAAGCGGCTCGAGTTGAAGCGGGGCGACCTGGTGGTGGATATTGGCTGCGGGACTGGCCTCAATTTCCCCTGGTTGCAGGAAGCGATCGGCGAGACGGGCAGAATCATTGGGGTGGATCTGACCGATGCTATGCTTGAGCAGGCCAGACTTCGCGTTGGCACAGAGGGCTGGAAGAACGTGGAACTCGTGCAAGCCGATGCCACTCACTACCAGTTCCCAACACAGGTGGATGGCATTCTCTCAACATTTGCTCTCACCTTTGTCCCGGATGGAGCGCGAGTGATCCAGAACGGCTGCCGGGCGTTAGCACCAGGACGACGGTGGGTCGTGTTGGACATGGCGTGGCCCGTGTGGTTCCACCCACTGCTGTTCTTCTTGCGCCTCTCTCGCTATGGCATCACTGGGGAGGTGATCAGACGACGCCCCTGGCAGACCGTCTGGAGCACGATGCAGCAATCTCTGGCCAAGGTCGAACGGCATCGGTTCTGGATGGGGTTCTTCTACCTGGCTTGGGGGACACAGCCCCAGCCTCCTGCGTGATGAGTCGGCGGTCACGGACTCGTCACGCAGGATTGTTCTTGGATACGCGTTCCAGGAGCGCTGGACGCGCGCGCTCAACCCAGCTCGCAAAAGGCGAGCCAGCACCACCCTCATCCTTCCTCATTGGCACCCGTCTTTTGCGCCGGGAGACGGCACCCGTAACGCACCACACGCACGCGCAAGAAGAGCGTGACACCGAGCAGGATAAGTGAGGCCAGCCCCAAAAAAGGACGCAGAGGGTTGAAGATGGTCATAGCCCCTCCCAGGCCCAGCAGCAGGACGACCACTTTATTGCAGACGGGACAGCCCACGGAAAAGAAGGAGAGCAACACTCCTCCGAACGCTCGTCCGGTACCCGCTCTGGAACGTTTTCCCGGCGTTGCTTTTTGGGATGGCATGGGGTAGAGCGTCATGAGCGAAAGCAATGGCCCGAGCAGCAGCGCGGAAACGATCCAGATCACGTAGTCCTGCGGGCTGGTTGGCACCACGCGGCTGAACAGGGGAGTGGGGATCAACCTCGTTGGAATGCCAAGCAGCAGCGCAGATCCGGCTGTATACAGCGCGGAGAGGCTCCAGAAACGGAATCCGACCATCTTTCCTCCGGAATTTTTCATGCGCTATGATTCG
>WNGQ01004276.1_pt1 | contig 14216 bp, 11 predicted proteins | sample 5407661 | NCBI WGS metagenome assembly WNGQ01 (sample SAMN13153382, study PRJNA577476) | soil metagenome | isolation source: 60 cm soil or saprolite under Garry oak tree replicate 2 | place: USA:California | collected 2016-06-15 | reverse complement strand
GGACCAGGTCGAGCTCGCGTTGATGCGTTCGGGCGAGCACGAAGTGGCGCGCGCCTATGTCCTGTACCGGGAAAAACGTTCCGAGGCACGCGCCCACGAAGCGGCCCAAAAGAAACCGGCGCCCCAGCCGCAACTGCATACGGTCGAGGACGGCGTGCGGCGCCCGCTTGATCTGGCCCGCCTCGGAGAGCTGATCGCATCGGCTTGCGAGGGCCTGGGCGAGGTGGTGGATCCCAAGTTGATCCTCGCCGAAACGCTGAAGAATATCTATGACGGGGTGCCCGCCGGCGAGGTGCGGAAGTCCGCGGTGCTTTCGGCACGCGCACTGATCGAGAAAGATCCGGCGTACGGCTACGTCACCGCGCGGCTGCTGCTTCACACCATCCGGCGGGAGGTTCTGGGTGAGGAGGTCTTGCAGGCGGAGATGAAGAGACGATACGCCGAGTATTTTCCACAGTTCGTCGCGCGAGGTATCCGCGCCGAGCTTCTCGATGAGCGCTTGGCCAATTTCGACTTGAAGAGGCTCGGCGCTGCGCTGGACGCGTCGCGCGACCTCAAGTTCGGTTACCTCGGCCTGCAAACGCTCTATGACCGGTATTTCCTGCATATCCAGGACACGCGCATCGAGCTGCCTCAGGCGTTTTTCATGCGCGTGGCGATGGGCTTGTCGTTGAACGAGATCGACCGCGAGACGCGCGCGATCGAGTTCTACAACGTGTTGTCCTCGTTCGACTTCATGAGCTCGACGCCGACGCTGTTCAATTCCGGCACGATGCGGTCGCAGCTTTCATCCTGCTATCTCACGACGGTGTCGGACGATCTGGACGGCATCTACGAAGCGATCAAGGAAAACGCGTTGCTGGCCAAGTATGCCGGAGGACTCGGCAACGACTGGACCCCGGTACGGGCCTTGGGATCTCACATAAAGGGGACCAACGGCAAGTCCCAGGGAGTCGTGCCTTTCCTCAAGGTCGTGAACGACACCGCCGTGGCCGTCAACCAAGGGGGCAAGCGCAAAGGAGCAGTGTGTTCCTATCTTGAAACCTGGCACCTGGACATCGAAGAGTTTCTCGAGCTGCGCAAGAACACCGGCGACGACCGGCGCCGTACCCACGACATGAACACGGCGAACTGGATCCCGGACTTGTTCATGAAACGCGTGATGGAGAACGGCGAGTGGACGCTTTTCAGTCCCTCCGACGTACGGGACCTGCACGACAAGTACGGACGCGCGTTCGAAAAGGCCTATATCCGGTACGAGGAAAGAGTCGCCAAGGGCGAGCTGAAGCTTTACAAGAGGATTCCCGCGACGCAGCTCTGGCGCAAGATGCTTTCGATGCTCTTCGAGACCGGGCATCCGTGGATCACTTTCAAGGACCCTTGCAATTTGCGTTCGCCGCAGCAGCACGTCGGTGTCGTGCACAGCTCCAACTTGTGCACCGAGATAACCCTCAATACCAGTTCCAATGAAATCGCGGTGTGCAATCTCGGTTCGATCAACATGGTCGGGCACATGAAACTCGTGGGCGGAACTCTCAGGCTCGACCACGAGAAACTCAAGAAGACCGTTGGCACGGCGATGCGGATGCTGGACAACGTCATCGACATCAATTATTACGCGGTGCGAAAGGCGCGCGATTCCAATATGAAGCACCGGCCGGTGGGCTTGGGCATCATGGGTTTCCAGGACTGCCTGCACCTGCTGCGAATCCCCTACGCATCGCAGGAAGCCGTGGAATTCGCCGATCGATCCATGGAGGCAACGGCCTATTTTGCTTACTGGGCCTCCACCGAGCTTGCCGAGGAACGCGGGCGCTACGCGTCCTACAAGGGATCACTGTGGGATCGGGGCATCCTGCCGCAGGACACGCTGAACCTGCTGCGCGAGGAGCGTGGAGGATACGTCGATATCGACATGTCGGAATCGATGGACTGGAAGCCCCTGCGCGAGCGCATCAAGCGCCACGGGATGCGCAACTCCAACTGTCTTGCCATTGCGCCGACAGCGACGATCGCCAACATCGTCGGAGTTTCCGCCTCGATAGAGCCGACCTTTCAGAACCTGTTCGTGAAGTCGAACCTGTCGGGCGAGTTCACCGTCGTCAACGAATATCTCGTCAACGATCTGAAGAAGCTCGGCCTGTGGGACGAGGTCATGGTGGCCGATCTAAAGTACTTCGACGGCAACCTCGCCCGCATCGACCGCGCACCGTCCGATTTGCGTCGCCTCTACGCCACCGCGTTCGAAGTCGAACCCGTGTGGGTCGTCGAAGCCGGCGCGCGGCGGCAGAAATGGATCGACCAGTCCCAGTCCCTCAACATCTACATCGGCAAGGCTTCCGGCAAGAAGCTGGACGAAAGCTACAAGCTCGCCTGGCAGCGGGGCCTGAAAACCACTTACTACCTGCGCGCCATGGGCGCGACGCATGCCGAGAAATCCACGGTGAGGGCCGGTCAACTGAACGCCGTTCCCGAAGGAGGGATGCCTGCGGTGCAAGCTGGCGCCGCAGCCGCGTCGCGTGCATCAGACGAGCCGGAAATCAGGCTGTGCAAGATCGACGATCCGGAATGCGAATCCTGCCAATGAGTTCGAGCAGGCACGAGAAGATGGGGAGACAAAATGCTTTCTTTTGACGATATCGGGGCCGAGGTGATCCCAGGCCTCAACCTGCAAACGGCGAGCGCGTTGATGCCGCTGGAATCGGTGCCGACCGCAGTCCCGGCGGAACGTTATTCCTCCGGCAACAGCCATCGCCGCGTGCGCGTCGAGGACAAGCGCATCATCAACGCGCGGGCCGATGTCAATCAGCTCGTGCCGTTCAAGTACAAATGGGCGTGGGAAAAATACCTCGCCGCCTGCGCCAATCACTGGATGCCGCAGGAAATCAACATGAGCCGCGACATCGCCCTGTGGAAAGACGCGAACGGGCTGACGGAGGACGAGCGACGCGTGGTCAAGCGCAATCTGGGCTTCTTCGTGACGGCCGACTCGCTCGCGGCGAACAACATCGTTCTCGGCACCTATCGCCATATCACCGCACCGGAATGCCGGCAATACCTCTTGCGGCAGGCGTTCGAGGAGGCCATCCATACGCACGCCTACCAGTACATCGTCGAGAGCTTGCGTCTGGACGAGGGTGAGGTATTCAACGCCTACCACGAGATCCCGAGCATCCGCGACAAGGACGAGTATCTCATCCCCTTCATCGACATCCTGACCGACCCGACCTTCCGGACCGGCACGCCCGAGGCCGACCAAAAGCTGCTGCGCAGCCTCATCGTGTTCGCATGCGTGATGGAAGGTCTGTTCTTCTACGTCGGTTTCACCCAGATTCTGGCGCTGGGCCGCCAGAACAAGATGACCGGTTCCGCCGAGCAGTATCAGTACATCCTGCGCGACGAGTCGATGCACTGCAATTTTGGCATCGACCTTATCAACCAGATCAAGATGGAGAATCCTCACTTGTGGACTCCCGAGTTCCGCGAGGAGATCCAGGGTCTCATCAAGAAAGCGGTCGAGCTCGAGTATCGCTATGCCGAGGACACCATGCCGCGCGGTGTCCTGGGGCTCAACGCTCCGATGTTCAAGGAGTACCTGCGCTACATCGCCAATCGCCGCTGCCAGCAGATCGGCGTGGATGCGATGTATCCCGGTGCGAGCAATCCGTTTCCTTGGATGAGCGAGATGACCGATCTCAAGAAGGAGCGGAATTTTTTCGAAACTCGGGTTATCGAGTATCAGACCGGAGGTGCGCTCAGTTGGGACTAGACCGCCGCAGCTTCGATCGAATCAGCAGGGCCCGAAAGGAATTCAAATCTCCGGGGCTTGCCCCGGAGATTGGATAGCCCGCGCCCCGACGGGCGGGTTTGTTGTTTCATAACTCTTGATGGAGGCCAGTCATGGCAAAGAAGAGAAAAGGCAAGAAAGCGGCAAAGAAAAAGAAAAAGAGGAAAGCGTCAGGAAAGAAAGGGAAAAGGAAGTCGTTGAAGAAATCTGCAAAAAAAGCGGCCAAGAAGAAGTCCGCCCGAAAGAAGGCGAGACCCAGACGAAGGGCGGCCAGGAAGGCCGCAACGCCGGCAGCAACAATGGCGGGATCGGCGGCCACAGCCCCTTCGGCAGCGGCGGCGCTGGGAGGGGTGAAAACCGCCCTGAACCCCGCAGCCGCGTGGCCCTTTCCGACGGGTTCCAGGCCGTAAGTGGGTTGGGAGTGACCTGCGGTCGGTCCGGGGGTCTTTGTGCCCCGGACCGGACCGCGGCCATTCATCCACAGGAGTGGGGATCTGGCCTAGCAGTTGCTTGGTCTCTTGAGTCTCACGGCTTGACTGAGGTTAACTGCTTATTTAGAATGTAGTTGCTGCGTTGCAGCAACTGGTTCTGATCGAAAAACAGGCAAAAACGTCAAGGGCTTTCAAGGGCGGGGTCGGCTATCGAGAGCTATATCTGCTTTTCAAAGACAAAAGAAGGGAGGTAGGTGCAATGAACACCACCTGGTTAAAGCAAGACTTGCTGGATCAGTTTGGAAGAGTGGCGACGATACTTCATCACGGTCTTGCCTTCATCGGGCTCGCGGCCGTGGTGCTCATCCTCGCGCGCGGGAAGACCTTGTTCTTCGACGAGCACGTCAACCGCTCTGCCGCGGTCGGCTCGATCCGTTATGACGGAGCGGTCTCGTTGCTCGACGGGGTGGACGATGCGGACACCCAGAAATACCGCGCGCTGGCGAGTTACGTCTCCCGTAAATACCGGATCGCGCCGGATGTCACCGAGCAGTTCGTGGGCGCTGCGTACGATGCCGGTCGGCAAGTGGGCCTGGATCCCCTCTTGATTCTCGCGGTCATGGCGGTCGAGTCTCGCTTCAATCCGGTAGCCGAGAGCCTGATGGGCGCCAAGGGTCTGATGCAGGTGATTCCCAAGCATCACCTCGACAAGCTGCTCGAACACGGTGGAGAAGAAGCGGTGCTCGATCCTATGATCAACATCGCGCTGGGAGCGCGCATTCTCAAGGAATACGTTCGCCGCACCGGCAGTCTGGAGGCTGGGTTGCAGTTCTACAACGGGGCGTTGGCGGATCCCTCGAGCCAATACGCCCAGAAAGTGTTCGCCGAAAAGGAGCGGTTGCAGCAGGCGGTTCGCCAATTCGGTCGCCCGGGGGTGCGCAGCTCAGTATGATCGCCGCGCGTCGCGTGACCCCTCCAGCATCCGCGCGATCCTCTCCACTCCTTCCTCGAGATCCTCAAGCGAGCGCGTGTAGGCGAAACGCACGTGTCGCTCAGGGTGGTTCGAGCCGAAGTCGAGCCCCGGTGTAATTGCAACGCCCGCTTCTTCCAGCACCCGCAGTGCGAATCGGGTGCTGTCCGTTGAGAAACTCTCGCATCCAGCGTAGATGTAGAAGGCTCCCTGGGGCATAACGGGGATGCGAAACCCCAGATCCCGGAGCGCGGGAACCATGTAATCGCGACGGCGCCGGAACTCCTGCCTGCGCTCCTCCAGCACCGCAAGCGTTTCCGGCTGAAATGCCGCCAGCGCCGCGTACTGCGCGGGGGCGGAGGGACAAATGAATGCGTTCTGCGCGAGCTTCTCGATCTCCCGCACGTGGGTCTCGGGAGCGACGATCCAGCCCAGCCTCCAGCCCGTCATGTTGAAGTACTTGGAAAAACTGTTGACGACGAACACGTCGTCGGCCAACTCGAGGACCGTTGACGCCTCACCGTCGTAGACCAGCCCCTGATAGATCTCGTCCACCACCAGGAAGCCACGCATTCGTCGCACCGAAGCGATCATCGCACGCAGCTCGTCGCGCGGGATCATGGTCCCGGTCGGATTGGAAGGTGAAGCGAGCAGCACGCCGCGCGTTGCCTGGCTCCAACACGAGCGAATATCGGCATCAGCAAGTTGGTAGTGTTGTTTTTCGTCGACGGGAATCGCCCGGGGACGGCCTTCGAACATGCGAACGAAGTGGCGGTTGCAGGGATAGCAGGGGTCGGGCATCAGCACCTCGTCGCCGGGGTCGACGAGCGCGCCGAGAGTGAGCAGAAACGCACCGGACGCCCCAGCGGTGACCACGATCCGCGTAGAAGGCACCGTCACGCCGAGCCGTTCACGATAGTAATCGGAAATGGCTTGGCGCAGCTCTGGAATTCCGATCGAAGCCGTGTAACCCAGGCGGCGCTCTCGGATCGCATCGATCGCGGCCTGCGCAACCCCAGGCGGCGCGCCGAAGTCCGGCTGGCCGATTTCCATGTGGACGACGTGGCGTCCCGCAGCTTCCAGCGCGTGGGCGCGGTTCTGCACGTCCATCACATGGAAGGCTTCGATATCGGCCATGCGGGCCGCGAGTATGAAATTCGCGTTTGACATCGGCACATTATGCCGCAGCGGGTCCAAGTCGAGCGCGGAGCATTGGCGGGGATGCGACGCGGCGCGGCGAAATTCGGCTATCATGCGACCAAGCAACATAAGAACTTCAAGTCGCGAATTTCCCATGGATGAAATCCTGCGCAGGAGCGCCCTGGAGTATCACCTCCGGCAGCCGCCGGGAAAGATCTCGGTCACTCCCACCAAGGGTTTGCTGAACCAGCGCGATCTCGCCCTTGCGTACACGCCCGGAGTGGCGGCGGCTTGCGAAGAGATCGTGCGCGACCCGGCCGAGGCGCGCAAGCTGACGTCGCGCGGGAATCTCATCGGCGTGGTCACCAACGGAACCGCCGTGCTCGGGCTCGGGGCAATCGGGCCGCTCGCATCCAAGCCGGTGATGGAAGGCAAGTCGGTGCTCTTCAAGAAATTCGCCGGAATCGATTGCTTCGACATCGAAGTGAATGAACGCGATCCCGACAAGCTGGTCGAGATCATCGCGGCCCTGGAACCCACTTTCGGCGGAATCAACCTCGAGGACATCAAGGCTCCGGAATGTTTCCTCATCGAGAGGAAGCTGCGCGAGCGCATGAAAATCCCGGTGTTCCACGACGACCAGCACGGCACCGCCATCATCGTCGGCGCTGCGGTGCTGAACGGATTGCGCGTCGTGGGGAAGGAGATGGAAAAGGCGAAGCTCGTCTGCTCGGGCGCGGGTGCCGCTGCGCTTGCTTGTCTCGATCTGCTCGTGAGCCTGGGGTTGAAGCCGGACAACATTTGGGTGTCGGATATCGAAGGCGTCGTGTACCAGGGCCGAAAGGAGGAAATGGACCAGAACAAGGCCCGGTATGCGCGCAAGACATCGGCGCGTACGCTCGCCGAGATCATGCCGGGCGCGGACGTGTTTCTCGGCCTTTCGGCCGGCGGGGTTCTCAAGGCGGAGATGGTTGCGCAAATGGCCGACAAGCCGCTGATCCTCGCGCTTGCCAATCCCGACCCTGAGATCCTCCCTGATGTCGCGAAGAAGGTGCGCCCCGACGCGATCATGGCGACGGGGCGGTCGGATTTCCCGAATCAGGTGAACAACGTCCTGTGCTTTCCGTTCATCTTTCGCGGCGCGCTCGACGTCGGAGCAACCGCCATCAACGAGCCCATGAAGCTCGCCGCGGTTCGCGCCATCGCGGATCTTGCGATGGCCGAGCAGTCGGAGATCGTCGCTGCCGCCTACGGCGAGCAGGCGCTGAAGTTCGGACCCGAGTACCTCATTCCCAGGCCCTTCGACCCGCGCCTGATCGTAAAAATCGCGCCCGCGGTGGCGAAGGCCGCCATGGACTCCGGCGTCGCCACGCGTCCGATCGCCGATTTCGACGCGTACAACAACCAGCTCCTTCAGTTCGTCTATCACTCGGGCCTCATCATGAAGCCGATCTTCAACGCGGCCAAAGAAGGTCCGCGGCGTCGGATCGTATTTGCCGAGGGCGAGGACGAGCGCACGTTGCGCGCGGCTCAGGTGGTGGTGGACGAGGGCCTCGCCAGGCTGATCCTGGTGGGGCGGCCTTCCGTGGTCGAGCGGCGCATCGAACGCCACGGTTTGCGCATCCGGCCGGGGACGGATTTCGAGCTCGTGAACCCCGAATCCGACCCCCGCTACCGAGATTATTGGACGGAGTACCACCGCCTCACCGAGAGGCGCGGGGTTTCGCAGCAATTCGCGCAGATGGAAATGCGGCGCCGCCATGCGCTGATCGGCGCGATGATGATCCACCGTGGCGACGCCGAGGGAATGATCTGCGGCACCTTCGGGACGTATGGATTGCATCTGCGCTACATCGACCAGGTCATCGGTTTGCGGCCTGGCGCGAGGCATTTCTATGCGATGAACGCGCTCATGCTGCCCAAGCGCACGGTCTTCATTTGCGACACCTACGTCAATCTCGACCCTACCGCCGATCAGGTCGCGGAAATGACGGCGCTCGCGGCGGAGGTGATCCGCCGCTTCGGCGTGGCCCCCCGGGCAGCCCTGCTCTCGCACTCGAGTTTCGGCACGAGCGATGCCCCTTCGGCACAGAAGATGCGCACGGCGCTGGAGCTGATCCGTTCGCTCGCGCCGGAGCTCGAAATCGAAGGCGAGATGCACGGCGACGCGGCCCTCAACGCCGAGCTGCGACTCGCAAATTTTCCGCGCTCGCGCTTGAAAGAGGAGGCGAATCTCCTGATCATGCCGACTCTGGACGCCGCCAATATCGCTTTCAATCTTCTGAAGACCGCCGCGGGCGACGGCATCACCATTGGGCCGATCCTGCTCGGCGCAGCGCGCCCGGTGCATATCCTCACGTCTTCGGCGACTGTCAGGCGCATCGTCAACATGACCGCGCTCACCGTGGTGGACGCCAACGCCTTCGGCGAGGAAAAGCAGTCCCGGACACGCTCAAGCTGAAAAACTCCACCCGGTCGCCGCAGACTTCCGAAAACCCCCCGCTCATGGCGTTGAACCCTGAATCCATCAAGTCCAAGGCAGGCCTCGTTCTGACCGGAGGCGGAGCCCGGGCAGCCTATCAGGTCGGCGTTTTGAAAGCGGTAAGGGAACTGCTGCCGCTGCCCGAGAAGAATCCGTTTCCCATTGTGTGCGGCACCTCGGCCGGCGCGATCAACGCCGCGACGCTCGCGGTGTTCGCAGACAATTTCGACGCTGCGGTCGGGCGGCTCCTGGAGGTTTGGGAGAACTTTCACGTTCATCACGTTTACCGTTCCGATCCGGTCGGGATCGCACGCGTGGGGGTGCGTTGGCTCGCCGCGATTGCGCTGGTGTCGCGCACCACCCCGATCTCGCTGCTCGACAACGGTCCTCTCGCCGATATGTTGTCGCGCAGCCTCGATTTCGGCCGCATCCAGGAGAACATCGACAACGGCTGTCTGTACGCGGTCTCGATCACCTGCTCCGGGTACTCTTCCGGACAGAGCGTCTCCTTCTACCAGGGAGGACCCGACACCGAAGCGTGGGAGCGCACCCAGCGCGTGGGGGCGGCGATGCCGATCCGGGTCGAGCATCTGATCGCTTCGTCGGCCCTGCCCTTCATATTCCCCGCGGTGAAAATCAACCGCGAATATTTCGGCGACGGAACGATGCGCCAGATCGCGCCGATCAGTCCCGCGCTGCACCTGGGCGCAGACCGGGTGCTGGTGGTGAGCACCGCCCGGCAGAACGGGCATGTCGAGCCGCCGCGCGTGCGCGGCAATTTGTATCCTTCGGTCGCGCAGATCGCCGGCCACGCCCTGAACAGTATTTTTCTGGACAGCCTCAACGTCGATATCGAGCTCGTGCAGAGAATCAACCGCACCATCAGCCTCATCGCTCCCGAGAAGCTTCGGGAAGCGGGGCTGCCGCTGCGGCAGATCAAGGTGCTGGTGATCTCGCCCAGCCAGCCCATCGAGCGCATGGTCGTTCGGCACGCACACGAGCTGCCATGGACGGTGCGCTTCCTCCTGCGGAGCATCGGCGCGATGAACCGCAACGGATCGAACCTCGCGAGCTATCTGCTCTTCGAAAGCGGCTACTGCCGGGCGCTGATCGATCTGGGCTATCAGGACACCATGGCGCGCCGCGCCGAGGTGCTGGAGTTTTTGGGTCCCCGACAATAAACTTGAAATCTCCCTCAGCGCGGCCCCACGCTCATGAACCAGCCTCCCGATCCGTTCGAATTCCTGAAGAACCTCTGGGGCCCGATGGGGCTGCCGCTGGCGGGAGTGATGGCCCCGACGCACATCCAGGATGAGCTCGGTAGGCGCATTGCAGAGCTGAAATCGGTGGAGAATTGGCTCAATATGAACCTCAACGTTCTGCGTCTGACGATTCAGGGCCTGGAAATGCAGAAAGCCGGTCTTGCCGCAATGCAGGCCGCTGCGGCCAGCGTGCCTCCGGGCCCTGCAGAACCGGCCGGAGATCGCGAAGATCCTCCGAAAAAATAATCCCTGTGCCTGGCGGGCGCCTGTAGACCATGGCACACATCAATGACTGAGGAGAAGCAATGCCCAAAGCGATTCGAATCCAACAGCAAGGCGGGCCCGAAGTTCTGAAATGGGAGGACGTCCAGGTCGGGGACCCCGGGCCGGGCGAGGCGCGGGTGCGCCACAAGGCTTGCGGACTCAACTTTATCGACGTCTACCAGCGCTCCGGACTGTACAAGATCGCCCTTCCTTCGGGGATGGGCAATGAGGGAGCCGGCGTGGTGGAGGCCGTAGGGGCGGGGGTCACGCAGGTCAAGGCAGGCGATCGCGTTGCTTATGCCGGTGGCGCTCCCGGCGCCTATTCCGAGGTGCGCACCATGCCGGCCGACCGACTGGTCGTCCTGCCGGAGGGTATTCCCTTCGAAACCGCGGCGGCGATGATGTTGAAAGGCATGACCGCCCAGTATCTGCTGAGGCGCACCTACAAGGTTCAATCGGGCGACACCATCCTGTTCCACGCGGCTGCGGGCGGAGTCGGACTGATCGCGTGCCAGTGGTTGAAGGCGCTCGGCGCGACGGTAATCGGCACCACCGGTTCCGAGGAGAAATGCGCGCTCGCCAAGGCGCACGGAGTCGACCACTGCATCAACTACCGCAAGGAGAATTTTGTCGAGCGCGTCAAGGCGCTTACCGGCGGCAAGGGCGTGCCGGTCGTGTACGACTCGGTGGGAAAAGACACCTTCAGCGGTTCGCTCGACTGCCTGCAGCCGCGCGGATTGATGGTGAGCTTCGGAAACTCCTCGGGCGCGGTTCCCCCGTTCGAGCTGGTGGTGCTCTCGCAGAAGGGCTCGCTCTACATCACGCGCCCGACCCTGGTCACCTACACCTCCAAGCGCGAAGATCTCGTGGCTACCGCCAAAGACCTGTTCGACGTCGTGCTCTCGGGAAAAGTGAAGATCGAAGTGAACCATCGTTACGCGCTCAAGGACGCTGCGCAGGCACAGCGCGACCTCGAAGCGCGCAAGACGACCGGATCGACCATCCTGATCCCGTAGAAGCCCATGGGCGAGTTGGCGAGTCCCGCAGTCCCGGGTCTATTTCCGGAAATCGAGCCGCGTGGGAGCGGCATGCTGCGGCTCGATCCCGTTCACTCGATGTACTGGGAGGAGAGCGGCGATCCGGGCGGGATCCCCGCGGTTTTCCTGCACGGGGGCCCGGGCGCCGGGAGCACGCCGAAGCACCGGCGTTTCTTCGACCCCGGTGCGTATCGCATCATCGTCTACGACCAGCGCGGGGCCGGGCGCTCTACTCCACTCGGGGAGCTGCGCGACAACACCACGCCGCATCTGGTTGCCGATCTGGAGGCTTTGCGCGTGCATCTGCGCGTGGAACGCTGGGTCGTGTTCGGGGGCTCCTGGGGCAGCACGCTGGCGATCGCCTACGCGGAGGCGCACCCGGAGCGTTGCCTCGCACTGATTCTGCGCGGAGTCTTCCTTTGCCGCAGAAGCGAGATCGAGTGGTTTCTCTACGGCCTGCGCGGGGTGTTTCCTGAGCCTTGGGAGAAATTCTCGGGCTTCCTCCCTAGTGGGGAGCGCGGCGATCTGCTCCGCAATTACCACCGCCGATTGATCGACCCCGATCCCGCAGTCCACATGCCTGCTGCGCGCGCCTGGAGCGTCTACGAGGGATCCTGCTCGACTCTGCTTCCCAGTCCCGAGACCGTGGCGTATTTTGCCGGGGATGTCGTTGCCCTGGGTCTTGCGCGGATCGAGGCGCATTATTTCATGAACGACATTTTTCTGGAAAGAAATTCCCTGCTCGAGAACGCGCACCGGCTCCGCGACATCCCGGGGGTGATCGTGCAGGGGCGCTATGACATGGTTTGCCCGCTCGTATCCGCGCACGAGCTGCACCGGGCCTGGCCCCAGGCCGAGTTCCGGATCGTGCCTGATGCCGGCCATTCCGCGTGGGAGCCGGGGATTCTCGGCGCGCTGGTCGACGCCACCCAACGCTTCAGGCGCACGCCTTTGTTCACGGGCTGACCCCCGGAGGACAAACGAAAACGCCGCGGCAAGCCGCGGCGTTTTCGCATTTCAGGAACGTGAGTCAAATACCCAGGATCTTCATCGCCTTGGCCAGCGTGTCGACGGATTCCTGGTGCTTGCCCGCTTTGTGCAGGGCCTCACCATCGGCGCGGAACTTCTTGACTTCGGTCATCTGCTGCGCCGACAGCTTCGGGTTCTTTTCCAGCGCCGCGTCGATCTTCTTCATGTCCGCAGGGCAGTGGAAGGCCCATACGGAGGCACTGGCGAGCATGAGCGCGCCAAACAATGCTGCAAAACGAATCTTCATCGGTTCTCCTTGAAAAGGTCCTGAATTCGGGCCTCCGCCTCCCGCGGTCGCCCGTCTGGCAAACGTAAACGCCCATGCCGGAGAAACTATTCCGGCCGCCGGTAGAATAGCTCCCGCCGCGGTCGAATGCAATTCCTGTTCCCGCGGTGATCGCGGCAGCTCTGCCGCGTAGAATAAGGGCCGGAAATTTGCGTCTCGTCAAATGAACTCACCCGTCTCGGCGCCCGAGGAACTCTGGCTGCGCTCGCGTTTTGCCGAGCGCAGAACGGTCAAGCCGGTGACTTCGGGAGACGGCCACCTTTGGCAAAGGGATCGGGAAATCCGGCCCGCCGCGGTGCTCGTGCCGTTGGTGAGACGCGAGGGCGGGCTCACGGTTCTGTTTACACGGCGTACCGCGCACCTCAACGACCACGCCGGACAGATCAGTTTTCCCGGCGGCCGCAGCGAGCCCGGAGACGCGTACGCTGCGGAGACTGCCTTGAGGGAGGCCGCAGAGGAGATCGGTCTTGCAGCAGCGCGGGTGGAAGTGCTCGGGGAACTGCACAAGTACGTGACGGTGACCGGCTACCGCGTAACCCCGGTGGTCGGCCTGGTGGCCCCGCCGCTCGATCTGCGGCCCGACGATTTCGAGGTGGCCGAAGTGTTCGAAGTGCCCCTCGAGTTCCTGCTCGATCCCGCGAACCATCAGCGCAACAGCGTCATACACGAAGGCCGCGAGCGCCATTACTACGCCATACCTTATCGACAGTACTACATCTGGGGAGCCACGGCCGGGATGCTCATGAACCTGCATTCCTTCCTGAAGGACTGACTGTCCGGCTCGTCACCATTCCAAAGCCATGAGCCTGCTTTCCCTCGTCGCGGCGCTCCTTCTCGAGCAGTGGCGTCCGCTTTCCGACCGCCGCTATTTGTACGCGCTCCTGGCGCGTTATGCGACATTCCTCGAGGGACTCTTCAACGCCGGCGAAACTCGGCAAGGCGCCATCGCCTGGGTGATTGCGGTGGTGCCTGCGGTGCTCGGGGCGTGGCTCGTCTACATGGTCGCGTACGGCGCAAGCCCGCTCCTGGCGCTCGTTCTCAATGTCGCGGCGCTCTATCTCACGATGGGATTCCGCCAGCGAAGCCACTATTTCACCGCCGTTCATCTCGCCCTCAAGGAGAACGATCTCGCAAAGGCGCGCGACACCCTATCGGCCTGGCGCAAGGTGAGCTGCGCTGATCTGGACCGCGAGGCGATCACGCGCCTGGCCATCGAAGAGGCATTGGTCTCGTCGCACCGCTATGTCTTCGCGGTGGTTTTCTGGTTCGTGCTCCTCCCGGGACCGACCGGGGCGATTTTGTATCGTCTCTCGTTGTTCCTGAACGGCCGGTGGGGCGAAAGGACCTCGCCGGAGCTGGAACGCTTCAGCCATTTTGCGCGCCGTGCGTTCGCCGCACTCGACTGGCTGCCGGTGCGCTTCACTGCGGCCGCCTTCGCCGTCGTGGGCGACTTCGAGGATGCGGTGTATTGCTGGCGCACGCAGGCCGCAAATTGGCCGGATCCCGCGCTCGGAATCGTCCTTGCGAG
>WNGQ01009455.1_pt1 | contig 14217 bp, 15 predicted proteins | sample 5407661 | NCBI WGS metagenome assembly WNGQ01 (sample SAMN13153382, study PRJNA577476) | soil metagenome | isolation source: 60 cm soil or saprolite under Garry oak tree replicate 2 | place: USA:California | collected 2016-06-15 | reverse complement strand
GCACCCAGATTGCCCGGCGAGCTGAGCAAACTTCTATCACTACTCTCCGACAAAGATGTCGTTGTTGATTCCTTCATAATCGCCAACCCCTCTGTTCCTGCCGGCGAATGGAAAGATTTTTATGTCAACGCCGTGAAGAACCTGAAACCCGGTCTCACCGAAATAATTGTCCACCTCGGTCATGATGATGCGGAGCTTCAGGCTGTAACTTTGGATCACCCGGACTACGGCTCCGCCTGGCGGCAGCGCGACTATGATGTTGTCACCAGCCCCGAATTCAAGAAGGCGCTGCAGGAAAATCACGTCATCCTCGTCAAGTGGAAGGATTTGAAAAAGCTCGTGAATTAGTTTCACAGAGGCACAAAAACTCTGCGGATTCGTGGCGCCCGCTTCCCTCCGTGTTAAACTCGCGCCTCGCTCAATCATTTTATGTTCAAAAAAATCCTGATTGCCAATCGCGGTGAAATCGCCGTGCGCATACTGCGCGCCTGCCGCGAACTGGGTATCCGCTCCGTCGCAGTCTTCAGTGAGGCCGACCGCAAATCGCTTCACGTCCGTCTCGCCGATGAAGCCTATCCCATCGGCCCCGCGCCTTCGCGCCAAAGCTATCTCCGCATCGACAAGCTCATGGATGTCGCGCGCCGCGCCGGTTGCGATGCCTTGCACCCCGGCTATGGGTTTCTCGCGGAAAATGCCGCGCTGCCGCGCGCCTGTACGGACACGGGCCTCACCTTCATCGGGCCGCCAGCCGACGCCATGGAATCTCTCGGCTCCAAAACTGCCGGCCGCCAGCTTGCTCGCCGCGCCGATGTTCCCACCGTTCCCGGAACTAACGACCCCATCGAAAAACCAGCCGAAGCGCAGGCATTGGCGCACCGCATGGGCTACCCCGTTCTTCTCAAAGCGGTCGCGGGGGGCGGGGGCAAGGGTATGCGCCTGGTCAACAGCGACGCCGAATTCGAGCCCGCTTTCCGCGACGCTTCTTCCGAAGCGATGAACGCTTTCGGCGACGACCGCCTGTACCTCGAAAAGTATCTGGACCGACCTCATCACGTGGAAATCCAGATTTTCGCCGACGCCCACGGCCGCGTCGTCTCCCTCGGTGAACGGGAATGCTCCGTACAGCGCCGCTATCAAAAAGTAATCGAGGAAGCGCCGTCGCCCGTCATCACGCCCGATCTGCGCAAGAAGATGGGTGACGCCGCGGTGCGCCTCGCGCGCGCCGGCCGCTACGTCAACGCCGGCACGATCGAATTCCTCGTTGACGCCAATCTGAATTTTTATTTTTTGGAAGTGAACACCCGCTTGCAGGTCGAACATCCCGTCACCGAGCAGGTTACCGGCCTCGACCTGGTGAAGCTTCAGATTGCCATCGCCGCCGGCCACCGCCTGCCCTTCGCCTGGGAATCCATCACCCCGCGCGGCCACGCCATGGAAGTTCGTCTTTACGCCGAAGATCCCGACAATAACTTCTTCCCCTCACCTGGGAAAATCCTTTCGCGTCACGTTCCGAGCGGTCCGGGCATTCGCCTGGACGACGGCGTCTATGCGGGCTGGACCGTGCCCAACGATTACGACCCTCTTCTTAGCAAGCTGATCGCCTGGGGCAATAGCCGTGAGGAAACCATTGCCCGCCTTCGCCGTGCCCTCGAGGAGTACACCATCACCGGCATCAAGACCAACGCCAGTCTTTTCCGCCGCATCCTTGATGAACCAGATTTTCTCTGCGGCGAGGTTCACACCAAATGGCTTGACGAGTTGCTCCGCCGTCCGCGCTCCACCGCGTCGCTCGCGGACGAGAATCAGCTAGGAAACTCCGCTTCCGATGCGGCCGCTATCGCTGCTGCGATCTGGCAAGCAAACCAGTGGGACAGGCATTCTTCTTCGTCCGCTTCTTCCGCAGACCAGCCCTCTCCTTGGAAGCAAGAAGGCCGTCGCGCGCAACTGGACCGCTTGCCATGAGATACGAAGTCCTACTTGCGTCTTCTTTCGGAGAAAAAAACCACGTCATCGAACTGGGACGTGATGCCTCCGCCTGGCGCGTGACGTTGGATGGCCGGCCCGTCGCAGTCGACGCGGTCGAGATCGCTCCCAACACGCTCTCCATCCTGCTGGACGGCCAATCCTTCGAAGTCAGTCTGATGCCGTCTCCCGACGGCAAGTTAAAGCTCCAGACCGGCTCGCAGGAATTCACTGCCGAGGTCATCGATCCTCGTGCCTGGAGCGGCCGTCGCCACGGCCACGTCGAAGCCGAGGGCCGCCAGCAAATCGTTGCGCCCATGCCCGGCAAAGTCGTGCGTCTACTCGTCAAGGCGGGAGACCGCGTCGAAGCCGGCCAGGGCCTTCTGGTGGTCGAAGCCATGAAGATGCAAAACGAAATCCGCTCGCCCAAGAGTGGCACCGTCGAGCGCGTCCTGGCTGGGGAAGGCCAGTCCGTCAACGCCGGGGAAGTGCTTTGCGTGATCGCTTAAACTTCAATTGACTTCAAGAGTTTTCGTGCGGCGCGGAATTGGACCACCCGCAATTTCGGAGGGAATGTGTACTTCAGTGCCCGATGGACTTTTGCGGCATGGTGGTTTTCGCCGCCTCTGGCAACTTGCCGGCCGCCTCGATGACCTGCTCCGCCAGGTAATTCGCCACGCGCGCCCCATCCCGCGCGATCGCCAGATAGGCCAGGCGCAATAATTGTTCCTTGCGGTTGCGCAGTGTATCGCGGATGGTTTGCTGCACTTGCGGTTCGGATATGCCGCGCAGGCCGGGGGATTCGCGCGCGATGAGCTTCAGGATCAGGATGCGCGGGCCGTCTTTCGGCTGAACCGCAATCGGCAGGCTTACTTGCCCGGCCTTCAATGCAACCACGACCTTTTTCAACGTCGGGTCGGACTGGTTTAGCGCCGATTCGGGAACGAAGCCCAAGTCGCCTCCGGTTCCCGCTGTGTTCATATCTTCGGAATAATCCATCGCCAATTGCGCAAAGTCCGCGCCGCTGTTCAGCCGGTCCATCAGCATCTTCACCTTTCGCTGGGCCTCGGCTTCGTTGGTCGCGTCGTCGTTCTTCCGGTTGCGAATCTGTTGTTCTTTCCGGGGTGTCACCACGATCTGCGCGATGTGATATTGCGGCTCCGCCACGTTGAACTGCGCTTTGTTCGCGTTGTAAAAGTCCGTGACGTCCTGGTCGGTGATGGCAATCTTCGCCACCACTTCACGGTTCAGCAATTTCTGGATCGAAAGCTGGCGCCGCAACTCGAGCCTCAAATCCTCCACCGTCATGGCTTGATCTTTCAGCCGCCGCTGAAATTCGTCTTCGGTGTACGGGCTCTTCAGCTCAGTGAACTTGTCTTCGACTTCGCCGTCGCTCGCTTCGAGGTTCAATTTCTTCGCCTTCTCGAGGAGAATCTCGTTGTTGATCAGCTCATCCAGCACGTTCAGCTTCTGCGACAGCGATTCTTCCTGAGAAGGCTCCTGCCCCTCCGGGTTTACGCGCGTGCGGTAGTACTTGTCGACCTCTTCCCGTTTTATCTCTTTCCCGTTCACCACCGCCCACACGTCGGGCGCGTGCTGCGTTTGCTTGTTGCAGCCAGCAGCGGCCACGAACATCATCGTCGCCAGAGGCAGCCACGCTGCGGCGCTTTTCACTCCTTGTGAATGGTTCATCGATTACCCCACGGAACGCAGGTTGGCAACGGTCAGGTTCAAGGCTGGACGCTCAGGCGGCTTTCTTTACTTTGCCGGCGCGGATGCACGCCGTGCAAACACGGACTTGCTTCCTCACGCCCGCCACGACCGCGCGCACGCGCTTCAAGTTCGGATTCCACCGGCGCCGCCGCGTGTTATTCGCGTGGCTGATCACGTTTCCATAATGCGGCGCTTTGCCGCAGAATTCGCACTTCAGTGCCATTTTTCTTCCTACTTAAGTTTTATTTGGGCTTCGGTTTCTTGCTCGAAATGTCGCAAAAGCAAGCTCTTATTCTAACAGACCCTCCACCTCCGGCAAAGCGCGGTGTTTGCGCCCTGGATGGTTTTGCGGGGAACGCCTTTTGTATCCTGGAGGCTTCTTCGGGACGCACCTCTTGCATCAGCTTGAATCAGGGGTGGTTCTCCGGGACCCGGCATCTTTAGCCCGGCTCTGCTGCCTCCCACTCGCCCTGTTCTTTCGTACGGGATTCGAGCGTCCGTCGCGTACCAGTAACTCCTGCAATCATATTGAAGCTACAGGGTTTGTCACGAAAAAACAGTGCCGCTGGCCGCGCGTACCATTGTTGACCTCTCTCCCCCCACTTAACTTGCCCTTTAGCGTGCGCCAAAGACGGCGAGCTAGCGACCCATGAACGATTCGTCGGTAGACATCTCCGGGAACCCTCAACCCGCTCCACGCGTGGAGCGGGCCGTTCATCGCAAATCAGCAATTCCGAGACGCTTGTCCCGTTATATCTCACTGATGATTTTGCTCGCTGCCCTTTCCACCCTTGCCGGCTATCAAGTTTCGCGGCTTGAATTTCCTATGGCGAGATGGTTCCGCAGCACTTCGGCACTGGCGTCGGCCCGCGTTCAGCCGCCTGCCTACATGCCCGCCTCAACTCCCAGCGCCACTAACGCCGACATGGAGGCAATCAGCCGCTTGGCTCCCCAACAGCAGGCCGAGCTCTTTCATCTCGTGCTTGCGGCGCTTGACTCCAACGATCCCCGCGTCCGCGTCGCCGCCGTGGAAATCGATCTCGTCGCCAACAACCTGATGAAGTCGCCCCAGAGCCTGGCAAAACTTCTCCATCAAATTCATAACGATCCTGACAGCCGCTATCTCGCCCTCTGGCGACTCGGCGCCCTCGGCAATCGCGGCGTTGAGCCCGCCACGGTTTTGACCACGCTTCTGCGCTATTCTCGCGATGCGAATCAGCAGACGCGTTTCTGGGCCGTCGAGGGATTGGCCATGCTGGGCACCGAGGAATCCATCGATCCTCTTCTTTCCATTCTGGCTCACGACCCCGCAAGAAAAGTTCGCGAACGCGCTGCTACCAACCTCGCGCGTTCCGGCATGCTCACGGGTGAGCAGCGTCTCACTGCCGTTCCCCAGCTCCTGAATCTTCTTGACGACGACTCTCTCGAACCGGCCACGCAAGACCTCATTTACGCGGCGCTGCGTTCCATCACTGGCGCGTCGTTCGGCAAAGATCCCGCCGCTTGGCGCGATTGGTGGGCCCATCACGATCGGCCCGAGAACCGGGTCCATGTCCCCAAAGGCCTCCTCCTCGCTTAGCCGTGAATTAACAGCATTTATCCCCCGAACTGTCTTTCGAGTGACAAAAATAATGCTTGACCCTGCCGCGCTGCTTTCGTAAAACTGACTTACGCCCTCCCTAAATCTCAGCCTGGTTTTTCCACAGGTCCCCAAAGGAAAATCATGCCGGCAACAGAGCGCCGTTCCGCCCGCCGTTTGATCATGAAGGTTCCATTGAGGTTCCGCCCCGTGCAAGCGCCCGCCGATCCTGAACACGAAGCCGCCTCCATGAATATCTGCAACCATGGTGTTTATTTCGCCACGGATTGGAAGATGCCCGAAGGGGGCATGGTTCAAATCCATTTGAAAATGCCTCGGGAAGTGGTTGGGGAAGACGTAGCGGAATGGTGTTTCACTGGGCGCGTCGCGCATGTCGAATCGCTGGGGGCCAAGCGTGATAAATTGGGCGTCGGCGTGCAGTTCCTCTACTATGAAGTTCCTCGGCCTTCACTCTAGCAAGGCGCCCGGTAACCCAATGCCAGCTTCGTGCGTCCATTAGGAGGTAGGTCGGCACCGCAAACGCCGTAGCAGGGAGGCCGCATGAAACGTCGCGATTTCATTCATCGCACCGCTTGCGCCGCCGGCGCCGCGTGGATTCATGCGTCCACCTTCGCGCAGCGTCCGTTCCCCATTCCTGCTCTCTCGCGCAAGTTCACTGCCGCAGACACTGTGGCCCTCGGCAAGACTGGCATCCAGACCAGCCGCCTCGCCATGGGCACAGGCACAGTCGGCAGCGGTCATCATTCCCACCAGACTGCTCTCGGCATCAAAGGCCTATCCGACCTGCTTCTCAATGGCTACGATCATGGACTCCGCTTCTTCGACTCCGCCGATTCCTACGGCAGCCATCCGCACGTCGCCGAAGCGCTTAAGCACGTCCCGCGCGATAAAGTCACTGTGCTCACCAAAACGTGGGCCCGCGACCCCGCCTCCGCCCGCGCCGACCTGGATCGTTTCCGCCGCGAGCTAGGCACCGATCACATCGACGTTTGCCTCATGCATTGCCTCACCGAAGGCGACTGGACCGAGCGCTACAAAGGCGTCATGGACATGCTTTCCGAGGCCAAGGAAAAGGGCATCATTCGCGCTCACGGCTGCTCCTGCCACAGCATCGAGGCGCTTCGCGCGGCCACAAAATCCCCTTGGGTCGAAGTTCATCTCGTTCGAATCAACCCCATTGGGGCCTACATGGATTCCAATCCGGATACCGTCGTCAGCGTCATGCGTGAGATGCGCGCCGCGGGCAAAGGCATTATCGGCATGAAAATCCTCGGCCAGGGAGAGCTGCGCCATCGTCAGGACGAAGCCCTCAATTTCGCTCTCGGGCTCAATCTCCTCGACTCCTTCACTATCGGTGCCGAATCCCAGTCCGAGCAGGAAGACCTCATCCGCCGCATCGCCGCCGCATAAGAACCTCTCCTAGCCCTTTACGTTCGGTGGATATCTCTTCGCTTTCTAGCCATGCTCCACTGCATTTCCGCTGCATTTCTCTGCGTTTCCTCTGCGTGCGGCGCCAGCCCCGACTCGGTCGGGGCGTCCCTGCGTTATCTTTTATTTTTTCTCTTCCCTTTACTTGATAGTGGGTTCGATTTTCGCGTCACCCGTCCAAATGACCGTTTGGCCGTTAGCGGCTCGACTTCCCAGAACCGTGAGGAAGGACTTTCTCGAAGAAGGCCTGAGCGCTCTCCGCTCGCGCATTGCCGCCTGAATGGCGAAGATGGAACGAAGGTCGCAATCTACCATGCGCAGATGCGATAGCCCGGCACCGGCGGGACGAGAGTGCGCGTCGATGAAACCCGGCAGCACGGTCTTTCCTCCGAGATCCATTTTTCGAACGCCGGATCCCGCGAGATTCATCACGTCCACGTTTTTCCCAACGGCGAAAAATCTGCCACGCGATATCGCTACAGCTTGTGCAACCGGCTCGGCGGGATTCATCGTCACGATGTGGCCGTTATGCAAAATGAGGTCCGGCTTTTCCTGTTCGAAGGGAAAAAGTGAGAAAGCGGCAATCGAGCCTATGAACTCACGGCGCGTCGTTCCGTCGGTCATGAAGTCCTTTGTCAAGAGTAGAGGATCGCTGCGGATGCTACGCTGCCGCAGTGCGAACGTCAACGCGGTGCATAAGCAGGCACTAAACAGGCGTGGAGGATTTGCCGACTACAGCACCGTAACGCCGGGCAAACCTGTGAAATGCGCATCCGAGGTGATCAATTCCGCGTGGTGGGCTTGTGCTGTGGCATAAATGATTGCATCGGCCATCGGTAAGTTCGCAGTCAAGCTCCTCTTCGCGGCCAATGCGGCCAAGGAGATGTCCAGAACGATTTCACTTTCCTGGAAGCCGAACGCCGTCGAGAGAAACCTTTCTGCCTGTTCGTGACTTCCCTCGCGGAGCATCTTTTTGTAGACCTCATAAACGACGACGGTGGGGAGCAACAAGGTTTCCGGGTTTTCGAGATACTTTGCAAAACCGTCGGCTTTGGGACCGTTTCCGAGGTACTCGACCCAACCGGAAGAATCTACGATGTACCGGTCAGAACCGCTCGGTGTGGTCACGGTCCTCATCCTTCCACTTCATCCCTTTAGCAATGCCTCGAAGATCTTTAATCGAGCGAGGCCGATCCAAACGGATGGTTCCGTCGAAAATGTAAATCTGTAATTCTTGGCCGGGACGGAGCGCCAATTGTTCTCGAACCTTTTTGGGGATGACAACTTGAAATTTCGGGGAAACCTTCACTTTCTCCATTTATCCCACCTTCTCCTACAAGTATCGTATCGATGAGCGGACCGTATGTCAAATGGAATATCGACCGTGGATTTGTGCGGACTCTATAGAGTGACAGTGTAAGTCTTTCTAATTCAGCGAGTTTGCGGCATATTTGGTCCAAGGAGAGTCTGGATTCATGGACAAGGCATGTTGGATCGCATCATGGGCTTTGGCCTTGTCGCCATGCTTCTTATAGACCCTAGCAAGCCAAACATAGGTCTCGTCTTGCTGCGGATCGAGCGCCACGGACTTCTCGAGACTCTCGATGGCTTTGGAGACGTCTCCGCCGAACATCTTCGGAGCTATCAGGTATTGCCGGCCGAGGCTGGCCCACACGCGCGGATTTTTGCCATCGAGTGCCATGGCCTTGGCATTTTCCTCTTTGACTTTCGGGCCGAACTTGGGACCCGCGAACATCGCGTTCCCCAGTGAAATCTTTCTGCCGTAAAGATCAGCAAGCAGGCTATGCGCGTCGGCGGACTTGTCATTGATTTGGATGGACCGCTGAGCCGCATCAATAGCCTTGTCCACGGTTTCTGCGGCGGACTTTTTGTCTTTGCGCATTTCATAGACGTCCACGAGATATTCCTGGACTCTCGCTAGAATCAAAATACATGCTCGCATTATTGGAATTCTGAGCAATGTTCTGCTCGAGTTGCGTCTTCAGGTCTTGCAATTGCTTCTCGTCGCGGGTTTTCCTGGCGGCTTCAATGGCTGGGCCGAGCGGATCATCTGCTGCCGAAAGAGACGCACGCGCCCCTGGAACAATGGAGAGTAGTGAGACATAGATCCAAGCGAGAAGGCGGATATAAGCGGCCTTCGGCGAACGCATAGGCGAGTCCCTCATCTCTCCTACGCATGGAACACAGTGAAAGTGTCAGTGTTGCGTCGACGCTTGCTCCGCCGCTTTTCCCAAACCCGCTAGAGTATCTTCAGGCTAAAGGACGCTCAAGAATGTGACCAGGTCTGACTCCTCCTGGGGCGTTAGAACAAGCCCAAAGCGTCCTTCATAAAAACGCACGGCATCCAACAAGGTCTGAGCGGAGCCGTTATGGAAATACGGGGCGCGGGCGGAGAGGCCGCGCAGAATCGGTCCCTTGATCTTGCCAACATGGTCGAACCTTCCATCGATCAGGGCTTGGCCGAGATCGGTGGTGGTCTTGCAGGTGCTTGTCGGCAGACCTGTGGTCAAATCCGTTTTGCACACCGTGATGCTTGGCAAGTAGCTCACATCAAGGCCTCCCAAGTTGGCAGACGAGTTGGAAGGACTGGGGTCACCCGTTCCGATGTTCAAGGGCGTTGGGAAGGAATGATTGCCCACGTTCGGAGTATCGTGGCAGGTGCCGCAGGTTCCCAGAAGCGAAGGAATGCCGCCGACAACCAGGCCGCCAGCAGACGCAACGTCGTTGATGCCGGCCACCCCCGTAATGTTGATGGGCTTGGAATTGAAAATGGCCTGACCACGCGCAACCGCCGCCCGCGGGGACGTGTCAGGCAATGACGCCCAGGCGTCAAAGGGGTCGAAGATTGCGGGAGTGAATTGGCCGTCACCCGCCGTTACCAGTCCACCCGGCTGCTCAAGCAGTGGGAGCAGAAAATTGACGCTGGAGTTGATACTGATAAAGAACGGCTGCAGTGGAAAGCGTGAACTCCCGGCGAGAGGCTCGGGTCCGCCATTGGCGTCATGCGCGTTCAATTGGCCTGTGACATTGCCGATGGTTTGCGCCGTGAACAGTGCCATCTCAAAATTCACGATCTGCTGCTGCTCTGCGGGGGTTGGTCTCGTGCCGTCCCCCTGTGCGTGGCCGGTCGTGGCATCCACGGATTGGTGCGCCAGATCGTTCAAAAGCGAAGTCGGATAGTTCGAGTACAGGATTTTGGTTGTGCCGGTGGCAGCTGATGATTCCCGCCCGTCAAACATTACTGTGCTCAAGAAACGGAGGTTCGTAGAGGGCAGAGGCCGGCGATACATCGAGATCACATTGGATTCGTTGCAGCCGAACGGATTGTTTACGCTAACAACTCGATAGTCTGCGTTTGCGGGGACCGCAATGGCGATACGGATCAGACCGCGTGTGCGCAGCAGGCTGTAGGCAGCTTCCCTTCCCGCGAGCGTGGAGACATCGACGCTGTGGTTGCAGTTGGAGCCGTCGACCGTGCGGAAAATCGGGTCCTGGCCTTGGGTTAGCAAGAATCGCTGCTGGACATTGGCGGCGGCAATGGACATGCCGTCGCTGGGCTGATGGCATGTAGCACACGAACGGCCGTTGGTGCCCAAGCTTTGGAAAAACGGTCCTGTCTGGTCGATGCCGCCGCCGGTCGTGCTGTAAGTTTCGGATGCACCCCCGGGATTCGCGAAAAACGTCCCGTTAGGGATGAAAGTGATTTGCTGTCCGTTTAGCGCCGCAATGATCACCAGTGTGGCGCCGGCTAGAAAAACAGCGCTGATGATGCTTCGTCTGTACTGGCGAGTGGGCACGAATCCTTTCGTATGAAGGTGAGACAAGCAACGGGTAAAGCAGGGCTGCTGGGCTGGAGTCTGCATTAAAGCTCCTCGTATTGCGCCGTCGGCGCAAAATGTTTTCGTCTGTTCTCCAGGGAGAGTGGGACAGATTTTGGTTGCAAAACTACGCAAGTAGTGACGTTAAGGCAATGCACCGTGACTGATTTCTTGATGACCGCCCAAGCCTAGGATACGATTCGGCTTAGGTTGTCAGGTGATTGCCGCCCTAGGGGTAACGCCTTCCTTACGGAGTCCTTCGCAATGGCGGAAAAGAGCCCACCATCGTCCAGTCCCGTCTACCGCTTTGGCGTCTTCCAAGCGAATCTCGTGGCGCGAGAATTGCGCAAGCACGGATTGCGTGTCAGATTGCCTGGCCAGCCCTTTTGCATCCTGTCGATGCTGCTAGAGAAACCGGGAGAAGTGGTTACGCGGGAAGAGATGCGGCAGCGGCTGTGGGCTGCGGATACTTTTGTGGATTTTGAGCACAGTCTGAACAGCGCGATCAAGAAACTCCGTCATGCGCTGGGTGATTCTCCGCAAAATTCACGGTACGTCGAAACGATTCCTCGCCTGGGCTATCGGTTTATTGCTCCCGTTGAGCAAGTCTCGGCAACGGTGCCGCCCCCTGTAGACGTCTCTGTTGCAACGGATCCCTCCGGCGTACCGGCCACTGGGGATGTAACTGGCAAGCGCAGATGGCAGATCCTCCTGGAGATATCCATCGTGCTCATCGCGGTGCCAGGTGCTTACTTGGCATGGTCTCACTTCCGAAACAACCTTCAGCCACAAAGTAGGAACGCTGGCGAAATTCACGCCGCCCTTAACGGCCGCGAATCGATTAGGTCTGACAAACAACCTGCGTTATCTCCCAAATCCGTCGAGGCCCATGACCTGTACCTCAAAGGTCTGTACTTCTGGAACAAAAGGACCGTGTCGGGATTTCAACAGGCAATCGAGTATTTTCAGCAAGCCACAACAACGGACCTCAATTACGCCCCTGCTTATGCTGGCCTGGCGAATTCCTATGCGCTGCTGACCGCCTATACTTCTGCTTCTGCAACCCTCTACATGCCCCAAGCACGCGCGGCCGCCTTACGGGCCCTGGAGATTGATGAAGGCCTGGCGGAAGCGCACGCGGCGCTGGCTTTGATTGTCCAGAATCAGGATTGGGACTGGCAAACTTCAGAAAAGGAATACCGGCGGGCCATCGAACTGAACCCCAACTACGCTACCGCCCACCAGTGGTATGCCGAGCATCTCATGTGGCTGGGGCGCTTCGACGAGGCGCTAAGCGAGAGCGAACGAGCGCGCCAACTGGATCCACTTTCGCTCATCATTGCCGCCGACTATGGCGCGATTCTGTACTACTCACGGCAGTATGACCGCGCCATTGAGCAGTTTCGCGCCGTACTTCGGAAGGATCCGAATTTTGTGCGGGCCGGCCTCATAAGCAATGCGGATGTAGAAAAGGCGATGTTCGCCCAAGCGCTGGCCGACGCAGAAATATTGCCCCGTCTTTATGGTGAAGGACCCTGGCACTGGTCGGTGCACGCTTATATTTATGGCCGCGCGGGTCAGCCGGAGCGGGCTCGACGCGAGCTGGAAAAACTGGAAAAGGTGAGCCGGCACGAGCAGTTAGATCCCGTAACTATGCTTTGGGCACATCTAGGTATGGGGGACAAGGAGGAGGCTTTGGCCGACCTGGAAAAGGCATACTCAGAGCACTTCGGTATTCTGACCACCCTCAAGGTCGAACCGGCCTTCGATCCGCTGCGCAGCGACCCGCGCTTCCAGGACTTATTGCGGCGCGTAGGCCTGGCCACCGCAAGACCCAACGTTGGAAGTACCTCAAAGCCCTGACGAAGCATCGATTAAAAATCAAGAAGACGGTGCATGCCAGGCATAGTTCACCGTCAGACATTGTTATCATTTTCATCCAGGAAACTACATGCCTCGAATCGCGAGGATGTTGCTTATCGTTTTTCTAGTCATGCGGTTGCCAAAGGCGACGGCACAGGAGCCGACAGCGCTGCCAACGCCAGACGAACGCTACAAAGTGGACCTTCTCCTTGTTGTGGCACATCCAGATGACGAAGGGGCGGCGACGCCATACCTCGCACGGGCACTTGACGAGCACAAGCGCGTTGCGGTCGTATTTGGTACGCGCGGCAGTAGCGGCGCGAACGAAGCGGGAGCGGAGCAAGCGGCGGCGCTCGGCGCTGTCCGTGAGGTTGAAGCGCGAAATGCTTTGACGACGCTGGGGATCACTAACGTGTGGTTTCTTGACGGTAAGGATACGGCGTCGCAGAACGTATTGCAGTCGCTGGCGAATTGGGATCACGGTGAATCGCTGGAACAACTGGTGCGCCTCGTTCGGCTGACTCGGCCGGAAGTGATTCTCACATTTCTTCCTGGAACATTTATTGGCGAAGACCACGGGGACCATCAAGCCTCCGGGGTGCTCGCAACGGAGGCCTTCGATCTGGCAGGCGATCCCGCCTCTTTCCCGGAGCAGGTTGCCGGTCCGACCAAACGCCTCGAGCCCTTGTTGGAGAACCTGCGGCCGTGGCAGCCGAAAAAGATTTATTACTTTCCGGATGCGGACCGCGAAGATATTTTTCGCGGGAAGGGCCCGGAGTATTCGGTGAAGGAAATTTCCAAGTCGAGCAAGCAGGCGTACTGGCGAATGGCGCTCGATTCTTTCCGTGCGCACCAGACGCAAGCCAAATCCTTTCTCGACAAGATCGCCCAAATGGACGAAGCACAAATCGAGAAGATGGCGACTTCCGATGGAGGCTGGACGGACGCTTTACATTTCGTGCTTGGCAAATCGCTGGTCGGCGGGAGCGTAACCGGAGATGTTTTTGATGGCATCACGCCCGGTTCGCTTCCCTTCGCCCGGCCCGAAGTTTCTCCTGAACCTGTACGGCCGGAACTTTCCGTGGAACTCGGCGGCCCATTCAGTTTCTACGCGGAATTTCGGCGCGCTCATGGCCTCACCAATCTTCCGCACCCCGAACCCCCGGAAATCGCGCTGCAAGGGCACAGCACCCTGGTGATTCCATTGTGGGTGCGAAACCGAACGGTAAAGACGCAGGAGATAGCGCTGGCGGCCACGCTGCCGGCTGGATGGACGTTGCAGAGCGGCACGGGAAAATTCGCCGTGGCGGCGGAAACAAGTAGCGGCTGCCCGGATCGAAATCTTCTTGCCTGCGGTTCCCGAAAATGAAGTGAGGAAGACCGAGCCGCAGGAAATCAGCGTTCATGCGGAATCGAACGGGCAACCGATCGGAGAGATCAAACTTCGCGTTCAACTGCGGAAACGGGCGCTGCCTCAGTAGCGCTTCAGGATTTTTTCGCACGCGCCGCTTCCATCTTTTCCCAAGCGGCTTCGGGCAAGAGCAGCAGGTCGTTGAATTCGCCGGCGCCCCGCAGCCATTGCGCTCCGTCGATCACCACGCATTCGCCGTTGATGTACTCCGCCATGTCGCTGATGAGAAATGCCGCGAGATTTGCCAGCTCGAGGTGCTTCCCGAAGCGTTTCATCGGATGCTTGTCCCGGGCGTGTTCTTCAAATTGCTTTGAGGGCATCAGCCGCGACCAGGCCCCTTCCGTCGGGAAGGGCCCGGGCGCAATTGCATTTAGGCGAATGTGATATTTCGCCCACTCTAC
>WNGQ01016074.1_pt1 | contig 14218 bp, 8 predicted proteins | sample 5407661 | NCBI WGS metagenome assembly WNGQ01 (sample SAMN13153382, study PRJNA577476) | soil metagenome | isolation source: 60 cm soil or saprolite under Garry oak tree replicate 2 | place: USA:California | collected 2016-06-15 | reverse complement strand
GATTTGGAAACGATTCGCCCACTGTTGCTCTGCATGGGCAGCAGGATTGTCCACGTGGGCGGCCATGGCATGGGGACTTCAATGAAAATGGTGATCAACCTTTTGTTGGGTAACGCCATGGCGGCGTTCGCCGAAGGCATGGCGTTGGGTGAAGGCCTCGGAATCTCTCGCGAAGTATTGTTCGATTCATTGCTCGGTACGCCTGCGGTCGCGCCGTTTCTCGCGTGGAAGCGGGAGAAAATCGAGAGCGGGAATTACGAGGCCGAATTTCCGTTGCGCTGGATGCAAAAGGATATGCAGCTTGCAGCAGCGAGTGCGTACGAATCTGGTGTAGCAATGCCGTTAACCAATACTGCGAAAGAGTTGTATCGCCTCGCGATGCGCGGCGGACATGGAACCGAGGATTTTTCGGCCATCTACGAGTTTGCGACGGGCGACCATCAAAAGGAACCGAAAGCTCAACTATGATAAAAACAATCTCCTATCTCGGTCTAGGCACCATGGGCAGCGGCATGGCGTCCAATCTGCTGAAAGCCGGTTACAAACTTACCGTCTGGAATCGTAGCGCTGAAAAATGTGAACCCTTCGCCAGAAAAGGCGCTCGCGTGGCCGATACCCCGGCGGACGGGGTCCGCGACACCGAGCTTGTGATGTATAGTTTGAGTAACGAGCAAGCCGTCGAGGAAGTTGTCTTTGGACCGCGGGGAATTCTAAGCGGAATCAACGAAGGGCAGATCGCGGTCGACATGAGCACTGTTGTTCCTGCGACGAGTTTGCGAGAACAGGAAGCGTACGCAAAGGGTGGTGTTGATTTTCTCGATGCGCCTGTCTTTGGCAGCAAAAATGAGTCGGTCGATGCCAAGCTTTGGATCATGGCCGCAGGTAAAAAGGCCGTTTTCGAAAAAGTGAAACCAGTTTTGGAGCATTTGGGGCAGACCATTCATTACTTCGGCAAGAACGGAAACGCCGCGGCAATGAAGCTGGTGGGAAATCTTATCGTGGCCTTGGAATTGGAAGCGCTCGCGGAAGGTTTGATTCTCGCGCAAAAAGCGGGCCTTGATCTGAGGACCGTAATGGAGGTCGTAAAAGTCGCCGACTTTCGCTCACCCCTCCTTGTGAGCAACGGTCAGAATATTTTGAAACGCGATTTTTCGACCAGCTTCGCACTGGAACTCATGCTCAAGGACGCGGGCCTCATTGAAAAATTTGCTGCAACTCTGCAGTCACCGATTCCGGCGCTGCGTGTTGCGGAAAAAAATCTCGCATCGGCCGTTGCTTTTGGCTTCGGAAAAGAAAACGCCTCCGCCATAATTAGAGCGCTTGAAAAAGAAGCACGCGTCGAAGTGAAAGGACGTTGACATTTAGCCGAGTTAGGAATTCTCTCAAAAGAGGGAGCCCTAATCAGTTCATATTGATGGGGAAAAAATCCCACGGATGCGCAATAGCGGCTTGTGGGTCGCGGAGCGAAATTGCGGTTTTGCGTATGAAAGCGAACTGCCCAATCCATAGCCAGATCGGAGGCGCGTTATGTGGATTGTTCGCCTAGCTCTCCGTCGCCCCTACACGTTTGTCGTCGCGGCGTTGCTGTTGCTCTTGTTGACGCCTTTTGTCATTACCAAGACGCCGACCGATATTTTTCCCGCTATCAATATACCAGTGGTCAGCGTGATTTGGAATTACACCGGACTGCCGGCTGACCAGATCGCACAACGAATTGTTTACGGCGAAGAGCGAGCGCTCACGACCACGGTAGATAATATCGAGCACATTGAATCGACCTCCTATGACAGCTTCGGCGTAATCAAAGTTTTCTTTCAGCCGGGCACTAATCCCTCGACCGCGGTGGCTCAACTGACGGCCGTGTCGCAAACGATTTTGAAACAGCTTCCACCGGGAACCACTCCGCCGCTAATCATCCAATACAGCGCGTCCACGGTTTCTATTCTCCAGTTCGGAATTAGTAGCACCAAGCTTTCCGAGCAGCAGGTTTTTGATATCGCCCTGAATCAGATTCGTGTCGGGCTCATCAGCGTACCGGGAGTGAGCATTCCGTACCCGTATGGCGGAAAGCAAAGGGTGGTCTCGGTCGATCTCGATCTGAAAGCGTTGGAGGCAAACAACCTTGTCGAATCAGATGTCGTGACTGCCATCAGCAACGGCTCTCTAACCTATCCGAGTGGCACGGCCAAGATCGGCGGAAAAGAAGTGCCCATTGATCTAAACGTTAACCCGCCGCGAATCGATCTGTTGAACGACCTGCCGATCAAAAGTGTGGGCGGGACCGTGATTCACGTCAGCGATGTGGCGCAAGTGCGTGATGGTTATTTCCCGCAGGAAAACATCGTTCGGCAGGATGGTGTCCGCAGCACGCTGCTCAGCGTTTTCAAGAATGGCAGCGCGTCCACCCTTTCCGTAGCGGCGGGAGTGAAGGCGGCCATGGCCAACATTCTCAAGACCGTGACCAGCGATATCCAGGTAAAGCAATTCGCTGATCAATCCGTGTTCGTGAAGGCAGCGGTCAGCGGGGTTGTTAGGGAAGGCGTGATCGCAGCGGCTTTGACCGCGCTGATGATTTTGCTCTTTCTCGGTTCATGGAGAAGCACATTCATCATTGCGGTGTCCATTCCGCTTTCGGTGTTGTCGTCTCTGGCAATCCTGAGCCTGCTCGGTCAGACAATCAACATCATGACGCTTGGCGGTCTGGCGCTGGCCGTCGGGATCCTGGTGGATGATGCCACGGTGACAATCGAAAACGTCGAGCGCCATCTGGCATCAGGTGAAAAACTTGAAGATGGAATTCTCAAAGGCGCGGGTGAAATCGCGTTGCCGGCAATGGTTTCAACTTTCTGTATCTGCATTGTCTTCGTGCCGATGTTTTCTCTGTCCGGGGTGGCGCGCTATCTTTTCGTCCCGCTGGCCGAGGCGGTAATGTTCGCCGTCATCTCCTCCTACGTGCTTTCGCGCACGCTAGTGCCAACGATGATTATGTGGTTCGAGCGGCGCCGGCACGAACGAGAGACTGGACAGGGAACGTTCGCCGCCGGACGGATTCGCCGTGGCGAACACGCCCCGTTTTGGGTTCGACCGCTGGTGGCACTCCAGCATGGTTTTGAAAAAGCGTTCGATCGCATTAGGGCAGCTTATGCAGACTTGTTAGGCAAAGTCCTGGAACACAGAGCGGCTTTCGCCGTTGGATTTCTCTCCTTTTGCGTTGCATCCTGGCTACTCGTTCCATTCCTTGGCCAGAATTTCTTTCCCGCGGTGGATGCAGGAACATTTCGATTGCACGTGCGCGCGCCTACTGGTACTCGGATCGAGCAAACGGCCAAGCTGGTTGACGAAGTAGAAGCCGCCATTCGTCGTGACGTTCCCGCGAACGAACTCGAGGGTATGCTCGATAACATCGGACTTCCGGTTTCGGGCATCAACTTGAGCTACAACGACAGTGGAATATCAGGACCGGCCGACGCCGACATTCTGGTTTCATTGAAACCTAACCATAAGCCGACGGCGAATTATGTCCGCAACCTGCGTCTCAGTCTGAACCGCGAATTTCCCGGTACAACCTTTTACTTCCTGCCGGCCGACATTGTTAGCGAAACAATTAACTTTGGACTTCCTGCTCCGCTAGACATTCAAGTGGTCGGGCGAAATGAAACCGTTGATCAGCAGGTGGCCAATTCCATAGCACAAAAAGTCCGCCAAGTCCGCGGGGCCGTTGATGTGAGGGTTCAACAACCTAACGATTTGCAGCGATTCGAGTTCAACGTCGATAGAACAAAGGCGATGGAGCTTGGGCTCAGCGAAAGAGATGTGGCTGGTTCCGTGCTGCTCTCTTTGAGCGGCAGCAGCCAGGTGACGCCGACCTACTGGCTTGATTACACGACCGGCGTTCAATATCTCGTCAATGTCAGGGTTCCGGAACGTCAGACGACTACGCTCTCCGAGCTGAGGTCGATGCCGCTTAGTGCCTCTAAACCTGGAACGGGCAACGGTCAGATCCTCGACAATGTAACTGACGTAACACGGATCACTAGCCAGCCCATCTACACGCACTACAACGTTATCCCGGTAATCGATGTTTACGGAGGAGTTGGAGGCAGAGATCTCGGTGGAGTGCTAAGTGACATTAGGCCTATCGTTGCGCAAGCTCAGAAGACCGCGCCGCAAGGCGTCAGCATTGTTCTGCGAGGACAAGCATCGACGATGAGTTCCAGCTTTCTCGGCTTGGGCATCGGAATGTTAGTGGCGATTGCGCTGATCTATTTACTGCTCGTTGTAAACTTCCAAAGCTGGCTCGACCCTTTCATTATTTTAACGGCATTGACCGGTGCGCTGGCGGGCGTGATTTTGGGGCTGCATGTTACGAGCACGACGCTGAGCGTGCCCGCAATGATGGGCGCGATCATGTGTCTGGGCGTCGCTACTGCTAATTCTGTTCTGGTCGTCACCTTTGCGCGCACTCACCTTCAGGAAGGAATGGATTCGGTGAAAGCAGCGTGGGAAGCCGGAACAGGTCGCCTGCGTCCAGTGATCATGACAGCCACGGCGATGATCATCGGAATGTTACCAATGGCGCTTGGTCTTGGTGAAGGTGGCGAGCAGAACGCGCCGCTAGGGCGTGCGGTAATCGGAGGTCTCATGCTCGCCACCGTCGCGACGCTACTTTTTGTGCCTGTCGTATTCAGCCTGTTGCACCGCCAAGCAGCCGACACTGTCAATCCAGAACCGAAAGGAAATGTTCCATCAACGGTCCTTGAAGAGGCCGTTTCCGCAACCTAAACACATTCCTCGATATATGAACACAACTACTCCTACCGGCGGCGTTGGCTCTGACGAACATGAGGGAGACACGACCCGGGCTCGCCGAAGACATCGCTTTATCCTGATGTCCGGCGGTGCATTGTTTCTGATCGCATTGGTCGCTGGCTTTGTTCCCCAGTTCCGGCAGCGCCAAGTGGCCACCGCTGATACTAATGAGTTGGCGATTCCTACCGTGGCAGTAGTTTCACCGACCGTTACCACGCCTCACAGTGGGCTTAATTTGCCCGCTGAAGTCAAACCGTGGCAGGAAGCATCTATCTATGCACGGGTCAACGGATACTTAAAAGACTGGCTCGTGGACATCGGCGCGCACGTCCAGAAAGACCAGTTGCTCGCCGAGATCGACACACCTGATCTCGATCAGCAGCTCGCGCAAGCCCGCTCGCAGGCTGTCCTAGCGCAAAGAAATTTGGAACAGGCCAAAAAGACGAACACGAAATGGCAGGAGTTATACAAAGAAGGTGTCGTCTCTCAACTTGATGCCGAGAACACCGACACCTCGCAGGGCACGAACCAAGCCAACACCGAAGCGTTTGCCGCCAATCTTCGTTTTCTCGAACAAGAAGTCGCCTTTAAACGTGTAACTGCGCCCTTCGCGGGTATCATCACGGTCCGCAACGTAAACGTGGGCGACCTGATTACCGCCAACAATACGAGCTTCGAGATGTTTCACATTCAACAAACAGATCCTTTGCGAGTTTATTTCCGTATCCCCCAGGAGGAGGCGACAAACATCGCAGTGGGACAAACCTTCAATGTCCAAGTAGGGGCGCAAAGCGCAAAAACGTATCCCGGAAAGGTGATCTCGACTTCGGAGGCGGTATCACCCGATTCCCGGACCATGCTGGTTGAATTGCAGGTCGATAATTCGAAGAATGAGATTCTGCCCGGCAGCTATGCCACGATCCGGGTGCCACAAGTTGCTTTGGGAAAATTGGTTACCTTGCCTGATAATACACTCATATTTCGCGGGAAGAGTGTGCAGGTTGGCGTCGTGGACGCCAAGGGTGCTGTGCAGCTTCGTGACGTCAAGGTCGGACGAGACTTCGGCGTTCAGTCAGAAATCCTGAGCGGCGTCTCTGAATCTGACAAGGTAATCGTCAATCCCTCGGACTCTCTTACTACCGGAACAACAGTCCGCGTCGCCTCGATGACGCCTGCTCCATCCCCCAGTCCTGGAGTGCCGAAGAAATAATATTCGCATCCTTGGTTCGTAACGGGAGGAGGTTCCTTGGCAAAAAATTTCAAAGACCTTTCGGAACAGGAAATCCTCGCGCTGGCAATTTCATCCGAGGAAACGGACGCGCGCATTTACGCAGACTTCGCTGCGGGATTGAAAGCCGATTACCCGGCAACGGCCCAAATCTTTAGCGAAATGGAGGCGGAAGAGGATGAGCATCGCCGCAAACTGATTGAGCAATACCGTCGCCGCTTTGGAGAACACATCCCCTTGATCCGTCGAGAAGACGTGAAGGGGTTCGTGCACCGGAAACCGGTGTGGATGATCCGCCCGCTGGGAATCAAAACGGTCCGGCGCCAGGCAGAGATCATGGAGACAGAGACTCGACGTTTCTACGAGCGCGCTGCCAGTAAAGTTACCGACGCGTCAACGCGAGAGCTACTGGGAGACCTGGCCGAGGCGGAGCGAAAGCATGTGACTTTAGCCGACAGTCTCCAACACGAATACCTGACTCCAGAAGTTGAGGCCCAGGAAGAGAAAGCCCATCGCCGATTGTTCGTTCTGCAAATCGTGCAGCCGGGCTTGGCGGGCCTGATGGATGGTTCGGTCTCAACCCTTGCGCCGGTTTTTGCAGCAGCGTTTGCCACCCACAACAGCCACGCGGGAATTTCAATGGCGTTCGCTGAGGCAGCTTCTGATGACGGCAGTCTGACTGGCCGCGGCAAACCTTTGCTTCGTGGTTTTGTCTGCGGATTGATGACTACGGCAGGAGGAATCGGTCACACCTTGCCATATTTGATTCCAGAATTTCGAACTGCTACGGCCATTGCCGTTGTGATCGTGGGAATCGAACTCTTGGTCATCAGCTGGATCCGAAAGCGCTATATGGATACGCCTTTTCTCCAGGCCGCATTTCAAGTGATTGTCGGAGGAGTGTTGGTCTTTCTGGTTGGGATCTGGATCGGGAGCTCTTGATCGGACCTGGAGCGGCAACACGCGATCGAGCGGCTTGGCGCAACCACGAGCGAAGCCGTAATCATCGGCGACAACGAGAACGACTATTCCGCCGCACGTGCGACCGGTACCGACCGTGATGCTCATGCGTTATGGCTACCTGCGAGTGCCGCCCGAAACTCTCGCCTCCGACGCGTGACTCGATCACTTCTGCGACATTGAGCACTCACTGAACAGATTTTCAACTACCAGCGCGACTACGTTGTAATGCCGATTGCTCGTAAGGGGCCTTTCAAAATCCCGCGGACGGTGAGACGTTCGGTTGCAGGGAAAATCTGTGACTGGATTTACGTCGGCCGGCGAAGCCGCGCTTCGGCCAGATCGATATCGCGTTGGATTCTGCGCAAAGCCTGGTCGTTGATGGCTTCTTCGTTACGCAGTTGAATCACCATGTCACGTTCTGCTTGTAACACTTCGCGAGCTAGTTCTTCAAAGTCACGCGAGAACAATCGGCTCATGCTTGCTCCGTCCGGCTGTTCAATTCGCAGTTGTCGAATACGATCTTCATATTCCGAACGAAGGCGTTCTACGGTCTTGGGCGGGGCTCGCTTCGACGATGCGATTTCCTCGAGACGAGCCAGGGCTGTTTCGTTGGCCTTCAGGCGCGCCAGTCTCTCTTCTTTTTCCGTGATGCGATCGTCCTTGATTTTCAGCCGATGGACCAGCGGCGCGAGAGTGAGTCCTTGCAAAACGAGCGTTGCGAAAATGACGCAGAACGTCAGCAAGAGGATCAGGTCGCGTCCGGGGAATGGTTGGCCATTTGCGAGGACAAACGGGATCGCCAGTGCGCCGGCAAGCGAATCCGCGCCGCGCATCCCGGTCCATGCGATCAACGCAGTCTGTTGCCACGGAGCGGGGTTTTTACGGCGGAAGGTTGGGCTCAGCAGACGCGGCAAGTAGGTGGCTCCGAACACCCAGACGAAACGAACCAGCACAATCACCGCAACAAACACGATCGCCACCCAGGCGACGCGAGTCACCGTGCCTGGAGTAAGCACGTCGATAACCTGTGGCAGTTCGAGCCCGATGAGCATGAAAAGTATTCCGTTCAGAATGAACACGACCATTTCCCAAACAGGCAGCGCTTGTAATCGCATGCGCCCGCTCAAGATCCGCGGGGCGCGCCATCCGATATAAATGCCCGCAATTACAACTGCGAGGATTCCGGAGACATGGAGATTTTCGCCGCTGAAGTAGGCAACGTACGGCGTAAGCAGGGAAAACAACGTTTGAACAGGCGGATCATCTAAACGCTTTTGCAGTTGGACTACGAGCCAGCCCACGGCGAGACCAACGCAGATGCCGCCCGCGGCGACCAAAAGAAACTGCAAGCTCGCTTGCGTCAGCGAAAACGTGCCGGTCATCACGGCGGCCACTGCGAAACGGAACGAGATAAAAGAAGTAGCGTCGTTTACCAGACTTTCTCCTTCGAGGATGACAATAATTTTGCGAGGCACCCGCAAATTTTGAGTGACCGCCAGCGCTGCCACGGCGTCGGGCGGCGAGATGATGGCGCCGAATACAAAACCTACGGCCAAAGGTAATCCGACCAAATCGTGGAACACATAAGCAGTCACGGTCATCGTTAAAAGGACCAGAACGATTGCCAATGGGAGAATTGAGCGAAGATTTCCTCGGAAATCTCTCCACGACGTGAAAATCGCCGCAGGATAAAGCAGCGGCGGAAGAAACAGATTAAAGACCAGTTTTGGTTCGAGGTGAATCGCAGGAAGACCAGGGATCAGAGCGAGGACCACGCCGCCAATGGTCAGCAGAATTGGATATGGGATATGGATTTTTCGGGCAACGATGGCCAGCAGAGCAACCGCAACGAGACAAATCAGGATTAATTCGGTCTTTTCCACCATGGTTCCGATTGCGTCCGAGCCTCGCCGGAATTAGATCAGGCGTCCAGAAACCGGTAAGCGCGCCGAAGGTCCCGGCATGTGCGCATCGAAAGTCTCAGAGAAATTTCACCAGCGCGTCGATTGTTTCTTTCGGTTTTTCCTCGAAAATCCAATGACCGGTGTTCGACAGCACCACGACTGTGACATCAGTTGCGACGAGCTTCATCTGCGCAGCCAACTCGTTGCCAAGCGATTTGTCGCCGCCAATCGACAGCACCGGCATCGTCAGTTTTGTTTGCGAGAGTTGTGCGAAATCTTTGGCCAGTTGCGGCCAGGAAACAAAATAGGCCCAGCCGGCATGAATGCGTCCCGGTCGCGAATAGGCTGCGGTGTACGCTTTCCGATCCGCTTCCGGGATCGAATGAGTTTTGTCCGCAGCGAGAACGTTCCAGAAATATTCGAAGTAAGTTCGCTCGCGCCCCTTCACTAATTTCTCTGGATACTTGCCGTTGAAACGAAAATGCCAGGTGTTCGGATTGTTATAGATCGGTTCCCATCCGGGAACGCCGGGAAGGAACGCGTCCATCACCGCGAGCTTCTCGGTTTCGCCCGGGAATTGAGCGGCGTAAGCGTAAGCGACCATCAGCCCGATGTCGTGTCCCACCACGCGCGCCTTATGTATCTTCAAGGAACGAACCAAATCATGGATTTGCTTGGCTGCAGTTATCATGTCGATCTTGTTGTCTGCGGGAATCGAAGAATCGCCGATGCCCGGTAAATCGACCGCGATCACGGTGAACTTTTCGGCTAGCAACGGGATGATCGGCCGCCACATGCGCGAAATTTGCGTGTACCCGTGAAGAAACAGAACGGCTGGCCCGCTTCCAGCAATCAAGTAGTGAAGTTGTACACTGTCGATGTTTGCTGTGCGCGACGTGATTGCAGCCGGCGCCGCGTAACTCTCACTTGCGAACAAACTGAATACACAGAATAAGCCGAGCGCAGCGCGATGCTGACGACGGTTATGATTTTGTTTCATAGAAATTCCCCGGATTTAAATCTTCGATTGTCACGTGACTATGTGACCGGGAATGCCGACACTTGAGCAGGGCTGATCTTGCCACGGGCGGCACATCTCTAGTGAAACTTAACCCGAAAGGAAAATCATCATCATGCCATACGTAACTGTCGGAAAAGAAAACGGAGCTAACATCGACATCTATTATAAAGAGTGGGGCACCGGGCAGCCGATCGTCTTCAGTCATGGCTGGCCGTTAAGCGCGGACGATTGGGACACACAGATGCTTTTCTTCCTTGGCAAGGGATTTCGCGTGATCGCCCATGATCGGCGCGGACATGGCCGCTCGAGTCAAACCAGCGGCGGCCACGACATGGATCATTATGCCGACGATCTGGCGGCGTTGACCGCGCATCTCGACCTCAAGAACGCCGTGCATGTTGGTCACTCCACCGGGGGTGGCGAAGTGGTGCATTACATTGCGCGCCACGGCGAAAGCCGGGTGGCAAAGGCAGCAATCATCAGCGCGGTACCGCCGCTGATGGTAAAGACCGCGGGCAATCCGCTAGGCCTGCCCAAATCGGTGTTCGACGATCTCCAAGCCCAGCTCTTCGCCAACCGGGCCAAGTTCTATTACGACCTGCCGGCCGGCCCGTTCTATGGCTTCAACCGTCCCGGCGTGAAAACGATCGGGCCTAACGTTTGGAACTGGTGGCGCCAGGGCATGATGGGCGGCGCCAAGGCGCATTATGACGGGATCGTCGCGTTCTCGCAGACCGACTTCACGGAGGATCTGAAGAAGATTTCCGTGCCTGTACTGGTGATGCATGGCGACGACGATCAGATCGTGCCTTATGCCGATTCTGCGCCGCTATCGGCAAAGCTGCTGAAGAATAGCACCCTGAAAACGTACAAAGGTTTTCCGCACGGCATGCCTACCACGCAGGCAGACACGATCAACGCCGATTTGCTCGCTTTCATCAAGACGTAGTCTGACGATACTGAGATAGTGAAACGAATTTTCGCGATTGCGGCATTTGCCGCGGCGTCTCTGATTCTTGTTGATTGCAGCAAGTCGCCCGCGAACAAGGGCGCGCCGCCATTGCCCGTCAACGTCGTTACTGTCGTCGAGAAGGAAGTAAATGAATGGGACGAATTTACCGGGCGACTGGATCCAGTTGAATCGGTCGAGATTCGGCCGCGCGTGTCTGGATACATTACCGAGATTCATTTTGAAGCGGGCGCGATCGTTAAAAAGGGAGACCTCCTTTTTGTGATCGATCCGCGCCCTTACCAGGCGGATTTTGATCGTGCTGCCGCCGAAGTCGACCGCATGGATGCGCAGCTCAAGCTTGCCGAGATCGAACTCAATCGCGCGAAAGAACTGCGCGGCAAGGCCACGATTTCCGCGAGCGAGTTCGATCAGAAGGCCGCTACATTTCAAGGTGCAGCCGCAGCCAAAAGTTCGGCCGAAGCCGCCAGGAATGCCGCTGCGCTAAATCTGGAGTTCACGCAAATCAAATCTCCGATCGACGGTCGAGTGAGTGACCAGCGCATTACCGTGGGCAATCTGGTCCAGCCCGGGGCGGGTCCAGATAGCTTGCTTACGACAGTAGTCTCGGTCGATCCGATTTATGCCAAAGTCGATGCCGACGAGAATGCAGTGCTCAAATATGTAAAGCTCAGCGAGGAAGGGAAACGTGTGAGCGCGCGCACGGCCAAGATCCCGGCGTGGATCGAGCTCGGAAACGAGACCGATTTCCCGCACAAAGGTACAATCGACTTTGTTGACAACCGCCTTGACCCTGGAACGGGGACGGTGCGTGCCCGGATCGTTCTAAAAAATTGGAACACTAATTTCATTACGCCGGGTTTCTTCGTTCGGGTGCGCGTCTCGGGCGCAACGCCTTATCGGGCTGCACTAGTCCCGGACAGAGTGATCAGCTCGCAACAAGGGCTGAAATACGTATTCGTCGTGAAGCCCGATAATTCCGTCGAACGCCGTAACCTCGAGACCGGTGGTTTGTTCGAAGGAAAACGGATTGTGAAAAGCGGTCTGAAGGACGGCGAGAAAGTTGTCTCTACCCGTCTGCAATTGTTGCAAGCTGGAATGAAAGTCACGCCTGTACTGGAAGAGACGCCTGCCAGCGAAATGGAGACAAAGAAAAGCGTCGCTGAATCGCAAAACGAAAAATGACGGCGCAGGCGCAACGGCGGTCGACATGAATTTTCCGCACTTTTTCATCGACCGGCCAATCTTCGCCGGCGTGATCAGCATTGTCATCACGCTGGTCGGTGTCATTGCGCTTTCAACGCTGCCCATCGCGCAATATCCCGAGATCGCGCCACCAACCATCCAGGTCTCGACGAATTATCCCGGCGCAAACGCGAAGGTTGTGTCCGAAACGGTAGCGACACCGATCGAGCAACAGGTCAATGGCGTTGAAAATATGCTCTACATGTCCTCGCAAAGCACGAGTGACGGCAACATGACTTTGAGCATCACGTTCAAGCTCGGCACCAATCTCGATACGGCACAAGTGCTGGTGCAAAATCGGGTCGCGATCGCGATCCCCGTACTCCCGCCCGATGTGCAACGGATCGGCGTGACCACGAAAAAGCAATCGCCCGACATCACGATGGTCGTGCACCTCGTTTCGCCGGATGGATCGCTCGATCAGCTTTTTACCAGCAATTACGCTTTGCTTCAGATTCGCGACGAGCTCGCGCGCCTCGACGGCGTGGGCGACATCAATGTCTTCGGCGCGCGCGAATATTCGATGCGGATTTGGCTGGATCCTCACCAACTGTCTGCACGCGGATTAACGGCGCAGGATGTAGTGACGGCCATCCAGGAGCAGAATGTGCAAGTCGCAGCCGGAATTATCGGCGCGCCGCCTGCACCGAAGGGCGCGACTGCATTTCAATACACGGTTAGCACGCAAGGCCGGCTCACTGACGAAAAACAGTTCGGCGACATTATTGTTAAGACTGGCGTTAACGGCCAAGTCACTCGCGTGCGCGACATCGCGCGGGTCGAACTTGCGGCTCGTGATTACACGGTCAACAGCGGTCTCGGCGGAAAACCGGCGACCGCGATTGCCATTTACCAACTGCCGGGCTCAAACGCGCTCGCTACTTCCGATGCCGTAAGAAAAAAAATGGCTGAGCTCAAACAGCGTTTCCCCAGCGGCCTGGATTACACAATTGTTTACGATCCGACAGTCTCTGTCCGCGAATCGATTCACGAAGTGCAAAAGACGCTTTTCGAAGCGATTGCGCTCGTCGTGCTCGTCGTCCTGATCTTTCTCCAAACCTGGCGCGCGGCAATCATCCCTCTCATCGCGATCCCAGTTTCGTTGATCGGCACCTTCGCTGCCATGAAAGGCTTCGGATTCTCGATCAACAATCTCTCGCTGTTCGGCATTGTCCTCGCCATCGGCATCGTGGTCGACGACGCGATCGTGGTCGTCGAGGCAATCGAGCACCACATTGAAGATGGTTTGAGCCCGCGCGAGGCAGCGCGCAAGGCCATGACCGAAGTCGGCGGGGCGTTAGTTGCGATCGCACTCGTTCTTTGCTCGGTTTTTATCCCAACCGCGTTCATCACCGGAATCACTGGCACATTTTTCCGCCAATTCGCGCTAACTATTGCAGTCTCGACTGCGATCTCTGCACTTAACTCACTCACGCTTTCCCCGGCGCTCGCCGCGCTTTTACTTAAGCCGCGCGGCGCGCCGAAAGATTCGTTTCAACGAATTATCGATGGACTGCTTGGATGGTTCTTCAAAGGATTCAACAAAACGTTTTCCTGGGCCTCGAACGCATACGGCAACACTGTCGCGCGCCTTGTCCGATTAGCCGTCATCGTTTTATTTGTCTACGCAGGTTTACTTGCACTGACCGGTGTCGGTTTCAAAGTTGTGCCCGGCGGCTTCCTGCCGACGCAAGATCGCGGCTACGCTGTCGTGTTTGCGCAATTACCTGACGCTGCTTCGCTCGATCGGACCCAAGCAGTTGTCGACAAGATTTCGAAGATCGCGCACGAAACGCCCGGCGTTCTCAACACCGTCGAATTCGCGGGATTCAATCTCTTCGGCGGCAATCAGCCGAACACGGCTGCCGTGTTTCTTCCTTTTAAAGAATTTTCGGAGCGAAAAACGCGCGAACAGAGTCTGCCGGCGATTCTAGCGAAGATAAATGCGCGCGTACGCGCTGAGATTCCCGAAGCTCTGGTGATTGCTTTTCCGCCGCCGCCCGTGTCCGGCATTGGTAATGCCGGCGGTTATAAATTGTTTATTCAAGATCGCGGCAACGCCGGTCTCGACGAACTGC
>WNGQ01010738.1_pt1 | contig 14220 bp, 13 predicted proteins | sample 5407661 | NCBI WGS metagenome assembly WNGQ01 (sample SAMN13153382, study PRJNA577476) | soil metagenome | isolation source: 60 cm soil or saprolite under Garry oak tree replicate 2 | place: USA:California | collected 2016-06-15 | reverse complement strand
GTGACAAGCCGTGCGGCGAAGGGTTGATGCCAGGCGGCCGGCCGGCCTTGCGAGAGTTGGGCCTGGAGGATGCGATCGTGTCGGGCGGTGCACCCCCACTCCAGGGAATCCAGTTCGGGCTAGCCGGGCAGCGACCGGTGGCCGTGCCCTTTCCCGAGCACGGTGGCGAGCAGGCCGGACTCGGGATCCGCCGACTGACTTTCGACGCACGACTGGTCGACGCGCTCGGACACGATTCGCACATCCAGTTCCACCCGCAAACCGAAGCCCGCGATATCAGAAGGGGCGACGGCGGCTTCGCGAGTGTGATCACCGGGGCGGGCGAGGTTCGAGCTCGCGTCGTTGTCGTGGCCGACGGCCTCCGGTCGCCATTCCGACATCGGCTGGGCTGGACGGTCGGGCCCCGGCCGCCGTACCGGTACGGCATCGTCGCCCACTGGACGATGGACGCGCCCGTCGATCCCTGGGTGCGGATCACTTTCGATCATGGACTCGAGGTCTACGAAGGCCCGGTTGCCGGCAATCAGCGAATGGTCGGTCTTCTCTGCTACCAGGATCGGATGCGGGAGTTCGGCGGCCGCCTCGAGGCGCGCTATCGGGAGATCGCTCGAGCGCTGCGCCCTGCGTTGCGCGATGCCGACCTGGTTGGTTCGGTCTCGGCGGTGGGCCCTTTTTGGCACCACGCATCGACGGTCGCGCAGGACGGCGTCTTCCTGATCGGCGATGCGGCGGGCTTCACCGACCCGATCACCGGCGAGGGGGTCGCCGCCGGGTTGCGCCAGGCACGAGCATTCGCGGCCGCGCTGGAGTCAGTCAATCCTGAGCGCACCTACCGGCAGGCGCACCGCCGGCTCACGAAAGATCCGCGCCGCGTGGCGGCGTTGTTCCTCCGGCTGAGTCGCACTCCCGCATTGGTCGAGCGCGCCATGCACAGCCACGAGCGGGCGCCGCAGACGCTGACGACGCTACTCGGGATCGGCTTCGGTTACTGGGGCTTCAACCGCATCACGCCGCGGGAGTGGATCCGGATGTTCAGCGGGCACTGAGCCGCGGAACGAAGCGCGGCTTGTGGGCCATCCGGTGCCGGTACTCGGGGATGGCCATCAGGAGCGCTTCCTCATCCGCGATGCGCCGCCGCAGCAGGACCGCGTTGGCCAGCCCTAACCCGGCCGCGCTGAGGTAGGCGCCTCCGATCAGGGGCAGGCCGAGGAATTCCAATCCGAGCGCCACGTAGTTCGGGTGGCGGATGAAGCGGTACGGACCGCGATCAACCACCGGCAAGTCACTGGGAACAACGGCGCGCACCGTCCACGCGCCGCGCAAGCTGGCGATCACGCTCAACCGTAGCGCTACCGCCGTCAGCGACGCGATCCACCCGATGCCAGCAATGAAGGCCGGTGGCGAGCGTCGACGCCACACCCGCTCCAGGAGCGGCAGCGTAAACAATCCGAGGTTGACGATGGCGATCCCTCGAAAGACTCGCTCGCTCGCCTGGGGCGCCGACGGTTGACGGCTGCGGATCAACCGCTCGTTTCGGGCGGAGTAGAGCAACTCGAGTCCACGCTGGGCACCAAACGCAAGCAGGACCTGCGCGTAATGAACCGGGCTCACACGAGCCGCATCAGCGCCAGCTCGATCGAGAGCCCCGGTCCCAGGGCGATCGCCAGCACCCGACCCCGTGTTCCGCGGCGCTGCATCTCCTCGAGCACGAAGAAGATGCCGGCGCTCGACGCGTTGCCGTTGCTGGCGAATACCGATCGCGAGGTCGTGAGCGATTGTGGAGGCAGGTCGAGAGCGCGCTCCATAGCGTCGACAATGCGCGGGCCTCCCGGATGTGCCGCCACCGCGTCGATGTCGGCCAGACGGAGCCCGGCCTCCTCGAGGAATGTGTCGACCGCGCCGCGCAGACGCGCCTCGACGACATCCGGAAGCTCGCGGCTGAGGATCACGCGAAGCCCGCCGTCGCGCAACTCGTATCCCAGGTGACGGGCGCCTTCCGGCACGAGGACCGTGCCGGCGTGCTCCAGGGTCCAGCCCCGCTGGCCATCATCACCACGCAGCACCACGGCGCCGGCGCCATCGGCGAAGACCATCGCGGCCACCAGGTTGTCGACCGACCGATCGTCGGGCTGGAACGTCAGCGAGGGGATCTCGACCGCAAAGAGCAGCACGGTGCGATGCGGGTAGGCGCGCAGGTAGTCCAGGCCCCGCGCCAGGCCTGCCACTCCGCCACCACAACCGAGCTCGGTGATGGGCAGACGGGCAACCTCCGGCCGCAGGCCGATCAAGGGGATCAGCTCGGCGTCGAGCGACGGCAGCACGACCCCGGTGCAGGAGATGCCGATCACGAGGCCGATGTCGGACGGAGCGATCCCGCTTCGTTCGAGCGCTGTGCAGCACACCCGGCGGGCGAGCACCCGCGCGTGGTCGAGATAGGCGTCCGTCTGCTGACTCTGGGTGCGCCGCTCCATCAGGGAGGCCAGTGGCTGCGCGAAGTAGCGGGTCCGGGCCCCTTCCTCGCCCTGCAGCCTTGGCATGCGCCGCCCGCGGGCCCGGCCGAGCGCATCCCAGACCTCGTCCACGGTGGCGGTGATCGCCGGCAGCGCCGTCGCCATGCCCGCGACGTGGGCGTGGCCGACCGGCATCCTTATAGATGTCATCAGTGTGATGCTAGGCTGGCGCGATGGTCGTCCGTCCCGCCGAAGCTGAAGACCGGCCGCAACTTCTTGAGTTGATCAGGGGGTATTTCGCGTTCTACCGCGTCCCCTTCCCTGCCGGCTCCAAAGTCGACCGCTTGCTCGATCTCCTCGAGCGGGATTCCACACTGGGCGTCCAGCTCGTCGCCGCGGAGGGAGGCCGCCTTCACGGCTTCGCCAGCCTCTACGCTTGTCTCGACACGCTGATCGCCGATCGCATTCTGGTCATGAACGACCTCTTTGTCGACCCGTCATCTCGCAATCGCGGCACCGGCGCCGCGCTCTTCGACGCCAGCCTGGCATATGCTTCGGCGCACGGTTACGCCCGCCTCGACTGGGTCACCGCAGCGGACAACCACGACGCCCAGCGCTTCTACGATCGCCACGGCGGCCGCCGCGGTCCGTGGATCTCCTACAGCGCGGCCATCGGCGATCGCACCGGGCACTGAGCGGCGGCTACGAACCTCAGGCGCTCTTTCGCTTGCGCTTGGCTGCCGGCTTGGTGCGGCTCTTAGACGCCAGTCGGGCCTGCTCGACGCTGGCCCGCAGCACCGACATGAGGTCCTGCACCCCGGTTCCCGCCGGCACCTCGATCCCCGCCAGCCTGGCTGACGCCGCCCGGCCCTCGATCAGGGCGGTGAGCCGCTGGCGGTACTGATCGGGGTAGCGCTCGGGCTCGAACGGTCCGGACAGCGTGTTGATCAGCAGTGCCGCCATCTCGCGTTCGTTTTTCCGCAGGTCCCCCGGCCTGGCGGGTTCCAGCCCGGCGGTCGGCAGAATTTCATCGGCGTAGAACATCGTGGTCAGCACCATCAGCCGGCCCTGCGGGCGCAACGCGGCAAGGTATCGCTTGCGGCGCAGCACGAACCAGCAGATCGCGATCTTGCCTGTCTCGCGCATCGCGTCGACCAGCAACCCATAAGCTCGCACGTAGTCCCGGTCGGGCACCGCGTAGTAACTGACGTCGAAGTAAACCGGGTCGACAGCGGCGGCATCGACGAACTGTTCGACATCGATAGCTCGCGTTCGTTCCGGGGCGAGCTCTTCCAGCTCCTCGCGATCGACTGTCACGTAGCGGTCCCTGGCGACCTCGAACCCTTTGACCACATCACCCGCGCTGACCGACTGCGGCATCGGTCGAACTGACTCGCCTACCCGTGGCTGCTGATACGACCCCATCCCCCTCTGCCCGAGGCTGGGTTGGGGCTCAAGGTCACCCTCCCCTCTCGCGGCAATCTCCCTGCCCCGCTCGCGGGGGCGGCTCGGGGTGGGGGCAGGGGCCTCGATGACTTTCTGGTGGCGGACTCGCTGGCCGCTGATGCGGTCGATCTCGTGGAAGCGCACGTCCTTCCGCCGGGTCGCCGGATACAGGCGGACCGGGACGCTCACCAGGCCGAAGCTGATCGTCCCCGACCATACCGCGCGCGCCATAGGCTGATTATGGCTTGGCGTCGTTCAGCCTGATACCGTCGCCGCCGATCGAACGCGGAGCGGCTCACTCGGCGGACCGGCCCCGAAGTCGGCGGAGCGGCTCACCGCGGCCCATTCGTCCGCTTCCGCGCCGCGGGCCCTGGAGGCCTTTTCGGCGGACTCGAGCGCGGCGGCGCCGAGCAAGAGGCGCAGCGGCGGCTCGTCGAGGCGGGCGATCCCGATGATGAGCTCGGCGGCTCGGGCCGGGTCCCCCGGTTGCCTGCCGTCGGTCGCGCTACGTGAGCGGATCATCGCGCCCACCGACTGTTCGTAGTCCGCACTGACCGGCATGGTGCGCGTGGCCCAGTCGGTGCGGAACGCGCCGGGCTCGATGATCGTGACTTTGATGCCGAGCGGTTTGACTTCGTTGTTGAGGACCTCTGAGAAGCCTTCGACGGCGAACTTCGCTGTCTGGTACGCGCTCAGCCCTGGCGTCCCGCCGACGCGTCCACCGATGGACGAGAACTGGATGAAGTGACCCGAGCGCTGCTTGCGCAGCACCGGCAGTGCCGCCTTCGTGACGTTGACCACGCCAAAGAGGTTCGCCTCGATCTGTGCCCGGAAAACGTCGTCCGGCATGTCTTCGATCGCTGTATAGATGGCGTAACCGGCATTGTTGACGACGACATCGAGGCGGCCAAACGCGTCGACCGCCAGCTCGACGGCCGCCTGCGCCGCCTCGGCGTCCGTGACGTCGAGGGCACAGGTGCGCACGCGCTCACCGTACTGCCGGACGAGATCGTCGAGTTGCTCGGGCCGGCGCGCGGTCGCCACGACATTGTCGCCGTCCTCGATGACAGCCCTGGCGAGCTCCCATCCGAAACCGCGGGAGCTCCCCGTGATCAGCCACGTCTTTGCCATGAATCTTCCTCCGTTGCCGTTCAGGCGGCCTGGTTCAGTTCCATCGGATATCCCGCCGCGCGCCACGCCGGCAAGCCGCCGTCGAGCATCCACGCGTCGTAGCCCTCGTCGCGCAGGACACGCGTCAGGCGGGCGCTGGCTTCCTCATCGGGGCAGGTGCAGTAGGCAATGATGGTCTTGTCGCGGGAAAGAGCGGGCAGCTCCTTGACCACGTCGGCGGCGTGCCGATTGTGGTTGAGGATCTCGCGGGGCGACACCCAAACCGCTCCCGGAATCCTCCCACGGACGGCACCCTCGATGAATTGCGAGGTGACGTCCAGGACGATTGCCTGGCCAGCCTCGATCGCTTCCTTCGCTCGAGCCGGATTCATCCAGTAGGGAACAAACGCCATGTCTCTGCCTCCAATGCTTGTCGAGATCATTGAACGATTCACATGAATAAACCATTGACCGGGCGGGTATATTCCATGTGTGACCACGAAAGTTGAAGGCAAGCCGGCGAAGGCGCTCTGGAAGCTGCTCCGGGACGATGCCTTTGCCAGTCTGCGAGACGATTTCACGGCCCGAGTCGCCGAGTGCAGCCTCTCCATGTCGCAGGGCAAGCTGATCCGCGAACTGGGCAAGCCGCAGTCGCAGCGCGAGCTCGCCCGCCGGCTCCACTACGATCCGTCCAATATCAACGCCCTGGCCGACTCACTCGAGGCCCGCGGCCTGATCGAGCGCCGGGCGGACGCCTCGGACAGGCGCTTTCGCCTGCTGGCGCTGACGCCGGAGGGTGAGCGGCTTCGAGCGTCGTTGGAGGAGCTGCTGGCGCAGCCGCCGCAGTTCCTGGAACGGTTGACGCCGGCTGAACAGAAACAGCTCTTGCAGTTGCTGGCCAAGCTGTTCGAGACGGACCGCCGCGAGGCTGGTTAGTTCGGCCGTTCGAGCGGTCCGGTCAGTGCCGCGTCGGCTTCGCGCTGGAGGCGCGCTTCATTTCGCCGCAAAAACACGATCGCCGCGATGATCACCGCGACCCCGATGATCGCAAGGGCCAGATCGATGGACCCGGAAAGACGCAGGAGTTGCTGGCCGAGCAGGTAGGCGGCAACACCGTAGATCGTCGACCAGATGATGCCGCCCGCCGCATTGAAGAAGAGGAAGCGGCGCCAGCGCATGCGGTTGACCCCGGCGAGGAAGGCCGCAAAGATGCGCAGTACAGAAATAAACCGCCCGAAGAACACCACCTTGGACCCGTGCTTGTCGAACAGGTACTGGCCAAGCCGAAGCCGGTCCTCCTCCAGCCGGATGTAGCGTCCGTAGCGTTTCACCAGCCGGTAGCCGCCGGTTCGGCCGATCAGGTAGCCGATGTTGTCCCCGACGATCGCGCCCGCCGCCGAAGCAACGATGACCCAAAAGATCGAGAGCCGGCCCGTCGTCCCGGCGTAAATCGCGGCGGTAACCAGCATCGTCTCTCCCGGAACTGGAATGCCGATACTCTCGATGCCGACGAAGACGAAGACCGCCAGGTAGCCATAGGTCGCGAGCAGGCTGTCGAGGTTGCGCGCCAGGAAGTTCAACATTCGGGAGTGAGCCTACCGATGGCGTCGGATCCCGGGTATCGCCAGCGCGCCAGGCTGCCAAAGATCAACACCGGCATCGTGACGAGGGCGGCGATCACGAACAGCGCCGAGTAGCGATTGGCACTGGCCAAGCCGGCGACGGCTGAGGTCGCGAGCGCGGCGCCGGTGAAAATCGCCGTCGCGAATAACGCGGTCGCGGTGCCCCGAGCCTCGGGGACGACGTCCGTCGCCCACGTCTGGAAGGTCGACTGCATGAAGGCGTATGCGCCACCTGCGAGAAGACTGGCCGCGAGGATGGTGACGACACTCTGGGTCGCGCCGGCAATCGCGTAGCCGATCAGCAGCATGGTCGCGCCACCCGCCAGAATGAGCGCGGCCGGCGTACGCCGTGCCACGTAACCAAACGCGCGAGTGCAGACGAGTACGGATACGCCGTAGCTGGCGACGACGACCCCGGCGATGGCCGGACTCTGACCATTGGCCTCGAGCGCCGGGGCAAGGTACGTGACGAACCCGAACATCACGGCGCCGTTGATCACGGACAGCGCCAGCACGAGAACGGCCCAGCCGTGGCGCACCACGGTGGCCACCTGCTTGAGGGGATTCTGGCTCGACCGCGCGAGCAGCGACTCCGGCATCCCCCGAAGGCCGATCGCGACCGCCAGCGCGATAGCACCGGGAATCAGGAAGAAGAAACGCCAGCTGAACGCGTGCGCGGTGAGCCCAGCGCCGAGGGTGCCCGCCGTCGTCCCCAGCGCAACGAAGACCAGCACGTTCGCGATGGCCTGTTGCCGGACTTTGAAGGGGAAGCGATCCGCCAGGTAGACCAACGTGGTCGGAAAGACGCCGCAGGCGATGCCGCCGGTAACGAAGCGGGCGACGAGCAGGGCCGTGAGGTTGGGCGACAGCGCGGAGAGCGCATCGGCGAGGGCCGTCCCAACCAGCGCGACACGGATCACACGCACTCTTCCGAATCGATCAGCCAGCACACCGTAGAGGGTAGGCATCAGACCGTAGGCGAGGTAGTAGAGACTCGCCACCCCGGAGACCGCGACGAGTGAGACATGGAAGCTCGCCGCCATCGGGATAAGCAGCGGTGCCACCGCGAAGCGATCGGCCATGGTGGCGAACGGGCCGAGATACAGAAGTCGCGGTACGTCCCGCCCCGCCGCCGCCAACGGTTCTCCCTCAGCCCGCCGCTTCTCGCAAGCCGACTTCGTCGAGGTGCAGCAACAGGTCACGCGGGTCCTCGTAGACCCGGTAGGCACCCGCCTGCTGCAACTCCTCCCGTCCGTAGCCGCCCGAAAGCAAGCCAACCCCCAGCGAGCGCGCCCGTTGCGCCGCCAGGAGGTCCCATACGCTATCGCCGAAAACGATAGAGCTGGTGATGTCGACGCCGAGCCGGTCGGCCGCCGCGAGGAACAAGTCAGGATCGGGCTTCGCATGCGCGACGTCGTCGCGCGTAATGATGACCTTTGGCTTGACGCCGAGCAACTCGATCGATGGTCCGGCGGTCCGCATGTTGCCGCTCGTCGCAATCGCCCAGGGCACGTTCTGCCGGTTGAGCCGCGCGAGCAAGTCGCGGGAACCGGGCAACGGGCGCACCTCCCCCAATCGCCGGACGAAGGCCTCCGCATGGCGGGCGCGTAGCGCGCTCGCTTCCTCGGCACTCAGCTGTTTGCCGGTCTCCCGAAGCAGGGCATTGACGAAGAGGCCGCCGCTCATCCCGATGCGCCGGTGGATCCGCCACACGGACAGTTCCATGCCGGCCTCTCCAAGGACTTCGTGCCAGGCGAGGACGTGTTGATAAACGCTGTCGACCAGCGTGCCGTCGAGATCGAAGAGTAGTGCCGGGGGGCCTTCCGCCACGGAGCAAGTGTGGCACGGTAGAGCTCGACCGCGACTCGAGGGTCGTTAGCCCGCTTCTAACGAACCGCCGATGCCCCGACCGCGACTCGAGGGTCGTTAGCCCGCTTCTAACGAACCGCCGATGCCCTGATCGGCTCGCCACTGCTCACGCAGCTCCGTCCCGCTGGTTAGCGGACGGGCACTTCCTCCCCGTCCTGAGACCAGCGCGTGTGGAAGGAACCCTCCCGGTCGATCCGCTTATAGGAGTGGGCGCCGAAGTAGTCGCGTAATCCCTGCACCAGGTTCGCAGGAAGGCGGTCACGCCGGTAGGCGTCGTAGTAGGCGAGCGACGAGGAGAAGGCGGGCACTGGAATCCCCCGGTCGACCGCAACACTGAGCACACGCCGCCAGGCGTCCTGGGCCGATGCCATCGCATCACGGAAGTAGGGCGCCAGCAGCAAGTTCTTCAAGCCAGCCGACTCCGCGTAGGCATCCGTGATGCGATTGAGGAAACGGGCTCGAATGATGCAGCCGCCGCGCCAGATACGGGCGATCGCGCCCAGCTTCAGGTCCCAGCCGTACTCGTTGGAGGCGGCCTGCATCTGCTCGAATCCCTGCGCGTAAGCCACCATCTTCGAGGCATAGAGCGCGCTGCGCACGTCGTCGACCAGCGATCCGGGCGCGGGAGCACGCAGGGTGCCGTTGGGCCCGGCGAGCGTCCGCGAGCGTCCGCGAGGCGACCTGGCGATCCGCCTTGAGCGCCGACAGGAATCGCGCGAACACCGCCTCGGTGATGGCGGTCACCGGGATCCCCAGGTCGAGCGCCGACTGCGAGGCCCACTTGCCCGTGCCTTTCTGCGCCGCCTCGTCGAGGATGACGTCGACGAGTGGCCGGCCGGTGACGCGATCCCGCTTGGCCAGGACCTCGGACGTGATCTGGATCAGGTAGGACTCGAGGTCGCCCTTGTTCCACTCGGCAAAGATGCGCGAGAGATCTTCGGCCCCCAGCTCGAGCGCGTGGCTGAGAAGGTCGTAGGCTTCGGCGATCAGCTGGATGTCGGCGTACTCGATGCCGTTGTGGACCATCTTCACGTAGTGGCCGGCACCGCCGGGACCGATGTAGGTGCAGCACGGTTCGCCGTCCACGTGGGCGCTGATCTTTGTCAGCATCGGCTCGACCTGCTGATAGGCCTCAGGCGCGCCGCCGGGCATGATGCTCGGCCCGTTCAGGGCGCCTTCCTCGCCGCCGGAGACGCCGGTCCCGATGAAGCGAAGGCCGCGTGCCTCCAGCGCCGTGCCGCGCCGCACGGTGTCGAGAAAGTAGGAATTGCCGCCATCGATGAGGATGTCGCCGGCGTCGAGGTGCGGGGCGAGATGATCGATGGTCTCGTCGACCGGCGCCCCTGCCTTGACCATCATGAGGATCCGGCGTGGCTTCTCCAATTGGGAGACCAGTTCCTGCGGCGTGTGCGCCGGCGTGAAGGCGCCCTCCGTGCCGTACTGCTTCATGAAGTCGTCGACCCGCGACGTCGTGCGGTTGTACACCGAAACGCCGAAGTTCTTGTGGGCGAGGTTGCGCGCGAGGTTCATCCCCATCGTCGCCAGCCCCGCGAGGTTCATCCCCATCGTCGCCAGCCCAACGACGGCGATCACGCTCATCGTCGCGTGCCGCTCGCGCGCCGGAGACTGATGCCGAGCATTACCACGACGATGACCGGGATGAGCCACCATGCCAGCAGGTGGTTGGCGTTGAGGATTGCGGTCAGAGCCAGGCCGATAAAGACCGCTATCGCCACCGTCCAGTCGTCGCCCACGATGAAGTGATACAGGAATCGCGCGGCGGCGACGATCCAGGAAAAGGGCGGGGGCATCGACTATGCCGCCGGACGCAGGCCCAGGGCCCGGTTCCGCTCCATGGTGATGTAAGGGCCCGGTTCCGCTCCATGGTGATGTAGAAGAGAGCGGTCGCCGCGTAGAGAATCAGTAACCCGGGGATCGAGGCGTCACCACCAGGCCACTCGACTCCTAGACCCTCGAGCGCCCAGAAGGTTCCGAAGGTGGTGAGCAGGACACCGACGATGAGCTGAAGCAAGCTCCGTGGAATCCGTCGAACGCTCCGGTGAAGGAGAAGCCCGATCCCACCGACGATGATGATCGCTCCCACGCCGCCGATCACCGCACCACCCAACTGGTTCGCGCCCGCGCCGAAGCTGACCACGATGATGGCCACCTCGAGACCCTCGAGAACGACCCCCTTGAAGGCAAGAAACCAGGCGGTCCAGTCCATATCGGGGCGGCTCCACAGCTCGCCATCACCGTGAGGGTCGCTGCCGCCGATCCCGGCGAGCCCGCGGGCGGCGACTCGCATGATGCCCTTGCGAAACCATTGCAGGCCGAAGACGAGCAGCAACGCGCCGATCACCAAACGAAGCGGACCGACCGGAACGACACTGAGCGCGGCACCGAGGATAACCACGATCACCGCCAGCACACCGAATCCGGAGGCCGCGCCAATGATCGTGGAGCGCCACCCGCGAGTTGCCCCAACGCCGACCACGATCGTTACCATCTCGATCGCTTCAACGGCCGAGGCGAGGAACGTCGTGATCAGGACTGCCCAAAGGCCCGTCATGTTTTGACTCTACTGGTTTGGGGCCGGTCCGTCACGCTACTTTTGAGTGAGTCCCCCGCCTCCTCCGACTGGTGTACCAATAGAGGATGGGCGCCAGCGGCACCGACATCGCCAGCACGGAGACGCCGGCCCCATCGCGGCGACCGAAACTCTCGGTTAGGGCGCCGGCCGACCCGGGATTCGCTGCCCTGCGGCGCGCCGCACGCGCGGCGATCGTCATTCCGCCGGTCCTCGCCTTCGACACGCTCGTCCTCCACGGCGGACAGAATGTCATCTTCGCCGTCTTCGGATGTTTTGCGCTGCTCGTCATGTCCGACTTCGGCGGTCAGCGTCCAGCGCGCGCGCTCGCCTACCTCACGGCCACGCTCGTGGGCGCGCTGCTGGTCGCGATCGGCACGCTGGCATCGGCCTCCGCCGGCCTCGCGGCCGCCGTGATGTTCGTCGTCGGTTTGGCGATCGCGTTCAGCCGCGTCTTCGGCGGCTATCTGGCGGCGGCGCAGACCGGCATGCTCCTCTCCTTCGTGATCGCGGTCTCCATCCCGGCGTCCGCCTCCGCGATTCCCGCCCGCGTGGGAGGGTGGATGATGGCCGGACTCATCTCGACGCTGGCCGGCGTCTTTCTCTGGCCACGCTTCGAACGCGTCAGGTTGCGCAAGCAGGCGGCGAAGGCCTGCCTGGCCGTGGCCAACCTGGCCGAAGCGATACGCGCAAACGACCCTGCGCTACCGCGGCTGATCGAGACGGCGCGGCAGGCCGAGCGGGCCGCCCGGGAGGCGTACACCGCGACGGCGAAACGTCCGGCCGGCCCCACCCGGCGCGACCGCGCCTTCGTCCAGCTGCTCACCGAGTTGCAGCGCACCGTCGACATCATCGAACGGCCCTTTCAGCAGCCGCGCGTTTCGATGCGGCCATGCATCGCAGAAGGTGATCACCTCGCTGCCGTGACCGTGTCCGCACTCCGTGGGAGCGCCGATGTGCTCACCGGCGGGACGCCGCCTGACCTGCGCGCGGTTGACGAGGCGCGCGATGCCCACCGAGCCGCGCTCGACCGATGGGCCGCCGAGCAGTTGCGGGCCGGCCGGCCGGTCGACGAGGTTCTCGATGGCCTCGATGTCGATCACACCCTGCGCGTCGTGGGCTATATCGCGATCGCCCTCGGCACCAATGCGGTGATCGCCGTCGGTCGGCAGCCCGATGATGCGGTGAGCCTGCCCGTGACGGCACCGCGCCTCGAAGGCGTCCGTGGGACCGCCATCCGCGTCGTGCGAACCGTCCGCACCCACCTCGAACCGACGTCGACCGTCATGCAAAACGGCCTGCGGGTCGCGGTTGGCCTGGCGCTCGCGGTGCTGGTGGCTCGCATGCTGGGACTCTCGCATGCCTTCTGGGTCGTGCTCGGCACGCTCCAGGTTCTGCGGTCCACCGCTCTCGGTACCGGGCGCACCACGGTGGAGGCGTTGATCGGCAACGTGATCGGCGTGGTGATCGGCGGCGTGTTCGCGATCCTCGCCGGCAACCATCCGCTCGTGATGTGGGCGGCACTCCCCATCGCGATCTTTGTGGCGGCCTACGCCGCGACCGCGGTGGGCTTTGCGGCGAGCCAGGCCGCCTTCACCATCAACCTGATCGTCATCTTCAATCTGATCTCACCGGCAGGCTGGCAGGTAGGGCTGGTTCGCATCGAGGATCTCGCGGTCGGGGCGGCGATCAGCGTCGTGGTCGGGCTGCTCCTCTGGCCACGTGGGGCCCGGCGCGAGTTCGCCCGCAGCGTCGCGGGTTTTTACCATGCGGCCTTCGCCTACGTCGATCGGTCGTTCGACCGGGTCCTCGGCTTCCCGGCGCCGGCCGGCCCCGACCCGGCTCGCCGCTCGGTGATCCAGGCCGCCGAGCGCGCCGGCGAGGCGTTCGATGCCTTCCTCAATGAACGGTCCGCCCCCTCACTCGACCCGCAGACGGCCGGCTTCCTGCTCGCCGCGGGCAACCACGCGATCCTGGCAGGGGACCTGCTCGACGTCATTTCCACGCGGCTGGGGTACCAGGCGAACGGTTGCCCCGAGGGGGCGCGTTCGGCCCGCGCGCAGGTGCGCATCCTGCTCAACGGATTTTCTCGCCTGGCTGATCGGCTCGCTCTTGAAAAAGAGAACGGCGATATCGAGCCCGTCTCACAGCGGGCCCTCCGCGCCGCCGCGCTCGACTGCTTGCGCCGCTGGCGGAACGATGACAGCGCCGGCCCCCGCTTGCGGGGGAGGGCAGGGTGGGGGCTACGTGCCGGTGGATCGGCTCGGAGACCGCAATCGGATCGCTGGCCGGAAAGGTCTCCATCAAGGCCTCGTCCAGCGCGTCGTACCAGTCTCCGCCGTCGTCGCTCGCGTCAGTTGCGGGGTTCGGGGGCAATCTTGTCGAGCTCAGCGAGGTCGGCTGGGGCGAGTTCCAACGCCGCGGCGCCGAGGTTTTCCTCGAGGTGCGCCACCCTCGACGTTCCCGGAATGGGGAGCATCACCGGCGAGTGCGCCAGCAACCAGGCGAGCGCGACCTGACTCGGCTTGGCATTGTTCCGGCGCGCGATCTGGGCGACAGCACCATCGGCAAGCGTTCCACCTTCGACCGGGCGCCACGGGAGGAACGCGATTTGCTCCAGTGAGCAGAAGTCGAGGACGGGCTCCGAAGTGCGTTCAAAAACGCTGTAGCGGTTCTGGACCGAGACGATCGGCGTGAACTTTTGCGCCCGCTCCACCTGCTCAACGGTCACGTTCGACAGTCCGATGTGCCGGATCTTGCCCTGGGCTTTGAGTTCCACCAGCGCGCCGACCGATTCCTCGAACGGGACCTTCGGATCGGGGCGGTGAAACTGATAGACATCGATTTGTTCGACGCGGAGGCGCTTCAGGCTGCCCTCACAGGCGGCGCGTAGGTGCTCCGGGCGCCCATCGGGTTCCCACTCGCCGGGCCCAGGACGGAGGAGCCCACCTTTGGTGGCAATCACGAGATCCTCGGGATAAGGATGCAACGTCTCCGCGATCAATCGCTCGCTCACCTCGGGACCGTAGGAATCGGCGGTGTCGATGAAGTTGATCCCGAGCGCCACCGCCCGCCGCAACACACGCTTGCATTCCTCCCGGTCGGCCGGTTCACCCCAGATCCCTTCCCCGGT
>WNGQ01009732.1_pt1 | contig 14220 bp, 11 predicted proteins | sample 5407661 | NCBI WGS metagenome assembly WNGQ01 (sample SAMN13153382, study PRJNA577476) | soil metagenome | isolation source: 60 cm soil or saprolite under Garry oak tree replicate 2 | place: USA:California | collected 2016-06-15 | reverse complement strand
CATGAACACGCGGTCGAAAAACCATAGTCTGTTGCTGCGCGCGATGGCGCGGTTGCGAGATCGCGCGCCCAGTCTCGAGATCTTGTTGGTTGGCGATGGACCGCTTCGGCCGGAATTGGAGCGCGAGGCGGAGACGCTTGGCATCCGCGATCGAGTTCAGTTCTTGGGGGAGCGGCATGACGTCCCCGCCGTTCTTCGGTCCGCAGATATTGCGGTGTTGCCTTCAGTTTCCGAAAGTCTCTCGAACGCCATTATCGAGTCCATGGCGGCGGAACTTCCGGTCGTCGCATGCCGGGTCGGCGGCAATCCCGAACTGGTGGACGAACAGACGGGAATCTTGGTGGCAACTGAGAATGAGGAGGAATTCGCTGACGCAATCGCGGGATTGGCGCAGAATCCTGCCAGACGCGTCGAGCTGGGACAGGCGGCACGGAAAATTGCGCGCGCTAACTACACGGTCGCAGGCATGTGTCAACGGCATGAGGCCCTGTACGCCGAACTGCTCGAAAGAAAACGATGGCAGCCAAGAGAGGTTCGCTCCATGTCGGGCACCAAGCGTCTGCCCATCGCGGTCGTGGCCGCATCGCTGCGATATGTCGGCGGACAATCCGTGCAAGCAGACCTGCTACTCCGGAATTGGCGAGATGATTCAGCCATTGATGCCAGGCTCATTCCCATTGATCCGCCTCTGCCGCGCTGGCTGGCATGTGTGGAACACGTTCCTGCATTACGTACGCTGGTGAGGGAACCGTTCTATCTCTGGGCGTTATGGCGGGGTTTGAAGGATGTTGAAGTTGCCCACATTTTCTCCGCATCCTACTCGTCGTTTCTGGTTGCGCCTGCACAGGCGTGGCTTATTGCCCACCTCCGCGGGAAGAAAGCGCTGATCCATTACCATAGCGGAGAAGCTCGCGACCACCTTTCGAAATCGGCGATTGCGCGTTCTGTGCTCCGCCGCGCCGACCAACTTGTTGTGCCTTCGGGTTACCTGGTTGGTGTGTTCCGCAGGTTTGGTCTCGCTGCCACGGCCGTACCCAATATTGTGGACCTGCAACAATTTTCGTTTCGCCGGCGTTCGCCAGTGCGTCCTCATTTTGTGTGTACCCGCGGATTTCACCCCTACTATGCAGTCGATGTCGTGGTGCGCGCCTTCGCAGAAATCCGGAAGTCATGCGCGGAAGCGCGGCTCGATCTGGTTGGAGGCGGACCTACGGAGCAGCAGATTCGCACTCTCGTTGGCGAACTGAATTTAGACGGGGTCACATTCTGCGGGGTGGCGCCGCGCGCAACCATCGGGCAATACTACGACGCGGCAGATATCTTCATTAATGCTTCTTGGCTGGACAACATGCCAGTCTCAGTGATGGAAGCATTCGCCTGCGGAACGCCAGTCGTGACCACTGCGCCGGAGGGGATGAGCTATCTGGTTGAGCATGAGCGCACCGGGCTTCTGTCGCCTCCGGGTGACGCGCACGCCTTAGCGGAAAATGTTCTGCGTCTTCTGAACGATCCTGCGCTGGCATCCCGGCTGGCCCAGCAAGCCTATGAAGAATCCCGGCGCTTCGATTGGAAGATTATCCGCGAGCAGTGGCTGGCGGTCTACGGACTCGCAGCATCGAGGAACCAGACGGCGTCCACCGAAGTATTCACAGCCGCTGGAAGTTCACGGGAATAGCGATGGACTCTCCCTCGCCTTCGGCTGACCACGACCGTGATCGCATCACGGGCGGCAGACGTCGTTGGGTGTGGGGCATTCTTCTGCTTCTGCTCGCCATCGCCGCAGTTATGCGGTGGGGCTCAGCGTTACTGATCGCAAACGATCCCTTGCCGCCGCGCGTGGATGCCGCCATCGTCCTGCAAGGCTCGATCGCCGGCGAACTTGCTCGTATTCGTGGAGCGATCGATCTCCTGAAACAGGGTCACGCGGAACGTCTGGTTCTCAGCGTGCCACGGGAATCCTATTGGGGCGAAGCGGTCGCGCCGTCTGCACGGCATTATCTGGAAAAGAACTATGGCGCGGATCTCGCCGGCCGAGTAGATTTCTGCGAGACGGGATCGGGAGTGAACTCGACAGAGCAGGAAGCGGCGGCGCTTGCCCCGTGCATTCAGGGCCACGGGTGGAAAGCTGTGGCCATTGTCACCTCGAATTATCACAGCCGGCGTGCGGGAATCATTTGGAGGAAGACCATTCGTAAGCAGGATCCATCCCTGCGGTTGTGGATTGAGGGTGTGCCCGATCCTGAATTTCGCGCAAATGGATGGTGGCGCGAGCGGCTATCGGCGAAGACCTGGTACCTGGAAAGCACAAAACTCGCTTGGACCTGTCTGTTCGGATAACCTGCTGCACACTGGACGTGACCGCCGTTTGCGAGTAATTTCGCTTGGTCGTTCTCAAGGCATATCGCGAATAGCCCGCCAATGCTTCGTCACTGCCCTCGCCTGTGAGCACGACTTTGACCCGTTCGCGTGCCAATTGTGCAACAAAGAACAATGCCACGCTCGATGGCCACACAATCGGCTCGTCTTCGTGCCAGATGAGTTTAGGCCACGCTGTGAAAAAATCCTGACGGCTGACGAAAACCTCGTGGTGGATTGAATTAATGTGTTGTGCCACCCTGCGCGCGTACGGAAGCTCGCTGTAGTTCTGCTCCGAATAGCCGACCGAGAAGGTCTCGATCGGCTCGCGAGGGATTGTGGTCATCAGCGCTGCGACTGGGCTCGAATCCACTCCGCCTCTCAGGAACCCGCCGAGCGGAACGTCGCTCATCAGGTGGCTGTTAACCGCGCCCTCGAGCAATTCACGATAGGACTGTACGCAATAGGTCTCGCCCTGTGGAGACTCATCGGACACCGCCTGCAAATCCCAATATTGCTCAACGTGCAGCTTACCCGTGTCGGTCAATTCCAGCCAATGCCCCGGCATGAGCTTGCTGACGCTTGAATAAAACGTGTCAGCGCCGGATAAATATCCGAACGCGAGATATTCAGATATTCGGGCAGAGCCGACCGATTGAAATCTGGCAAAGTCGTTCTGACGCAAGAAGACTTTGATCTCCGATCCAAATACAAACCGGTCGCCACTCGAGCAATGCGCTTGAAGCCGCAGGCTTCGTCAAAACGCAATCGAATTTCATACTGGCCTGTTCAAAGAAATTGGCGGGATTGGTGCAGCCGTTTGACGAAATAAAACTTCGTTTCCATTTCACGCGGGGGATGGCGATGGACTGCCGAGGAATTTCTGAGTGTGGAAATAGCATGGGCGGATGCAACGACTGAACGTCCTTGATTTTGGAGGGAAAGGCGACCTCGCCCCGTGTTCACTCCTCTAGAGGTCATGGTCGCTTCACCAGACGGCAACGCACCAACGCAGTTGTGAATTCGCGGGTGAAGCGGTTGTGCAAACGCTCGAGTTTTCGAATCGGTACAAATTCCAGGCTGGCGAAACAGAACGGACTTTCCTCAACCAAGTGCTTGAATCGGCGGATGGTCATCTGGTTCAAGCCGCCGGCGACCTCGCTGAAACGCCTTGCACCGTCACTCTTGAAGTCAGACCGCCAGCGGATAAGGGCCTCTTCGCTGAAGATCAGGTGTGCCCATGGAAAAACGGAGAACAGATGCCCGCCCAGAGGGTGATACCAAGTCGGTCCGAAGCTGGTGTAGACCTCCGCTTCGGGTTTGAGGAGCGTGCTCATGAGCGCCAGCATCGCGGCTGGGTCTGAGAAGTGCTCAAACGAGTCGATCGAGACAATAGTATCGGCCAGCTCTGTCGTCGAGGTTGCGAACCGGCACTTGTCCTGAACCCGCGCGGCGCTGGCGTTCCGTGTTGCCCGCTCCAGGAGGTCCTCGCGGACATCAATCCCGATCACGCGCTTGGCACCGTTTTGAGCCATCTCAACGGCCTCGGTTCCTTCCCCGCAGCCGAAATCAATGATGGTTTTGCCGTTGATTTGGTCGAGAAATTCGCTGCCCATCAGAGCCGCGAGTTTGGACTTACCTTCGTAGGCCCGTCCGCTGCAGCAGTCGGGCGCGCCCGGAGAGATCTTCTTAAGAACGCGATACTGAAGGTTGGTCAGCAACACTAACTCAGGGTTTATAAGCGGCGAGTTATTTTTCACAAAGTACCATTTCTGGTAGTTGTCCCGGCAAATCATTCTCAACGCTTCCGGCTTGCCCGCGAGAAATTCGTCCACTGCTTTGTTGCAGGCTGGCCACGGAGGGTCGTTATATTCATCGAACAGGATTATGCCTCCCAGCTCCATTCGAGGATAGAAAAAGTGCAAACACTCTCGATACGAGTCATAAAGATTTACATCCACGTGCGCGAAGCTGAACCTCACGTCCGCTGGAAGATGAGGGAATGTCTTTTCGAGATATCCCGTACAAGTTCGATCTTATCAATCCGGAAACGGCGAATTTTAGCTCTGACCGCATCCAGCGTTGTATTGCTGAATCCATGCAGGTGGCGTCTTCATTCCCCCCAACTGGCATGTCGTTCGCCACGGATTTAGGATTAAAGACTTCAAAGGAATCGAAGGCGTAGATTCGCTTGTGGATGCGGCGCTCACGCATGTGTAGCGCCATGCCCACCGTGCTGCCGGCCTGGTAAACTCCGACGTCAGCGATGGCGCCGCTTAAGAGTTTCGTTCTCTCAATCATCTGGGTAAGAATGTTGATGTTGGCGTGTCCGGTTGGCGCAGGCTGAAGCTGAACCGGGAGAGAAGCGGGAATTTTCACGCCGTGGACCCGGCCAAGCCATCCAGGCCAGGTTTCGATCGGCAGATTTCGGACGAAGACGGGACTTAAGGTTCGAATTACACTCTTTACCGTTCGTTTCAGCAAGAGGATGTCTCCAAGCTCTTAATATCGATAAATTGACGAGTAACCCACAATGGCGGGGTGATCGCCGTGGCATTGCTGATCCAGCGGCAATAGTAACCACTAGCGACGACTCGGTGGCAGCGGTCGAGTCTCGGAGCAGGGCGCACGAGTCCTTTAGGGACGGCACACCTTCCATCTGCGCCCGTTACGTTCCGCAAATCAATCCGCCTTACGCCACCCCGGACGAGGGCCTCCGGGGCTACACACTCGAAGTAACTCGTCTTTCGCCGGTCTCACTCCTCCCGCGATATTCCCCTTCCAGGCAGGCGCGATGCCAGAGCTCCAGGTTCAGCAAGCGCCAGATGCGGTCGTAGTGGTCACGATATTTTGCACGGTGCTCACGCAAAAGCTTTTCGATGGCCGAGCGATTGAACAGGCCACGCTCCAGGCTGCGTGGCCCTAGGAGCATGCGCTCAATCTCGTCGAGTTGCGGTCCGGCCAACCAGCCGCTCCAGGGCGTTGGGAAACCCAGCTTGGGGCGGTAGAGAATTGAATCGGGCAACAGGCCTTCCATGGCTTTCTTCAAGATGCGCTTACCGGTCGTCCCATGAATTTGGACACTCGCAGGAACCCGCATCGCCCACTCGACCAGCACATGGTCCAAGAAGGGTACCCGGCTCTCGATCGAGGCTGCCATGCTCATGTTGTCCTGCTTCATCAGAAGCTCAACCAGGTAGGTCTTGATATCGGTGTACAGCAGGCGTTGCAGCAAATCTCCTTTGGACTGCTCCCAATAGCCAAGAACGTTGCGATACGCAGCGCCAGTCTCGAACTCGCCGGCAACATCGTCGGTGAACAATCCCGACTGATCCTGTTCGCTGAATGCGGAGAAGAAATTATCGAAATACAATGAGACCCAGGACTCGCCGTCAAGCCCAAGGAAGGTGTGGGACAGCTTCCGCCGCGCCGTTGCGCCGACTAGAGCGGAGTTTGCGATGAACTGGCGAAGTCCGCGGCGTATGAAACCAGGAACCGCGGCACCATAGATGCGGTCGAGGGCGGCATTCTTCAGCGTGAATGCGTACCGCGAATATCCGGCAAGGGTTTCGTCGCTGCCCTCGCCCGTAAGCACCACTTTCACCCGCTCGCGTGCCAGCTGAGCGACAAAGAACAGCGCCACGCTGGAAGGCCACGTGATCGGCTCGTCTTCGTGCCAAATGAGCTTGGGGAGTGCATCAAAAAAATCCCGGCGGCTGACGGAAACCTCATGGTGAATCGAGTTAATGTGTTGAGCCACGGTGCGCGCGTAGGGCAGTTCACTGTACTGATGTTCCGGATATCCCACAGAAAACGTCTCAATCGGCTCGCGACGGATCTTGGTCACCAGGGCTGCGACCGCGCTGGAATCAATGCCGCCGCTCAGGAAAACGCCCAGCGGAACATCGCTCATCAAGTGGGTGTTGACTGCGCCTTCGAGCAGTTCGCGGTAGGAGTTGACGTAATAATCTTCGGGTTGCGCGGGATCGTCGGCTGCGGCTGCCAGGCCCCAGTATTGCTCGATACGCAGCGCGCCTTCAGCGTTTAATTCCAGCCAGTGGCCGGGCATGAGCTTGCGGATGCCAGCGTAAAATGTTTCCTCGCCAGACAAATATCCGAATGCCAGGTATTCCTGCAGGGCCGAACGATTGAATTCCGGGCGGACCCCCTCCGATGCAAGCAAGACCTTGATCTCCGATCCGAACACGAACCGGTCAGAAGCGACGCGATAGTACGAAGGCTTGATGCCCAAACGATCTCGCGCAATAAACAGCCGCTTCCGTTTGGCGTCCCAGATGGCAAAGGCAAACATTCCGCGCAGATGCTGGACGCAATCGTTTCCGTACTCTTCGTAGAGATGGACGATGGTTTCGGTATCGCTGTGGGTCCGATAGCAATGGCCGCGAGTGATGAGCTGTTCGCGAAGAGCAAGATGATTGTAGATTTCTCCGTTGAACACGATCCAGACGGAGCCGTCTTCGTTGCTGAGCGGCTGGTGTCCAGTGGAGAGGTCCACGATGCTCAGGCGGCGCATGCCGATGCCGATGCCGCCGTCGGTGTAGATGCCCTCATCATCCGGGCCGCGATGCGACATGACGTCGCACATCCGGCGCAGCTCACCCGGATTGACTCGCGTCTCTCTTCGCAGCTCTAAGATTCCAGCTATTCCACACATTTCAGATACTCCCTGCCAGGAGCAAGTTCGGTTCCCTCAGACGGAGCGGGCGGCAAATCCCCCGTGCGATCCGGCCACTCGAATTTCTCGACCGCCCTTGACTGCGAAACAAGTTTTTTGTTCTGCCAAGTCGCGAAGCTGCCTCGGACCATTACAAATTGCACCAGCCGGGAACGTTCTGTTCGCCAGTATAGAAACTCGGCATCGGATTTCCAGGATTCGAAGCTCCACGAGCCAACTGTGCCAGAGAAGAGAGAACTATGAGCAACTTCTTCAATCTGATATCTGTAAGCACGAAGAGCTTGGTGCTGCGACGTTGTGATCGCGACGAACTTACCTGTGTTGCATGCGCTCTCTTGGGTGACCATCATGACAGCGCACTCTGCCGGCAACTGCAGCGAAGCAAAAACTCGCGCCATTGCAGCCGTCTTTTTGATGCCGTAGGCCGGCGACAGCAGACCGGAACCTAATTCCTCCTGGAAGGCTGAATTGCCGGCGTTTAGAAGAACCAGGCGCGTCCCGGTCTCGGTTGGAGCTGCAATGACTGCGCCGTGCTGGTGTGTGACGGTCAAATCCTCGGCAAAGTGCCAGAAGCTCTCGATCAGATGGTTGCCACGCCCTTCGCACACATCGCGAACCAGCCAGAGGCCGCCTGGACCGCGGAAGACAAAACGCCGGTGCAGGACGGGATCAGCCAAGCGGCAGTAGCCGTCGTGACTGGCAACAAACAAATCAAAGGAATCTGCCGCCACCCAGCACTCGACCTTGACATTCGGGAGCTCCGCCCACGCGAAGGAGCCTGCGGGAATGGCCTGGTCCTGCCCGTCCACTCGCAGCGTGTTGTGAGCGCCGGTGCCTCGGAACAGGTCTCGATCTTTGGTATCGGAAATGTATGCACCTGTCCCGGAATCAACCAGAAGCCGGCGCCCGTCTACTGTCATGCGGATACTCAAGGCGTCGGCATGGCCATGGCCACAGCGGCCAGTGCCCTGCGGGCCAGCATCCACCACCATCTCTTGCGGGCGGGGATGAGTGCCTGCGAAGACATAGATTCCGCCGGCTTCAAACGCTTGGGAATGAATCGCACGCGCAACGGGAGTCTTCACCGCTTCGAACGCTCGTTCTCCGAATAGCCAGACCGCCTCTTCCGTCAATTTGGCGGCGGATCTGATGCTGTCACGTCCGTACACTGCTGCTCCGAGAGCCAGCGGATCCGTCATGTGTTCGGTCCGGTTGCGCCGGGAATCGAACAAGCGGCCGCCGTCGTCGTCGCCGAAGCCTTCCGCTGGGCCGGCCTGAGACAGGGCCTCGACTACGGCAAGCATTTTTTCAACCATCGCATCGAACTCGGCGGGGATCCCCATTCCGTTGCGTGATGCGAGAATGCGCGCATGCAGGAAGAAGTCGAGGGCGTAAACGTGGTAATGCAGCGCCTGTTCGAAATAAACGCCGTCACTGCTCACCTGCTGCTTGGCCGCCTGCAGAACGATCTCCCATCCCCTGCTCTGCCAGCGTTCGGCATGAAGCAATTGGGGGCACAACCTACCGATAAAAAACAGCGCGACTCCTTCGCCAAGCAAATGGGTATTGGGTGAAAAATACGTGGACAGGTAGCGTTCGATATGGCGGCGGTTGAGAGCCAGCGCGCGCAAGAGATCGCTGCGAAACTCTCTGGGAACCGCCTCCGAGCCGGCAGTGAGACGCACAACCCAAAGCCAGGACAAGCTGCGAAACGCCACTTCCAGCGAACTGGCCCAATTTATGCCCATGGGATACGGGTTGGCGGACCGCCAAGAATACCACTGCCTGACTAATTCCGTTGCGTTGGCAGATAGCCTCGGCTTCGTTGAGGACGCTCGCGGTCTCCTGCGGAAGCGAATGCTTCAGGAGCGCGGCCCGTTCCGGCACTTCGTCTGCCTGAAAGAAAAATTCGCCTTCGAAGTTTTCGCTGAAGCCTGCGTCCGCTGGATTGAAGTCATGACCGCACCGGTAGGCAATCCGATCCAGACGTTTGCCCATCTCCTGGCTGGCGCGGGTGCGCATCTCGTCCCCGCTCATCCGGGACAGGCGCAGCAAGGCCCTATGCCATCTGGAAGTCACAAGTTCCCTTATCTTACACATCGTGGTACGTTTAATTTCTGGTTCCCTCTGGACAGCACTCGGGCTGCCAACTTCAAGAAATCATGCGCGGTCAATAAACTGGATTGTCGGTACTTAAGCCGTCAAGCAGGGACCCAGGTTCTAATTTTTCCACTCTGTCCCCAGTGGCTTTCCATCGAGTGGAAAACATTTGCCCAGGTTTGCCTTGGCCGGATTCACGCCAGGCAACCGATGCTTTGGTCACGGTGTAACATTATGATAACAAAGCCTTTGACATCATCGGCTGAAATGCTGCCGGCTATTTTTGGTCACTCAGTTGCACAGTACCGATTCATTTCCCCTTTGTGATATGACGTAAGTGCCTGCCAATCCGTACCTTGAGACCTTATGTGAAGGAAGGTGCAGACCAGAAGGTGAGTTGACGGATAATAAGCTCGTTCTTCCTTCGTGTAACCTCGGGGTCCTTTGTGGCTCGATCTTCCAATCCACAAAGCATACGAAAGCGCACGAAGAAACAGGAAAGGCAATTGCAAGAAGCTCGGATCATGGCGGAGAAGAAGGCGTGAGCTTGTCAGTCAGCATATTCGGGCTGGGGTATGTAGGCTCGGTGTCGGCGGCGTGCTTTGCATCGCTGGGACACAAGGTGATTGGTGTGGACGTGAGCCGCAACAAAGTGGAGATGCTCGACTCCGGCCGCAGCCCGATCGTTGAAGCCAGAATGAACGAACTGGTCGCGGAAGCAAACCAAGCCTGCCGCCTGCATGCGACCACCGATCCGGCCACGGCAGTCCTCCACTCTGAAATTTCATTCATTTGCGTGGGCACGCCCAGCCTCCGCAATGGCAAATTGGATTTGAGTCACATCGAGAAAGTGGCGAGCGAGATCGGCGCCGCGCTGAAGCAGAAGAATTCGCACCATGTTGTGGTCTTGAGAAGCACCGTTTTACCGGGAACTACCGAATCCGTGTTGCTCCCGATCCTTGCGCGCGAGAGTGGAAAGCACGCAAGTTCTGATTTCACGGTTTGCTATAACCCGGAGTTCATGCGCGAAGGCAGCGCGGTGGCGGATTTTCTGGAGCCTGCTTACACCATCCTTGGCTCGCAAGATCCGAAGCATCTGGACCCTTTGCGCGAGTTGTACAAGAAAACGCCCGGCAATGTTTTCGAAACCAGCATCACGGTTGCGGAGATGGTAAAGTATCTCTCGAATGCCTTTCACGCCGTGAAAGTTGTGTTTGCCAACGAAGTGGGGACATTGTGCAAGCACCTGGGCGTGGATGCGGAAGCGGTCACTGAGATTTTTAAATCCGACACCCGACTGAATATTTCTCCGGCCTACCTATCGCCGGGCTTTGCGTTTGGCGGATCGTGTCTACCCAAAGACGTCCGTGCGCTCACCTATCGTGCAAAAGAACTCGACCTTCACCTTCCTCTGTTGGAGTCGCTTCTGCCGAGCAACGCGGAACACGTTGACCGCGCTGTCGAAGCCATCATGCGCACGGGGAAGAAGAAGGTGGCTCAATTAGGGTTGAGTTTTAAGGCCGGTACCGACGACCTGCGCGAGAGTCCGCAAGTGCAGCTTATCAAGCGACTGATTGGGGAAGGTTACGACGTGCGCATCTGGGACAAGGACGTCAGCCTGGGACGGTTGGCCGGGTCGAACCGGCAGTACATCGAGGAAGTGATCCCGCATATCGGATCGTTGCTGACCGGCGATCTGGACGAAGCGCTGAAGAATGCGGAAGTGGTGATCATTGGCAACAAGTCGGCTGATATGGAAGTGCTCGCCCAGCAGCTCCGTCCGGAACAGATCGTGATTGATCTCGTGAACCTGAACAAATCGCGCCGTCCGAACAACACTGCTGCTTACGAAGGGATCTGCTGGTGAGTGGAATGGAATGCAATCCCGTGGATCCCAAAGAGGTCGATTGGGAGTTGCTTGACAGCTTTGCCGACCGGACTGTCTTCCAGACCCGGGAGTGGCTCAAGTTTGTAGCTGAAACCCAGCGCGCCACTCCGGTGATCGCTGAGCTGCAGCAAAGCGGCAAGGTGGTGGGGTATTTCTCCGGTCTGACGTTCAGCCGGCTGGGAGTAAAGGTTCTGGGCAGCTCATTTCCAGGCTGGACGACTCCCTATATGGGTTTCAACTTGCTGCCCGGGATCTCCCGGGCCGAGGCCCTGGCTGCCGTCGAGATGATGACATGGGACACGTTGAAGTGTCTGCACATGGAGATCTCGGATCCACATTTCACCATCGAAGACGGGCAGCAATTGGGTTTTGCCTGCGAGTTCTACGCGTCTTATCGCACCGACCTCACGCAAACCGAAGAGCAGCTATTCAATAACATGGAGAGCGCTTGCCGCCGCTGTGTCCGCAAAGCCGAGAAGAGTGGCGTGACCATCGAAGAGGCGCACGATCTCTCTTTCGCTGATGAGTATTACGACCAACTGGAAGACGTATTTGCGAAACAGGGACTCGTTCCGACGTACAACCTTGAGCGTGTGCGAGCTCTGGTAAGAAATTTGGCATCCACAGGCCACGTTGTGCTGGTGCGCGCGCGGGACCCGGAAGGAAAGTGCATTGCCACCGGAATTTTCCCTGGATTCAACAAGATCGCAGAATTTTGGGGCAATGCCAGCTATCGTTCCAGCCAGAACTTGCGCCCCAATGAAGCGATCCAGTGGTACGTCATGCGATATTGGAAGCAACGCGGCGTTGAGGTTTACGATTGGGGCGGCGAGGGGGCTTACAAAGAAAAATATGGCTGCAAACCACATCGCGTCCCCTGGTTCACTAAATCGCGATATCGGATTGTTTCCACTCTACGCAACGAGGCGCGAAACATTTACGCGCGCAAGCAGCGGTTCCTCGGGTGGCTGCATGGTGACCGCGGCCAGAGCAACGCCCGTCCGGTGGAGGAGAAGGTCGCATGTTGATCAAGAGGGCTGTTAAGCACATATCCAGGGTGAACGATGTTTTATTTCGAACGCTGCGGATTGAGCGCGACATCACGATTTTTCCCGATGACGTCTTTCTTACCTCGTACCCGCGCTCCGGCAATACCTGGACGCGTTTCTTGGTTGGCAATCTTGTGCACACCGGAAAGCCCCTTACGTTTTTGAACGTCGAACAACTGGTGCCAGATATGTACAAGCACAGTGACCGCTACCTTCGGCGCCTGCCCAGGCCGCGTATTCTGAAAAGCCATGAGGTGTTCGATCCCCGCTATAAGAGAATCATCTATATCGTTCGCGACCCCCGTGATGTGGCCATCTCGCACTATCACTTCGAAATGAAACAGAAATCAATTCGCGAGGACTGCCCAATTGAAAGCTTTGTGCCCGCATGGGTTGACGGGCGTTACTGGGACCGCCTGGGGAACTGGGGAGACCACATCCCTCGCAGGAGCTGGTCCGGGTCGCCGACCTGCTTGGGATTGAGCCGACCCCGGAGCGGCTCACACGCGCAGTCGAACTGAGCTCCGCTGACCGCATGCGACAACTGGAAAGCACGCAAGGAGGAAAGTGGGTGCAGACCCGCTATATGCGTCACGACAAGCCGTTTGTTCGCATGGCCACGTCTGGGGGGTGGAGACCGGTGCTGCCGGCGCAATCAGTGGCACAGATCGAAGCGGCGTGGGGACATCTGATGAGTTCTCTGGGGTATGAATTGAGCGCTGGGGCCGCGAGCGCGCCGAATTTGGCTCACACACAGAACTGAACGTCGCCTGGGTTTCGGTGCCGGTGCAGTCGGGTCGTTCCTAGATTAGCTGTGAGAGGCCTTCACTACCAGGCATTGATATCCAGTCAGCTCAATCACCGGGTCGGGTTTGTCGTTGAAGAACTCCTCAAATGCCCGATTCACGCCGTCCGCGGTCACGTAATCGTGAGAGAGAATAATCCCGCCGGAAGAAAGCCGCGGATAAAAGAACTTCAGTGAACTCAGAGTGCTCTCGTACAAGTCACAGTCGAGGTGCACAAACGAGAACCGCTCATTTTCGACTTGTGTGCCCGTTTCGTCAGGGAACATTCCCTGATGAAAAACAACCCGCTGTCCGTTCAAATACTTGCGTACCTGCTCAATACCGAAGTTGAAATCGGATTCGCTGAATTTTTGCGAGTCGAGTTGAGATGGTTTCGGGAGTCCCTTGAAGGTATCGAATAAGTGCAGGGTTTTTCCCGGGGCGTTCTCGGCAATCATGCGTGCCGAGGTCCCGCTGGCGACTCCCACCTCCGCTAGAGCGCCGGGAACTTTCTCCGCCGCCTTGACGGCGCTGATCAGTTGGGCGGCCTCACAAGGATTGATTAACGGCCGAGGATTGGATTCCAGCATCCTGAGAATGCGCTGAAGCCGCTCGGCACGGTGACGGTGTGCATACTGGACAAGCAGCATGCCCTTTTTGGCAAACGCTTCCCTGATCTTATCTTTGATTGTTTGAATCACAATGTTAGGAAAGAAACTGACCAAGGCTAGCCGACCGCGGAGAGTCTGTCAATGTGCGTTAGCACATGTGCGTTAGCACATGATGTGCCGTCGGTAATACGTCAGAAGTTGCGCGGCAAACCGTCGCCGTCCGCGCGAGTGATATGGAAAGATCGCCTGTTCTCGTCGAATGGCTGAAGTAATTCAGTAAGCTTTTTCGAAGCCGCAAAGACAAAGTTTGATGGGCCTTTCAAAAACCCGGCATTTTCCAAGGCGCGGCGCCAGGCATGGTGGCTCTGGTTGGAAACAATCAGATCAGCGCCACGTTTTTCCAGCGCTCGCGCTGCTGCTCGAACTACCGCCGCAGCGTCGTTCGGTGCTGCCCAGCAATCGATAAGTGATCCGACGCGCATGTCCCCGAATTTCTGCGTATCTTCGCGCCGCTCTCCGACGACTGCCCACCCAATGGCAGCGCCATCGCGGCTGACGCGCACGCGGGTCAGATAACGATCACTCGCTGGGTACAGCACCCGCAACGTATTCGCATCTCGCACGGAACCTATGCTGACGGCATCCCTCGCTTTGGTCCAGAGGTCACCGGCCCATTCTGAAAACTCGGTTACTTCCTCTGCGAGAAAATGCCCCGGGTGGCCGCGTAAGCCCGCGA
>WNGQ01012087.1_pt1 | contig 14223 bp, 5 predicted proteins | sample 5407661 | NCBI WGS metagenome assembly WNGQ01 (sample SAMN13153382, study PRJNA577476) | soil metagenome | isolation source: 60 cm soil or saprolite under Garry oak tree replicate 2 | place: USA:California | collected 2016-06-15 | reverse complement strand
CGAGGGCGTCTCCTACGAGGACATGGGCCGGGCCGCGGCGGCGGGGCACCTGTCGCTCGAGCCCATCGGCGTGGTCTTCCCGGCCCCCGCGGGGCTTCTCGACATCACGGTGGACGACCTGGCCGCCGAGCTCGGGCTGAGTGTGCAGGAGCTGGCCCGGCTGTTCGTGGCGTGGGGCCTGGCCCCGCCGGAGCAGCCCGAGTTCCGCGAGCGTTCGGACCAGCTCGACGGTGGTGCCGGACCGGCGGGCCAGCTCGTCCTCGGAGACGGGCTCCATCGTCAGCCGGAGGCCAGGCTGGCCAGGGCCACGTCCTCGTTCGACAGACTGGCTCGTTCGACCCGCGTCCCCGACCGGATCAGGCCGGCCGCCTCGGCCATCACCGACCCCTGGTTCATCGACAGCACCGCCCGGACCGACCCGTTCTTGACGAAGAAGGCCACGAAGTCGCGGTCCTCCAGGCGGGCCCTCAACACCAGGTCGTCCCAGTCGGTGTGGAACCCCGAGTACTGGAGGTTGTGCTCGTACTGGTCCGACCAGAACCAGGGGATCTCCTCGTAGGGCCGGTCCCGGTCGAGCATGTTCAGCGCGGCGGCCTCCCCATGGCCGATGGCGTTCTGCCAGTGCTCGGTCCGGATGTGGGTGCCGAACACCGGGTGGAAGTGGTTCGCCACGTCGCCCGCGGCGTAGACGCCGTCGGCGACGGTCCGGCAGAACTGGTCCACCACGATGCCGTTGTCCACCCGCAGGCCGGCCCCCTCGGCCAGCTCGGTGTTCGGCTGGACGCCCAGGCCGACCACGGCGAAGTCGCAGTCCAGGCGGAGCCCCGCGGCGGTCACCACCGTCCGCACCCGCCCGTCGCCCTCCAGACCGGCCAGGCGTTCGTTGAAGTGCAGGGTCACGCCGTGGTCGCGGTGGACGCCGGCCAGGACGCCCCCGATGTCCTCGCCCAGGACCCGGGCCAGGGGCGCCGGGTTGCCGTCGACGGCGGTGACCTCCAGGCCGCGTTCGCGCAGCGACGCCACCACCTCCGAGCCGATGAAGCCCATGCCCACCACGACCACGCGGCGGCCGGGTTCGATCTCGGCCCGGATGCGCTCGGCGTCACCGACGGTCCGGAGGTCGTGCACCCCCGGCAGGTCGAGGCCGGGGATGGGGAACCGGCGGTTCCGGCACCCCGTGGCCAGCAGGCACCGGTCGAACCGCAGCTTCTCCCCGTCGTCGAGCGTCAGGGTTCGGCCCTGCGGGTCCAGCGACGCGGCCGTGGTGGCGAACCGCACCTGGATGTCGTGGTCCCGGTAGAACTGGACCGATTCGACCAGGGCCTCCTCGAAGGGCGACTCGCCCCGAAGGAACGCCTTCGACAGCGGGGGACGCTCGTAGGGGTAGTGGTTCTCCGCGCCGATCAGGAAGAGCTTCCCCTCGAACCCCTCCTTGCGAAGCCTCACCGCGGCGCTCCCCCCGGTGAGGCCCGCCCCCACGATGACGAAGGTCTCCCCGGCCCTGCTCGCCGAGGGGGCCGGGACGGGGCCGGCAGCGGGCGCCGGCACGTGAGCCGCAGCCGGGGGCTCCTCGGGAGCCGCTGCGGTCGTTGCGGGCTCTGCAGGTTCCACGGGCTCCTCCGGCTTCGGCGGGGCACCCTCGAGGTCCATCTTCGCGGGGCCCCGGATGACGTGGCCGAACCGGTCGTAGCGGGAGCCGTGGCACGGGCAGTCGAAGGTCCTCTCGCCGTCGTTCCAGGCCACCGTGCAGCCCATATGGGTGCACCGGGCCGACACCGCGTGGACGGTGCCCTCGGGGTCGCGATACACGGCCTGCCGGCGGCCCTCCAGCTCGAGCACGCCGCCGTGGTCCGGCTGGATGTCGAACACCGACAGGTCCACGGTCTTCACGATCAGCACGTCGGTGGGCGCGGCGTGGGCCACCCGGTTCGGCACCGAGCCCAGCAGGTAGCGCCGGGCCCCGGCCATGCCCTTGTTGCCGACCACGATGAGGTCGGCGTCCTCCCGTTCGGCCAGGTCGCAGATCTGCTCGGAGGGGTCGCCCTGGAGCGTTCGAAACTCCACCTGCACCCGGTCGGGACGGCCCCGGGCCACGGTCTCCATGCGGATGGTCCCGACGATGGGAGCGCCCACGTGGACCAGCACCACGGTGGCCCGGTGGATAAGCCCCAGCTCGAACGACTTGCGCACGGCCTCGCTCGCCGTGGAGGAGCCGTCGGTGCCGACCACGATCTTCCGGTACTTGCGCGGCTTGCCCTCGGCCTCCACGTACCGGGTGGTGGCCACGATCAGCACGTCGCACGGCGCGTAGTGGGCCACGCGGTCGGGCACGGCGCCGAGGCGGAACCGGGTGGCCTGGCCCATGCCCTTGTTGCCCACCACGATGAGGTCGGCCTTCTCCCGGTCGGCGGTCTCCAGCACCACGTCGGCCGGTTCGCCCCGCTGGATCCACGGCTTGCCCTCGACGGCGCGGGAGGCCGCCATGGCCACGGCCTCGTCGGCCACCTGCCTGGCCCACTCGGGGGTACGCCCGGGAGGCTCGAACGCCGTGGCAGCCACGATGCTCGCGTCGTACCGCATGGCCAGCTCGATGGCGGCTTGCCGCGCGATGTTGGCGGTCTCGGACCCGTCGGTCCCGAAGAGGATCGTTCGATACATGAGCTATCTCACCACGAAGGTCCCGGTCATGAGGGTCGGGTGGACGTCACAGCGGAAGAAGTAGGACCCGGGCTGGAGACCGCCGACGTGGTAGTCGATCGTCTTCGGCCCGGTCACCAGGGCGCCCTTGAACAGGGCCGTGGTGGCCGAGGCGTTCGTGTAGATCGAGACGTTGTGCGGCACGCCCGGTGCCTCGTTGTCGAACGTCAGCGTGAACGGCTTCCCCGCGGGCGCGTTCACCGTCCTCTGGTCGAAGGCGAGGTTGTGCGCGGTGATCTGCACGGCGCCCTTCGGTGCGGGCGGGGCGGCGGCCGAGAAGCCGAAGCTCGGCTTGAACAGCATGAAGTACAGGATGGCCAGCAGGCCCACCAGCCCGATGGCCATGATCGCGGTGGCCTTGCCGGAGCGCAGGACCTGGTCGAACTGTTCGTCGGAGACGGAGGTCTCGCCCTCGGCCTTCGCCGCCGCCACGATCCGAACGCGCTGATAGTAGGGCTTGGCCATCCGCACCATGGCGAGGGTGGTGACCAGCAGCACCACGATGGCCGCCCAGATCCAGGCGCTGCTCGACAGGTGGGTCCACAGGTGCCCAACGAACGCCGCGATCGCGCCCGCCCCCACCAGGACGCCCAGGGACCAGTAGAGGGCCTGCGTGGAGGAGGCCGAGAGCTGGAGGAGCTCGTTCACCCGGCGGGGGTCGCGCTCGGTCCGCAGGCGAAACGACACGGTCACCGACGCGCCGTGGGAGGCAAGGAAGGCGAACACCCCCACGAGATGAAGGAACACCCACCACTGGTACACGCGTGATCGAACCTCCGAGCGAACCGGTTACCGGCTCATGCTACAGGGTGCCCTGAGCGTGGTTCTTGTGCGATGCGGTGGTAGTCGGTGCCTCAGAGCTGCCCCGGCTCAACGCGGTGCCCCCCGGAGCCCCATCTCGATGGTCCTCGAAGTCGGGCTGCCCCTTAAGGAACCTATCCGCGAAGTCCGACGAGACGGTCAGCCGCGAACCGAGCCGGGTAGGCCGAACGCGTACAGCGTGCCGCCGTCTGTTCCGACGAACACCATGCCGTTGACCACCGCCGGCGAAGATAAGACAGAGCTTCCGGTGCTGAAGGACCAGAGCTTTGCCCCTGTGGAAGCGTCCACCGCGTACACGCTGGTCCCCGGATATCCCTCGCCAACATAGAGCACCCCATTGGCCACCGCCGCAGAGGAGTATGCGTCCGCCAAGCCGAAATCCCACAGACCGGCTCCGGTTCGAGCATCGCGCGCCTCATAGAGCTCCCGCCCGGGCAGATAAACAACACCGTTCGCGGAAGCGGTGGATGCGTAGATATACCCACCTTCGTAGATTTCCCAGACCCGGTGACCTGTCAACGCATTGAAGGCATAGCTGTAGTTATCAAATGACCCAAAGTAGACCCGTCGATTCGCGACCGTGGGAGATGAATTGACATAGTAGGCAGCCTGGAATCGCCACAATTCCGCTCCCGTCGAGGCGTCCAAGGCCCAGAGGGTCCCGTAGAACGGCAGGGCGTAGTGGTTCCCACCGACGTACACAGTTCCGTTCGAAACGGCCGGAGATGAGTCAGACCCTCCCGTATAGAATCTCCAAATCTCTTCTCCCGTCGAAGCGTCGAACGCGTGCAGATATCCGTCACTCGCCCCCACGTAGACCACGCCTTTGGACACGACGGCAGAGGAGCGCGTTCCGCCCTCCAATGGGACGCTCCAGAGCTCCGCCCCGGTGGACGCGTCCAGGGCGTAGAGGGCGCCGGCCGGATAATAGGACCCCACGTAGACGACCCCATTGACAACCGCCGGAGAAGCATAGACCCAGTCACCCGTGTTGAAGCTCCATAACTTCTCTCCGGTCGAAGCGTCGAGCGCATAGAGGTTGTCGTCGTACGACCCCACGTACACGACGCCGTTGACGACGGCGGGTGAAGAGAAGATGCCCTCAGCGGTGGGGAAGCTCCAGATCTCGGTGAGCCCCGAGACGGTTGAGGGGGACAGGACGTTCTCGTATGGGTTGTATCCGGAGTGGGCAGGGCCGCCGCGGAACATCGGCCAGTTGGTCCGCACGAGGAAGCGGACCTTCGCCCGGACATTGCTCTGCGTCCCGTGAGCGTAGACATGGGCAGGCCCGGGGAGGGCTGCGGATGGTACGCGCTTACGAAAGACGAAGGAACCGGATGCGTCGGCAATCACTGCGCCGAACACCAGCTTGTCGAATGCAAGGTCCACGACCTCGTTGGGTTCGAACCCCGACCCCCTCACAACCGCGTGCTGCAGGGGATGGCCGACCGCCGGTGTGATCGAGATCTCTGCTGAGGATGCCTCCGCCGGCACGGCAAGGAGCAGTCCAAGGGTCACCGATGCGAGCAGCGCAATCGAGATCGGGCGGCGAACGGGGCGGGTGAACCGCATGGTCGACACTCTCCTGCCCTCCGGCGTCCTGGGTTCACCGGTAGATCGCGGTGCGGATGGCGCGATTCTGGTCGAACCGCGTTCCGAGGACAAGAGCGAGATTGCCCCAGCTGAAGACCGGGCAGGTTCGTGCGGCCGCCCGAGCGGAACGCGGAATAGGCTTGTTCGCGGAGTAGTTCTACCGAGTGTCTCGCCCCTCTCATCCAACAGGAGATGACATGCCGGCCGTGACCGCTGACACGCTGACCCTGCCCCGCTTGGCGAAGCCCGAGGAGGACTCGGTCGAACGTCCCGTGCTGGCCGTGACCACGGCTCCTCGGGGCCTCGAGGGCGAGGGGTTCCCGGTGCGCCGGGCCTTCTTCGGCGTGGATCTGGCGGAGCTCGACCCGTTCGTCCACATGGATCAGATGGGCGCGGTGGACTACGGGCCAGGCGAGCCCAAGGGCACGCCGTGGCACCCGCACCGGGGCTTCGAGACTGTGACCTACATGCTCGACGGCACGTTCCAGCACCAGGACTCCCACGGCGGCGGCGGCGTGATCACCGACGGCGCCACCCAGTGGATGACCGCCGGCGGCGGCATCCTCCACATCGAGACCCCGCCCGAGGCCCTGGTCATGAGCGGGGGCCTGTTCCACGGGATCCAGCTGTGGGTGAACCTGCCGAAGAAGGACAAGTTCGAGCAACCCCGCTACCAGAGCATCGAGGGGCCGCAGGTCTCCCTGCTCGCCTCGAACGACGGGGGCTCGCTGCTGCGCATCATCGCCGGCGACGTCGGCGTGTTCCGGGGCCCGGGTTCGACCCACACCCCGATCTCGTTCCTGCACGCCACCGTCTCGGCCGGGGCCACCCTCGCCCTGCCGTGGCGCCCCGACTACAACGCGCTGGTCTACGCGCTGGCCGGGAGGGGGAGCGTGGGGACCGAACGCCGCCCCTTCGCCGGAGGGCAGCTGGCGGTGTTCGGCTCCGGCGACCACCTCGTGGTGAACGCCTCGGCTCGCCAGGACGGCAGCAGCACGAACCTGGAGGTCCTGGTGCTCGGGGGCCGGCCGATCCGGGAGCCCGTGGCCGCCTACGGGCCGTTCGTCATGAACAGTTTCCATTGCCCATCCGGGGTGGCGGGAATAGCCTGAGCCCGACAGCGCGGGACGGGAGGGTGACTCGAGCGTGTCAGTGGTGGGGGGCGTTCGGTTCGAACCGCATCCACACGGGGTCGGCGGCACCATGATCAGGCGACTGTCGGTCCTGATCGTGGCGGTTGCGGCTGTGCCGGGCCTGCTGGCGCCCCCGGCCGGCGCCACCGCGACCTACCTCTCCCAGGCGTGGGTCCAGCAGCCGAACATCCCCACGGGGTTCACGTCCCGGTGGGACACGGCCTCCGCGGCCTTCCCGCCGCTGGCGGAGGTGGTGCTGTTCGGCGGAGCGCCGGCCCTCACCGGGCAGGGCTGGTACAACGACACCTGGATCTGGAAGGGCACGGGAGGGCTTGCCGGGACGTGGACGGCCGGACCCGCCGCCCCGGCCGGCCTCACCCCACGGGGGGGCATGGCCATGGCCTACGACCCGGCCATCGCCAAGATCGTGCTGTTCGGCGGGGCTGGGCCGAACGACTGGCCTCCCCGCAACGAGACCTGGCTGTTCGACGGGACCACCTGGACGGCGGGGCCCGTGGCGCCGGCAGGCCTGGCGGGCAGGACCGGGGCGGGCATGGTCTACGACGACGCCCTGGGCAAGCTCGTGCTGTTCGGCGGGACCGGCGTGAGCCCCTACAACGACACCTGGTTCTTCGACGGCACCGGGTGGACCGCCGGCCCCGCCTCTCCGGCGGGCCTCCAGCCCCGCGCCTTCTTCGGGATGACCTACGACCCGGGGCTCCAGAAGCTGGTGGTCACGGGCGGGGACCGGGACGACGACACGTGGTTCTTCGACGGGACCACCTGGACGGCGGGGCCGGCCGTCCTGCCGGCCGCAGCGGACCGTGAGCGGGTTCGGCTGGTCTACGATCCCCAGCTCGGCGGGGACGTGCTGTTCGGCGGAGCCTCCCTGGCCACGGGGGACAACGAGCTCTACCTGCTGAAGACCGGCGCCTGGAGCGTGGTCAGCATGGCCGCCACCCCGCGACCCGCCCTCCGCATGGATCCGCAGATCGTGTGGGACGACACGAACAAGCAGTTCCTGGTGTTCGCCGGGGTGGCCGACGACAAGGTCACGCTGATCGACACGTGGGTGGCCGTGGCCCCGCCGGTCACGCTCACACCCCAGTCGGGCCCGGTGGGAACGGTCGTCGCCGTCACCTCGGGGCCGGGGTGGGCGAACGGTTCGACGGTGCACGTCCTGTTCGGCACCACGCTGCTGAAGAACTACACCGTCCACGCCGACGGGAACGTCAGCACGACGATCACGGTGCCGTCGAAGCCCGCCGGCCAGTGGCCGGTCCTGCTCAGCGACGACACCGAACAGCTCGGCTCCACCGCCACCTTCACCATCACCGCGTTCGACTCATCCCAGGGCGGGATCTCGCCCGGCTCGAACGCCCCAGCCCTCTCGGGGCCGGTGGCCCCCCCACCCCCGGCCACGACCGCTGCGCCTCGCCGGACCGGAGCCTCTCCGGAGGGTTCCGCCACGGGCCAGGTGAGCGCGCACGACGGCAGGTTCTGGGTGGGATCGAACCCCATCGTGCTTCGCGGGTTGCAGGTGGACCCGCTCCCGCAGGGCGCGACCCCCCTGGCCCTGTCCGACTACGCGAACATCGAATCCTGGCACTTCAACTTCGTTCGTCTGCTGATCCACTGGCAGCTGTTCGAGCGATCCCCGCCCATCCACAACCCGGACGGCACCTGGACCCACAACTACAGCCCCTCGTTCATGAGCGCCCTCAAGGACAACATCTCGTGGGCCGCCGCCAACGGCCTGTACCTGATGATCGAGAACGGTGAGTCCGAGGAATACCCGCCCTGGCTCCTGCAGGCCCCCTACAACTCGCACGGGATCACCTACACCGATCCGAAGCAGTTCGCCACCGACTACTGGAGCGACACCCTGTCCATCCAGTTCACCCAGGACTGGCTCACCTACCTGGCCGGCCAGCTCGCCGGCTCCCCCGGGATCGTGGGGTACGAGGCGGTCGACGAACCCGACCCCGGGTACCTCCCGCTCACCCACCAGACCACCCAGACCCTCCTCGACCAGCAGCTCCTCTTCGCCAAGGCCGTCCGGGTGGTGGATCCGAACCGGGTGATGTTCTTCATGACCCGCGAGGTCCACGGCGACGGCATCCTGAATGCCGACCTCTCCGGATGGAACGCTCCCGGCACCGGCCTGGGCAACGTGGCCATGGACGTCCACGACTACTGGGGAGGCCGGGCCTACATGCCCTGGAACATGAACCCCACCGATCCGGGATACGGGGAGTTGCCCGGCGGCTTCATCGACTTCACGTTGGACGCCACGGGACCGCCCTACATCGGGACGATGCAGAACCAGGAGCGGTTCGTGAACGCGGTCCTGGGGGTCCTGGGCGCCCCCGGCACTCCTGGGGCCATCCCCCTGTGTATGTGCGAGTCGGGCAGCAACTGGGCCAACCCGAACGTCCCGGCCTTCTTCGGGACCACCACGTCGGCCTTCAACCAGCTCGGCGCGTCGTGGTCCGTGGAGGCGTACAACGGGCCCATCGGCGTGGAGAAGGCCGACGGCTCCTGGCAGCCCTGGCTGCCCCTGTTGCAGGATGCCGCCGCGTACGGGACCACCGGCGACGTCACCGCGCCGGCCCTGTCCTACCTGGCCATCGAGGACACGAACGGCAACGGCAAGGTCGACCGGGTCACCGCGAAGTTCACCGAGACGCTCGCCGCGTACACGGCCGGCAACGCCCCCTGGACCCTCACCGGGGTCCCGTCGGGCGGTTCCCTCACCTCGGTCTCGGTGTCGGGGAGCAAGGCCGTGCTCACCCTGCACGAGGGTCCTGGGGCGGCGGACACGTCGGTGGGCGGCTTCAAGGTGGCCCTGGCCGCGATGGCGGGTGGCATCGCCGACGCCGCCGGGAACCAGGCTTCGTTCTTCGCCCTGGCCCCGTTCGACGGAGCGGCCCCGGCCATGACCACGCTGGGGATGCTCGACCGCAACGCCAACGGCAGGGTGGACCAGGTGGTCGCGCAGTTCTCCGAGACCCTGGCCCCCAGCTACTCCGGCATCGCCGCATGGACCCTCGCGAACGTGCCCTCGGCGGGGACCGGTCTGTTCGTCAAGCAGCAGGGCCCTCAGGCCCTGGTGACCGTCGCCGAGGGACCCGGTCCTCCCAACACCAGCACGACCACGCCGAACGGGAAGTTCACGGTGGCGCTCACGGCCATGGCCGGTGGGGTGCAGGACGTGGCCGGGAACATCTCGTCGTTCCCCGCGACCATCCCCGCCGACGGTGCCCCTCCCGTCGTGGTGGCCGTCGCCGGCGGCAACGGGGACGGGATCATGGCGGTCGGCGACTTCCTCGACGTGACCTTCAGCGAGGCCATGGGCTCGGTGGTCTCGACCACCTCGATCGGCATCACCTCTCCCGGCGAGGGGCCCACCCAGGGGTTCGACAAGCTGGCCATCAACTGGGTGACCCAGCAGTACAACACGATGGGCTCCAGGACCTACCTGCTGGGGACGAACGTCACGGCGACCTTCGCCAGCTCCACCCTCGGGTTCGCTCCGGGGAGCGGCAACGCCACGATCAGGGCGACCGTGGCCGGCGCCTGCACCGGAGCCTGCGGCAGCCTGACCAGCGGGGTCGGAAGCCTGATCTATGTCCCGGCCAACACGCTGAAGGACGTCGTCGGGAATCAGGTGGTGGGCAGCTTCACCACCGCGGCGACCTTCGTCTGCTTCTGAGCGGCCGGGAGGGGCCCGAACCTCCCCATCCAGACTTCCGTTTTCCATTGCCCAACCGGGAGGCCGAGGGCTACCCTGAGCCCTGCTGGCCGCGGACGGGACCGGCCGCGCTCGGGACGTGAGGGCCGGGCCCGAGAGACCGGCAAGACGAGGAGCTTCGTGGTGGGCCTGCCGAGGTGGGGGGGACGAGGACGCCTGGCCGCCGGATTCGCGGCGGCCGCCGTCCTGATCGCGCTGTGGGCGGCCGGATCATGGGCCGCGGGTTCCAAGGGTCCGGGGACCGCCCCCTCGAACGACACCTTCGCCTCGGCCCAGGCCGTGGCCGGGAACGCCGGCTCCGCGTCCGGCTCGAACGTCGGCGCGACGGGGGAGTCGGGAGAGCCCCTCAACTTCGGCCACGGCCCGATCCATTCGGTGTGGTATTCGTGGGTTGCCCCGAACGACGGCACGGTCACCATCGACCTGTGCGTGTCGGCCACGTTCGACACCACGCTGGCCGTGTACACGGGAGCGGCCGTGAACGCGCTGACCCGGGTCGCGGGGAACGACGACTACTGCGCCCTGAAGAGCCGGTTGACCTACGCGGCCACCGCCGGTTCGACCTATCAGATCTCGGTCGACGGCTACGACGGCGAGACGGGGAGCTTCGTGCTGAGCTGGAACCTCCCGTCGCCCCCTCCGGCCAACGACAACTTCCTCGCGGCCGCGGCCATCTCGGGCAACGACGGCTCGGTGGCGGGAACGACCGTCGGGGCCACCACCGAGACCTCCGAGCCCATCAACGCCGGCCCTGGGCCGGTCCACTCCGTGTGGTACGCGTGGACCGTGCCGAACGCGGGGACGGTCACCATCGACACGTGCACCCCGCCGGCGTCGGGCGCGTACGACACCACGCTGGGGGTATACACGGGGACCTCGGCGCAGACCCTCACCCCCATCGCCGTCGACGACGACTCCTGCGGGAGCCCCCAGGCCCAGGTGTCGTTCTCCGCCGTCGCCGGCACCCTCTACGACATCTCCATCGACGGCTACAGCGGCCAGACCGGGAACTTCGTTCTGGCATGGGCGCTGCAGCCGGCCAACGACCAGTTCGCCGGGGCCACCACGGTGTCGGGGTTCTCGGGCTCGTCCTCGGGAGGCACCATCGCCGCGACGGGCGAGACGGGGGAGCCGGCGAACCAGGGCTCCACCGTCCCGCTGGCCTCGGTGTGGTACTCGTGGACGGCGCCGTTCGACGGGACGGTCACCGTCGACACCTGCACGCTCCCGCCCTCGCAGGCCTACGACACGACCCTGGGGGTCTACCAGGGAACCTCCGTGGACGCGCTGACGCTGGTGGGCACCAACGACGACACGTGCGGCAGCCAGAGCCGGGTCAGCTTCGCCGCGACGAACGGCCTGATCTACCGGATCTCCGTGGACGGGCACGCCGGGGCCAGGGGGCATTTCGTCCTCACGTGGAACCTGCCGGTGGCGGCGCTGTCCGTCGGCGACGCCGCCATCACCGAGGGGAACGGCGGGACCGTGAACGAGAGCTTCGCCGTCACCCTGTCGCTCTCCTCCTCGCAGATCGTCACGGTGAACTGGGCCACCGCAGACGGCACGGCCACGGCCCCGTCCGACTACACGGCCGGCAGCGGCTCCCTGACCTTCAATCCCGGTGAGACCTCGAAGTCCGTGGCCGTGACCGTCAACGGCGACACCACCTACGAGACCGACGAGACGTTCTTCGTCAACCTCTCGGGGGCCTCGGGGGCGCCCATCGCCGACGGCCAGGGCGTGGGCACGATCACGAACGACGATGCCCTGCCCGCCATCTCCGTGGGCGACGTCACCCACGCCGAGGGCAACAGCGGGACCACCCTCTACCTGTTTGCGGTCTCGATGACGAACCCCTCGTCCTCGGCGGTCACCGTGGATTACGCCACGGCCGACGGGACGGCCATCGCCCCCATCGATTACACCGCCGCCTCCGGCACGGTGACCTTCACCGCGGGGCAGGTCTCCCAGACGGTCACGGTCTCGGTGAACGGGGACACCACCTACGAGCCCGACGAGGGCTTCCTGCTGAACCTGTCGAACGTCTCCGGCGGGACCATCTCCGACTCCCAGGGCGTCGGCGGGATCTCGAACGACGACCCCGTGCCGACCATCTCGGTGAACGACGTGTCGAAGCTGGAGGGCAACTCCGGCACCACCGGGTTCGACTTCACGGTGTCGTTGTCGAACCCATCCTACCAACTGGTGTCGGTGAACTACGGCACCCAGAACGGCACGGCCGTTGCGCCGTTCGACTACACCTCGACCCCCGGCACGCTCCCGTTCGGTCCCGGGACCACCTCGGCCACGGTGACGGTCCCGGTGGTCGGGGAGACCGTCTACGAATCCGACGAGACGTTCACCTTCAACCTCAACGCCCCGGTGGGGGGGACCATCTCGGACGGGGTCGGCCTCGGCACGATCCTGAACGACGACCCGGTGCCGGCCTTCTCCGTGAACGACCGCTCGAAGACGGAGGGCAACTCGGGCCAGTCCACGCTGACCTTCACCGTGACCCTGTCGAACCCCTCGCCGAACACCGTCTCGGTGAACTGGGCCACCGCCGACGGCACGGCCACCGCCCCCGCCGACTACATCTCCGGGTCGGGGACGCTCTCCTTCCCCGCCGGCACGTTGTCGAAGTCCTTCGGCGTCGCGGTGGTGGGTGACACCGTCGACGAGGCCGACGAGACCTTCCTCGTCAACCTGTCCGGGGCCTCCAGCGGTTCGACCATCTCGGACGGCCAGGGCGTGGGGACCATCCAGGACGACGACCCCTCGCCGACGCTCGCCATCGGCGACGCCTCCGTGACCGAGGGCAACTCGGGGCCCGTCTCCGCGGTGTTCACGGTCACCCTGGCGGGCAGCACCGCCCAGACGGTCACGGTGGGCTACGCCACGGCCGACGGCACCGCGGCGGCCCCGGGCGACTACACCGCCACCAGCGGCACGCTCACCTACACCCCCGGGCAGACCACCAAGACCGTCACCGTGCAGGTGCAGGGCGACACGCTGGACGAACCCGACGAAACCTACACGGTGCTGCTGTCGAACCCGGTCAACGCGACGCTGGCCGACGGGTCCGGGCTCGGTACGATCCTGGACGACGACCCCCAGCCCGCGCTGTCCATCGCGGACACCTCCGTCACCGAGGGGAACTCGGGGACCGCCACGGTGAGCTTCACCGTCACCCTGTCCGCCGCCAGCGGGCAGACCGTCTCGGTCGCGTACGCGACCGCCGACGGCACGGCGGTGGCTCCGGCCGACTACACCGCGGCCGGCGGGACCCTGACCGTGGTGGCCGGCCAGGGCTCCGGGACCGTTTCGGTCACGGTGAACGGCGACACCACCGACGAGGACGACGAGACGTTCACCGTCACCCTTTCGAACGCCGTGAACGCGTCGATCGCCCGAGCCCCCGCCACCGGGACCATCCTCGACGACGACCCCGCGCCCACGCTGGCGGTTGGTGACCAAACGGTTACCGAGGGCAACGCCGGGACCACGAGCGCCACCTTCACCGTGACGCTCACCGGGTCCACCCAGCGCACCGCCACCGTCGACTGGGCCACGGCGGACGGAACGGCCACCGCGCCGTCGGACTACACCGCCGCCTCCGGCACGCTGACGTTCGCCCCCGGCGATTCCACGGAGACGCTCACGGGACTGGTCAATGGCGACACCTCCGTCGAGCCCGACGAGACCTTCTTCGTCAACCTGTCGAACGCCTCGAACGCGACCCTGGCCGACGGGCAGGGCCAGGGGACGATCCTGAACGACGACCTGGGTGCCGACCTCGCGGTCACCACGACCGACAGCCCCGACCCCGTGCAGGTGGGTTCGAACCTGACCTACGTGGTGAAGGTGCAGGACCTGGGGGCCCTCGGAGCGACCGGGGTGACCCTCACCGAGACGGTCCCGCCCGGGCCCACCGTCGTCTCGATCACCCCGTCCCAGGGGTCGTGCTCGGGGACCGGAACCGTCACGTGTTCGCTGGGCTCGGTCGCCTCGGGCGGCCAGGCCACCGTCACCGTGGTGGTTCGCCCCACCAGCGTCGGCTCCGGGACGATCACCAACACGGCCTCGGCCACCGGCAACGAGCCCGACCCGAACGGTTCGAACAACAGCTCGTCGGAGTCGACCACGGTGGTGCCGAACGCCGCCGGGTGCACCATCGTGGGCGGCGGCGGCGCGGACACCCTCACCGGGACCTCGGGCGACGAC
>WNGQ01010039.1_pt1 | contig 14225 bp, 11 predicted proteins | sample 5407661 | NCBI WGS metagenome assembly WNGQ01 (sample SAMN13153382, study PRJNA577476) | soil metagenome | isolation source: 60 cm soil or saprolite under Garry oak tree replicate 2 | place: USA:California | collected 2016-06-15 | reverse complement strand
AGAGCGTCCAATCCCGTGCGAGGCCAAGTTTTTTGAGGGTGGCCATAGCATAGATCATAGGCGGCATCGAACATTTCTCGTCGCCCGCGCCGAGCCCATAAATGATGCCATCCTCAATCTTGCCCTCGAAGGGGTCCCATTGCCATTGCGAGGCATCGGCTACACCGACAGTATCGATATGGCTGTCGTAGAGCAGCACACGAGGGCCATTGCCGATGCGCCCCAGAATGTTGCCCATGGCGTCGCGCCGCACCTCGTCGAAGCCGAGATCGGCCATGCGCGCACCAACAGCGTCACCTACAGGACCAACCTGGCTGTCAAAGCTGGGAATGGCTATGAGCTGACGCAGGAACTGAATCATGGTGTCATGGTGTTTTGCTAGTTCCTGCTGGACGGCGGTTTGCGCTTCACGAATGTTCATAAAACTTCCTTTCTCAACGTAATGTAGGGGCGCAATTCATTGCGCCCATGAACATTGATTGATATCCTGTGCGGGCGCAATAAATTGCGCCCCTACATCCGTTCCCATAAAGCTTGTGAAAGCTCCTTTGCTCGCGCGTGAATGCGGGCTTCATCGATGGTCAGGAGTTGGTGATTGCGCATCAGCCAGCGACCGGCGACCATGGTTGAGTTGACGTGGTGTGCATCCATGCCAAAGATCAGGTGCCAGGGAAAGTTGCCGCTGGACATGGGTGTAGGCGGCAGGTAATCGAGCAGAACGATATCAGCAGCCGCGCCTACGCTCAATTCGCCAACCGGCGGGAACGTGGGAGCGAATGGACGAAAGACGGCATCGATGATACGGGCGTTCTGCTGAAAGGCCATGTTAAGCACGAGATCTGCTGGCATAGCACGCGGGTCGGCGAGCGCGAGTTTATGCAGGAGGTAGGCGGCTTTCATTTCCTGCATCATGTTCATACTGAAGCCGTCGTTGCCCAACCCTACGTTTACACCTGCCTCTAACATCCCCTCGGCGGGTGCGCGTCCAACGGCGTTGTTCATATTTGAGCGCGGGTTGTGGACGCTGTTGGTATGGGTCTCCGCCAGGCGTCCAATTTCACCGCTATTGACATGCACACAGTGGACGGCGATGCTGCGCGGCCCCAGGATGCGGTCAGCCTCCAGGCGTTCTACGACACGCTTTTGATAACGAGTGACGCTGTCGCTTTCATCAGAAACATCTTCGGCGACATGTATATGAAAGCCAACTCCCAGTTCAGCACCTCCGGCGGCGCACCGTTCGAGGGTGGAAGGACTGAGTGTAATGCCGTCGGCAATTACACGGGGGCCATCACGATCAGAAACCTCGTAGGCCAGGCAGGCGCGAATACCCGCTTGCCCGACGGCATCGGCGATTACGTCGAGGCTGCCCTCGATGGCGTTGGGACTGGCATGGTGATCGATGACGCAGGTCACGCCGTGACGAATGGCATCGGCCATGAAGATTTCGGCGCTGGCACGCGTATCTTCAAGAGTCAGGAGTTTATCCAGTCGCCACCAGAGGCGCTCAAGGATTTCGGGGAAGTTGCGCGGCGGCTCGCCTGGAATAGCCACACCGCGCGCAAATGCGCCATAGAAATGAGTATGAGTACAGAGAAATCCTGGCATGATCAGGCCTTCGTTGGCATCGAGGTATTCGGCATTGGGGTATTGCTGGCGAAGTACTGTATTGGTATCGATAGCCGCAATACGATTATCGTGCACCAATACGGCCCCATGCTCGATAAGCTGGTTTTGAGCGCCAAGCGTAATGATCGTCCCGTTGCCGATGAGGATATCTGGCATGAATGCGGCTCCTTTCACGTTTCGTTAGATGGGCCGGACGCGATATATCGCGTCCCTACGGTTTTCTTCCCACGTACAGTAAATGTTCTGCTGTGCCATGAACCGCCAGGTCTTTTGACCATGAATAATTCAAGTTTACCCATGACTCCCAGACTTCACCTGTTAACTCGTTTAGCTTGTTGTCGATCACGCTGATAATGCCTTTATCTAAGTGATTGAACTACCTTCTCTACCATTGTCATTCCCGCTATTCCTTTCGCGATTGGTATTACGCTGCCTGCGGCTGCAACTACTGCATCTATACTCTTCAGGCCGCTACCCGTGACGAGCAATACAACCCGTTCATCCCGTGCGATTTTCTCTTCGTCGAGGAGGCGTAGCAGGCCAGCGTAGGAGGCTGCTCCGGATGGTTCGGCGAAGACGCCGGTTAGTCTTGCCAGCTCTTTTTCTGCTGCGAGAAGCTGCTCATCGGAGACGGTGATGCCGAAGCCATCGCTGGCACGGATATATTTCACCGCCATCGCACCGTTACGAGGGAGACCTACTGAGATGCCGTCGGCGATGGTTTGGGCTGGATAGGGACGCACAACGCCGTCGCCTTCAAGCGCGCGCACAATGGCGGGTGAACCTTCGGCCTGTACTGCCACCAGGCGCGGGATGCGCTCGATCATACCTAGATGATAGAGGTCTTCAAAGCCCCGGTAGACACCGCTGATGATGCAGCCGTCACCTGTTGGGACGAGAATGCTGTCGGGAACCTGCCAGTTTAGCTGTTCGGCGATTTCCAATCCAACGGTTTTCTTACCTTCAACAAGGTAGGGATTGTAGCCTGTATTGCGATTGTACCAGCCAAAGGCGTTGCATGCCTCGATGCAAAGATCGAAGGCGTCGTCATAACTGCCCTGGACGGCAAAGACGGTTGCGCCGCACATGAGCAATTGCACGATCTTGGCACGGGGCGCATTGTGCGGCACGAAGATATAGCAGGGCAAACCGAAGGACGCGGCCTGCACCGCCAATGATGACGCGGCATTGCCTGTGGAGGCGCAGGCTACGGTCTGGCCCTCAGCGCGCATGGCAGCGATGATACTGGCCCTGTCTTTCAGCGATGCGCTGGGATTGCGTGTATCATCCTTGAGCCAGAGATCGCTCATGCCCAGGTATATTCGCAGTCGCTCAACTGGATACAATGGCGTGCCACCTATCGCCAGAGGTGGCATAGTCTTCTGGCTATAGGAAACAGGTAAGAGGGCGCGGTAACGCCACATGGTCGGATCGCGGTTTTCTGCGAGTTGAGCGTGGTTGAAGCGTTGGGCTATCTGGCCATAGTCGTAGTGGACTTCGAGGACACCCAGTGGACCACAGGCAGGGCAGGCATAGGTGACCTGTGCGGGATCATAGGTTATTCCGCAGAGGACGCATTGTAGGTTTTGGATGTGGCCGACGGGCATCAATGAATCACCTCAAGTTTGACCTTTGCGAGTTTGGCTCTGTCTTCATCGCTGATGGGGTGTTCGCGGTCTGGCACTTCCAGGTCGGTGACGACGCCGCAGAGTTCTGTGGAGAAGTAGCGCAGGCCGTTGTCGGAAAGGACGGTGACGATCATGCCGATATCGGGATAGCGCTGCGCGACTTTGATGGCGGCGGCGACATTGCAGCCTGATGAGATACCGCAAAAGATGCCTTCCTCACGCGCCAGGCGGCGAGCCATCTCGATGGATTCGTCGGAGGTGGCAGTGACGACGCCGTCGAGGTATTCGACATGCAGCACTTCAGGGATGAAGCCATCGCCGATGCCTTCGATCTTGTGCGGGCCCCATGAACCGCCTGAAAGGATATCACATTCGGCAGGCTCAACGGCGAATACTTTGATGTTGGGATTATGCTCCTTGAGGAACTTGGCTGCGCCGGTGACGGTGCCTCCAGTTCCCTGGGAGAGGACGAGTGCGCCAATTTTGCCTTCGGTCTGCTCCCAGATTTCGGGGCCGGTGGTACGATAGTGCGCCTCGATGTTATCGACATTGACGAACTGGCCGACTTCCCAGTACTTGCCTGGAGAGGAGGCCTTGAGTTCTTTGACCTTGTCGATTACCAGGTCTACATCGCTTTCTGCGCCTGGGGTGAGTACGAGTTCGGCTCCGTAGGCGCGAATGGTCTTCTTGCGCTCCTCACTCATGCCATCGGGCATGACGATAACGACGGGGTAGCCTTTGGCAGCGGCGACACAGGAGGTGGCGATGCCAGTATTGCCGGTGGTGCCTTCGATGATGGTCATGCCGGGGCGCAGATCGCCTCGCCGTTCTGCCTCCGAGACGAGGAAGTGTAATATGCGATCTTTGACACTGCCGCTGGGATTGAAATATTCGATTTTGGCGACGATGGTAGGTTTTACATCACCCACTACGCGCCGTAGGCGTACCATAGGGGTCATGCCAGCCGTGTCAAGGATACTTTCGGCAATGTGAGCGCGACGATTCCAATCAACCATAACGATACCTCCTGTTAAGCTTAAACCAGGACGATGCACAACAATAATTGAACTACATCCTGACCAAACTACGATCAATGCTCGCCAGTGTCGGGCGCCCTGAGAGCGCCATTGCTAGCTCTAATTCGTGACGCAGCAATTCAAGCACGTGGTAGACGCCCTCGGCGCCATTGACGGCCAGTCCCCAAAGAACAGGGCGGCCAATCAGCACGGCTCGCGCTCCCAACGCCAGGGCCTTCAAGATATCGGTGCCACGGCGAATGCCGCCATCGAGATAGATTTCGCAGCGTCCCGCAACCGCTTCGACGATCTCTGGCAGGGCCTCGATGCTGGGAATGGCCGTATCTAGCTGGCGACCACCGTGATTGGAGACGACCATACCATCTACTCCATGCTCAACGGCCAACTGCGCATCCTCTGCCGTCAGTATACCTGGCCCACCTTCTCTACACCGGCAAAATTTGCCTCCAGATAGGGTGCGGGCGGGATGGTGACGTTATGACGCCTGTCTTTCTCGCGATTGCCGAGGACGGGGAGGTCTACTGTCAGGACGATAGCACGATATCCTGCTACTTCCGCACGGCGTACCAGGCTTTCTGCGACCTTCAGGCTAGGATAGGTGTAAAGTTGGAACCAGAGAGGGCCGTCTGCGGCTTGTGCGATTTCTTCAATAGTACGGGTTGCTACTGTACTTGCGATCATCACTGTACCGGCTTTGCCTGCTGCCTGAGCGGTGGCACACTCACCTTCAGGGTGGGCCATACAATGGAGGGCCATGGGTGCGATCAACAAGGGCATGCTGATGGGTGTGCCCAGTACGGAGGTACGCATATCGAGCGCATCCGGGCTGACATCGACCAGCACACGCGGGCGCAGTTTGATGCGTTCAAATGCGGTGCGGCAGGCTCGTATTGTCACCTCGTCATCGCTGCCACCCTGGTAGTAGTCCCAGAGCGGAGGTGCCATACGAGCCTGGGCTAATTTTTCGTAGTCGAATACATTGACTGGTCCCACCCGATATTCCTTTCCAGAGAACTAACCTGACAATGAGGGTTGTCGTTGCTGTTCAAGCTGCTTCTGCTCCTCTCGTTGAAGTTGCTGAATACTTTTTACCGGCGTTGGCAAATCTTCAGGAAGTGTGCCTCCCAGCTCTTCAATTGTTTGACGGACCTTCTTACCTACTACGAAATGTGCTTGATTGGCCTTCTCCTTGCCTTTGATTTGCTCTCGCTCTAACTTCTGTTTGGTCTGGCTGGCACGGAAAATGTTAGCGGCAAGTTCGTCGCTCCCCATATAATCAAGAATTTCCTGGCTCTTCTTTAATCCCTTCTGAGTCTTGATGTCTCTTGCCTTGAGACCTCCATACAATCCTTGATAGCCATGATCCTGGAAAATTGCGAAATCGATTGGCTCAATAACCCCCGCATCTTGTGCAGCCTCCGCCAGTTGGTTGTTATAAATATTCATCTGGGAGCGCCGTAGCAGCCGTAACTGATCTTCCGTAAGGGATGCCAACTCATCAGCGAGTTCCTGACGACGCGTTTGAACGGCGAAATAGGTTTGGCCGAGTGCGACAATTGGCTTAGATGGGTCGGCGTTCTGCACTAAAAGGTAACAGGCATAGCGCGAGAGATGAATGTCATCTACATAACGTTTAGCTCCTTTACCTGTCTGGATCATATCGCTCACATGAGCGAAATGATCTGGAGTGGCCTGGCCACTGCTTTCACAGGCAATTTCGGCTTTCTTAATGGCATTCTTAAATTTTCCATATTCCGTATAGCCAAGTATCCTGGCAAGCTCACGAGCGTTCCAGTACTCACTTCCATCCTCAGCTTTTTTGCGTATTGCCTCAAATGGAGAAGTGTGTGGTAAATTCGTATCTTCGTCTCTATTGTCCATGATGTTCTCCCCCTTCTAAATGTTTTTATTTTTCCGCTTCGATCAATTTGTTAGTCTCAACAAATTGATCTGAGATGGCTCGCCGACTAGTCTGAGTCACCGTTACTCACTATATACGCATTGCTCACGCTTCTCAGGAAATGACATCAATATAGTGAAATAAAGGCATCAAGCGTAGTCATCATCGGTGGAATTCATACCCCTTACTGTCCAATGACAAAGCCCACTGCCTTCTTCCTTTCATTACTACCTCATCGGCTGGGTTTGCATGCGAATAGCCCGCAAGACCCGTTCAGGCGTCAACGGAATCTGGCGGACACGGATACCGAGCGCGTCGGCAACGGCGTTTGCGACGGCAGGGGCCATACCATCTATGGGTATTTCGGCGATAGCCTTTGCCCCGAAGGGACCGTAGGGATCGCTGGTTTCTACGATGTAGGTCTCCATCTGCGGCATGTCGGGCGCGCTGTAGATGCGGTAGTCGCTCAGGTTGGTAGTGAGTAAGGCACCATGCTGGTCGTAGAGCATCTCTTCGCACACGCCATAGCCGAGGGCCTGGGTTGCACCACCCTCGATCTGGCCTTCGGCAGTGATGGGGTTGATGACGCGCCCGGCATCAACGGCTGAGATGGCTTTCAGAACGCGCACTACGCCGGTTTCGGTGTCTACTTCGACCTCGGCTCCTTGCGCGGCGAAAGGCGGGGGCGATTCGTAGCTCATCCACGAGGCGGTGGACATGATCTGCTGCTGGTTTTCGACGTGCAGGGAGTGCAGAGCAACCTGGGAGACGGTGACGGTGTTGCCGTTGGGCGCGGTGATGATACGGTCCTTGATAGTGAGTGTCTCGGGATGGGCTTTGAGCATGTGACCAGCCACTTCGAGCATTTGCGCGCGCACCTGCTCGGCGGCTTTTTTGGTTGCGCCACCGCTGATGTAGGTGGTCGATGAGGCGTAGGCTCCCGTGTCAAAGGGCGTGAAGTCGGTGTCGGACGAGTGCATGATGATGTCTTCGACGCGCACTCCCAGCACCTCGGCAGCTATTTGCGCGATGACGGTGTCAGAGCCGGTGCCGATATCGGTTGCACCTACCAGTACGTTGAATGAACCATCGTCGTTGAGCTTGATGCTTGCGCCGCCCATGTCGAGACCGGCAATGGCGGTGCCATGCATCGCCAGAGAAACGCCGACGCCGCGACGGTACCGGCCGGTGCCGCCTTTGCCGCGCTTCGCTTTCCAGTCGAGCTTTTCTTCAACGATTTGCAAACACTGGGGCAAACCACAGCTCTGGATGATCTGCTCGTAGCCCTCTTTGCCCTCACCCAGGGCCTTTGCCAGGGGATTCTCCTCGCCCTCTTTAATCCAGTTTTTCCTGCGGAATTCAAGGGCGTCCATGCCCAACTGCTTCGCGATCTCATCTATGTGGCTCTCAAGGGCGAAGAAGCCCTGGGGGACGCCATAGCCGCGAAATGCGCCAGGGGGTGGCAGGTTGGTATAGACGACTTCAGCTTCGAAGCGGATGTTGGGACAGGGGTACATGGGAAGCGTTTTGGAGCCGGTGTTGCTCTGTACTGTCATCGAGTGCGTTCCATACGCGCCGGTATTGGCAAGCAATACCATCTGGTTGGCTACCATGGTACCGTCCCGCTTGACACCCGTCTTCATACGCAGAATCTGCGGATGGCGCGAGCGGCTGCTGCGGAACTCTTCGGCGCGGGAAAACTCGATTTTCACAGGGCGATCAGTGGCGATGGTCAGTAGAGCACAGATATCCTCCAGCAAGACCTCCTGTTTGACGCCGAAGCCACCGCCGATGCGCGGTTTCACCACGCGAATACGGCGCGGGGGCAGGCCGATTACCGGGGCAATGATGCGGCGTACATGGTAGGGTACCTGTGTGCTGGTGCGCACGACCAGGCGATCATCTTCATCCCAGTAGGTGATGACGATGTGGTTTTCGATGGGAGTCTGCTGTACCTGTGGAACGATGTATTCACCCTCGACAACCAGGTCTGACTCGGCAAAACCCCGTTCTACGTCCCCTATCTCCGCGTGCAGGTGCGCGGCAATGTTGCGCGAAGCATCGTGAATGCGATACGACTCCGCTTCGGGGTGAATACGCGGCGCATCAGGATTCATAGCCTTGCGCGGGTCCAGGACGGCTGGTAGGACTTCGTAATCGACTTTGATGAGCCGCAGCGCCTGTTCCGCTATTTCGGCGGTTTCGGCGGCGACGGCGGCAACGCGGTCTCCCACGAAGCGTACGATGTAATCCAGGCTGTACTGGTCATGCGGCCCCGGTTCCGGCCAGGATTGCCCGGCGGTGGTGTAGGGGATGCGCGGCACATCTTTGTAGGTCAAGACTGCATGCACGCCCGGCAATGCGCGCGCTTTAGAGGCGTCGATGTCGCGAATTACAGCATGGGCATGCGGGCTGGTGAGCAGGCGGCCATAAAGCATATCGCGCAGTTCGATATCATCCACGAAGGCGGGTTTGCCTGTGACCAGCTTAACGGCATCAACTTTGCGTTCGGCTTTGCCGACGATGCTCAGATCGGTGGAGACGCGAGTACCGGTCAGGGTGGCAACGCCACCAGCAGGGGAGTCTTCGGATTGTGGAGAGATATCGTGACCCGCACCTCTGCTGGAGGAGCCGCCCTCGTCCGGGTTGGCAGCGCCATGCTCGGCGTGTTCGAGCGGGGAACGTCCGGGGTCCCAGGGTTGGAAGTTCTCGCCTGAGCTGGGAAGGCTGATGGGGGCAACGGTTTCGCCACGCATTACGGCCGCTGCGCGCAAGACGGCCTGTACCGGTTTGACATAGCCGGTGCAGCGACAGAGGTTGCCCGAAATGGCATCGCGCACTTCTTCTTCGGTTGGAGTGGGATTGCCTTTGAGCAGTGCATAGGCAGAGAGCACCATGCCGGGGGTACAGAAGCCGCACTGGATCGCGCCCGTATCGATAAAGGCTTCCTGTAATGGGTGCAGTTTGCGCGCGTTACCCAGGCTCTCGACGGTGGTGAGGGTGCAGCCGCCGACCTGGGCGGCGAAGGTGACGCAGCTTGGGCGAGGAACACCATCGATGAGTACGGTGCAGGCGCCGCATTCACCTGTTTCACAGCCGTGCTTAACGCTGTAATATCCTGCCTGCCGCAGTGATGCCAGCAGGGATTCGTTGGCGGCAACGTCCAGGCTTTTAATGACGCCGTTGATACGCAGTTCGAGTTCCATTGCTATTGCCTCTCCTTCGACGAAACCATATTGCGCCAGCGCGAAATATTGGTGGCCTCCTCCAGTGCGCGAAATGCCAGGTTCATGCCGCTTATGCGCCGGTAGCTGCTGCTGGCACGAAAATCTGACGGCGGCTGGAAGTTTGCCATGCCTGCCTGTAACGCTGACACCAGTAGTTGCGCATTGATGGTGGTATTTTCCGGATTCATGGCGTGCTGCCCTTCGAGCTGCTTTTCAACACCATGCAAACGCATCGGTTCCATATTGACGCCGCCCAGCGCCAGGCGAACCTGTGTATAGACGCCATCTGTGACCTCTACCAGCGCGGCGGCATTCAACAGAGCGATATCGGTGGGGGTGCGACCGATACGCAGGAAGGATGCGCCGTAGCTGGAGCCAGTTGGGGGAATGACTACCTCGATAATGAGTTCGTTGGGGCGGTGTTCAAGGCTGAATGCGCTACACGGGATGCGCCGCTCCTGCTTCCCTTTGTAGGTGACGCCGGCCAGGACGAAACCAGGGCGATCAAGCGAGCCGCCGCTCAAGTCGACCCGCGACTTTGAGCCTGAACGCACCAGTACTTCGGCATCCAGAACAGCCAGGGCTGTAAGCAAGTCAGCCTGTGACGCCACGCCGGTAGCTAATGTGCCTCCCAGTGTGGCGCTGTTGCGGATCAAACGCGAGAATGAAGAGGCCTGTGCCGCGCGCGAAAGCAGGCCCGTTACCAGGTCTTTCAGGACAGGGGAATCGACCATCATTTGCAGCGTGGTCATAGCGCCAATATGCAGGCCTTTGACATCATCTCTGATATAGGTCAGTTCAAGGTCGCGCAGATCGACAACTGCCTGGATACTTTGATCATCCAGGCCAAGCAGGTAAGTTCCACCGGCCAGTGGGACGGTTTTCGTATCGGTGCGCGCTATCAAGAGCAGCGCTTCATCGATATCCTCTACCCAATGATATTCAAGCAAATTGAGCAACATTATCTTTCCCTTTGCAGTGGTATCAGCGAGAACGTTTCAACATCGATCAATCCCTGGTTGGTTAGCTTCAAGGATGGAATCACCGAGAGTGAAAGGAAACTGAGCGTCATGCATGGATGCTCTAATGTACAACCAAGTTCGGCGACGGCGGCATCCAGCTTATACAGTTGCTGCACCAGTTCAGCGGCAGGCAAGGGCGAGACCAGACCGCCAAGGGGCAAGGGGACGCGGGCACGCACTTCGCCATCCACAACACAGGCAAAGCCGCCGCCCATCTCTTGCAGCGTATAGGCCGCCTTGAGTATATCGCTATCGCTCACACCGGCAATGACCAGGTTGTGGGCATCATGGGCAACACTGGAGGCAATCGCTCCTTTGCGCAGGCCAAAACCCTTCACGAGTCCCAGGCCAACGCTGCCACTGGCGTGATGGCGTTCGATGACTACGAGTTTGAGCAGATCACGTGCGGGATCGGCGACTATCGCGCCGTCTTTAAGAGGAGCTTCTTCCTGAAGGTGCCGAGTGGTGATCTGCCCAGGTTCGATACCGACGACTTCCACCATTCCTGGTTTGCCTGGCATACGCAAATGGTGTGCCTGGATATCGCCAATATGCACGGTGTCGGTGACCCCGGTAAAGGCGAAGGAGGGAACATCAACCAGGAGCTTGCCATTTTGGGCAACAAGCTTGCCATCTTTATAGACCGACTCTACCTGGAAGGTCTTGAGATCATCCAGTACGACGAGATCAGCCACGAAGTTTGGAGCGATGGCTCCGCGATTGTAGAGGCGGAAATATTGCGCGGTATTGTAGGTGGCGAGCCGGATGGCCTCAACAGGGTCCAGACCGAGTTCGATGGCGCGGCGTACCATTGAGTCGATGTGCCCGCGCGTGGTCAAATCCTGCGGGTCGCGATCATCGGTGACGAAGAAGACGCGCGGAGGATGCAGTTCTTTGACGAGCGGCAGCAAGGCGTCCAGGTTACGCGCGGCTGAGCCTTCACGGATCATGAGCCACATGCCCAGGCGAATGCGCTGGCGAGCCTCTTCGAGAGAGGTACATTCATGGTCGGACATGACACCGGCAGTGGCATAGGCGCAGAGGTCATGCCCGGAAAGTCCAGGGGCGTGACCATCGACGACCAGCCCGCTCTGCTGCGTGGCGACAATTTTGGCGAGTACCTGTACATCTCCATGCAGGACGCCGGGCATGTTCATCATTTCGGCAAGGCCCAGCACACGCTTGTCTTGCAGGAGCGGCAGCAGGTCATCGGCCATGAGGACGCGATAGGGGCTTTCGTATGATGATGCGGGAACGCAGGATGAGAGCATAACATAGGCGTTAAGCGGGAGATCGCGTCCGGATTCGAGGACATAATGGATACCCTGGACACCCATGACGTTGGCAAATTCATGGGGATCGAGCATGACGGTGGTGACACCGCGTGGGATGACGATACGCGCGAATTCTGAAAGGACAAGCATGGTGCTTTCGATGTGCATATGCCCGTCCATGAGTCCAGGGGCAAGCCAGCGCCCTTGTAGGTCACGCTCCTGGCGTCCATGATATCCGCCAGGTGTGCTGACACCGACAACCAGTCCGTCGGCGATAGCGATATCGGCAGGATACGTTTCGCCGCTGCATACGTTTAGAAGTTGAGCATTGCGCAATACGAGGTCGGCAGGTATTTCACTACGCGCAATCTGGATGCGGCGTTGCAATCCGTCCATAAAATATAATTTCCTCCGTGTGCAAATAGTTGGCTAACGGTCGCCGTTAGTGTTGGGTTGTGACGAACATCGTATCAAAAACTCGTGCTGTCGTCGAGGGTTTTATAGGGTGCGTGGTTCTTCTGTCTACATTGTGATTTTTACGATACAGATAAGTATACCTCCTGGAGTAAAGGTGTGGAACGCTTTTCCATTGAGTGGGAAGGAATCTTGCCTTCCACTTATTCTCCTTGCAACGTATACTACCGTTGAGATATCCTATTGTCATGTCGATTCGTGTTATGTGTAGATGTCTGGAAAACCCCTACAGAAAGGATACCTTATGAACAACATTGCTTCATCAGTTGTAAAAATGGTTGCGCTGACAGGCGGAGCAGTGCTTGGTACAATTCTGGCCCGCTGGCTCGATAGAATCGTGACCGAGCAGGCGGAGGCGCGTTCAGAGCGTGATAAGATGCGCTATTCTCAGGGACTGGCTCCCATTTCACGTAAAGAAAACGAATAACGAAAGAGTATGAGGGGAAAGCATTATGACGACTGCTGCTATGACGCCAGGTGAGCGCGTGCGCGCTGCGCTCAAGGGAGAGGCTGTTGACCGTGTGCCATTTTGTTTCTGGCACCACTTCAAACCGGAGGGGTCAGGCGAGAGGATGGCGGAACTGACGATGGAGTTCTTTCGCACAAAATTTGACCTGGATATCGTCAAAATCATGCCTGACTTGCTCTACCCTGCGCCAGAGCCAGCTGTCACACAGGCTGCCCAGTGGAGTTCATTGCCTCGCCTGGGACTGGATACACCCGGCTTCCGGGAGCAATTGATCTGTATTCGCAAGCTGCGTTCAGAACTGGGCAGTGACTTTCCGCTCATTCTAACATTATTCAGCCCGCTCACCATGACGTTTCGCTTCACCGGCAAAGCAGCGGCCATCGCGCATGCACGCGAAAATCCAGAGGCGTTCGAGCAAGGGTTGAGCATACTGGCGGCTAATGAGGGTGTATTGGTAAACGCAGCAATCGAGTCTGGAGCTAGCGGCATCTTTTTCTCGTGCATGGGCGCGACCAATACAGACCTGACTCCGGAGGAGTATACGCGTTTAGGTCGTCCTTACGATTTACAGGTACTCGAAAAGGCCAGTGCTGGCTGGCTCAACATTGTGCATGTGCATGCCGACCCGACGCAAGAGGGCGATGAGATCTACTTCGAGAAATTTGTGGACTACCCGGTGGCCGCAATGAGTTGGAGCGATCGTTTGACAGGGCCAAGCCTGAGTGAGGCATTTACCATGACAGACAAGTGCCTGATGGGTGGTCTCGCAGAACGTGGGCCATTGACGCACGGGGGCGAGACGGAGATTATCAATGAGATGATGGCCGCCGTGACACAGACGAAAGGGCGCAGGCTCATCCTGGCGAATGGCTGCTCGATTCCCGATGATACGCCGGAAGAGTGGCTGTACGTGGCACGTAATCTGGTAGAGAATTTCTCCTGACATTCTGCGTAGGGGCCAGTAAAGGGGAGGGTTGCGTAGGGACAAGGGGCGGTGGAGTGGAAGGGAGGGGGCCTTGTGCTTGTCCTCGTCCTGGGTGCCCCCATTGAGGACAGGCACAAGGCCCAATACATCTCACTTACGCTCTTTAAACACAACAATTGTTCGACTTTTTTGAGGTCAAATCGGCCTCTTCCCGAGACGATAATGATGAGCTTATCAGGCGTAAGTGAGAGGTATTGGGCACAAGGCCCCCTGCCCTCATCCACACTTCCCCCTGTCCCTACACGCGAACAACACCTACCCGTGGAAGGCAGCAAGGGGGTCGAAATCGTGTGCAACTCCCGCTCATTTTGCGCGGTATTTTTTCTGAATGGTTGAGGTTTACCATGCAACCGTGAGGAGATGGGAGCGTTGGAAACGGGTCAGGGTGTGTGTTGCTGGTCATGGAGAGCTTCCTTTCTTGAAGAGAAGAGTGGATGGGTAGGGGGCGCAGTCTCTATCAAGAGTATAACTGGTGGGGAAAATGATGGCTGCTGACCTGCCTGGGTGAGACTGACAAAGGCAGGGTCTGTGAAAGATGGCCGGGGCGACTGCCAGGGCTACCGAATACGCATTACGCGGC
>WNGQ01005505.1_pt1 | contig 14226 bp, 16 predicted proteins | sample 5407661 | NCBI WGS metagenome assembly WNGQ01 (sample SAMN13153382, study PRJNA577476) | soil metagenome | isolation source: 60 cm soil or saprolite under Garry oak tree replicate 2 | place: USA:California | collected 2016-06-15 | reverse complement strand
CGCTCAGTCGGCGAGCCGGTCGCAGAAGTCCCCGACATCCGCCGCCATCGGCCTGGTGGGCAGATCGCCGGGCAGATCTCTTCGCGCAGGCGCAGACGTGCCGCAGCTCGTGGGCGGTGTAGTTGACGATTCCGTCGGGGTGGGCGGCGGTGTAGCCGTGCGCGAGCTTGAGGTAGCGGCGCCACATGGCGTAGCCCAGGTAACCACCGCGCTCTCCGTTGATCAGCCGCGCGTAACTCGCTACGTTGCTGCGTTCAGGCCGACCGGCTCCCATTCCCGCAGCACGTGCCGCGCATGCCGACGGGCTAATGGCACGGCGCTGGGCCGCACGTCCCAATCCGTGACATCCTGCAGCGGCCAGTTAGCGGGTCGGGTCGCCAGGCCAAATGCGGCAGAACAGGTACTAGTTCGTTCATGGCTGCGGCATCCCGGTCCCGATATATAGGCATCTCTGCGGCCAGCCGCCCGGGGTGGGCTACTGGCCAGCCGACATTGCCCTCCGGGATTGGCATCTCAGTCCGCAGCGCTCCGCGCGGCATGCGGCGGGCGGCGAAATTCGCGATTTCGCTGGCTGCCTCGCGCAGTTCCGCAGCCACCCGCGCAGCGTGCGGCACCCTCGTCATGGCAATCAGCGAACTGCAGCGGCGCAAGAGGGCGAAAGATTGGCGGCGGGGGCGGCTGTGTGAACGGGGGGTGTGAAGCAGCCTGCTCGGCCGGGCAGCGCGGAAAATGTCATGCTGATCTTGTCCACGGCTGGCGGAAGGGGCGAGCAGGGTGCCGCAACAACCGAAAGCCGCGAACCTGCGGCTGCGGGCGCTGCTGGACGAGGCCAGCATGTCCAACGAGGGTCTGGCGCGCAGGGTCGCCGACCTGGGGCAGCCCGAGGCGTTGCGAACATCCGCTACGACCACACCTCCGTGCTGCGATGGCTGGCTGGCGAGCAGCCACGGCAGCCCACGCCTGAACTCGTAGCGGGCGTCCTCGGCGCTGCCCTGGGCCGGACCGTCACCGAGATCGACATAGGCATGACTCCGAGCGACCTGCCGGCCGACCTCGGCCTGCATCTCGCGACAGCGTGGGCAGACACGGTAGCCATCTCGACTGCCCTATGGAGGGCCGACGTGCAGCGAAGGCGGTTTCTGGTGAGCGCGGCATTCAGCGCCGCCGCGATGCCAGGATCCGCGCTGCGCTGGCTCACTAGTCCGCAAGCCAGCGCTCCGACATCAAGCGGCAAGCGCCAGGTCGGGCGCGCGGACATCGATGCCATCCGGGAGCTAACGCTCTTCTACCGCGAGCTCGACAACCGGCTCGGCGGCGGCCAGCTTCGCGGGACGATCATCAGCTACCTTGACGACCACGTCTCCGGCCTGCTCACGAACGGGAGCTACAAGGAGGAAGCGGGCCGGCAGCTCGCCGCCGACGGCGGCGAGCTGTCGCAGCTAGCCGGCTGGGTGGCGTACGACAGCGGCGAGCACGGCGTGGCGCAGCGCTACCTGACGCAAGCACTTGCCTACGCCGGCACGCGGGCGATCACCGCCTGGGCGCCGAGATCCTCGCCGCGCAAGCTCACCAGGCTCTGTACCTGTCCCGGCCGGGCGAAGCCATCGACCTGTCCCGCGCCGCCCTGGCCGCTGCAGTCCGGGACGGATCGGCGACCTTGCTGACCGAGTGCCTGGTCATGGAGGCGCACGGGCACGCCGCATACGACGACGCCCAGGCATGCAGCACCGCACTAGCTGCGGCGGAACGGACCTTCGACCGCGCGGTGCGCGAAGACGACCCGGCATGGCTGGCCTACTTCGACGAGGCCTATTTGGCGGCGAGGATGGCCCAGTGCTTCCGGGACCTCGGCGAGGATGGCCCAGTGCTTCCGGGACCTCGGCGAGGCTCGCCACGCTGCCCAGTTCGCCCAGCGGTCCCTCAAAATGGACGGCCGCTACGTGCGTGGCCGGGCCTTCAACCTGTCGCTGCTCGCGGCGGCCCACGCTGCGCAGGACCAGCCCGAGCAGGCCTGCGCTGTTGGCCGTCGCGCCCTGGACGTGACCGTGCGCCTGAGCTCCGCCCGCAGCGTCCGCTACCTCACAGACCTGGTGCGCCAACTTCAGCCGGGCGCCGATGTTCCGGCGGTACGGGACTTCACCGTGGAGGTACGCGAGCGGCTGCCCGCAGCAGCAGCGCGTGCTGGACCCCGATGACAGTCATCGCTCCCAGAATGTCGCCCCTACCGATCATTGCCAGCGCCTCGTCCAGCGCGACCCACTGCACCTGAGCGGTCTCGTCCGCCTCGGGCTCGCCGACCTGCACGGCGCCGCGCCCCAGGAACACGTCCTGAGGGAAGTCGGCGTTGCCGATCATCGGCTGGCACGACAGCACGTGCTCCACCCGCAGCGGCGCCCAGCCGGTTTCCTCCTGCACCTCCCGCGCCGCCGCGGTGGCAGGGTCCTCGCCGTCATCGACGTAGCCACCAGGCAGCTCCCACACCCAGCGGTCCACGATAAACCGGTGCCGCAACGTCAGCAGCACTCGCTCGCCCGGATCATCGAGCACAACCATCATCGCGCAGCGCCGCATCCGGAAGACGTACTGGGTGAAGCGCACCCCGTTCGGCAGCTCGACATCGGCCAGGCTGACCCGGACATGCGAGGTATCGTCCACCAGCCGCTCACCGTGCACTTGCCACTTGCCCGCGTTCGACACTCCATGACACTACCGGCGCGAGCATGAGGCAGGACCCCGCTCTACGAGGGCTCCCGTTGTCAATGAACGGCCTCCATCTGCATCTCGTCTTCCTGGGCGCGTTCGAGCACGCGGGCCGAGGGCGGGATCTGCGGCTTGGGCGGCTGGAGGATCGCATCCTGACTGGGGCTGTCCTCCGTCAGGAAGGCCTGGCCGAGATGGCCGTAGTCGGGGTCCTCACGTGAGATGAAGTGGTTCTGCCGCCCAGCCAGCTGCCTGGCGAAGGCCGAATGCCCAGCGGCGAGGTCCTTGATCCACTGGCCGACCTCGGGATGGGCTCGCCGGGCTGGAGGTTCAGCTCGCCAACGTCGGCGCCGGTGACCGGCTCGGGCTCGGCGGACCGCAGCGGCTCGAAACGCTGGGCGGGATGGCGGCGGCGCAGTTCGGCGTCGGCCGCGATAGCGTCGCCGGCGGGCTCGGGCCCGATCGGCTCGGCGGGGTGGTCTCAGCCATGCAGTTCCACGTAGGCGCCAATGGCGCTGGCGCGCTGCTGCCAACCAAGCCGGTCCAGCGGGTCGTCCGGCACCAGGTCGAGCGCGCGGACCGCCCAAGGGAGAGCGTGCCTGGCGGCGTGCTCGCCGATGCGTTCGGTCCGGGCGTCCGTCATGGCGGCGAGCTCGGTGACTGCCAGCAATCTGGAGAAGCACCGGCTCGGCGCTTACGTGTCCATCTGCCTCCAGACGGAGGTTCCGGACCGAGGAAGCACGAGCGCTCACTTGGGGACATGTCGATCTCGACGGCAAGCCGGATGCTGACCCGCCGGTGGGCACTCCAGCACGCGGACCACGGAAGTGATCTACCGGCGGGAGCTACGGCGAGTGCTTCATCACAGCAACGTACGATTCCCGGTGAATTGCGCTAGCCTCGACGTGCCCGCTTCGCGCATCCGCACATGGACAAAGAGGGGTTCATGATGGCCGCAGGACGCTCCTCTGCCATGATCATCGCAGTTACGGCTGCGGTCTGCCCGCTGGTGTTTGCCGGGGCCGGTCAGGCGGTGGCCGGGACGCGGATGCCCGCTGGTGCCCGGGCCGCTGCCCTGGGAGGAACCTGGCACGCTGCGCAGAAGGTGCCTGGCACCGCCACCCTCAACAAGGGCGGGACTGCGCAGGTCCAATCGGTGTCGTGCGCGTCAGCGGGCAACTGCAGCGCCGGCGGGTACTACACCGGCGGCTCCGGGCACCATCAGGTGTTCGTGGTCAGTGAGGTGAACGGCACCTGGCACACTGCCATAGAGATACCCGGCACTGCCGCCCTCAACAGGGGCGGGAACGCGCAGGTCTATTCGGTGTCGTGCGCGTCGGCGGGCAACTGCAGCGCCGGCGGATACTACACCACCGACAGTTATGGGCATACCCAGGCGTTCGTGGTCAGTGAGGTGAACGGCATCTGGCGCACCGCCATGAAGATACCGGGCACCGCCAACCTCAACCAGCACGGAAACGCGGAAGTCAATTCGGTGTCGTGCGCGTCGGCGGGCAACTGCAGCGCCGGCGGGTACTACAAGGACGGCTCCTGGCATACCCAGGCGTTCGTGGTCAGCCAGGTGAACGGCACCTGGCACACCGCCAGAGAGGTGCCCGGCACCGCCACCCTCAACCAGCACGGGAACGCGTGGGTTGGTTCGGTGTCGTGCGCGTCGGCGGGCAACTGCAGCGCCGGCGGCCAATACGCCGACGGTTCCTGGAGCGGCCAGGCGTTCGTGGTCAGCCAGATGAATGGCACCTGGCACACCGCCAGAGAGGTGCCCGGCACGGCCGCCCTCAACCAGGGCGGGGGCGCGGGAGTCAATTCGGTGTCGTGCGGCTCGGCGGGCAACTGCACCGCCGGCGGATGGTATGCGGACGGCTCCGGGCACCAGCAGGTGTTCGTGGTCAGCCAGGTGAACGGCACCTGGCACACCGCCATAGAGGTGCCCGGCACCGCCTCCCTCAACCAAGGCGGGAGCGCGTGGATCTATTCGGTGTCATGCGCCTCGGCGGGCAACTGCAGCGCCGGCGGGTCGTATTTCGCCGGCTACTGGCACGCGTTCGTGGCCAGCGAGGTGAACGGCACCTGGCACACCGCCAGAGAAGTGCCTGGCACTGCCGCCCTCAACACGGGCAAGATCGCATACCTCACTTCAGTGTCGTGCGCCTCGGCGGGCAACTGCAGCGCCGGCGGGACCTACACCGACAGTTCCAAGCGCATGCGGGCGTTCGTGGTCAGTGAGGTGAACGGCACCTGGCACACCGCCAGAGAGGTGCCCGGCACCGCCACCCTCAACCAGGGCGGGAACGCGGCGGTCCAATCGGTGTCGTGTGCCTCGGCGGGCAACTGCAGCGCCGGCGGAGGTTACACCGACAGTTCCGGGCACCGGCAGGCGTTCGTCGTCAGAGAGAGCTAGCCGAAAATCTGACCAGGGCAAGGCAACCGCCTTGCCTTCCGCGGGCAGCTGGTGCGATGAACGGCATCGCGAGGTGGCACGGCTAGCCGGCTGGGTAACACGACAGCGGCGAGCACCGCCCTGCTGCGATGGCTGGCTGGCGAGCAGCCACGGCAGCCCACGCCTGAACGTCTATCGCAGTGGCTGCGGCAGGGCTTCGATCTCCTGCCGGGACGCTCCGGGGAGTTGCTGACCCGCCTCCTCCTCGTAGCTCCCGTTCGTGAGCACGTGCGCCAGAGTTCCGCCCGCAGCGTCCGCTTCTGCAGCGGCCGCCAGCCGGTTTCCACCTCAACCTCCCGTGCCGCGAGGTGGCAGGTTCCTCGCCAACTCCGCGTGCCGCCCGAGCGTCTAGGTGTGTGCACATGATCGGGCGGTGCGGCGATTGCGTAGGGAGTGATGTTCCGATGCCCGGAAGGCGGATGTTCTCCACTAGCACAGCACTTGCGGCGCTGTTGCTCGCCGGATGCACGGTCAGGCCACATGGCGAGCGGGTTCCGACTGCCGGGTGCGCGCGTCATCGGTCCGGGACGGCAGCGGCCGACCAGTCCGGGCCGCCGACACCTTGGCCGGAGCGCCGCGCCGAGCCGCCCGGCATGGCGATGGCTCTGTCGGACCAGGCGGTCGATCCGGTCGCGCAGTCGGCCTACGCCCTTGTTTCCCGGACGCTCGAACCTATTCGCGGGCCGTACGTGCTGGAGTGCGTCGACCTGCGGACCGGGTTGGTGCGCAAGGGCCCGGTGTTCCGGGCGCCCTACCTCGCGCTCGCATCCGACTACCTGTGGGTCTACGGCCGTCTCGGGCCAGGAGTCAGGGGCAGCGTCAGCCAGGTCGACCTGCGCTCGCTGCGCGTCATCCGGTCGATCCACCTGCCCGGCACCCTCCCAGCCGCCTATCCGACGATCCACCTCACCGCGGGTCCCGGTCACTCGGTCTGGATCGGCTCGGTGCACGCACGCCAGGCCGCAACGCTTTCCCGCCTGGACACCCGCACCGGAATGATCCTGGCCACGGCCAGGCTGCCGGCCAAAATGGCGGCCAGCGACCTGGCCGACGATCCGGCCCGCGAGCATCTGTACGTCTCCGCCGCCTACATGGTCCGCGGCGGCACGGAAGGCAACGCCGTCCTGGAATACGACGCCCGGTCCGGGCGGCTCCTCACCGACGCCAGTCGCGGGCTTGTCACCTACTCGGTCGCCGGATCCGCCCTGACCGCGGTGCCAGGCGGTGTGTGGGTGTCGTTCCGGACCGGCATGCTCGGCCTGACCCTGCACCTGCGCCAGCCGGATCTAGCGATGGTCGCCCCGCCCGGCCCGAACATCGCTCAGTCCCCCGCCACCAGCCTGTTCCACTGGGCCATGTACGCCGCCACCGGCTACGGCGGCGGCGCCCTATGGCTAACCAACCAGGCCGGAATCGTGGCATGCATCGACCCGCGCACTGGCAAGCCGCGCGCGATCGAGCGGCTGCGCCAAGGCCAGCTGATCTTTCAGCTACTAGCCGCGGACCCGGCAAGCCGCCAGCTCTACGCCTCCGACAGCCGAGGGCTGGTCGCCATCACCCCGCCCCCGAGCTGCTGGCGAGGCTAGCTTTCGTGTTGCTGGCTCAGGTGCCGGGTGGCTGGTCCGGGTGGTCGCTACGCCGAGGCACGGTTTATGTGCGTCTGGCGGATCATGGGCCACGGCGTTGCTCGCCATGGCGTGGTCACGATGCCGTTTGCAGATTGTTCGGGGCAGCGTCGGGACGTCCGAGCGGGCCGGCCGAAACCTTCTTGATCACCAGGACGGGTCACCACGGCCCGCCTTGTTCGCGAATGCCCACCCCGCCGCCAGCCAGAATTGGAGCAGCCAGCACACCCACCAAAGGCCGGGCATCACCGCTGGCTTCACCCGATCGCCGGACGGCAGGCCAGCCCGCCAGATGTCGGCCATCAGTCGCCACGGAACCACAGGTTCAGAACAGGGACAGACCAGGCGCCGGTCGTCTGGCCTGCCGGCGTTCGCTGCCGCCAGCCCCGACCCTCAGCATTGATCCTGGCACGGTAGAACCAGACCACGAAGACCACCATCGACACGAGGAACGCCCACTCGGCCACCGCGGTCAACGCGGGCACGGCCAGCACGCCACATCCACGCCGCGGCGTCCACGGCCAGGATGGTCACGAGGGCGGTCGCCGGGCTCCGCAAGGACATGCGTGCCGGGACAACTCGGCGGAGCAGCAGCGTGGCTGCGACGGCCAGGCGTGCTGGGTCCGCGCCGGACCGGCGAGCCTGATCCTGGCCGGACGCCTCGCCGTGCGGTGGCGCCACCAACGCCCCTCCCGGCCGCATAGGCCCCCTACTTAGGATGGGTTATCGGCCCTTCGTGCCCGAACCGTGCCAGATCCATCGCGCTCTTATTAGGATTAACTATGGTCTCTATCGGTCAAATTTCGCAGATTGAGCTGCTTACGCGTGCGTGTGCGTCGACAAGAAGCATCGTTGAGAATGTGCCCCGCGAGCAACTAGCACTCTCAACGCCGTGCCACGACTGGCATGTACATGACCTGATCGATCACATCGTGGGAGCGACGGACTTCTTCGCGGACATTGCGGAACTGGGATCTTCGCCGGAAGACCGAGAGTGGCCCAGCTACGCGGACGGCGATTTCATCAGGTCATTTGGCGAGCAGGCTCGCCGCGTGGTGACTGCCTTCTCGGCCCCGGGGGCGATGGAGCAGACCATGGTACTTCCCACTGGTCCCGCGCCCGGATCACGATGTATCCAGGTTGCAACGGGAGAGATCTTCGTCCATGGCTGGGATCTCGCCAAATCGACTGGCCAGGACATGCCTCCCGATCGAGGAGTAGCCGATGCGCTGTTGTCCTCGGAGTGGTCATCGATGTGCGCTGACGTGAGGAACGCCGATCCATCGGTATTCGCTCCCGAGATTCCCGCTCCTCGCGAGGGACCTGCAATCGACCGGCTGGTGGGATTCCTCGGGCGCGATCCGAGTTGGTCCGGCGGGCAGTAGCCGTCTGACTGCTATTGGGTGGCAGTCAGGCCGGCCAGCTCGGCGCTGGCCTGCCATAGCCGGGCAGCGGCTGCGGTGTCGTAGGACGCCTTGCTTGAGGTCTTGGGTTTGCGGTTGGCGTAGTACCGGCCGGTGATGCCCTCGACCTCGGGTGAGGCGGCAAGGTAGATCGTGGTGGCCGCTCCCTGCACCTGGGTCTTCATGAAGGGCCGCGCCACGCGGGCCAAGACGGCGAAGTACGCTGCCTGGTCTTCGGCGCCGAAGCCGGTGCGCACCACGCCAGGGTGCAGCGCTGTGGCGGTCACGCCGGTGCCTTCCATGCGGCGGGCAAGCTCGTAGGTGAACATGACGTTGGCCAGCTTCGACTGGCTATAGGCGCGCTGCCCGGAGTAGCTCCGCTCGCCCTGCAGATCGTCGAAGTCGATACGGCCCCGGGCGTGGGCGCCGGAGGCGACGGTGACGACACGGGCGGGCGCGCTCGCAGTGAGGCGGACCAGCAGCAGATTGGTCAGCAGGAACGGCGCGAGGTGGTTGACTGCGAAGGTGTGCTCCAGGTCGTCAGCGGTGACATGCCGGTGCGCCCAGAACCCGCCGACGTTGTTGACCAGGACGTCTAGGCGCGGGTAGGCGTCAAGCACCTGAGCGGCCAGACGGCGCACCTCGGCCCGGGCAGACATGTCGGCAACAAAGGCATCCACGTCCGGGTTGCCGGCTACGGCGCGGATGCCCGCCGAGGCCGCCTCGGTGCGGCCCTGATCACGGCCGGTGATGCCGACCCGGGCGCCCAGCGCGGCCAGCCCGATGGCGGTGGCCTTGCCGATGCCGCCGGTGCCGCCGGTGACCAGAACGGACTTGCCGGCCATGAGAGGCGCGTCCGCCACGGCTGGTTCCTTCTCTCCCGACGAATGCCTCGCCGAAATGGGCAACGCCGCGACCTGGGTGACACGACGTCACCGAGCCTAGCCCGCGCCTGTCCAGACCCGCTCATGCCGGTCGCGTCTCGACTCAACCTTTGCCGCACGCCATTCGTCGTAGGAATGTGGACTTCGGACAGGGCCTGCCTGAGGCCGCCGACGATGATGCCGGCGATTCCTTGAGGACTTCGTCCGCGGTCGGTCCACGTACTTGTTTCAGCTAGCCCTGCTCCTAGCCGGTCAGAATCAGGCAGACGCTGAGGACCTGCTCCAGGTGGCGCTGGAGCGGGCCTGGCGGCGTGGGGCGATGCGGTACCGGGAACGCAGCCCCGAGCCGTACGTGCGCCGGATCCTGCTGAATGCCTCCATTGACCGGTGGCGCTGGAAGCGCCGCCGGGGCGAGGAGCCGCTGCAAGACTGTGGCCCGGACCCGCTGGCCGCCGACCCGGAGGGCGCGGTCGCGCGCCGTGACCTGCTGATGCGATCACTGTCCACGCTGCCGCCCCGGCAGCGGGCGGTCCTGGTCCTGCGGTACTGGGAGGACCATTCCGAGGCGGAGGTAGCCGCGATGATGGGCTGCAGCGTGGGCACGGTCAAGAGCCAGGCTTCCCGGCGACTTGCCCGGCTGCGCCAGTTGGCCGGAGTCCGCGACGGTGAGGCTGCAGCACGCGCGGAGGGAGGCGGTATCCGTGACTGACCTGGAGACCGAACTGCGGGAGGCAATGCGGGCCACCGTCGCCGGTGCCCGGCCTTCCCGCGATCTGATGGAACTGGTCCGCCGCAGGCGCCGGCGGCACCGGACCCGTCAGATAGCGGTCAGCGCGGCGGCCGCCGCCGTCATCGTGGCCGCAGTGCCGGCCAGCCTGGCGCTGCTGAGCCGGGGCAGCCGTCCAGCAGCGGGTGTCGGATCAGCGAACTTCTCTGCGCACGCGTCGGCGAAACAGTTCCCGTCGGCGAAACAGCCCGAGCAGCCTCCGCCGCCGCGCGGATGGGCCCGCCACCGAGATAGCACTGGAGACTACATCGACACGCCGGCCGCGTGGCATGTCAGCAGTCGTGCCGCCCTGGTTGAACCGGTGGTCCGGTGGGTAATAGGCACTGGTCAGGTCCCCAGCGGCGGAGACTGCGCCCCGACCGCGGCGCTGCGTCAGATGCCGGCCGACGGGGCCCTGTTCCAGCTGATCGAGTACGGCGGCAGCGGCACTCAGCCGTACACCTTCCCGCCGCGCCGCGGCCGGCTTGGCCTCGGCCCGGTCGGAGGTCCGTACGAATGCTGGGGAGTCAAGACCCACCTCATGGTGTTCCGGGACGGCGGACGGTACTTCCAGGTCCAGACCGTCTTCGGAGCCAAGGCGCCCGCCTCGCTCCGTGCCGAGGTCACGCGGTCGCTCAACACCCTGCACATCGCGCCGCTTCCTGCGGCCAAGCGGCCAGCCGCGCTGTGCCAGGCCGGGCAGTGGACGTACTGCCCGCAGGCCGCCTGGGTGAACCAGGTGCTCAGCCAGGCGGACGTAATCAACCTCGGAAACCAGGGCACGGGCGCCATCTTCGGCGGCACAGGCCAGCGGTCGTTCGCGCTCTGGACAACCCCGCGGCGCGGCAGCGTACCGGGCAGCCCATGCCGCTACGTGTCCGGCACCAAGGTGTGCCGGGCCGGAAACCGCCTGGTATGGAGCGTCCACGGGCTCTGGATGTGGCTGAAGCCAGCCCTGTCCCCTTATTCCACCCCGCCCACCAGACCCGGACTTCCGACCAGCCGGGCGCTGCGGCGCCTTGTGAAGGCAGCATGGTCCGCTCGCCCCTGGTGACCGGCTTCGCGGCAGGTCAACAGATGCTGCCCCGCCCAGACAGCTGGGTCGTTGCGCGTCTGGCTCGCGGCAGACCAGCCCGACGACCCGAGGTCGCCGTGGTTGGAAGCTCCTTAATCGCTTCTGCCCGTCGGTCAGCGAGGGCACACTCCGCCCTGGCTGGCCGACTCTGGCTCGTGTGCGATGATCGCGCCCTCAGACTGATCGAAGGGGCTGGTCCACGAGATCTGGACCAGGTGGGTCCAGTACAGGAACTTGACCTTGACCCAGAAGGTGGAGAGCACCGCATAGCCCTTCGCCGGCATCCAGCAGCCCGCGGTGGTAACGGGCAGGCGCACCAGAATGTATTGGACCGGCCGCAGCACCAGGCCGGCCAGCCGCGCTCCCGGGCCGTTGACACCGGTCTCCGGCCAGTAGGTCGCCGTGCCAGTGTCGCGCAGCGGCTGGGCCTGGCGGAATACCGGAGCCTGGGCGTCTGGCGCGTTCAGCGACGCCGACACGATCGTGACCGGATATGGGCCGCTGTTGGTGAGGCTGACATAGAGCCCGCCGCTGGCCGGCCGCTGCGGCGGCAGGTACGTCTGGCCGGTCATCGGCGAGAAGTTGTCGACCTGCCTGGTGATCATGTGGCCGGCGAGGTTGCCGGGCGAGAGGCCGAGCCCGACCGGCTGGTAGGCGGCACCCAATGCCAGGCCAGTGATGAACGCCGCGACCAGGACCAGCCCGAGCGTCACGACGGCCATCACCAGCCAGCGCCACCTGCGCCGGGGCGGCGGGTCGGTTGCCGCACCGGAGTCGGTCGCGCCGGGCGGGCTAACGCCATCGATCATGCCAGTGCTCATTACCGCCATCCCGGCTCAGGCGAGTCCCCGCGCCGCGGCGGCGTAACGCCTCGCTCGCCAGTATCCGTCGGGCCGCTACATCGCACCATAGGAGTAAGTCTTCCTCATGGCCGCACGCCTGCCGGTCACATCACCAGCGGGCTGTCTGGAAGGTCTTGACGGCGCACCCGGATCGCGATGGCCGCGACGATGAGGGCGAGCACCGTTGCTCCCGCGCCCATGGTCCGCGCGGAAGTGACGCCGCTGGGCAGCGCGTGATCGTAGATCGGGCTGCCCAGCCCGGCGGCGATGTGTCCGGCGAGGTTGTGCCCGGCCGCGATTTGGCTGAGCGGGTCTCTGACATGCCTGTTGACGACGGTCCAGGCAACGCTGCCGATGACTGCCAGGCCGACAGCGCCGTAGGTGGTGAGGAGGCCGCCGACAACTACGCCGACGCCGCCGAGCCCGGTCATCGCCGCGTACATGCCGAGGGCCCCGGGTGCGGAGCTTGCCCTCTGGGAAGGTCACCACGATCAGCGACAGCCCCGCGGGTCCGGCCAGCGCCGCCCCGAGGCCCTGCAGAACGCGGGCGGTGATCAGCAGCGACGAAGTCGTGGCGAGGCCGCCGAGCAGCGAGGCGAAGGCGAGGAACAGGATGCCTGCGCTGAACATGCGCCGCCGGTCGAGAATGTCGCCGGCCCGCCCGCCGAGCAACAGCAGTCCGCCGAACGTGACGGCATATCCGGTCACTACCCATTCCAGGCCGGTGCCGGGATCCCCGCAAGCTGGACTTCCTCAGCTCGCAGCTCACGGTTCCGGTCTAGGAGGGCCGCCCGCGGGCCCTGGCTCACTGGCCTGGCCGGCGTTACGATCCGCGGGCACGCCTCGTCCTTACTGGTGCCGCCGCGACTCCCGCGGCCGATGAAGAGGAGCACCAAGATGAACTCACCGCCTGAACGGCTGGCGCACGACATTGCCGACCCGCTGGAGCCGGTCGGGCCGTCGCCGATTGTCAAAGTCGTGATGCGGCCAATGACCACGATGCTCAACCCGCTGATCGTCAAGCTCGCCGGCCGGCGGCGCTTCCACATGGCCGCGCAGATCCGGCACGTCGGCCGGCGTTCGGGGCGAACCTACACGACGCCGGTCAGTGCCAGGCGCAGCGGTGACACGGTCGTGATCGCGCTCACAATCGGCAATCAGTCCAACTGGTCGCGGAATGTGCGGTCGGCCGGAGGCGGCTCAATCCGGATCGAGGGTGAGGACTACGACGTCACGCAGGCCCAGATCATGAACCGCCAGGAAGCCAGGCCGCTCGTGCAGGCTGCGTTCGGCCCCATGGAGCGAGCGGGCTTCCGCGTGCTCGGCATCAAGCAGGTGATGTCCCTGCGCTTGGTGTCAGCCGAGCCAGGGCCGGGCGCGGCAACCGCCGCGAATGCCGCATAGACGCGTGCGCGTGGCGCCGCTGCGGGCGGGAAGGACTCAAGAACCGATGAGGCCCGCGCGAAGGAACCCGATGAGAGACCAGATCGAGGTGGCGGAATGATCCGGTGTGAGCAAACGATGGATATCAGCCGCCGGTCCGTTCTCCAGGTGAGCGGGCTCGCCCTCGCGGGAGCGACCGTCACGCCGGAAACAGCATCGCACGCACGCATCGCCTTCGGCGTCAACCGGCACTACTACGATGCGTTCACTTCCGCTGTGCCCGGCACGAGAACCGTCCGGATCTACTACGACGGCGAGAACGTCTTCCCCGAGCACTGGCCGGACCGTCTGCCCGGAGCCTGGACCACGCTCTCCATCCGGCCGCATCCACGTGATCTGGTCAAGGGGAGGCTCGACAATCAGATCAGGCACCTGCTGCACTCAGCCCCCTGTTGACGGCACGTTTGTCTGGATACCAATTCATGATCAACGGCCACGCTCTTTTCTCACCGCTCTCCGTCGTGGCTAAGAACCCTGCCAACCCGGAGCCGCGGTCGATGGAGCGCGCGAAGCGAGGACGAACGACCTGGACCGTCGACGATCATTGATACTGCCCGCTGGCAGCATCGCGAGCTGGCAGGAGACGGCCACCACGGTCACGGAATGTGACTTCGTGCGGAACTACGGCAGCTCCTGATCCGCTCTATATGGCTCGTTATGTGTCCGGGAAGCTGCTGTGGCGTCGGACAGCTGAGGTGTACCGAAGGGTCGTTCTGAACTGTCCCGCGCGACCGGATGGCGGCGCCCGCTGCGCGGTCCCGCCGCCTCGCAGCTGTCGGCGCGGACCGGGCCGGCCGGCGGATCCGCTCGTTCCGCGTGCGGCAAGCCTGCGCGGCGATAATGCAGCCGTCTTGGCGGCGGGTGCGGGGCGCCACCCTACAGGCAGTCCGGGCGGTGGGCACCGGTGCTGTGGCGGTTCGATGCCGGGCTCGCGGCGCCGGGCCCGGACGGCGTGCGCGGGCAGGGTGACGCGCAGGGGCACGCGTTCCCGGGTGCCCCTGCGCGCGGTGGCAGGCGGTTAGCTTCG
>WNGQ01004274.1_pt1 | contig 14227 bp, 8 predicted proteins | sample 5407661 | NCBI WGS metagenome assembly WNGQ01 (sample SAMN13153382, study PRJNA577476) | soil metagenome | isolation source: 60 cm soil or saprolite under Garry oak tree replicate 2 | place: USA:California | collected 2016-06-15 | reverse complement strand
GCCACCCTGTGGGGAGCCAACGCGGTCAACGGCGTGATCAACGTCATCACGAAGGACGCCAAGGACACGCAAGGATTTCTGCTCTCGGGTGGCGGCGGCACCGAGCAGCACGGCTTCGGCACGATTCGCTACGGAGCGCCCTTGGGCTCCAGTGTTCGCGCCCGGATCTACGGCAGGGGGTTCGGTCGCGACGGGGCGGCCTTGCCCAACGGCCAGGACGCGGCGGAGGACTGGCACCTGTGGCAGGGTGGGTTCCGCATGGATTGGGACCAATCGAGCTCGAACCGTGTCACCCTGCATGGTGATCTCTACGATGGCCGCATCGGCCAGGCCAGCGGTGGTGACGTCGCCGTCAGCGGCGGCAACGTGATGGCGTCGTGGTCGCACACGATCTCCGAAGGGTCGAGTCTCGCCGGCCACCTGTACTATGACCGAACGCACCGCAACATTCCCGGCATCTTTGCGGAAGATCTCGATACCTACGACGTCGATCTACAGCACAGCGCGCGACTGAGCGCCCGGCATAACGTGGTGTGGGGGCTCGGCTACCGCCTCATCAATGATCGGGTGGTCAACAGCGCGTTGCTGGCCTTCCTACCGGGACAGGTGGCGCGAGAGTGGTTCACCGGGTTTGTCCAGGACGAAATCGCGGTCGTCCCCAACCGGTTGCACGTGGCCCTGGGCACGAAGATCGAGCACAACGACTACACCGGGTTCGAGATCCAGCCCGGCGGCCGCGTGAACTGGAGGCTCAGCCCGTCCGGCACGCTCTGGGCGGCCGTCTCGCGCGGGCTCCGAACGCCGTCGCGCATCGACCGGGAGCTGTTTGCTCGCGTGTCACCGACCTCTGTCCTGGCCGGCGGCCCGGGCTTCCATTCCGAAGAGGAGCTGGCCTGCGAGCTGGGATACCGGCACCAGCAGGGATCCCTTGCCCTTTCTGTGGCGCCGTTCTACAGCCATTACCACGGGCTCCGCAGCGTGGAGCAGCTCCACCCGCCCGCAGCCGACACCCTCGTCATCGGCAACGGCCAGGACGGCGAGTCCTACGGAGCGGAGCTGACCGCCGATTATCGAGTCGCCGATCGCTGGCGCCTGCGCGCCGGGTACACGGAGCTGCGAGTCCACGTCTGGCCCAATCCCGGCAGCACGGACATGTCCGGTGGCGCTTCCGAGTCCCACACGCCCGATCGGCAGTTCTTCCTGTATTCGTCGGTCGACTTGCCCGCTGACCTGCGATTCGACGCGGGGTTCCGCGCGATCGATGACATCAGCAATCAGCAGGTTTCGGCGTACGCCGAGCTGAATGCCAAGGTCAGCTGGCAGCCGACGGTCAACCTCGCCCTGTCGGTCGTCGGGCAGAATCTCTTGCACCCTCGTCATGTGGAGTTTAGCGCACCGGGGCCCACGCGTCGGGAGATCGAGCGTGGCGTGTATGGGTTGGTCGAATGGCACTTTTGAGGGTCACCGCCGCGTTGCTGCTGGTATGCGCCGCCCGCCTGGGGGCGCAAGCGGCGCGAGCCTCCGAGGCGCAAGTGGAGGCCGTCTTCCTGTTCAACTTCGCGCAATTCGTCGACTGGCCGCCGGAGGCGGTTCCGGACTCGCAAGCACCGCTGGTCATCGGGATCTTGGGCGGCGACCCGTTCGGCGACTTCCTCGATGCCACGGTGCGCGGGGAGCGTCGCGGAGCGCGGCCCTTCGTCGTACATCGCTATCAGCGAGTGGACGACGTCATGAAGTGCGACATCCTCTTCATCAGCCGGTCCGCAGGATACGCTCCCGAGGACATTCTCGCGCGCCTCAAGAACCGGCCGATCCTCACCGTGAGTGACGCCGACCGATTCGCCGAACGGGGCGGCATGATTCGCTTCGTGACGGACAAGAGCCGCATCCGCCTCCAGATCAACCCCGAGGCCGCGGAGGCCGCACACTTGACGATTAGTTCCAAGCTCTTACGGGTGGCCGAGGTCATCACCCCGACGGCGCGCTGATGGCGCTGCGGGACTGGCCGATCAAACAAAAGCTGACGGCGATGCTCGTGTTGATCAGCGCGCTGGTCCTGCTGCTCACGTCCGCCGCGTTCGCGGGGTACCAATACTGGTCGCTCCGGCTGGCCACGCGCGAGGCCCTCGCCGTGCGCGGTCGGATCATCGCCGCCAACAGCACGGCCTCGCTGGCCTTTGCCAACGACGCCGACGCCAGGGAGATCCTCTCCGCCCTGCGCACCGACCAGCACATCGTGGCCGCGGTGCTGTACGACAAGGGCGGCCACGTGTTCGCGGCGTATCCCGCGGGCGCGGCTCCCGATGTCGTCCCGACCGCGCCGGGGCCGGACGGGTATCGCTTCGAGCGCGGGCTGTTGATCGGCTTCCAGCCGGTGGAGGAATCGGGGAGTCGGCGGCTCGGGACGTTGTACCTCGCGTCCGATCTCGGAGCCATCTACGACACCTTCCGGCTCTCCGGCGTGATCGGCCTGGCCGTCATGGCCGTTGCTCTGCTGGCCGCGTACGTCCTGTCGCGGATCCTTCAGGGAACGATCTCGGAGCCGATTCTCGCGCTGGCGGAGACCGCCAAGGCCGTGTCCACGCGGCAGGACTACTCCGTGCGGGCGCCCAAGCTTGGAGCGGACGAGCTGGGTACGCTGACCGATTCCTTCAACCAGATGCTCGGCCGCATCGCGCAGCAGAACGACGAGCTGCAGCGCCACGCCGCCGATCTCGAACGGCGCGTCGAGGAGCGGACCCACGAGCTCCAGGAGCGCAACGACGCGCTGCGGCGCAACGCGGCCGAGCTGCTCGCCGCGAACACCGAGCTGGACGCGTTCGCGTACTCGGTCTCGCACGACCTGCGGGCGCCGCTGCGCAGTATCGACGGGTTCAGCCAGATACTGCTGGAAGACTATTCCGGGACGCTGGACGCGGCTGGACGCGAGTCTCTGCAGCGAGTACGCGCCGCCAGCCAGCGGATGGGCACGCTGATCGACGACCTGCTGAAGCTCGCGCGGGTCACCCGTATCGAGATCCGGACCGAGGACGTAGACTTGAGCGGCATGGCGGGGGAGATCGCGGCCGAACTGCAGCGGGCGACCCCGGAGCGGCGGGTGGAATTCGCGATCGCTCCGGGGCTGAGCGCCCGGGGCGACGCGCGACTGCTGCGCGTGGCGCTCGACAACCTGCTCCGCAACAGCTGGAAGTACACGGCCAAACAGGCGCAACCCCGCATCGAATTCGCGTCGATCGCGGCGAACGGCGAGCGAGCGTTCATGGTCCGCGACAACGGCGCCGGCTTCGACATGCAGTACGCCGACAAATTGTTCGGCGTGTTCCAACGCCTGCACTCCCCCGCCGAATTCGAGGGCACCGGCGTCGGGCTCGCGACGGTGCGCCGCATCATCACCCGGCACGGTGGCCGCATCTGGGCCGAAGGCGTCGTGGATCGGGGCGCGACGTTTTACTTTACTCTGTGAGATCCGATCCACAGCCTCGGAGGGTCTTATGAACCCGGGCAAGATCCCGTGAGTCGACGGTCCCATCGCCAGAAAATCCTCGTCATCGAGGACGACGCCGTCGCTCGCGCGGACTTGCAGGCTCGGCTCGAGGCGAACGGCTACGTCGTGGCCCGCGCCGCCGACGCCGCCTCGGCCCTCACGGTCGTGAACCGCGAGCATCCCGACCTCATCCTGCTCGACCTGGGCCTCCCCGCCGGCGACGGGTATCTCGTCCTGGAACGGCTGCGCAAGATCAAGGCGCTCGCCTCCATCCCCGTACTCATTGTCACCGGCCGCAGCGATGCCGAAACCCGGAAGCGCGTCGCGGCGCTGGGTGTCGCCCCGGTGCTCATCAAGCCCGTGGACACGGACGTGCTGCTCACCGCCATACGCGCGGCCCTGGAGACGGAGACGAAGCCCGGGTGACCGTGTCGCATCGGCGCCCCACCGTGCCGCAAAAACGCCCTATCCCGTTCCCCGCGCCCTCCCCATGTTGCACGCACAGCCTTGCCTATCGCATATAGAGATATGACCGTGGACCCGGTGGCGCGCGGCACCGGCCCCGACCCGCGCGTGGAAGCCGAGGTGCGAGGGGCTGCCCTCGGCCAGCTGCTCGCCGGTGGCCCACTCGCCGAGTCGGTGCACGTCGTCCTGGTGCTGGTCGTGGCGGCGCTGGTGTGGAACTCCCTGCCGCTCGCCCGCACGCTCGGCTGGGTGGGCGCGGTCACCGCCGCGGCCGCGCTGCGCACCTGGTGGCGGCTGGGCCTGGGCCGCCGCGCCGCCACGCCCGAGCAAGCGCTGCGCGGCGTCCGCTTGACGGTGGCCGGCGTCGGACTGGCGTGGGGGTTCGGTGCCGCCGCCGCGATCCCCGAGCTCGGCGTGGCCCAGGCCGCGCTGATCCTGGTGGTGCTCGCCGGGATCGCCGCTGGGGCGACGGGGACGCTGGTCGGCGACCGGCGCAGCTTCCGCTACCTGCTGATCACCACGCTCGCCCCGCTCCCCGTCGGCATCCTGTTGCAGGGACACGGCCGTATTCAGTTGATCGCGATCCTGCTGACCGCGCTGTTCGCCTGGAGCATGGACCGGGTGCACCGGCGCGCCCACCGTACGTTCGCGGAGCGCGTGCGCGCCACGGTGCTGCTGGAATCGTCGAAACAGGAGCTGGCGCGCCAGCACGGCTACCTCGACGCGCTGATCGCGAGCACGCCGGTGGCGATCGCGGTGCTCGACGCCGCGCGGTCGATCCGCAGCGTGAACCCGGCGTTCGAGACGCTGTTCGGATACTCCGCGGCCGAGGCGACCGGCGCCGCCATCGACGCGTTGATCGTGCCCGAAACACTCCGCTCCGAGTCGACCGACCTCGAGGCGCGGGCGCGCGGCGGCGAGATCGTGCGCGTGGAGGTCGAGCGCCGGCGCAAGGACGGCAGCCCGATCCAGGTCCGGCTGTCCGCGGCCGCGGTCAAGGCGACCGCCGAAGGCGCGCTCGTGGCGCTGTACGAGGACATCAGCGACCGCAAGGCGGCCGAGCAGGCCATGCGCGCGGCGCGGGATCTGGCGGAGCGGGTGGCCCGGGCGCGCAGCGCGTTCCTCGCCAACATGAGTCACGAGATCCGCACGCCGATGAACGCCGTCCTGGGATTTGTGGAGCTGGTGCTCGACACCGAGCTCGCGCCGGAGCAGCGGCGCGCCCTGGAGCTGGTGCGCTCGTCGTCCGAAGCGCTGCTCACCATTCTCAACGACATCCTCGACTACTCGAAGATCGAGGCGGAGCATCTGGAGCTGGAGTCGATCGCGTTCGACCTGCCCAAGGTCGTCCATGCCACGGCCACGCTGCTGGCGGTGCGGGCGCGCGAGAAGCACCTCGAGCTCACGGTGGACGTGCCCCCCGACGTCCCGCACCTGGTGCGCGGCGACCCCACGCGCCTGCGCCAGGTCCTGATGAATCTTATCGGCAACGCCGTCAAGTTCACCGAGCAGGGCGAGGTCGACGTCTCCGCCGCCGTGGTCGCCCACCACGGCGACCGCACGGCGGTGCGGTTCCGGGTGCGCGACACGGGGATCGGCATCTCGGATGAGCAGCTGGCGCACATCTTCGACGAGTTCACCCAGGCCGACGCGTCCATGACGCGGCGCTACGGCGGAACCGGCCTCGGCCTCGCGATTGCCCGGCGCCTGGTGGCGCTGATGGGGGGCGAGCTGACGGTCACGAGCCACGTCGGTCGCGGCAGCGAGTTCAGCTGCACGCTGCTCTTCCCGGTGGAGACACCCGCCGGCGCCGCGACTCCCAGGCGGACCGCGTCGCTGGGCGGCCGCCGGCTCCTGGTCGTGGACGACAACGAGACCAACCGGCGCATCCTGCGCGACATGCTGGGCGCCGAAGGCGTGGCGGTGCACGAAGCGCATCGGGCCGACGCCGGCCTCGCGGCGCTGCGCCGCGCCGCGACCGCGGGAACCCCGTTCGACCTCGCCATCCTCGACGCCCAGATGCCCGATCAGGACGGCTTCGAGCTCGCCACGGTCATCCGCGGGGACGCCCAGCTCGCGCGGACGCGGCTCCTGATCCTGACGTCCGCCGGGCAGCGCGGGGACGGCGAGCGCTGCCGCCAGCTCGGCATCCAGGCGTATCTCACCAAGCCGATCGCGCGGGCGGACCTGATCGAAGCGGTGGGCACCGTGCTCGCCGGCACGCCGTCGGCCGCCGGCGGGGTCGACCTCGTCACGCGACACTCGATCGCCGAATCACGCCACATGCTGCGCATCCTGCTCGCCGAAGACAACGTCGTGAACCAGCAGGTCGCGACCGCGATGCTCTTGAAGCGCGGGCATCACGTGGACGTGGTCGCGAACGGCCGCGAGGCGGTGGACGCCGTCGCCACCGAGCGCTATGACCTGGTGCTCATGGACATCCAGATGCCCGAGATGGACGGGTTCGAGGCGACGGCGCGGATTCGCGCCCTGCCGCAGGGTGGCACGCTCCCGATCATCGCCTTGACGGCGCACGCGTTGAGCGGCGAGCGCGAGCGCTGCCTGGAGCGCGGCATGACCGGCTATCTTGCGAAACCGTTCAAGGCCCACGAGCTGTTCGCGGTGGTCGAAGGCCGCGGCCCCGACGGCGTCGAGCCGGGGCCTACGGCATCGCCTCCCGTAGATGTCGAGGCGTTCCGCCGCACCATGGAGGAAGCGGGCGCAGCGGAGGCCGTCGACGGGATTCTGGCGACCTTCGTCCAGACGCTGCCGCAGCGCCTCGACGCGTTGACCGCCGCGACGGGCGGGGATTCGGCCGAGCCGATTCAGCGGGCGGCGCATGCCTTCAAGTCCGCGGCCGCGACCATCGGGGCGCGCGCCCTGGCCACGCTGCTGGAGCAGATCGAAGCCGCGGCCCGCGATGGCGACGTGGCCGGGGCGCGTGACAAGCTGGAGAGTGTGCGCACCGAGGCGTCCGCGGCGCTCGCATACCTTCAGACCACGGTGAAAGGCGGTCGGGATGGCTAACGCGATTCCGGTGCTGGTCGTGGACGACGACGCGGTGTCGAGCTCCCAGCTGGGCGCGCTCGCCAAGGCCGCGGGCTACGAGGTGAAGACCGCCACCAACGGCAGCGAGGCGTGGGAGCTGCTGCAGCTGGCGCGCATCCCGATCGTGATCTCCGACTGGTACATGCCGGAGATGGACGGCGTGGAGCTATGCCGCCGCATCCGCGCGCGCACCCGCGAGCCGTATGTCTACTTCATCCTGGTCACCGCCCGCGGGGGCAAGCAGCAGTATCTGGCCGGCATGGAGGCGGGGGCGGACGATTTCATCGCCAAGCCGTTCGATCCGGACGAGCTGCGCGCCCGGCTCAAGGTGGCGGAGCGGATCCTGGGTCTCCGCAAGGAGCTGGAGCAGCTCGAGGTGCTGCTCCCCATCTGCTCCTATTGCAAGCGCATTCGCAACGACAACGAAGAATGGCAGCCGCTGGAGCGCTACATCGAGAAACACTTCGAGCGGCTCGTCACGCACAGCATCTGTCCGGATTGCTACGCCAAGCACGTGCAGCCACAGCTCGACCGGCGGGAGGAGAGACCGTCCTGATGGGGGCGCCGCGCCTCAGCGCGGCTGCGGCGCGTCGAGCACGTCGCGCACCTTGCGGGCCAGCGACTCCGGGGAAAACGGCTTCTGGAGGTACGCGGTCCCCGACTCGAGGATGCCGTGGCGCACCACTGAGTCGTCCGTGTACCCCGATGCGTACAGCACTTTCGCGTCGGGACGGAGCCGCGCGAACTGCTCCGCCAGCTCCCGCCCGCTCACGCGCGGCATCACCACGTCCGTCAGCAGCAGGTGAATCGGTCCGCGATGCCGCTGCGCCAGCTGTAATGCCGCCTCGCCGTCCGCCGCCTCCAGCACCATGTAGCCCTGACGCTCCAGGACCTGTTTCGTGACGGCCCGGACGGCAGCGGCGTCCTCGACGAGCAGCACTGTTTCCGTCCCGCCGGGCACGCGCGCGCCCGCCACGGCCGTGACCCGCTCCGCAGTCGCGTCCACCTCCGGGAGGTAGATCTTGAAGCTGGTGCCCTGATCGGGCTCGGAGTACACCCAGATGAAGCCGCCGACCTGGTTCACGATGCCGTACACGGTCGCGAGGCCCAAGCCGGTGCCTTTCCCCGGCTCCTTGGTCGTGAAGAACGGCTCGAAGATCCGTGCCTTGGTCGCCTCGTCCATGCCGCACCCGGTGTCGGTCACGGCCAGCATCGCGAAGCGGTGGACCGCCGCGGCCTCCTGGCCGCGGGCGTACTCCGGGTCGTGCTCCACGTTGGCCGTCTCGACCGTGAGCCTGCCGCCCGTCGGCATCGCGTCGCGCGCGTTGACGGCCAGGTTCATGAGCACCTGCTCGAGCTGCCCCACGTCGGCCCGCACGGCCCCCAGGTCCGGGGCGAGCGTGGTCGTCAGCACGATGTCCTCACCGATCACGCGGCGCAGGATCTTCTGGAGACCTTCGATCACCGTGTTCAGGCTCACCACCCGTGGCTCGACCACCTGCTGCCGGCTGAACGCGAGCAACTGCCGGGTGAGCGCCGCCGCGCCGTCCGCCGCCTTGCGGACCTGCTCGAGGTCGTCGCGCTTGGCATCGCCCGGCGCGAGGTCTTCCAGCAGGAGGTCCGAGTAGCTCGTGATCACGGTGAGCAGGTTGTTGAAGTCGTGCGCGATGCCTCCCGCCAGGCGTCCCACCGCTTCCATTTTTTGGGATTGCAGCACCTGCTGCTGGAGACGTCGCTGGTCGGTGACGTCGCGGACGAAGGTCTCGTAGTACTCGACCTGCCCCGCTCCATTCCGCACGGCGCGCACGCTGAGCTGCACCGTGAGCAAGCGGCCGTCCCGGCGCTTCCAGGTCGCCTCGACGTTGTCGTATTGGCGGTCGCTGTAGCTATCGCGCTCCACCAGTCGCTGCCGCTCGGCGGCGTCGGCGTACACGTCCCGACCCATGTCGAGCGCCAGCACGTCCGCGGCGGAGTCGTATCCCAGCATGCGCACCACGGCGGCATTCACCGACAAGAACCTGCCCTGGGGGGTCGAGCGGTAGATCCCGACCGGGGCATGCTCGACCAGCGTCTGGAAGCTCGCCTCCGTAGCGCGCAGCGCCGCGCGCGCCTTGGCGTCGCGCAGCTCGCGCTCGATCGCGGGGAGCAGGCGCTTGAGCTGCCCTTTGGTGACATAGTCGTTGGCGCCCGCCTTCATCGCTGCCACAGCGAGCTCTTCCGTGATCGTGCCCGACACGCAGATGTAGGGGATGTCGAGACCGCGCCCCCGCAGGATCGCCAGCGCGGCGGTGCCGCTGAAGTGCGGCATGCTGTAGTCGCCGATCACGAGGTCCCACGGGTGGCGATCGAGCGCGGCCTCGAGGGCGGCCGCCGTGTCCACTCGCTCGTGCGTCAGGTCGTAGCCCGCACCCCGGAGCTCGCGCAGCATCAGGCGCGCGTCGTCTTCCGAGTCTTCGACCATCAGCACCCGCAAGGGTTTGCCCATAGGTACCAAAGTGGGGTTTCCAGGTAGCCCGGGCGTGAGCGTCATCACCTCGCGCGCTGCCGCCGCGGTCACGTTCCACTGCTGAGGCGGCCACGCAACACTAAAAACCCATAGATTGGAGGCGCGCGTGGGGCAAGCTCGAGGGAGCCGGACGGGCACCAGGTCGTTTTTGCGGCAAGGAGGGTCAGAACGCGACACGCCGGGTGTGGGACGGCCGCGACTACAGGTTCGCGACGTCACCCTGTTTTCGGAAGGCCGAGCGACCCATTTTGGACGGGCGGCGCCCCGGTCATGACCGGGTGTAGGACGTGGCACGAGCGCCGCCTTTTTCTGAACCCTGCCGGAGCACGGTTGCGCATGAATCTCCCGCACGAAGTCGAAATCCTACTGGTCGAGGACAACGCGCACGACGAGGAGCTGACGCTGCGCGCGCTCAAGGAGCGTAACATCGCGAACCAGGTGTTCGTGGCTCGCGACGGCGCCGAAGCGCTCGACTTTTTTTTCGGCGATCCCAGTCACCCCTGGCACGAGATCGGTATCGTGCCGCGCGTGGTCCTGCTCGACCTGAAGCTCCCCAAGGTGGACGGCCTCGAGGTGCTGCGGCGCCTCAAGGACGACGAGCGCACCCGCACCCTCCCCGTGGTCGTGCTCACCTCGTCGCGCGAGGAGCCCGACATCGCCGCGGCGTACCGGCTCGGCGCCAACAGCTACATCGTCAAGCCGGTCGACTTTGAGTCGTTCGCCCGGGCGGTGTCGGACGTGGGGCTCTACTGGGTGCTCCTGAACGAGCTGCCCCGCTGACGCCGATGCCCACGCTCGCGCGTATCCTCATCGTGGAGGACGTCGCGACCGACGCGGAGCTCATCGAGCGCGAGATCCGCCGCGCCGGGATCGGCTGTGCCACGCGCCGCGTCGACACGGAGCCGGCCCTGCGCGAAGCCCTCCGCAGCTTCGCTCCCGACCTGGTGCTCACCGACCATTCGATGCCGCGACTCACGGCGCGGGAAACCCTGCAGCTCGTCCACCAGGAGACCCCGGACACGCCGGTGATCATCGTGACGGGCAGCCTCGACGAGGAGATCGCCGCGGAATACATCAAGGCCGGCGCGACCGACTACGTCGTGAAGCATCACCTGGAGCGCCTGGGTCCCGCGGTCCAGCGCGCGCTCGACTTGAAGCAGGCGCGCGAGGAGCAGGCGCAGGCCGAGGAAGCGCGTCGCCAGGGGGAGGAGCGGTTCCGCGCCCTGATCGAGCACGGGGCCGACGCGATCGCCCTGCTCAGCGCCGACGGCACGGTGTTGTTCCTCAGCCATTCGGCCGAGAAGTTGTTCGGCTTCGCGCCCAGCGAGCTGGTGGGGCGGAGCGCCCTCGAGCTGCTGCACCCCGACGACGCCCCCCGGCTGCTGGGGCTGCTCGCGGACATGGCGGCACGCCCCGGCACCCCGCTCACGCTGGAGCTGCGGCTGCTGCATCGGGACGCGTCGTGGCGCGCCGTGGAAGCGGTCGTCGTCAACCGGCTGGGCGAGCCCGCCGTCGGCGCCATCGTCATCAACTTCCGCGACATCTCGGAGCGCAAGGAAGCGGAGCAGGCGCTGCGCGACTCCGAGGAGCAGTACCGTTCACTCGTGGAGGGTGTGCGGGACGTGATCTTCGCGCTCTCGCCCGACGGGGTCATCGCCTCGCTCAATCCCGCGTTCGAAACGATCACCGGCTCGCCCCGCGAGCAGTGGCTCGGCAAGCCGTTCGACCAGCTGGTGCATCCGGAGGACCTGCCGCTCGCCCTCGAGCTGTTCGGCCGCGTGGTGCGGGGCGAGGAGCGGCCCACCGCGCAATTCCGCATCCGCACCAGCAGGAGCGACTACCGCCTCGCCGAGTTCTCGGCGACTGCCCAGCTCCGCGACGAGCGGCTGATCGGCATCCTCGGCATCGGACGCGACGTCACCGAGCGCGTGCAGCTGGAGCAGCAGCTCCGCCAGGCGCAGAAGATGGAGGCGGTGGGCCGACTGGCCGGCGGGATCGCCCACGACTTCAACAACATCCTCACCGCCATCACCGGGTACGCGGACCTGCTGCTCGAGGACCTGGCACCCAAGGACCCGCGGCGCCAGGACGCGGAGGAGATTCACAAGGCGGCGGACCGCGCCGCCGGGCTCACCCGCCAGCTGCTCGCGTTCAGCCGCCAGCAGGTGCTGCAGCCGCGTGTGCTGGACCTGAACGCGCTCGTGAGCGAGCTCGAGAAGATGCTGCGCCGCCTGCTCGGCGAAGACGTGAAGCTGGCCACCGTGCTGGCCCCGGCGTTGGGCCGCGTCCGCGCCGACGCCGGCCAGCTCGAGCAGGTGATCATGAACCTCGCGGTCAACGCGCGCGACGCCATGCCCACGGGCGGCAAGCTCACGATCGAGACGGCCGACGTGGAGTTCGACGGCGGCTACGCGGCGGAGCACTACCCCGCCCCGCCGGGGAAATACGCCATGCTCGCCGTCAGCGACACCGGCACCGGCATGGATCCCGCGACGCAGGCGCACCTGTTCGAGCCGTTCTTCACCACCAAGGAGAAAGGCAAGGGTACGGGCCTCGGCCTGGCGACCGTGTACGGCATCGTGAAGCAGAGTGGCGGATTCATCTGGGTGTACAGCGAGCGGGGCGTGGGGACGACGTTCAAGATGTACCTGCCCCGCGTCGACGCGGCGGCCGAGCCGGCGAGCGGCCGTCCCGCGCCCGCTCCCGTCGCCCGCGGCAGCGAGACCGTGCTCGTCGCGGAGGACGAGGCACCAGTGCGCGCGGTCGCCCGCCATGCCCTCGAGCGCTACGGCTACCACGTGCTCGAGGCCGCGAGCGCGGAAGCGGCCCTGGACGTGGCGCAGCGCTACTCGGGCCCGATCCACGTGCTGCTCACCGACGTCATCATGCCGGGAATGTCGGGGCGCGATCTCGCGGCCCGCCTGGCGACGCTGCGGCCCGAAACGCGCGTCATCTACATGTCGGGCTACACCGACGACGCGATCACCCGCCACGGCGTGCTCGAGCCCGGGTTCGTATTCGTGCAGAAGCCCTTCACCCCGGACGCCCTGGCGCGTACCGTGCGCGACGTGCTGGACGGCACCACCGAGCGGCGGAAGCGCGCGTGATGGGGACGGGCCTGTCGCTCGAGCGCAGGATCCAACTCGGGTTTGGCATCGCCGTCGCGATCATCGTGGCCGTGGGCGCCGCCTCATTGCGCAGCACGGATGCGACCGTCAGCGGTGCGCACTGGGTGGCCCACACCCTGCAGGTGCGGGCCGAGCTCGAGGCCGGCTTCGCCGATCTCATGGAAGCCGAGACCGGCGTGCGCGGCTACGTGATCACGGTCGCGGTCACGCTGGCGGTCGTCGCCGGCGCGCTGATCACCCGCGAGCTGGCCGGGCGGCGCCGTGCCGAGCAGACGCTCGAGCAAACGCGGACGCGCTTCCAGCAGATGCTCGCGTCGAGCACGGCCGTGATCTATGCGAACGCGGTCTCCGGCTCGACCTTCTCGCCCACCTGGGTGAGCGAGAACGTCACCCGGATCACCGGGTACGCGGCGGGTGAGCCACTCGAGCCGACCTGGTGGCTCGATAACCTGCATCCGGACGATCGCGCACGGGTGCTCGCTGAACTGCCCGCCCTGCTCGCCAACGACCAGCTGACCACGGAGTACCGGTTCCGCGGCAAGGACGGCACGTACCATTGGGTGCACGACGAGGCGCGGCTGCTGCGCGATGCCGCCGGTAATCCGGTCGAGGTGGTGGGTTCGTGGGTCGACATCACCGACCGCCGGCAGGCGGAGGCGTCGTTGCGCGCCAGCGAAGCGAGGCTCCGCCTGCTCCTGGGCAGCGTGCGCGACTATGCGATCTACATGCTCGATCCTGAAGGCCGCGTGCGCAGCTGGAACGCCGGGGCGCGGCAGATCAAGGGTTACACCGAGGCGGAGATTCTCGGGCAGCACTTCTCACGCTTCTACACACCCGAGGACGTCGCCGCCGACAAACCCGACGCGGCCCTGCGAGCCGCCCTCGCAGGCGGCCGGTTCGAGGAGGAGAACTGGCGCGTCCGCAAGGACGGCTCTCGCTTCTGGGCGGACGTCGTGATCACCGCCGTGCGGGACGACCGCGGCGTGCTGGTGGGATTCGCCAAGGTGACCCGCGATCTCACCGAGCGCAAGCGGGCCGAGCAGGCATTGCGCGCCAGCGAGGAGCGGTTCCGCATTCTGGCGGTGACCGCGAACGACGCCATCCTCTCGGCCGACAGCCACGGGAACATCACGTACTTCAACCCGGGCGCCGAGCGGATCTTCGGGTACACGGCCGAGGAGGTGAGCGGCCGGGCGCTCACCACGCTCATGCCCGAGCGATTCCAGGATGCGCATCGCGCGGGACTGGCACGCTACCTGGCCACGGGTGAGCCACGCGTCATCGGCCGGACCGTCGAGCTCGCCGGTAGGAGAAAGGACGGGACCGAGTTTCCGCTCGAGCTGTCGCTCGCGGCCTGGAAACAGGGAGCCGAGATCGCCTTCACGGCCATCATCCGCGACATCACGAGCCGCAAAGAGGGAGAGGAGCAGCTGCGCCGCTACGCGACGCAGCTCGAGGCGGCCAACAAGGAGCTCGAAGCATTTTCCTATTCGGTGTCGCACGACCTGCGGGCACCGCTCCGCAGCCTCGACGGCTTCAGCCAGGCGTTGCTCGAAGACTATCACGATCGGCTCGACGACACGGGCCGCGATTTCC
>WNGQ01004273.1_pt1 | contig 14231 bp, 10 predicted proteins | sample 5407661 | NCBI WGS metagenome assembly WNGQ01 (sample SAMN13153382, study PRJNA577476) | soil metagenome | isolation source: 60 cm soil or saprolite under Garry oak tree replicate 2 | place: USA:California | collected 2016-06-15 | reverse complement strand
TGAGATCGCGCGGGCTTCAAATGAGCCGATCCAGCCCGGTCAACCAAAACAGGAAGATGCCGGCAAGTTTGGTTTGCAGGTGCAAGATTTGACCAAGGAAGTTGCTGAACGTCTTCACCTCGCTGTTCAACAAGGCGTCATCGTCACCGATGTGGCGGACAACAGCCTTGCCGCGCAGCAGGACATCCAGCGCGAGGACATTATTACCGAAGTGGACGGCAAACCGGTCACGAACGTGCAATCTTTCCGCCAAGCGCTCACCAAAGCCGATCCGAGACGCGGCGTTCTTCTCTATCTCGATCGCAAAGGCAGCAAGACCTTTGCCGTGTTGAAAGCGGGCGGAGGTTAGTCCCAATTAGCTTCTTCGGCTGCCTACGATCACCAGGACGATTCCGCCGACCAGGCAGATCCCCCCGAGCACCGGAGAAAACGCAACGTGGTGTTCTTTGTCGGCATTCACTTGCAGTGGCCCCGCATCGATCACTTTTTCGCGCGTCGTGTAGGTAAAGCCGCCATAGGCAAACGCAATAATGCCGACGACGATGAGAATGATGCCGACGATGCCGGCGGGTTTCATTGGTGCGAGTTTACAATGGGCGGCGGCCTTGGATCAAATTGATAATCAGCACTACAATCGCAATCACGAGCAGGATATGAATGAACCCACCCAAGGTGTAAGAGCTAACCAATCCAAGAAGCCAAAGCACAAGCAAGATCACAAATATTGTCCAGAGCATAAGGTTCCTTTCCTTTCGGTTGAGTCTTACCTTCCTTCGTGCCGGGGCATGCGGTTGCGCTTGTCGGGTTAAAAAAAATCGCGACTTCGCGTCCGATAATCTTCAATAAGTCGCATAAAATTTACCGCTCTCCTTCGAACCCCAGATCGGGCATTACGTAATTACTTCTCGATCTTGTCCACGACCGAGCGCAAATTCCATCCGCTCGCTTCAAGTTCGCGCCTTGCGGACTCGTAAGCGCAATCAGCCAGCTCGGCGACCACTCGCACCGCGCGGTCGCGCAACTTTGTACTCGAAGCGTGCAGTTCGATCATCAAATTGCCGCGCACTTTGCCGAGCGCGACCATCGCGCCCGTGCTGATGATATTGAGCGCAACTTTCGTCGCGGTGCCGGCCTTCAACCTTGTTGAACCGGAGAGAACTTCCGGTCCAACCGCGAAATGAATTGCAAGATCGAGTGGGGTTGTTGTAGCCGCGGTCATTGACCGCGGCAGGCCGGGGTCGGCGACCCCGGCTACAGCGGCTGGATTGCAGGTGAGCAGAATGGTCTTCGCTCCTAACGACTTTGCCCGCGCAAGCGCGCCGAGGACAAAAGGTGTTCGCCCGCTGGCCGTGATTCCAATCACAACGTCGACATCCTTAATTCCGCGCTCATCCAATGCCAACGCACCGGCGCTTTCCTCGTCTTCTGCACCTTCGACGCTGCGATAAAGCGCGGTCACACCTCCGGCAATCAGTCCCTGCACCAAGTCGGGCGAGGCGCCAAAGGTCGGCGGGATTTCACTAGCATCGAGGACCCCAATACGCCCGCTGCTCCCGGCGCCGATGTAAAACAAGCGGCCGCCCTTTCGCAGCGATTCGGTCACAATTTCAATGGCGCGGGCGAGATCGACAATTGCCCCTCGCAGTGCATCCTGAACAAATTTCTCTTCCTCAACAAAAAGCTCGACCAAGGCGCGCGGATTCATTTTTTCAAGATTTTCCGAGCGCGGGTTGCGCTGTTCGGTGAGTGCGGCAGCCAGATTGTCGATCTCGTTTTCGGGAAGCTTCGCTTTAAAAGTGACGTGGTCGCTCAACTCTGCCGCGAGCCACGCGGCGCCGAGCTCAGGAGGTCGCTCCGCTGTTGCCACGCGGGCGTCGGGAAGATTCTTCTTAAGTCTGCGCCGAAATGCGTGCGTGTAGATCGAATCGCGGTGAAACAGTCCACCGAGCAGCATGACCTTTGGCGCGAGCAAATGAAGCCGCGCCGCGACTGCTTCGGTGTATTCGCTCAGAACTTGAGCGCCGCTCTCGATGATTTCCATTACGCGTGCATCGCCGCTCGCCGCGGCTTCAAAAACGACCGGTGCGAGCATTGCGATTTCCATTTTGTCCGCCGTTTGCGCCCAGCGAACGAGTTCGTCAAGATTGTTCAGCGAAAGTGCGTGCAGGATTTTCGCAGTGAATTGCATCTCAGCGCGATGCAAATCGTATTCACGCAAGATCAGGCGCAGCGCTCTAATGGAAAGAAAATAACCGCCGCCCGTGTCGCCGAGGACATGTCCCCACCCGCCTGCGTTCTCAATCCGGTCGCCACGACGTCCGGTCACCGAAGAGCCACTTCCAGCGTTGACCACAATCCCGTCGCCATGTTCGAGCGCGGCTGCTAGACCCGATTCGCGATCATTACCGACAATGATTTTCGCAGTTGGCCAGATTTCCGCGCTGAGCCGTGAAAGCGATTGTTGATCTTCCCCGGGACCGCAACCGGCGAGAAAAATTCCCGCGCGACCGATTTCCTTAGGAAGTTCGGAAAAAATTGCGCGCAAACGTGCTGGCGTGGTGAGGCGAAAATTCGAAGGCGGCAATTTTCCTTGATCGACAATGCGCCATTGTGAACCGGGGTCAGCAAACCCGGCTTCAATTCGTTCAACCAAGACCCAGGCGGTCTTGGTACCGCCGCCCTCTACGCCGAGGATTTTCTCGCTGCGCTCCATTGCTGAATATTCCGCCGACTTATATCATCCCACATGACTGTGGATGAAAGGCAAGCGGCAAAACGTGTCGCCCAATTGCGCCGCGAAATCGAAGAACACAACCGCCGCTATTACGAGGAAGCCGCGCCGACAATCAGCGATCGGGAATACGATCGGCTCTACCAGGAACTTGTCGCTCTGGAAGCGCGTTTCCCGCAGCTCGTGTCGCCCGATTCGCCGACGCAACAGGTCGGGGGCAAACCGCTGCAAGCCTTCGCGCAAATCCCGCATCGCGTACCGATGCTTAGTCTCGACAACACTTACTCTGAGAAGGAAGTCGCAAGTTTTTATGCGCGAATCACGCGTCTGTTACCTAACGAGAAGATCCCGGTCGTGATCGAACCAAAAGTGGACGGCGTCGCCGCTTCGCTGCTTTATGAAAACGGGCAGCTTCGTCATGCAGCTACACGCGGGGACGGATCAGTGGGTGATGATATAACGCAAAACATTAAAACCATTCGTTCTATCCCGCATCACTTGCGGGGCCGCGCACCGAAAGTTTTCGAGGTGCGCGGCGAAGTTTTCATGGATCGACGCGGCTTCACAAAATTAAACGAAGAACGAAGCAAGGTCGGCCTGCCGCTCTTCGCGAATCCGAGAAATGCAGCCGCCGGGTCATTGAAACATTTGGACCCGAGTATCGTCTCGAAACGTCCCCTTGGGATTGTTTTCTACGGAACCGGCGCAGTGGAAGATGTCGATCTTAAAAAACACTCCGAACTATTTCCCTTGCTCAAAGAATTAGGCTTACCCCACAGCGAACGCTGGTGGCGGGCAGATTCCGTTGACGAGATTTTGAAAGCGATTCGCGAATTGGATAGCGTGCGACAGGATTTTGCTTATCAGACCGACGGCGCGGTGGTAAAAGTCGATGCATTCGCGCAACGCGAGCGGCTTGGCTTCACGGCCAAATCGCCGCGCTGGGCGATTGCATACAAATACGAAGCGGAACGTGCGGAAACGCGTTTGCTCAATATCGTAATCCAGGTCGGTCGCACTGGAATTTTGACGCCAGTCGCTGTGCTCGAACCGGTGCTGGTTAGCGGAAGCACTGTTGGCCGCGCCACCCTGCACAACGAGGACGAGATCAAGCGTAAGGACATCCGGATCGGCGACACAGTTGTGATCGAGAAAGCCGGCGAAGTCATCCCGGCTGTCGTTGAGGTGGTGAAGTCGAAGCGACCACGGAGTGCAGCTCCTTTTGATTTCTTCAAGCATATTCACGGCAAATGCCCTGTCTGCGGCGGCCCAGTCCGGCGCGATCCGCAGTTCGTCGCCTGGCGTTGCGAAAATATTCAGTGCCCGGCGCAGACAACGCGGCGCGTGGAGTTTTTCGCGGCGCGCGGCGCGCTCGACATCGAAAGTGTCGGTGGAATTGTGGCCGACAAGTTGGTCGAGCGCGGCCTTGTGCGCGAGCCGCTTGATTTGTTTGAGCTAAAGCTAGAGCAACTCGCCAAATTGAACCTCGGCACGGAACAAGCGCCGCGGATTTTCGGGGAGAAAAATGCGACCAAAGCCATTCATGCGATTGAGCGCGCGAGAACTTTTCCGGTTTCACGCTGGCTTTTCGCTCTCGCCATTCCGGAGGTCGGCAAGACGACTGCAACGCAGCTGGCTCGTTTTCACGACAGCATCGACAACGCAGCCCATTCAGGATTGTTGCGGGACGTTTTAGATTACCACGAGAAGCGGGAACAAAAACAAAACGCGAACGAGATCGCCGAACGGCTTATTCAAGCCGGCTTCGCAGAGCGATCAAAAAGCAAAGCTGGAAAAGGAGTCGGAATCGTCACCGAAGTGGGGCCGGTGGTTGCACAAAGCGTACTCAATTTCTTCGCATCGGCTGCCGGCAAAAAAATTCTGCAGCGACTGAAGCAGTTGGGAATCCAGCCTAAGAGCGAAAAGGTGTCCGCGAGAAAAGTCGCAGAATTGCCGCTGGCCGGAAAAACTTTTGTCCTTACCGGAGCGCTGCCGTCGATGACACGAGAAGAAGCAACGGAGGAAATCGAAGCGCTCGGCGGCAAAGTCAGCAGCAGCGTCAGCAAAAAAACGAACTACGTCCTGGCAGGGGAAGATGCGGGCAGCAAGCTCGCGAAAGCGAAACAAATCGGCATTCGCATTCTCGACGAAGCGGAGTTTCGGAAGATGTTGGCGCGCTGAACGCGTCCTGGATCTAAGGCGTGCGCTGCGCCTCGGAATCGAGCTTGAGCGGAATCGCCTGATTCATCGTCGGCGAGGCAATTAACGGCCCACGCTGGCTGGCCGGATGAAGATCGGCCCGCACATTAAAGGTCAGCTTTTGATTCCCGCGGACCACGGTGATCGGGACGGTGTCGCCGGCGGTGATGAAGAACGAAGCATCCAGCACGTCTTCGGGTTCACTTACTTTCTTGCGTCCCACTTGCAAGAGAATGTCGCCGGACTTGATTCCGGAATTGGCCGCTGGCGTGCCCTCCATGATCTGCGTCATTTCCGCCCGTGAACCTTCCACCGGCTTCGACGCCTCGGAAACATTGATCCCGACCCAGCCGTGCTTGGCTTCCCCGAAACGGACGAAATCGCTGCGTATTTTCTCGGCCGCCTCAATTGGCACGGCATAACAGGCCGAGTTGTTTTCCAAGCTGCTCACCAAGATGCCAACAACCTCACCTTTCATGTTCAACAGGGGCGCGCCAGCCTCTCCGCGCTGGGTGGGCAAATTGAGGCGCAAGTGAGTCGTCGAAAAATATCGGCCGAGATATTTCCGATCAAATCCGGCGACCATCCCGAAATTCGGCGTTTCCGGCAAATCTAACGGGTAACCAACGGCAACGACAGGCGTTGCCACTTCCAGACCCTCGGATTTTCCAATCGGCAACGCGGGACTAGCGACCTCTACCTTTAACATGGCCGTGCCGCTGCGGATATCCGCCAACACCTGGCGCGCTGGATATTTTTTGCCATTGAACTCGATCGTGAAATTTCCTGCTTCACCACCGACCGTATAAGCGGTGTAAAGGGTTCCGGTAGGATCAATAAAAAATCCGGTGCCGGAGATTTCGCTGTGCTCGTCGACGCCGTGAATTTTGACCACAGCCTTAGCGGCGCGATCAAAGATATCTTTCACCTCACGACTGACTGCCGTGGCGGATTGCTCCTGAGCGCAAACGAGAGGAATCGGCGCGATGAGACTTAGCGCGACGCCGAGTCTGAGGATTAACACGAAGTGAAACCGGAAAGGCAATTCCGGAGCGCGCCTAAAATCTGAAAGTCGACTCATAACTCACAGGAACGCTATCGAGCACGTAGCGCGGCGGGACGGTGGCCCGGTGAGTCTGGGCGCTTTCATCAAAACTACGAAGCGGCTGCGTCCTGAAAATCCGTGTGGCCACCGGAGATGCCAGCGTCCATTCTCCTTCAGCGTTTGCCGACGAAGACAACGCCGGCGGACTCTGGATAGCGACTTTCGCGGCCTCCGGTGCCTGATAAATCTTCAACGAAATAACTGCGGCACAAACCAGAACCGCCGTGACGGCGGCCGGATAGGAAGCAAGCGAACGAACATCTAATCGGAACATCAAGTCGTGGGCTCGTTCCAGACAGATCCGCCAGAGGGGCTGACGAAGCAATTCATCGCGCTGCCGGCGATGGAATTCGTGCAGGAAATCCTCGAAGTAACCAGGTGGCGGTTGCTCGTACCGTTTTAGCCGAAGCAACTTTGCGATTTCGTTGTCGTTAAATTCGTCCATCTCAGCGCCGGTTAAGAAACAGGGTTTTTCCGAAATTCGTCCAGATAATTTTGCAGCTGTCGATTCGCGTAGAAGAGCCTGGAACGTACTGTTCCCTCCGAAACACGCAAGATTTTACTGATCTCCGCGTGGGGCATCCCCTGGATATGGAACATGGTGACCACGGCTCTGTGTTCATCAGACAATTTCATCATAGCCTCGTTCAATCTTCGCTGCAGCTCGGACAGGTCCGCTTCCCGCACCGGACTGCTCGTCGCCGTGAGCTCGAGAAATTCCTTGTCGTTTTGAACGCTGGCATCGACATCGTCGAGGCTAAGATGAAAACGCCGGCCACGTTTTTTAAGGAAATTCAGTGTCATGTTCACCGCGATCGAGTGGATCCAAGTATAAAAGGACGACTTGCCCCGAAATCCGCGGATCGCTTTATAAGCCTTGGAAAACACGTCCTGCAAAAGATCATTCGTGTCCTCGTGGTTTGAGGTCATGTTGTAAACCAAGCCGTAGAGACGCGGGGTATATTTGATCACCAGTTGATCGAACGCGCCGGCATCTCCCGATTGCGTGCGCGCCACCAACTGCTGATCTTCGTCGGTTCTCGGCTGGTCCATTGCGTCGCGCTTAGATTTAGCATGAGCACCGAAACCCGACGATAACAAATCGGAAATCCGGCGAGCGGGCAATGCAACTGATGGATCCATCATCTTTTTCAAACGTGGCGGCGCGAATCAATTGCGCCGGTCGCGCACGGAAAGCAACCAGAGTAAGTTACCCAACGCCGCGATGAATGCCGCTACGTAGGTGAGCGCAGCCGCGTTGAGAACTTTGTTCACGCCTGCAACTTCGGTGCCCGGCTGGACAATGCCCATCTGTTGCAAAATAGTTTTTGCACGCCGCGAGGCGTCGAACTCCACCGGCAGCGTGATCAATTGGAAAACCAGCAGAATGAGATAGCAATAAATGCCAAGCGTGATCAGACCAGTGATGTGAAAGAACAGACCGCCGAAAATCACAAACGGCAACATTCGTGACGCGACCATTGTCACCGGCACAATCGCCATTCGCGCTTTGAGCGGCGCATACGCTTTGGCGTGCTGAATGGCGTGACCGGTCTCATGCGCGGCAATGCCCAGCGCTGCGACGGAGGGTGTATTGTAAACGTTGCTCGAAAGGCAAAGCTTCTTGCTCGTCGGATCGTAATGATCGCCAAGAAAATCGTTCGTCTCCACAACATCGACGTCGTGTATTTGGGCGGCTTGCAGGATCTCGCGCGCGCACTCTGCGCCGCTGATGTTTGAACTCGCGCGCACTTCTCCCCATTTTCGAAACGCACTGCTCACTCGAAACTGCGCCCAAAGCGCAATGATCAACGGCACGCCAATGAATAATAGCCAATTCGATCCAAAACCGAAACCGTAAGGGTAATACATGTCGATCTTAATTTAACGCGGCAAAGCGACTTGTCACTTTGCCGCCGGAATAATTAGACGCTCAGCTGGGTCGCGCGTTCATCTTGGAGCATAGGCTTCTAGCCCTGTGGGCGGAGCGGGCGTTCTCGCCTGCTCATCGAAACACGCCGACAAGATGGCCGCCCCACAGATCCCGACACTGGACTGATTCGTCCCGTGGCGAACAAGAAGCCTGTCGCTCCGATCACATTTCCAGCCGTTTCGGAAAACGAGAAAGCACGCAACAACCGCTCTTCGTGACCACGACCACGTCTTCCTGACGCACTCCGCCCAGTCCGGGATAGTACAATCCGGGCTCAACCGTGAGTACTTGCCGATTTTTCAGCGTAACTTTCTGCAAACGCGGATGCTCGTGGATCTCGAGCCCGAGCCCATGGCCTGTCCCATGAAAGAATCCAACGCGCCGGCCCTTGCGAACCTCCGTCGGAAAACCACGCTCTGCGAAGAATTTCTGAATTGCCTTGTGAATTGTTATTCCGTTCACTCCCGCTTTGATCTTTTTCAAAGCGAGCGCTTGTCCGGCTTTCACCGTTTCCCAAAGCTTTCGCTGCGCATCGCTCGCTCGCCCGCGAAGAACGGTGCGCGTCATGTCGCCGAAATATCCGGTCTTCGCATCGCGCGGGAAAACATCTAGGATAATCAATGAGTTCGCGTAGAGCGGCCCGAAACCGCGCTCATGCGGATCGCAGCCTTGGTCGCCGCCTGCGACAATTGTGCCGGTTGGAATGCCACCCGCGCGCAAAATCGCGGAATCAATTTCTGCGCGGAGCATCTCAGAAGTCAATGTTTTGCCGCCCCAGTACAATCGTTTTCCGGCGCCAGGGTTCGACGCTTTCAAAATTTCAATTGCACGTTTGAGTCCTCTTTCCGTGATTCGCAAGGCCCGGCCGATCATTTCGACTTCCTTTTCCGATTTCGCTTCCCGTTCTGGCCAGAATAGTCCGTTCGTCGCGCGGACACGGATCTTGCCTGCGGCGAGTTCCTCCGCGTAACCGAGCGGGAAATTTGCAGGAACAATTGCCGATTTTACGCCGCGTTTGCGGAGAAAATGGACGAGAACTTTTTCGTACGGCGGTGTCTTCCTGGATTTTCCCTGCACGTCGCGCTCGATCTTGCTGAACATGACGAACTCGTCCGCGTCGGCTTGCTTGCGCCCACGATCGATTTCCAGATCGCTCAGGACAAGCGTGCGCTTGCCGTTCCGTTCCAAAAAAATGAATGGATCGGGTGCCCAAAACTTGGTCGCGTAAAGCATGTCCGGATCAGTGTCGCTAGCGGCGACTATCAAACGATTTTGAATTTTCGATTTGCGATTTCGGATTTTCATTTACGTCCTGCGCACTTCCAGTTGTCTACGCAAAATCCAATGGAGCAGGCCGAGCAGGCCGATTGTCGATCCAAGCAAAACGATCGTGTTGAAAACAAAAACGCTGATCTTAATGCCGAAGAAGCGTTTTTGTGCACCGAAGAAAACGTTCGGCCGATTGCCGCGGCGATAATCGCTTTGCTCCATCTCGGCGTTTGAGATCAGATCGGCAACCTTCTGATTCACATAAATCTGCTCGGCTGTCACCGGGCCGGTCGCATTCTTGAAAAGAGCGCGCTCAAATGGCCGTTTGCGATCCAGAATCTGATCGGTCAAAGCAAGATAGCGATCGAGTTCGCCGACCGAGTTCGCTTCCAGCCCGGAGAGAAGAGCGAGTATTTCCTTGAGCTCCTCGAGCCGCTTACTTTCCCCAGGATCTTGTTGATGTCGCGCCACGATGCCATCGATCTCGCGTTGCGCTCGGTCCTGCCGCCTCGTAAGCGGATTAAGCTTGGCTTGTGCGACAATCATCTCTTCGTACGACCAGCGCATGGCAATGAACTGGCAGACAAATGGCACCTGCAGCCTGCTCTCCATCTTCTTGCCTTGCTCTGTGCTGGGATGTTCGGAAAACCAATGCGTGAGCGCGTAGACCAGCGCGAGATTTCGATTCATGTCCTCATATTTGATGAGGGCGCCACCCATGATGATCTGCGGAATTAAGACGAGCGGGACGATGTTAGCCGCGGTTTTCGGGTCGGCGACAAGCGAAGAGATAAGCAGACCAAGCGATAGGCCACCCATTGCTGTCATAAGCATGATCCCGAGATCAATCCAAAACATCCCGCGGATTTGCAGGACAAAATTGCCGATCAGAACAAAAAGTACACACTGGATGACCGCGAAGATCCCGAGAGTGAGCGTTTTTGCGATCACGTAGTAGGGCAGGCGCACGCTGAGATTGCGCTCACGTTGCAGAACAGCTCGATCGCGGATGATATCGTCGGCGCTGTTGGTCAAACCCAGAAACATCGCGACGATAAGGCTGAGGAACAAAAACGTCGGGATATGATAAGCGGAGGCGAAATCATATTTCCCGCTGTCCGAGTAACGCAGAATAGTCGCGATGAGCAATGCCAACACAGGCGAAACGCCGATGGTGATGACAAGGTTGGCGCGATTGCGCAGCTTGCTAATGAAGGAACGGCGCAGAAGCGTGCGAAATTGCGTCCATTCGTCATGCCAGCGAAATGGCAGGCGCTTTTTCTGGTCCGGGTCCGCCGGCAGCAGCGCCGCTGATTCTTTACGCAACGAAACTTGTTTGACGTCCTGGATCAATCGGAATGCTTCATACTTGTCCCGCCAGAATTCCGGCGAGTAGCGGCGCGCAGCGACAAGCTGGCCACGACTATTTTCCTCGTAAATGATGTCGCCGCTCAAATCGCGCAGTGGTGTCTCCAGCACATCAAAGATGAATTCAGGGCGTGTCGTTCCGCACGATGGACACGCGCCCAGTTCGGCCCCGAACTGATGTTGGTGTTCGGCCTCGGCAAAGTAGCGAAGCATGTCCGAGGGTGTGCCGAAAAAAACGAGCCGCCCGCCCTTATCGAGCAGGATCGCTTTGTGAAACATCTGGAAGAGTTTGGAGCTTGGCTGATGAATGGTGACAATGATGATCTTGTTGTGCGCCATTCCCCGGATGATCTCGATGACGTGCTCGGAGTCCTTCGAGGAGAGACCGGAGGTCGGTTCATCGAAAAGATAAACGTCCGACATGCCGATCATATCCAGTCCAACGTTGAGACGTTTGCGCTCACCGCCGCTCAATATTTTCTTCTCCGGGCTGCCGACCACGGCATCCCGACGTTCGCCCAAGCCGAGCTCGATCAGTTTTGCTTCCAAGCGCCGCATGCGATCGCGCCGCGAGAGGTGGGGTGAACGAATCGCCGCCGCGAACTGTAGATTTTCCCCGATGGTAAGGTGTTCGTCGAACGCGTCCTCCTGTGGCATGTAACTTACGTAGCGCTTGAGTGCGTCGAGGTTCGGATAAAGCGATTGTCCGTTCAGGATGACCTGGCCGCTTGTAGGCTGAAGTTGCCCAGCCAACACTTTGAGGAGCGTGCTTTTCCCCGATCCGCTCGCGCCCATCACGCAAACGAGTTCGCCACGAGTGACGCTGAAGGAAATTCCCTCGAGGCCGATTTCGCCCTTGCCGAAGCGATGGGTAATCTCGTTTGCCTCGAGGCTGCGAATGATATTGCGCTCTTCCTCGATGATTCGCTCGGAAAAATTGCAACGGAGAAATTGGCCGACGTCGATCCGGATGGTGTCACCATCCGCGAGTGGCGCCGTCGTCCGCACGGGGGTATCGCCAACAATGATGGGACGGTCGGCTTCAATCACTTCCAACTGGCCGATGCGTTTGTCGTAATCGCAGAAAATCTTCAGTAGCACGTCACCGCTTGTGCCCGGAGAAAGCAATATATCGCCGGCTTGCAGAAAACTCGGGTTATTGGAGACGAGATATTCCGACTTCGACGCCTTCAATTGAAACCGGCCGCCCATGGCGCGAGCCCGCCGCCGCAGATCGATCAAATCCAGCTCGCTGTCGTTATGAAAAAGTATCTTATCTTCCAGCGCCGCTTCGACCTTCGTGCCGCCCTTCAGTTTTACCCCGTTGAGGACAGCATCGACATCGCGTAACGCGCTCACGCGCACCTTCAATCCGAAAGTAACGCGCAGGGAGCTTTCTCGGGTCCGTGAGCGCTCCAGTTCCACTTCATCTGAGTCCTTGTTTACCCGAATGAAAATCTGTGGAAGTGAAACATTCTTCTTGGCGTTGAAGTATTGCGCCAGATCCTGATAGCTAAGGACCTGATCACCAACCAGAATACGTTGGCCGGGGTAAATTCGGCAAAATCCGCCACGCACTAGTGGTCGCCCGCGCACCGAGACGTTCTGTCCGCTGTAATTCTTCAGCAAAATGAGATCATGATAGCGGAAGGCCAGCAAGCGATCGTTGTCGGTGAGGTTCTTGAGCGTCACATCAGCCTTCCCGTTCGTGCCAAAAGAGAGGGATTCGAGCGGCGACGCGCCGCGCTGATAGACCGATGGATCGGAATCCTCGGAGGCATTAAGTTGATAAACGATGTCGATCGCTTGCGCAGCCATGCCGAGCTGCGACATGAATGAATAGAACGCAACGACCTGCTCCTGCTTCAATCCCGCTTGTGAGATCAGGTCGTAAAGCTGAACGCCAAGCATGATTTTGCGTTCCGTGCTCAGCTGCGCGCCAAGTTTCTGGGCCATGGCCGCGAGATCCTGCTGCTCGTAAAGCGCTTGCCGGAACAACTGTCGCAACTCCGAGTAAACCGCCTCCGGATAATCGTAGCGCAGGAACCCAAGGCTCGAGTCAATCTCTTCTTCTAAAAGAACTCCATCCGCCTTCGAAAAACTGGCGAGAACTTGAATCAGCAACGGCAATAGATTCGGCCCCTCCGAGACGCTACGAGGTTTGCGCAAGGCCCGGCGAACCCAGCGGCGACCCGTCCGTCGCACCCGAAAGGCAAGCGGCGTCACGCGCTGCACCGCGCGATCGATCTTATCTGCAACAGATGTGACGAGCTCTGTCATGTCGATGTTTGGGCCTGAATTTTACCGAAATCGACGAGCGACGCAATGCGCGGCCACGATATATAGGGTACCAGTCGCGCCCCCATCAACATCCCGATTTTCCATCGTCAATCACCTTCAACAATCAGTGCCCAAGAAGAGATCCCCTATTTTGCATTGCCAATCTGTTCATGTTAACCTTGTTACCCGGCGGTTAAGATTCCGCATTCCTTATGTCTCAATCCGATCGCAACTCTCACAAGGAGAATAAATCCCGCGGGAGCGAGCCCAATTTTAACTGGCGCGGCGTCATCCTCATCATAATCGCCTTCGGATTCATTGCGCTCGCGATGCTCTTTTATCGCGGAGGGATGCAGCCAGTCGAAGACGTGCCCTACAACCGTTTCCTTGAGCTGCTCGACAACAAACAGATCGTCACCGATAAGAATTATCCGCTCCAACTGGTCGTGGAAGACGGCCGGCCGACTCAAACTCTGCGCGGCGCTTATATCCGCCAGGGAGTGGGTCCATCGCCTGCGCAGCAGGTTCCGTTTCGAACCACCATCTACCTGAGTTTCACGAGCAATTTGCAGGAAAAACTCTCTGCCGCCGGAATTCAGCCGGCCATTAAGACTGAATCAAACGTGCTTGCGCAAACCGTGGTTGGTTTTCTCCCGATCGCTCTTTTTCTCCTCGTACTTTACTTTCTTTTTCGCCAGCAAATCCGCATGGCGGGGAAAGGCGCGCTCAATTTCGGAAAATCGAAAGCGCGCATGCTTGCGCGCGACAAAAATAAAATCACATTTCGCGATGTCGCCGGGGTTGAGGAAGCAAAGGATGAAGTACAAGAACTCGTCGAATTCCTGCGTGATCCGAAAAAATTCCAAAAGCTCGGTGGCCGCATTCCCAAGGGAGTTCTCCTAGTCGGACCGCCTGGCACCGGTAAGACCTTGCTGGCGCGCGCTATTGCAGGAGAAGCGGATGTTCCATTTTTTTCGATCAGCGGCTCGGATTTTGTTGAGATGTTTGTCGGCGTCGGTGCCTCGCGGGTGCGCGACATGTTCGAGCAGGGCAAAAAATCCGCTCCTTGCATCATCTTTATCGATGAAATCGACGCGGTCGGACGTCATCGGGGTCACGGCGTGGGCGGCGGTCACGACGAGCGTGAACAGACACTCAATGCGCTGCTCGTCGAGATGGACGGTTTCGATACGCAGGAAGGCGTGATCATCATCGCAGCCACAAACCGTCCTGATGTTCTCGACCCGGCATTGTTGCGACCGGGACGTTTCGATCGACAAATCACCGTCAATTTGCCCGACGTGAAAGGGCGCGAAGAGATTCTGCGCGTCCATGCCAAGAAAGTG
>WNGQ01013710.1_pt1 | contig 14235 bp, 14 predicted proteins | sample 5407661 | NCBI WGS metagenome assembly WNGQ01 (sample SAMN13153382, study PRJNA577476) | soil metagenome | isolation source: 60 cm soil or saprolite under Garry oak tree replicate 2 | place: USA:California | collected 2016-06-15 | reverse complement strand
TTACACTTGATAACAGAAAAGTAAGGAGGCTTTATAGTCAATGAGGACTACACTAAATCCCTTCCACATGGCAGTTCAGCAGTTTGAGTTAGCCGCTGACAAGCTTAACCTCTCAGAGGATATGCGGGAAATACTGCGACAGCCCAAACGTGAACTCACGGTCAATTTTCCAGTCCGGTTAGATAGCGGACGTATCAAAACATTTACCGGTTACCGTGTTCAACACAACGTCAATCGCGGCCCAGCTAAGGGAGGTATTCGTTACGGTCCCGATGTGACACTCGATGAGGTCAAGGCTCTGGCAATGTGGATGGCCTGGAAAACCGCCGTCGTCGGCATCCCCTTCGGCGGCGCGAAAGGTGGCGTCATCTGCGATCCCAAAACAATGAGCCCGGCGGAGTTGGAGCGCCTGACTCGCCGCTATGCAACTGAGATATCTATCATTATTGGGCCCCGTAGCGATATCCCTGCTCCTGACGTCAATACAAACTCTCAAGTGATGGCCTGGATCATGGATACCTACTCCATGCATGAGGGTTTCTCCAGTCCCGCTGTGGTGACTGGCAAGCCGCTTTCCATTGGTGGGAGTGAAGGACGCAATGATGCTACCGCTACAGGTGTATTATTCGTTACCCGCCAGGCCGCCAAGCGCATCGGAATGCCCTTGCAGGGAGCACATGTCAGTATCCAGGGCTTCGGTAATGCTGGCTCTATCGCCGCTCGGCTTTTCCATAACGAGGGATGCAAAATTGTAGCCGTGAGCGACACTCGTGGTGGTATCTATAACGAGTCTGGCCTTGATCCATCTTCTGTCCTGCGCCACAAGCAGGAACGGGGTAGTGTTGTAGGCTTCCCTCGCGCCCAGTCGATAGGCGCGCACGAAGTGCTAGAAGTTCCTTGCGACATACTTATCCCTGCGGCGACTGAAGGGGTAATCACTGCGGCTAACGCTGACCGTGTCCTTGCTCGTATCGTTGCCGAAGCCGCCAATGGTCCAACCACTCCTGAAGCGGACGACATCCTCTTGAAGAAGAACGTTGTAGTTATCCCTGATATCCTGGCGAATGCTGGGGGTGTCACCGTCAGTTACTTTGAGTGGGTACAAGATCTTCAAAGCTTCTTCTGGAGCGTTGAAGAGATTACACAGAAGCTCGAAGTAATCATGAACCGCGCTTTTGCTGCTGTAGCCGAGAAGGCCGATCAGTATGCCTGTAACATGCGCCTCGCGGCCAGCATGTTAGCTATCTCTCGTGTAGCAGAAGCAACTCAGGTTCGCGGTATCTACCCGTAATCTCCTCCAGGCTTTAATGAAAAGCAGGTTCTTCAACAGCAGTCATGGCTGCTGTTGAAGAACCTGCTCTTCTGTGCTTAAAAACCTCGTCGCGGTTCGCGCTTACCCGTCTTCTTTGGAGGTAACTTGGGAGGTATCTTGGCCGATACTCCTCTGGGTTTAGGTTTCTTCTTTCCTCGTCCGGCATTCCAGTTCAAGTCGTCCTCATCCTCATCCTCATCCTCGTCCAGATCTTCAAGGAAATCCTCTTCTTCAACGTCTTCTACTTCAACGTCTTCTAAAGGAACTTCATCTTCTAAAAGCTCGTCGCTGGAAGCAAAATCCATTTCAGGGATTTCAGCCTCATCCACAACAATATTCGGAATTTCCTCATCCTCTACTTCGTTTTCCAGGTCCAAATCATCGAATTCAGGTTCTGCGTACTCGTCGGCATCGAATTCAGGCTCGACCTCAGGGTGTACAATGGTTTCTTCGTAATCGTGAGAGATAGCTGCACTGCTATTGCGCCCAGGCTTACGCAGTATTGCAGGCTCCAACTCTTGTTCATACGTGTCTATTTCGTCATTTGCCTTGGGCGCACCTATTATCTTGCGCCCCGCGGCCACATCAAGCCAAAACTGGGAATAGTAATGAGTTCGCTCTGAGTCTTTCTCGCTCTCTTTTCTTGTCATTGACCAACTCCACGGCGCACTATAGTTGAAATCTGGCTTCAACTACTCCCCAGACGTCTTTATCTCGTATTCGGACAGGGAGGCACCGCTCCTCCTTTCGTTATGTATGCCACTGTTCCTGGGCATACCCAGCCACAATACACAGGCTGGGACCTCCTGTGATCGTGCTTTTTCTACACATTAAAAACGTTCATCTATTTCAGCCTGGGATACCTGCCTGATTTGAGCATGGTATCTACCTCATCATAATAGAAAGAATGCTTAAAACTGTCAAGAAGGAAATTTATCATGTAGGTCGGCCTGTAAAGACGGTTGAGAGGGCGTCAAGCCCTCATGTGCATGAATTTTAGTTTGAGGTGTTTGCGATGCTACACAAATGTCCGTATAATACGATGTGAGTTATTATTCAGACCCTTTATCATCTTTTTCAGCGTCATATTTGTATACTTATGATAGTATTGATTGGTTTCCACTGGTCGCCTGGTGTCTTTCCGGGCACAGTAGGGAACCGAAATGTAGTATTGGAGGAAACCGTTGACGAGAATACTCGACAGCATTGATAGCCCACAACAGTTGCGCACCTTGACAACTGCGCAAATGGAGCAGCTGGCAGAAGAAATCCGGCACGAAATTATTGAAAAAGTTTCGGTGAAGGGTGGTCATTTGGCCCCTAACCTGGGCGTCGTTGAATTAACAATGGCACTACACTATGTCTTCGATACCCCAAAAGATTTGCTAGTGTGGGATATTGGACATCAGGCATATGTACATAAACTTTTGACAGGTCGTCGTGATCGTTTTCATACTATTCGCCAGTTCGGTGGCCTCTCAGGCTATCTCCGTCGCGAAGAAAGCTCTTATGACGTTTTTGGTGCCAGCCACGCCAGCACATCCATCTCAGCTGCCCTCGGTTTAGCAGTGGCACGTGACCTTCAGGGGGAGCATTTCAAAGTGGTTGCCATCATTGGTGATGGCGCCTTGACCGGAGGCATGGCCCTGGAGGCGATCAATAATGCCGGCAGTTTGAAGAAAAACCTCATCGTTGTTCTTAACGACAATGAAAAATCGATCTCCGATAACGTTGGTGCTCTCCATCATTATCTTGGTAAACTTCGTCATGTACAGACTCTCAAGAGTTACCAACGCATGCGTGATATGGCCAAGGGATCAATTGAGAAACTTCCGGTGCTGGGAGACAAAGCCAGGGAAGCTGCCGGGCGAGCCGAGATAAGCCTCAAAAATATCGTTTTACATAGCAAGAGCGGCATGATTTTTGAAGAACTTGGATTCAAGTTTTTTGGCCCGTTTGATGGACATGATCTGCCACTCATGCTGGATGTTTTTGAGAATATCAAACAGATTGAAGGACCTGTAATGGTTCAGGTCGTCACAAAGAAGGGCAAAGGCTGGGAGTTTGCGGAAAAAGACTCGACAAAGTGGCATGGTCCTGGCGCATATGATGTTTCTACAGGTACCATCAAGAAAAACGCAGCTGATCCACCAACCTACACCGAGATTTTTGCCAATACATTAGTGGAATTGGCGGAGAAGGATATGTCAATTGTTGGTATAACTGCGGCGATGGCGGAGGGTACAGGTCTTAAAAAGATGCACCAGCGCTTCCCAGAAAGGTATTTCGATGTTGGGATCGCGGAACAGCATGCTGTCACCTTTGCTGCTGGGCTAGCAGCGGGCAATATGCGCCCTGTTGTTGCCATCTATTCGACGTTCATGCAGCGAGCCTACGACCAGATAATTCATGATGTCTGTATGCAAAATTTGCATGTTGTTTTTGCCATGGATCGAGCAGGTATTGTTGGCGAGGATGGGCCTACTCAACATGGGGCATTCGACATAGGATTTATGCGCTTGATCCCAAATATGAAGGTTATGGCTCCCAAAAACGAAAATGAACTGCGCCATATGCTCTACACTGCCATCTACATGGATGGGCCTGTCAGTCTGCGCTATCCACGGGGAAAGGGCGTCGGTGTTGCTCTCGACTCAGAACTTTATGCACTGGAGATTGGCAAAGCAGAACTGTTGAGCCCTTCTACCCTTGAACAGGCTGAGCAGCAGGATTGTGCCATTCTTGCTTATGGATCAACTGTTGCCCAGGCGGAGCTGGCAGCAAAGGAACTGGCGGAAGAGGGTATTGCTGTGGCGGTCGTCAATGCCCGTTGGGCCAAGCCGCTTGACGCGGAAATGATAATTCGTCTGGCGCAAGGAACGCGCCGACTGGTAACTATAGAAGATCATGTTGTTGCCGGTGGCTTTGGCAGTACCGTGTTAGAGCTTTTAGAAAGCAAAGGCATACATGACATTGATGTAAGGGTTATCGGTTGTCCCGATAAACCGATTGAGCATGGCGCTCCTTCGATCCTTAAAGAACTGTACGGTCTCTCGTCGTCACACCTCAAGGATGTCGTACGCAACATGGTCCGTACTGGATCTAAAGGCTATGAACTGGCCCAGTGACATGCTGTGAGTAATCAGCTGTTTTAGGAGGAGGCGCTGCAAAACCTTGCGCCTTCTCCCGTTTCGTTATTTGTCGCTTGATACAATCTGTCCATCGCGCATGGTAATAATGCGGTTCGCTAGTTTCCCCACCTCCAACGCGTGAGTCACAAGCACGAACGTCTGCCCGTTCTCGCGGTTGAGCAGGCAGAGCAGATCTAATATATCCTGCGCGTTTTCGCTATCGAGATTTCCCGTCGGCTCGTCTGCCCAAACTATAGCAGGGTCGTTCGTCAAGGCGCGCGCAATTGTCACTCGCTGTCGCTGTCCCCCTGAAAGTTCGGCTGGACGATGCCTGGCTCGGTCGGCCAGTCCTACTCGATTTAACATCTCCAGGGCGCGTTTGCGTGCCTTGCTGCCCGGCACCCGAGAGATCAGCAGCGGAAGTTCTACGTTTTCCACGGCAGAAAGGACCGGCAGGAGGTTGAAGTCCTGGAAGATAAAGCCCATGTGTCTTGCGCGGTAGGCAGTTCGTTCGTTATCGCTCAACTCACGCAGGTTGTCCCCCTGGATAAAAATGGTACCCTCGTCGATGGTATCCAAACCCGAAAGGCAGTTCAACAACGTCGTTTTGCCGCAGCCGCTCGGCCCCATAATAGCCACCATCTCACCCGCTTCAACTGCCATATCAATTCCATTAAGCGCTTCTACGCGCTGTTGTCCCATGCGATAGATTTTCTTTACCTGCTGTGCCTCAATAATCACTGACATCACTGTATTTCCATCGTCATAAACCATGTGTGTGTGCTTCACATCTTCAAAATTTTCTTGCTTATTGGCACGCTATATGCTATACTACTGAGTTAGCGGGAGGCAAGAATCTCCCGCATATGTGTGATTTATAGTAATCACATGCTAAGTACACACGCTCTCTTAACAGCGGAAACCCTGGTGCCCTTTGGTTTAATCTTAAGGATACTACAAATTGTGAGGATACTGCAATTTGCGTTGATGGAGAAGAGAGCGGAGGATCAATAAGGGAGGATCCATTTTTTGGCAAATATTATCTCAATGAAGCAGCTTCTGGAAGCGGGCGTACACTTCGGACATCAGACCCGTCGCTGGAACCCCAAAATGCAGCCCTTCATTTTTATGGATCGCAATGGCATCCATATCATCGACTTGCAACAGACGGTTACGCGCCTCAATGACGCCTACAAATTTGTCGAACAACTTGCGGCCATCGGCGAAACTATCCTCTTTGTTGGCACCAAGAAGCAAGCACAGGAAGCTGTAGCGGAAGAAGCCAGGCGCTGCGGAATGTACTATGTGAATCAGCGCTGGCTTGGTGGAATGCTCACCAACTTCCAGACGATTCAATTGCGTATCAAATATCTGCGTGACCTTGAGGCTCGCAAAGAACGCGGTGATTTCGAGCGATTACCTAAAAAAGAAGTACAGCGTTTGCAGGACGATATGAATCGGCTGGAGCGCATCCTTGGAGGTATAAAGGATATGCGACGCCTGCCGAGTGCACTCTTTATCGTTGATACACGCAAAGAGCGCACGGCAGTTTTAGAGGCTCGTCGCCTGGAAATCCCCATCATTGCTCTTGCTGACACGAACTGCGACCCCGATGAGATGGATTATCCTATTCCCGCTAATGACGACGCTATTCGCGCCGTTCGTTTGCTCTGTGCTAAGATCGCCGATGCAGTCGTTGAGGGACGTCGCGAACTGGAGGCCCGCCAGAAGGATAGCGAACCGCAAGAAATTGAAAGCGAGTCGTCAGAGACGCTTGCACCTGAAGTGAGTGAAGCTGAACTTTCAGCGGCTCCACCTGCTTTGCCAATTGAGGCCGCAAAAGCTGAGACCCCTCCACCTGCTGAAACTGAACTCGTTGCAGAAGAGGCATTCTAAAAAAAGAATTTTGCTGGCGGGAGGTCAGGGGTGGATCCGGTGAAGAGGAATTTCACGCCGGTCCTCCTGCCTCCCGCTTCTTACTGTACGTGGCATATCGCCTTCGGCTGGAATCGAGCCTGGAGTAATACATGCAGAATAATGTATACTTGTCAAGCACTCGGAACCCCAAAAAATGGACAGAGGTAACTGTACTTCTAACTACCATCTGAGTAGAATACAAAAGTAAGACTGAGGAGATGAAGAAACGTTATGAACTACGTGGCGGCAGATGTAAAAAAGTTGCGCGAGGAAACTGGCGCAACATTTGCTGATTGTAAAAACGCTTTGACCGACGCTGCGAACTGGGATGAGGCGCTCAAGATCATTGATGCGAAGCGCGATAGGAAAGCAGAAAAGATGCAAGTGGCTGATCGTGAAACGAAACAGGGCGGTATCTTTTCTTATATCCACCACAACCACAGCGTAGGCGTCTTGCTGGAGCTGAATTGCAGCACAGACTTTGTGGCACGCAGCGAAGCCTTCCGCAAACTTGCGAGCGAGTTGGCGCTGCAGATTGCTGGGGCGCATCCTGTCCCCAGGTATATCAATTATGAAAATGTTCCGCCTGAGGTCATTGAACAGGCCAGAAGGGAAATTGCAGAGGACCCTTCTATGGAGCGAGTTCCCGCAGAGAAGCAAGAGGAGGTCATTAGCAAAAAGCTGAAAAAGAACCTGGGTGAGCAGGTATTGATGATGCAACCCTGGGTCAAAGATGATACAGTCGTCGTCGGTGACCTTGTACGTAGGGTGATTGCTGAAACTGGCGAGAATATAGTCCTGCGGCGCTTCAGTCGCTTTGAACTGGGTAAGTAGGGACCTCGACGGAAGTCGCAGGACTTCCGTCGAGGTCCGCTGGACCTCAAAGGCGTACCCGAAAAGCTGTGTCGCATGGGAGTACAAGAAACAATGTCTCAAGAGACTTCATCCCTTACGTATCATCGTATCCTGCTCAAATTGAGTGGCGAGGCCTTATGCTCGCAAAACGTTGGTTTTGGTATAGATGCCGAGACAGTTCGCCGCATCGCGACCGAAATCAAGCGTGTGCATGACCTGGGTGTAGAGGTCGCACTTGTAATTGGCGGCGGCAATATGATCGCGCTACTGCCGATTACATGGGTATGCTGGCGACCGTTATGAACTCGCTGGCAATGCAGGATGCGATGGAAAAGTTGGGCATGGTCACGAGAGTTCAGACAGCTATCGAAATGCCGCCAGTGGCAGAGCCGTTTATTCGCCGGCGTGCTGTGCGTCACCTGGAACAGGGGCGTGTAGTAATTCTGGCCGCGGGTAGCGGCAACCCATTTTTTACCACTGATACTGCTGCAGCTCTGCGTGGAGTCGAACTGAATGCTCAAGTTTTACTGAAAGCAACGAAAGTGGATGGCGTCTATGACGATGATCCCATGCGTAACCCGAAAGCTCGCAAGTTCGAGGAATTGAGCTATATGCGGGCTCTGAATATGGGGCTGAAAGTTATGGATAGTACCGCTCTTTCACTATGCAAAGATAATCACCTCCCTATTGTGGTTTTTAATCTCAACCAGGAAGGTGCTTTGGAAGCCATTTTGCGTGGCGAAAAGCGGGGTTCTCTTGTCCATGATATGGAGGAGCCTCTCTGGGACGTACGGTAGGAGCGGCCTTAGCGTCGCTCGGATTACTGGCCGGGCACTTGTGTAGAGTGTCCCTACAAGGGAGCATTGCAATGGCAGCTGATATTTTCGAGGATGCAGAAAGACGTATGCAAAAGGCAGTGGAGGCCCTGCGACAGGATTTGTCCTCTATTCGCACTGGTCGAGCCAGTGCATCCTTAGTGGAGCGAATCCAGATCGATTACTACGGGGCGCCAACGCCGATCAACCAGGTTTCTCAGATTTCTGTTCCAGAAGCGCGTCTGATTGTAATTCAGCCGTATGAGCGGAAACTGTTAACCGATATTGAAAAGGCTATTCAGAAATCTGACCTTGGTATTAACCCAAATAACGATGGACAGGTTATTCGCCTCAATATTCCTCCCTTGAACGAGGAACGCCGCCGCGAGATGGTGAAAACTCTCCATAAGAAGTTAGATGAGCATAAAGTCGCAATTCGCAACGTTCGCCGGGACGCGCAAGACAAGTTACGTGATCGCGAAAAAAAGAAGGAAATTTCCGAAGATGAGCTTAAACGCAGCTCCGAACGGCTGCAAAAGCTTACCGATCGTTACATCGATGAGATGGATAAGGTCGGGAAATCCAAGGAACTGGAGATTCTGGAGGTCTAAATTTGACCAGGATTCAAGACCTCTTCTCCTCTTCACAGGGGAAAAGAGATGTGCAGTCGCAGACTATGGCAAAGACGATGCCGACATCAGGGCAAACACCACGTTCATTGCGTCACCTTGCCATTATCATGGATGGTAATGGCCGCTGGGCGACCAAACGGCACTTACCCCGCCTGGCTGGCCATAAAGCCGGGGTGGGCGCGTTACGCCGTGTCGTGGAGTGTGCTGCCGATGAAAACATTGAAATGCTCAGCGTGTATGCCTTTTCAACCGAGAACTGGGGACGCCCACGTGCAGAAGTTGACGGCCTTATGCGTCTCTTCTGGGAGACAATCCGCTCGGATTTGGAGAAATTGCACCGCGACGGGGTGCGCCTGCGCCATCTTGGACGTTTACAGGACCTCTCTCTTGATATTCAAAAAGCTGTACGGGACTCCGTTGAGCTGACTCGCAACAATACCCGCATCGGCCTTAACGTTTGTTTTAATTATGGTGGACGCGCTGAACTGGTAGATGCCATTCGTCAGATTATCGCTGATGGACGTAACCCGGATACCATAACTGAAGAACTGATCAGTTCCTACCTGTATACACGCGATCTGCCAGACCCGGATATGGTTATTCGCACAGCAGGGGAAATGCGTGTCAGCAACTTCCTGCTATGGCAATCGGCCTACAGTGAGTACTATGCGGTACCAACCCTGTGGCCTGATTTTGGGCGAGAAGATTTACGTGAAGCTATAAAAAGCTACCATCTACGGCAACGACGTTTTGGCCGCATCACCGTTTCTCCGACCACTGTCGCACAGGGAGAATAGTGCGTGCAAGGCGCAACTGAAGAAGATAGACAACCCGGCGCACCAAAAAAGGCCAACAGACAATGGCGCATTTCTGTTGGGCAACGTTGGCTTACTGCCATCGTTGCCATCCCCATTGTGCTTGTTTTTGTCTGGTTTGGTGGTTGGTTGGGATTTGCTGCCACGTTACTCGTGGTCTTATTAGGGACCATTGAACTTCATAACATGATGCTCCATTCGGGGCACCATCCGCTCATTGTCGTGAGTGTTGGACTCAGCGTGCTTTTCCTCTTCGCTGCTATGTTTCAGGAAGAACGTCTCCTGTTACTGGAAATAGGCCTTGGAGCAGCCGTGCTGGTCTCTCTTCCCTGGCTCTTTTTCCGTAAAAAACTTGAAGGTGCGCTGGTTGACTGGGCGCTTACCCTGTCCTTTTCTATTTATCTGGGCTGGCCCATGAGTTTTTTTCTCTTATTGCGTGGTAGCCAGGCAGGAACGATCCCCGGTCCGGGCGGTACCTGGTTTTATTTACCACAGGGAGCATGGTGGGTACTCCTCGTTTTGCTGGGCGTCTGGGGTTTTGACTCTGCCGCTTTTTTCACTGGGCACTATTTTGGCAGGCATAAACTTGCCCCACGTATTAGCCCGGCTAAAACATGGGAAGGCGCCATTGGTGGCTTTGTACTCTCAATTGCCGCCGCATTGCTCATTACAGTCATTCCATTAGGCGTTCCCTGGTATCTGGCGATCATCCTGGGCATTTTAATTGGCGTCGCAGCCATCTTTGGTGATCTATCGGAGTCCCTGATCAAACGGCAGACCAACGTCAAAGATAGTGGCACCATTATGCCCGGTCACGGCGGGTTACTTGATCGCATAGACAGCTTATTGTTTGTTGTCATCGTGGTCTATGTATTCTCTCAGTTCGTGGGAAAATAGTTCATGGTTGCATATGAGGAGCATGCTGCCGTCAACAGCATGCTCCTCATATGCAACCAGAAATGGACACCTCAGGTCAGTAACCTGCTGAACCGTGGTATAATAGGGGTAAGCGTTTTTGTCAGACCTGAAATGGCCTATCATCCAAACTAAACAGGCCTACGTAATGCCACATAAAATGCATTAGAGATAGTACGAATATTCTGGAAATTATTCTCTGACCATTCGTCAAGTACCCTCGCCAGAAGGCAGGGGGCTTGTGAGTGGGGTGGCTTCTGCCCGTCTCTCACAAGCCCTGGACTTGACCAGTCCCAGCCAGGGAACTTCCTAGAATGCCCCTTGGGGCGGGAAGAACTATCGGGCTACGTTAGGAGCGAAATAGGTACGTCAGAATGCGAGGCCAGTTCTGACCGCTACGGTTGATGGTTAAACAGGGAAACGGGGTCTACCCAGTGCTGTCAACGTCAAACCGCTCTATAACCTCGACGAGGCCACCATTACTTTGTGCGGGAAAGGGTGCCAGCCATCTCTGGCAAAGAAGACGGGACCGCACTTCTCGCCTTCCCCCGCAAGGGGATACACGCCAAAGAATGCTCGCCTGCGGGCGTCTTTGTTTCCTCCCCCGTATGCATGACGGGGGCATCCGCAAAGGAGCGATGGTGATATACATTGTATTCGACTTGTACCTGTAGATAGAAGAGATATATGGCTCAAATTCCTAGACGTATTGCATTACTCGGTAGTACTGGTTCGATTGGCCAGCAGACGCTGGATGTAGTGCGCAGTTTCCCCGAACATTTTCGTCTTGTAGCTCTGGCTGCGCGCAGCAATATTTCTCTGCTGGCGCAACAGGTGCAGGAGTTTCGTCCTTCACTGGTGGCCTGTTTTGCCGGTACATCAGAAATAGAAGAAGCGGCGCGCACGGCCTTGCCCAATGTTGTGCTTGGCGAACAGGGACTGTTTGAGGTAGCGACGCATCCAGAAGCAGATATTGTTGTCGCTGCCACCTCTGGGCTGGTGGGACTTGAGCCAACGCTGGCCGCAATCCGTACCGGGAAAACTATCGCCCTGGCGAATAAAGAGACACTGGTTATGGCAGGTCACCTTGTCACGCAGGAAGCCAGGCGTGCGGGTATCCCCATTCTACCGGTGGACAGCGAGCATAGCGCTATCTGGCAATGCCTCCGTGGTGAGCAAACGAACGAAGTCAACCGCTTACTTCTCACCGCATCTGGCGGACCATTCCGTCTTGCCACGCTTGAACAGATCAATTCGGTTACAGTTGAACAAGCGCTAGCACATCCCACCTGGCGTATGGGACCAAAGATCACCATAGACTCTGCAACGCTCATGAATAAAGGCCTGGAGGTACTTGAGGCCCACTGGCTCTTTGATATTCCGTACGAACGCATAGATGTAGTAGTCCATCCGGAGAGCATCATTCACTCAATGGTTGAGTTTGTTGATGGTTCATTAAAGATGCAGGCAAGTCTGCCAAGTATGCACCTCCCTATTCTTGATGCCTTGAGCTATCCTGCAAGGCTGAATACAGCGGGGACGGGACTTGTGCGCGAATTGCGCTGGCCGGACGTGGCCCGGCTCAATTTTGAAGCACTCGATGTCACCCGCTTCCCTTGTTTTCGCCTGGCACTGGATGCGGCTAGGCGCGGGGGTACCTATCCCAGTGTTCTTGTGGGAGCAGACGAAGAGGCTGTCGCCCTTTTCCTCGACGGTAAAATCGGCTTTTCAAATATTGCAGAACTGATAGAAGCTGTTATGGATGAGCACCAATCTGTTGCTCATCCAGATATCGCAACGATTTTGGAGGCAACTACCTGGGCGCGCCGAAAAGCACGTGAAAAAATATGGAGCAAAATACGCGCTAAATGATCAAGGATATGAAGTGTTATGAATAACTGGTACTTGCTGGCGGCTATTCCTGTCTTTGGGTTACTTGTGCTTGTGCATGAATTTGGTCACTTTATTACGGCTAAGTGGGCGGGTATTCGTGTAGAAGAGTTCGGTGTGGGCTTCCCACCACGCATTGTGGGATTGCGGAAACGCGATGGAAAAGGTTGGGAAGTGATCTGGTTTGGAGGGATACGGAGCGAAGAGGATAGTTTTGATTCTCTGAAACAAACTCCCTTTAGCGGCACCAGTGGCGGTGTAAGCACGCCAGGTGCCCCTGTCTCAAATCACACCATTTATTCACTCAATCTCATTCCCATCGGCGGGTTCGTACGTATGCCTGGTGAAAATGGAGATATCAACGACGAGAATGGTCACTACGACCCTCAGAGCTTTGCCGCAAAATCGGCGGGCAAGCGACTCATCGTGCTTGTTGCCGGTGTCACCATGAACGTTCTGTTGGCAATGGTCTTGTTCACCTTTGCCTTTGGCTTTGGCGAGCCAAAACTCCTCCCGCAGATCGGCAAAGTGGTTCCTGGCTCTCCTGCTGAAATTGCTGGCATACGTCCTGGTGATACCATCGTCTCCGCCAATAATCAGCCCGTCAAATTTTTCTCTGATCTACAGGCCGTTGTTAACGCGGAGATTCAGGCCGATAAGAATCATCATGCTACTGTACCAGTCATCATGCAGGTCCGGCGCTCAGGTTCGACAGAACTCATCTCAACTACCGTGAATGTACGCGTGCATCCGCCTGCTGGCCAGGGACCAATGGGCATTGAGGCCAGTAGCAAGGTTGTTTTTGATAGTATCCCCCTCTGGCAGGCTCCCATCAGAGGTGTACAATATACCTTTCAAACGACTGCTGACTTTCTCCATGCTATTGGACAGATGATTACAGGTTCTCTGCCCTTTCAACTTGCAGGACCTGTCGGTATAGTGAGAATCACAGGCGAAGTTGCCCAGAGCGTTCCAAGTGAGGGTTGGTGGCCATTATTAAGCCTGACAGCGGTGTTAAGCTTGAACCTTGCAATAATAAACATATTACCTTTCCCCGCTCTGGACGGCGGACGCGTCGTACTTGTATTGATTGAAGTGTTACGCGGCGGAAAGCGGTTGAAACCAGAAGTCGAAGGCTTTATTAATTTTGCTGGTATGCTCATGCTGCTCACCCTGATGGTCGTGATCACATTTTTCGATGTGAAAAATTTACTGCCTTAGAGAGGCAAATCAATGGAGTAACGAATTATGCGACGGAAATCCCGGCAAATTCATGTCGGTAATGTAGCTATTGGTGGCGAGGCGCCCATTGTAGTCCAGTCAATGACTACCACATACACGCGCGATGTAGAAAGTACAGTGGCACAAATTCATCGCCTGGAAGAGGTTGGCTGTGAAATAGTGCGCGTAGCCGTGCCCGAAGAAGAGGATGCCCTCGCCATTGGTGAGATCAAAAAGCGTATCCACATTCCGCTGGTAGCTGATATTCACTATAAGCACTCGTTGGCTTTGGAAGCCATACGCCAGGGAATTGATTGTGTCCGTATTAATCCAGGGAACCTGATCAACGGTCGTAAATCGCTTGAACAGATTGTGGCCGCCTGTAAAGAGCGCGGCATCGCAATGCGCATCGGTGTCAACTCCGGTTCCATTGATGCATTGGATCAACGTGGACAGATGCAACGCATCCAGGTACGCCTCCGTGATGATGGCGTATTGGAGCGCACCGACCCGGCTGAGGCTCGCCGAAGAGCGCGTGAGCACCTTGCAGAACGTATGGTCACCAGGGCGTTGGAATATATTAGCTGGTGCGAAGAGATGGATTTCCATGAGATCAAAGTTTCGCTGAAATCCTCCACAGTACTCACCGCAGTTGAGGCATATCGTCGCTTCGCACAACATGCAGATTATCCTCTGCATCTTGGTATTACAGAGGCTGGAACACTGGTCTCA
>WNGQ01012705.1_pt1 | contig 14239 bp, 12 predicted proteins | sample 5407661 | NCBI WGS metagenome assembly WNGQ01 (sample SAMN13153382, study PRJNA577476) | soil metagenome | isolation source: 60 cm soil or saprolite under Garry oak tree replicate 2 | place: USA:California | collected 2016-06-15 | reverse complement strand
CGCGTCTCCTTTGGCGCAGCGGTCTATCTGATTTTGACGGGCGAACTACCCTCGCCGGCAATCGCACGTTTGATGGACGCGATTCTGGTCGCCTCGATTGATCACGGCGCGACGCCGCCAAGCGCGTTGGCCGCGCGGACTGTCGCCTCAACCGGAGCAACGTTGAGCGCGGCGGTCGCTGCCGGGATCATGTCGATCAATCGCCATCACGGCGGGGCGATTGAAGATTGCGCCCGACAACTGAAAGCAATCGACGATCGCGCGACTCGTGAATCTATTTCATTGGACGAAGCCGCGACGCGCACACTGGCAGCGATGAGAGAAACCGGCGAGCGCATGCCGGGATTTGGTCATCGTTATCACACGAAAGACCCGCGTACAGCGCGGCTTTTCGAGCTCGCGCGCGAGGCTGGCGTGGATGGCGTACATATGCAAGCAGCGCGGGCCGTTGAAAAAGCGTTCGCGGCGGCAAAGAAAGCTTTGCCCATTAACGTAGACGGTGCGATCGGCGCCATCCTTGCCGATTTGGGAATGAACCCAGCAGCGTTCAACGGTGTTTTCATGATCGCGCGTACGCCCGGCCTGGTAGCGCATGTCATCGAAGAACAAACTCGCGAGAAACCGATGCGTCGGATCGATCCAGTCAATCACGGCTATGATGGCCCGCCGCCGAGAAGTCTTTCGGCTACGCCGTCTCCATAGAACTCATCTCACGGACTCATCGCACTCCAAAAGCACTGCGTGCGAAATTATTCGAGCGCCTGTCCTTGTTTGTCCGCGGCTTCAAAAAATTTAAGCCTGTGCGCTCCCGAGAAGGCTGTCCTCCGACTTCTGACGCCTGATCTCTGAATCATTCGCGTGATTCGCAGGCACGTTTATCCCTGCCATCCGCGGTTGTCCGCTTATTCCCTAACGGCCTTGAATGTGCCGTGCTTCGATGGCTGCTTCCCGACAAGCGAAGAGAATTCCACCTCGCCGGTGATCAAGTTTGCTGTGTCAAATTTTCCCTTGCACACCAGCGTCCCCGCGTCGCGGCCGACGTTGCCGATGGGAAATTCCACCGGCCCTGAGAACGTCAAGGAGTTTCCTTCGCCTTGAGCCCACTTTACCGGCGACGGCGCGGCCGGACCCCAAACCTTCAATGTTGGATCCAGCACCAGGAACGCGCCCTTCCCTTCGCCCTGCGCGTCAAAGCGCAAGGAGCGATGGTCTCCATTCCCGAAGGCGATCTCCACATTCCATCTGCCAATAATGTCTGGAGATTGTCCCTGAGCCATGGCGGCGAAGCATGTTTGTACGACCAACATCAATATCACACTCCAACAAATGACGAATGACGAATGACGAATGGCGAATGAAACACGAAAACCGAATGACGAACACGCAGTGACGCTCCCGCTCGTCGTTTCACCATTCGTCATTCGGACTTCGTCACTCTTCGGTGCACGCATCGCATTCATTTTCCCTTTCGTACTCTTACTCATGCTCACTTGTCCGCCGTAGCCTCGGCGAAGGCGGCTGCTCTTGCTTTGTGTCTCGAGTAGAATTCTCAAGGAAAATTAACCACAAATGGACACGAATCGACACGAATTTTATGGAGAGGTTGCCCGCGAATGACCGGCCTTCGCTCGACTACGGCGAGGCAGGCGCGAACGGACGCGAAATTTCAATCAAGAGAAAATCATTCGCGCTAATCTGCGTGGTTCGCGGGCACATCGTTTTTACCTTTACACGCGGCGACGATTGGGTAACGCACGCGAGACCCGCGACACGGGAACAAGAATGAACATTAATTATTCGTGTCAATTCGTGGTTTACTTCGGCGAAAGCGAAATTCGAAATCCGAACAATACATGGAGGGCTGAGCTTTCTCACGAAAACCTTCCGAGCTCTGCGAGGCTCAACTTAACAAATGACCCAGGCCGCTCGCTCAGGAAAAGGCTGGTGGAGCTCACCTCTCCAATCCTCTCCAATCGTCGGCGAATCAGGACCCAAGATCGGCCTTTCGTTTTCTTGCGTGGACTTTAGTGCTGGCCCCGGCGCTCCTCCCATGACCGAGATCGCTTTGGGATATCGGCCATGCACTCTCGCGCCCAGACCAGCACCACAATCCACAGCAACACATCCGGCATCAACTTGCTTTCTCTTATTGTTTCTCCGGAAACGGCGCGACGAAGTTCTCGAAAAAAGTGCGTGCGCGACTCTTAAGTTTGAGTGTCAAGTGCTAAGAGCTTTCAGGCTTCGCCAAGCGAGCAAACCGAGGGTGCGATCCCTGCTGCTACAGTTGGACTATGTGGCAGACGTCGCCGCGCTCGCCTCCTGATCGAGCACAATTACCGCGCGCCCGTAGGTGCCTTTAGCCTCCTCGTGCGAGTTGCCTACAGCAGTCAGCCCCGTTCTTCCCAGCTCGCCCAGAGCACTCATCATGTGAAAGACCACCCCTGTCTGGCGTGTTTGATCGAAGTGCAGGTCATGTCGCACCACGATGTCGAAAAGATCGTCCGGAGTCAGCGTGCGATACGACGGCGACTCGACATGATCGCTGGCAACAAAAAACTTCTGCTGCCCATTGGGAGCTGTGAAAATCGCAGTCTCAGGGTTGTAAGTACCGTCCGTAAGAAATTGCAAAGTTAGGAACGGATGAGTGGTGCCGCCCTTTCTCAAGTTAATCTCGATCGCATAGGGCTCCCAGTTTCCATTCGAACGCACCACAACAAAATCCAGCGCAAAACGCCCGATAACTCCTTCTTTCGCAAGGCGTCTGCCAATCTTGGCAGCTTCCCGGGTGATGAGCGTGGCGTAGCCAGGGTCGGCCGGGAACACGCAGCCGAGATAACTTTGCCCTGATGGGCCGCCGAGAAGTTGGTCGTGGGTGGATAACAATTCCACCGCGCCCAGCGGAGTAACGCGAAGCTGGACACTGGGGCTCCTGATTTCTTCTCCCATGATTCGTTCTTCGACTACCCCCCTTCGTTCCTGGAGTTTCTTCATGTAACTATCGTAGGTAACTCCAGCTAGCTCAAACTTCATCGCCTGGAGGCGTTCCTCTAACATGGCCTTCTCCTTCGAATCGCCCGGCTCTGGAAGCCCGTATAGATCGATAACAGCGTTACCTTCGCCGGAGACACCCTCGTTAAGCTTTACCAGAACTTGTCTTATCGAAGGTTTCTGCGCTCGCATTTGAGCGATGGCCTCGATCAGGTCCTCTTTGCTGCCCAGATTCTCATGGCCCAGCGGGTGCGGAACATTTTCTTCTATGAAGATTTTCCGGCAGCCGCTCTTTGTGCCCAGCGGGAAAAATTTGGGATCGGCGCCGTACATTGGAATACCGAGTCGCAGCGCCAGTTCTTTCTCGCGATTGGTCGTGTTAAAGGGAACAAGGTGCGCCCGGTCGAGATCCAAGATCAACGAACGGATGCGCTCGATCAGCCGTGGCCGGTCGAGCAGCTTATCGCTTAGCGCACGCACCGAGAGATCGAGAGGCGAGATCAGAAAAAGCCGCTTTCGCGCATGACTTGGGATAACACCGGGTAGAAGACCGAGGTAGTAATCGATGATGCTCGGCAGAATCGTTTGCGAAGTCACATAGATCAGCCGGGCACGCGGCTGACGCAGCAGCAATAACAAAAACAAGAACCGCTCTTCGTAAGCCTGCATCACGGCGCCCGAGCTGATCGCGTCGATGGACATCGAGGGCACGACCACGATGGTCTGCGGGTCCTGGTTAAATCGCTCGATCGATTTCCACAGCGGCACCAGTTTTCTCTGGAGCCGAGCGAATTCAGCCTGTGAATCGGAAGCAAGGTTTGATTCGGACATAGGCAAGTTGTTAAACTTATTTCATAAATAAATCGAGCGATTTAGTAGGACGCGATCCGCTCTACCCCAATTGTAGTTCGACGTAAGCGCCGGTGGCAATCGATTCGGCGGCTGCCATAATGTTTGCATGGTTCGGTTCCAGTTTCGGCCAGCTTGTAGATGGCAATATGAGAATAGAAAGCTTTTGGCCCGCGAGATTTTGTTGATAGCGCAATCCCTGATCCGTGGTGACTAGCAAAATTGAATTCCTGTTCTGCTGCGTCGAGCAACTGCCCATTTGTTAGCCTGGACCAGCCTAGCTCCGCGGCGACAATAACTTCGGGTTTGCTGAAATATCGACGCAGCGGCGCTGGCACTCCTTGATCGAGAAGGATTCGCACCTTGGATTAGGCAGCTGCCAGACTCTTTTCAGCAAACGCGAGGACTGCGAGCACTTGATCGCGCGTGACACCTGGAAACCACTCTACGAATTGATCGATTGTCGCGCCCGATTCGAGATTCTCGAACAACCCCCTAACAGGAACGCGAGTTTTTCGAAACGCCAGGCGCCGCTTAGCGTATCCGGCGTGCGCTCAACTGCGCCACATTCTGACCAATCAATCATGATGAAATTTGGCGCCCTGGTCGGCTTTCGCAATTTCACCGCCTTCTCCCAAATGAATAGCCCCGATGAGTTCTGCCGCCGCCGATTGCCCGTCGGCCCGTGGTGGTTGATTCCGCTTCAAAGAGCGCCGTGTACAGATAAGGAAAATTCTCCAGCTTCAAACGCGGAATTTTTTGGCCGATGAAATGTTCGATTGCCTGCAACGCCTGCAACTCCTGGCCGCTCATGAGTGTGAACGCGTCACCGACATTTTGCGCGCGTCCGGTGCGACCGATCCGGTGCACATAATCCTCCGGATGCTCGGGCACATCGTAATTGATCACGTGACTCACCCCGGCGATGTCGAGCCCCCGCGATGCAATATCGGTCGCCACCATCACTTCGTATTTGCCGCTCTTGAATCCTTCGAGTGCTTCGACTCGTTCCCGCTGCGTCCGGTTCGAATGCAACACCGCAACTGCATGATGCGCGTGCTTCAGGGAATGGGCGACGCGATCGGCGTTCACTTTTGTCCGGCAAAAAATCAAAACGCTGTCGAAATTTGTTCGCTCCAAAAGCGCCATGAGCAGATCGAATTTCTGTTCGGCGGCTACCGGATAAACTGCGTGGGTGACAGTTTCCGCCGGCGACCGGCGCGCGCCGATTTCAATTAGCGCCGGATCGCGCAACACCCAGGCAGCCAAACGTTCGATCTCGGGCGGCAACGTAGCGGAGAAGAGCAAAGTCTGTCGATCGGTCGAGATTTTCTCAACGATACGGCGCACGTCCGGCAGAAAACCCATGTCGAGCATCCGATCCACTTCATCGAGCACGAGAATTTTTATCTCTTTGAGACTCATGGCGCGCTGCTCGAGCAGATCGAGCAAGCGTCCCGGCGTGGCGACAAGAACATCCACGCCGCGCTTGAGTTCTTCGCGTTGTTTTCCGTAACCAACACCACCATGCACAAGCGCGACTCGCAAATCCGTGAAGCGCCCATAATCACGGAAGGCTGTCTCCACTTGCGCGGCCAGTTCACGGGTCGGCTCGAGCACGAGGCAACGGAACGCGCCGTGTTTTGCCAACAGTGTTAGGATTGGCAGAGCAAACGCCGCAGTTTTGCCCGTGCCCGTTTGCGCTGTGCCGATCAAATCTTTTCCAGCAAGAACGATCGGGAATGCGCGAAGCTGGATCGGCGTTGGCTCAACAAATCCCATTGCCTGAGTCCCGCGCACTGCCTCAGGCGAAAGTCCAAATCCATTAAATGACATAGCTTCCAAGTAACCAAGAAACCACAAATCAACACGAATCAACACAAATTCAGAAGGAGAGTGCCCGCTAATCACGCAAATTCGCGCGAAAAATCGATTTCACGATTCGTATCTTCCATTCGCGTCCATTCGCGTTATTCGCGGGCAAAATCTGCTCTCGTATTCGTGTCCATCGCCGTTCACCTGTCACGCCATAACTGCGCGGAAGGCGGATTCGTGGTTTGGGAAAATACATGAAAAACATTGACACGTGTCCGGCATACAGGTAGGAGGGCAGCCCCAAACCCCACCTACTTTCACTGCAAAAGAAATCCACCGACCAATCTGGCTTCCTTAAGTTGAGCACTGTGATCGCTCTCCTTTTTTTGCAGCAACAGCTTGTTTCATTCTGATCCCATTTCTGCCCGAGACTCACACACCGCCGTGTGGACTGGCGGCGAAATGATCGTCCGGGGCGGATTCGGGGGAGTTAGCGTCTATTTGGACACCCGGGGAGATACGAGCCACCAGCACGACTAACGCGCCTGAGGCCCGACTCTCGCACACGGCAATCTGGAGAGGTAGTGAAATGATCCTCTGGGGCGGTCCTATCGGCGTGAACTATTTGAGCACCGGTGGGAGATATTGCGCGCAATCCGGCCCAACGCCTACGCCGACTCCTACTTAACACCTATACCTACTTCTACTCCGACGGTTACACCGACAGCTTCTCCACCATCTACAGCTACGCCTAGAGTTACACCCACGCCGCGTTCAATTCCGCACCCTCGTCCAACGCCACGCTGGTGAAGGAATAGTGACTAGTGACTGGTGATCAGTGGTCAGTAATTCGTGCGAGGGCGGAGCCGTGCGAGGCTCGCGGACTGGCGGCCGTAGGTCGCCGCGGCGACCTATAGCGCTCGGGAAGACCGCCTCCTTTGTGGCTCGCGAAGGTCGCCCTTCAAGAAACAGAATCGTGATTTGTGATTGGTGATCGGTGGTTCGGTATTTATGATTCGATTTAACGATTCAGCGATTCAACAAATCACGTGGACTACCTATGAAAGGACCCGATCACGAGAATCAGCACGCGCCGCTGAGTTATCACGGCGCATGGCGCATTGTCTGGCTGGTTTTTCTACTGGTCATTGTCTGGCTGATCCTGCGCGCGCTGCAACCGGTGATCTTGCTGTTCGCGCTGGTGTTTCTACTAGGCATGGTCTTGAACCCGATTGTGGTCTGGTTGGAAAAGCATCATGTCCCGCGCTTCGTCAGTGTGATCCTGCTGATGCTTGCGTTGATGGCCGTCACCACCACCATTATCGTGTTCGCGATTCCGCCGCTGGCCCGGCAAACCCAGGAGTTGGTGCGCAACGCTCCCAGCGTGTGGCAGGGCATTCGTATCCGAATCGAATCACTCACGCTAAATTATCCTGCGGTTCGCGAGGCGTTGCCGCGTACGGACGAAATCGCCGGGAAAATCGGAGCGGCCGCGGGAACAGTCGGAAATATTTTGCTCAGATCGACAATTGGTTTCGTTGGCGGCGTAGCCAGCTTTGTGTTGGCGATTCTGTTGCTTGTGTTTGTCTTGGCGAACCCGCGCCCGCTGGTAGCCGCGTATCTGGCACTCGCGCCTGATCGTTACCGCGAACAGGCGCATCGCACTCTCGCGCGGCTCATGCGACAAATGACCGCCTGGGCGCGAGGCGTCGCCATCAACGGAGTCATCACCGGACTGTCCATCGGCGTGTTACTTTGGCTGATCGGCGTGCAGCCGGCGCTCATCTTCGGCGTGTTCGCGTTTCTCGGTGAGTTTCTGCCGAACATCGGCGCGTTTCTCGTTTCGATTCCCATTTTGCTAGTGGCGCTGAGCTTGGGCGCGACAAAATTCTGGCTCGCCCTGGGGGTGATCCTGCTGGTTTACCAAATCGAGCTGAACCTTCTGGTGCCGGGTGAATTGTTTGGGTTGCTGGGAGTTTTTCTCGCCGTCCCGGCCGCCGCACTGGTGCAGATTGTAATCGACGAATTTTATTTGCAACCGCGCAAACCCAATTACGCCACGCTCGATCGCGAAGCCGCTGCGCTGGTGGAAGGGAAAAAGGAAAGACGGTGACTGGCGATCAGTGAACCGTGAACGGTGTTGTAGTCAGCCGTTCTTTTCCTGGCCGACGCCGTGAGGTATGACTTAGTGATCACGGATCGGCGAGTTTGGCAACTCGCGAGTTCCTTGTCCAGGTGGAAGACGTTGTACTCAACGCGTTGGCAAAGTAACTGCGGCTCTGCCGCCTGATATTTGCGCCTTCACGGATTTAATCGCAGGCCAAGGGCATCTTCGCGAAAGAGCGTAAGTCAGGATCCCGGCTACAACTGACATCCGATCTCCTCCGCCACAAGGCCGCGCTACCCGCCGCCAAACCTCACCGTGGCTTCATTAGAGCAGTTTTGAGTGCCTGCTCCGCAGACCCTATATGTATAGGTGCCCTTGCCACGGGTGCCGATTTGATCGGTGTAGAACCCCGGGATATTCGGCACGGTGGCGATCAGCACGCCGTTGCGATAAATGTCGATGTTGTTCGAGGTAGCTCCATTCCAAGAAAGATCCACCGCTTGGCGCCCCTGCACCTTGTAGCCGCGCGCACTGAGCGTGATCTGCCCCGGTGTCGGAGTAGGCGTAGGTGTTGGAGTTGCTGTTGGGGTTGGAGTTGGGGTTGGAGTAGGCGTCGGTGTTGGTGTTGGGCCACCGCCAGGCGCCAGGATTTGAACCGACATGGGCGCGCCGGTCTTAAAGTAACCCACTGTTGCGTTCACACTTTGCGGCGGCTGATCCGCATCAAACCTGAAATTATACAACGTCCCCCAGCGAATTGCATTCGCGTTCTGGTTTTGCACGAATGTTTCTGTGCTCCACGTTATTGAATCACCGCTCTGAGCGGGAGTCCAGGGAGTGCTGCTATACCCAGCATCGTTCTGGGTGCCGTCATGTGCCCAGGCGGGATGCTGCGGTGGGGCGTGAAATCCAATATTGCTAATGTTGACTCCAGTTGCCAAAGGCACACTGAAGGATTGAATGGCTCGATCCAAGTTCTGGTTATACAGAGCGTACTCATAGTGCCAGACCCCAGACACCGGGTTAGTTACTTTGTAACCCATAAACCAAATCCCATCGGTTCCCGGAACGGGCTCGATTTGGTTCACCGTCGCGCCCGTACTGGTCCAAGCCATAACGGCAGGCTGCGTTCGCACCGTGCTGCCAAGAGGTGAAAAGGTGAAGTTGGTCGGTCCGCCGCTGACGCTATACTGATGATAGGAGGCGTTGTTATACATGTTGCACTGGCCAGGGTGGGTCTGGCACCAGGCGTATTCGTGCGGAGTAACATACGCCGCCTCGGCAAAATAGGTGGCACCTGGATTGAATGGCGGGTTCAAATCATTGGCCTCAACAATAATTCGATGGGACACACCGTTATGCACGTGCCCGGTATGATCGTTGGGAGGAGTCGGCGAATCTCCCCGCGGGAAAAAGCCCGTGAACGGGTTGATCCAAGCGCGCGAACCAAGGTTTGGTCCTGAATTGAGACTGGACGAATAAGGGTCCGAGCATCCCGTGCATAGGTGGGAGCCAGTGACGCAACCACTGGTGTTACAGCCAAGGTTGCAAATGTTGTTCTCCAATGCCAGGAACGCATGTTTCACTGAGGACTGGCCAACTTGTTCGAAGCGCTCGTTGTTATTGGCCCCGCCGCTCATTCGGTACAGATTTTGCGGAATAATCGGGTGATCGTTGTCTGGCAATGAAAACCAATCCAGCGGCTGATCGCCAGCATTGCAGGAATCTGTTCCTACCGCGAGGCCGACCTGAGTGCCGGCGCTCCCGAATTGCGCTAACCCAGAGAGCTCCCCGACAATCACATCGGGCCCCTGTGCAAGGGTAGGCGCTTCACTGCCGGCCAGGCCTGGTAGCGGCGGCATCTGTACCGATTTAGTCTCGCCATTAACCAGTTGCCTGATCTCGATCGGTTGCATCGCCGCTCCAATGGAGATTTTTCCCACCTCTGTGCCGCCGGCTGATGGCCGACCCAGGGCATTGGCGAACTCCGGGGAAAGAAGAAGTCTTCCTTCCGTGATGGTAAGCAACTGCGCACCGGCATCGTAAGCATACAGAGTTCCTTCAACATTGAAAAAGACGAACCCGTTCTTGCTGTCGCTCACGGCAAGATCAAAGGCTGCGCCGAAAGGGAGTTTTTCGACTGCGAGCTGCTCGAGGGACGCGCTCAATGAAGCAGGCAGGCTCGCACTATTTTGCGGGATGAGGGTCATGGAACCCGTTTCGGCGGCGCGCAACAGATCGTTAAAAACCAGAATAGGAAGGAAGGAATTGGCCGCCGCGGCGAAGTGCAATGTAACGGGTCTTGCCACCAAGGAACTGCTTCCATTCAACCCGTTCAGATCGACATCCATCGTGACGCTTCCGCTCTCAACGATCATCTTTTGAAGTGTGCCGGTTACCGCATCTGACATTTTCTGGCTGGGTTGGGCTGCGTAATTTTCCCAGCCACTTCCGAGAAGCAAAAGGAAAGAGAGTGTGAAAGCGGTCAGTGTTTTCTTTAGCATTTTCTGGTCCTCCGATTTTGGGTTGTTAGTAAAGCTTATGAGTTGAAGTGGGAATCTTTCTAATGAATCCGGCCAGCGAGGCCAAGACAAATTTTACAAAATTTTATCGGCGAGTTCGAATGGACTTTCAATATTACGTTGCTCCAAAGACGCGGCGCCGCTTGCACGGCGCCGCGTAGATTGAACCGGGTTGCTACCGGGAGTTACCCACCACCGCCAAACGTCACCGTGACCTGGTTAGAGCAGTTCCCAGTGCCCGCTATGCACACCCTATATGTATAGGTTCCCCTCCCACTGCGGTTGATGTGATCGGTATAGAAACCACCGTCGTTCGGCACGGTGACAAGCAACACGCCGTTGCGATAGATGTCGATGAAACCCGAGGTCGGCCCACTCCAGAAGAGGTCCACCGTTTGCAGGCCGTGCACTTTGTAACCACGCGCGTGCAGCGTGATCTGCACCGGTGTCGGTGTCGGTGTAGGTGTAGGCGTTGCAGTAGCCGTAGCCGTCGCTGTTGGCGTTGCTGTGGCGGTCGCCGTAGGCGTTGGAGTAAACGTAGCCGTTGCCGTTGCAGTCGGCGTTGGAGTTGGAGTGCCAGTCGGGCATGGACCGGTCGATTCCACAGTAGTCGAGGCACCTCCGCCGGCCCCGCCACCGGCCACGAACCCGCGTGTGTTGAACAGGCTAGTGGCCGAGCCGCCTTCATGGCTTGCGCTGTACTGCGGCCCGGCGCGCCACGCATTGGTGCCCGGGTTATAGATCCACACCTGTTGGTTGATTGGCAGACCCAGGCAGCCGACAATCCATAGTTCATTGTCCTGCACGAACCCGCCTCCTGCCTGACAGGTGCCGCCCGTGGTGGGCAGCGGCGCAATGGTGCGCCAGGTGTTGGCAGTCGGGTTGTAAGCGAATTGTGCGCCTGGCGCGGTCCCGCCGCCTACCACGTAGATCTCACCGTTGAGCAGCACACCGGGCATATTGCCTTGACCTACGGGCATCGGAGCACCGGTGGTGTAGCTATTGGTTCCCGGGTTGTAGATGTACACGTCAGTGTGGCCGGAGCCCACGGGGTTGTACCCGCCGATGACATACACCAGGCCGTTAAACGCTACGGCCGGCCCACCGGAGCGGGCCGCCGGCAAATTCATGCCATTACTCCAAGTGTTGGCCGTGGTGTTATAGATCTGCATCAAGTCCAGCGGGCCACCGAACTGGATGCTGTTGAACCCACCCGGCACGTAGATGATGTTGCCGATGGATGCTGCACGGGATTGCGAGTGCGGGACTGGGATGGGCGCGCCCGTAGCCCACACGCTGCCGTTGAAGAAGTCGGTTTGAGCGACGTATGCGCCGTTGAAACCTGTGACCACGTAGAAGGCGTTGTTGGCTGTTGCCCCTGAGGCAAAGGCCCTGGCATTCAGCATGGACGGCTCAATACGCCATCCTGCTGTACACGTAGGCGTGGGCGTGGGCGACGGCGTCCCGGTTGGGGTGGGCGTCGGGCTTCCCTGGCAATTAAGCAGCCATCTGCCGGCGTTCACTATCACCCGTCCCCAATCACCTGTAAACGGCTCGGCGACGACGCCAAGGTAGGCGTTCATGCCCACTGCCGTATGTCCGCTGTTGGCCTTGTAGGCCACCGCTGGCGGGCCGTCTGTCCACACCGCTACGGAGGCCGCTCCCGCTGTGAGGGTTACTCCGTTGCGGTAGAAGGCGGTAAGGCTGGTCACTCCCTGCATCAGCGGATGGCCAGGATCGGTGATGTTAGCCGTGTTGGTCGAGAAGTTGGTGGTGGACGTGGAGTTGTACGGGGTATACCCACCGGTCATCCATCTTCCCGCCAGGTTCCACGGACCGCGGTTGTCCCAGGCAAAGGTGCTTACGACCACTACTCCGCCTGCATCCTCATAGTCGGCTAGCACGTTGCCCATCGCTGTGGCATCAGCCCACCCGTTGTTAGAGAAGGCATACACGATGTTGTACTGTTGTAGCTGGCCTAGTGTGGGAGTACCGGAGAAAGCATCGAACAGATCCACCGCGGTAACGCCCGGTTCGGCCAGTATCTGGCCGCGCAGCTCATTCGGCTGCCCGGCTATGTCAGCGTAGGCAATCAGCACCCGGAACTGACATCCCGTCGGCGATCCTGTAGGTGTTGGCGTCGGCGAGGCCGCTCCCTGACAGGAGTAAGTGACTTTCAGGCCGTCCGTGAGCGTGGACGTGCCACACGAGAAGGTCGTAGCCGGACCGGTCGCGCTCGCTTGCACCCCGCTGGTCTCATCAAGGCCGTTGTCGGAAGTTGCGCCGTAGATGATATCAAAGTGGGTCGTGTCGTTCTCGTAGAACACCACTTCAAAGTTGGCTGGCGCAGTGGTGTCGGAAAAGTGCACCACGCGCCACTCAATGTTAAACTGACGGTTAGGCGCGGTGCCGGTAGTCGAGGTGAAAATGCCACAGTTTCCGCCAGGGAAACCCGCGCAGCCAGTGAAGGCTAGATTATCCGTGCGCAGGTCATCCTGATACGGTAGAATGGCCATGTTCCAGAACGAGTTCGGCAACACCTGACAGCCATGGGTGAAGGGAGCTGCATTGCCTATAAGGTCTAAAGTGCCGTTGGAGGCGACGTTTGCACTGTTAAAGGTCTGTGCGTAAACGCTGACCGGAAATGGAAACGAAATGCTGGTGGCGCAATCATCGCAATGGTTGCCTGTGTCAGTGTCGCCAGGTGTGATCGTGCCTGTGCCAGTCGTCGTGTTATAGTTACTGCACGGCGCGGACGTTGGCGTTGGCGTCGGACTTCCCGTCGGCGTAGGCGACGGAGTTCCTCCTACTGTCGTGCCATTGAGCCGGTACACCTGGTCGGGTCCGCCCGCGGTGGGAATGCAAATGGTCTTCACAGTCCAAGTGGGGCACATCCCAAAGCCGCCGCCCGGGTTCTGCCAGGCGGCAGGACTGTTGGACTGCACAGTGCGGTCGGTCCAACCCCACTCGCCGTTCGGATTGAAAGTCATATTGCCCTGCATCTCGACCCAATACGTGCCCGCAGTGAGGACCGCCGGGCTAGCCAAGTTGACGGTGAAGGTGCTGCTGTTTTGCGTGAACGGCTGGTTGGTAGCGCTAAAAACCTGCGCGCCAGGAAGACCCCCGTTATCGGCGTAGAAGAAGACGTTGAAACTAGCGGCGGGTCCAGGACCATTGAAGTACACCCCATCAGCATCGATGGATTGAACATTCCAAGTCTCACCTCCGGGCACCACAAAGTCGTCGGCGAGATCGGCGTTGAAGGTCGGGAAGTCGGTGAACGTCGAGGACAAGCTGGCGACACTCGAACCGTTGTTGTACTGATCATATAGCACCACCTGCGGCACTCCCGGCGGTGGCGGAACCGGAATGATGTGTCCGCCAATCGCGCCACTATTGGCCAGGGGAATCTGCGACGTGCGAGGCAGAATCGGCCCATTGCCATTCCCAACTACTCCGCTGTCGGGGCCCGGCAAAACTACTGGGCCTGTGGCGCGCGACACATCCTTGTTCGCGGGGATAGCAGATAAAATGCGCTTCGAATTAGATGCGCTTTAATGGTTGGATTAATTTGTTTTTTCATGGGAGTGTTGTCCTTCTTCGAATCCTGATTTGCTCAAGTGGAAAATTATGCCCAATGAATGTGGGCGGTGATTTTTTTGACGGTTTGCTTAATCATTGTGGGATTCTGTTTGCCCTTACGTCAGCGAGAATCCCTGACCGCCCCTTTTCTCATTGACGCGAGAAGTAGTTTGGGTGTGGAGCGCCATTACTACTAAAAATCGCGCCACGCTGTCAATACTTTTTTTAAAATTTTTTACTAACCACGGATTGACCGTAACAACCCGCTAAGGTTAACGGAAAAAACAAAAGGTAAGGCAGGCATGGGATAGCGCACGAGTGCCGATCAAAGGTGATCTTCGTTGTCCTGTGTTACAAGAACCCTCGTTTGCGGTGG
>WNGQ01004266.1_pt1 | contig 14241 bp, 9 predicted proteins | sample 5407661 | NCBI WGS metagenome assembly WNGQ01 (sample SAMN13153382, study PRJNA577476) | soil metagenome | isolation source: 60 cm soil or saprolite under Garry oak tree replicate 2 | place: USA:California | collected 2016-06-15 | reverse complement strand
ATGCGGCTCCGTTCCGCAGCCGAACGGATCAAGGCGCTGACCGCGGTATCGTGCTGCTTGCGCAGCTCCTCAAAAATGGTCGCCACCGTACGGTGATTCCCTGCTGCTGACTGCCTAGCCGCCTCAATCAAACTGTTGGTCACGCCTCTCATTGCAGAGACGACCACCACGACACTGCTCTCGCGCGAAGCAGTTCGAATGATGTCGACCACTTTTTCGATGCAAGAGGGGTCCTCCACCGAGGTCCCGCCAAATTTCATTACTCGAAGTGGCTTTCTCGCGTTCCGGTGGATCTCGCGTCGAACCAGCCTATCCTGTATGAAGTGCTCAGGAATCAACTCTATAGCTTTACCATTCGGAGGTCGTGCGGTACGGCATGGAACCGGAACGCCGAATCCGGTTTCGTTAGGTTGAGATCCAGATGCGTGTTCGCTGCTGATCTCGGGACTCACTCCGCTTCGCAATCGAGGACGTGTGGAGCGCCCCGTGTACGTAGTTCGAGGAGTAAGGAAGCGAACCGCCGACAAAGTCTGAATCCACGTGGGTTGAGAATACCAGGCGTTCGGCTTCCGAAGTCTTTTTACACAGGCACGTACCAACTCAGGTTCTTCCCAGGGCACATCGTGATGCCCGGACAAGAGAAATACGCTCGATGGATTGCGCAACCACTCATGCGGGAAGAGAACCACTGTGTCTTTGTCGGTGAGCTTGGGAGCTGGCTGCACAGTTTCCCCCGACAAGGCTGAATATAGGGCCGCGGGAATATCGCGTCCAGGCCCAAGCGTCAGGTGTCCTACCTGAGTTGCACGGGGATTCATTTCGATGAGGTATGCATTTCCAGTACCTGCTTCCAGCATGAAATCAAAGCCATGCACGCCAGAGAGATTCAGCCGACGGGCAATCGTCTGGGTGGCAGCTGACATTTCAGTGTTCTCAATCAAGCGCAACACCGTCGCGTGCCCTACCGCCTCCGCTTTGTTGAGCACCTCAAAATGCAGACTGGCTAGGACTGCGCCTTTCCAGCAAGCGATCGCGCTGGTTGCCTCGCGACCTGCTACAAATGCTTGGGCGTTCACCACCGATCGGTGACGAAGGAGAAAGGGCCTCAACAAAGTAAAGTCTCGGTCCACTACCGCACGTTTCGCTGCCCGCGCCAGAAAAGGAGGAGCCTGCAATACCCGCAACGCCTGTTCGGCCTCTTCGATGCTGTGCACAACCCTCACTCCCAAGCCACCTGAAGTGCCGTTTGCCTTCAGCACCATCGGTAAGCCCATTCGGGCAATACACGTTTCAAGCTCGTCGGCGTTGGCAACCACGGTGGTTTTTGGAACGCGAATACCTTCTGTTGCGGCTAATTCCATGAACGCGGCTCTCGCGTACATGGTCGGCAAATCTTCAGGTGCGCCGAGTGAATTTTCAATCAGCACACAAATTGACTCGCCGGCTTTGCCGTGACGTCGGCTTTTCTGATAAAGCTGGTGCAAGTGCCGCACTGCCAGATCGTCGCAAGGAACAATGAAGTCAGGCTTTGTTGCGGTGATAGCCTCTGTAAATGACCTAAGCGGTACCAACCCGTTGTAGGTGTGGATCTGCTCCGCAACACGAGTTTTGCCGAGCGGGTGCGGAAACGGGCAAACTGCTGTAACAGCGCACCCTGCCTTCGCGAGCGCCATTGCCAGCCGTGCTGCCGTGAACCAACGACACGTCGCGGCAACCAAGATCTTTGGTTTCACCTTTGTTTACTCTCCGTACCAAATAAGCCAGACTGGACCACTACAGACAGAATGCAGATGTTTGGATCTGGCTTGCAAAACGAACCTGAAAGAATTACACACCCGCCACGCAGGACCGCCAATTTCTCAGGTATCGAACCACTTGCTCCTTGCTTGCTTTCCATTCGTACTCGCTGAGGGCGACGCATCCCCTGAGTTGATCGGAAGGCTGGCGGAGGTTTGAGAAACGGATACCACTCCATTGGCCGCCCCGTTTGGTCGTGAAAGATGTTGCGAGATGTCCAGGTCGGAAATCACTTCCTGCGCAATCTCTGCGTCGATAGTTTTCTGCCCCAACGCACAGGCTAGCGAGAGCGCATTGAAGCAAAAATTGTTAATGTTTCGAGGTACGCCTTCGCTGAAGTCTGTCAGGATTCTCTGGGCGTCAGAGGTGAGCAGCTCTCCACCGGCGTAGCCTGCAATCCGCAGTCGGTGTTGAATGTAATTCTTAATTTCTTCATGTGAAAGCGGCTTCAGTCGGTGCAGCAGCGAAAACCGCTGGCGGAGTTGAGCCATACCGCTGCTGGCCAATTTATCCGCGAGTTCCGGCTGTCCCGCAAGCACAATCTGCAGCAGCTTGGCACGGGGTGTTTCGAAATTGGAAAGTAGGCGAATCGTTTCCAGTACAGAGGGATCAAGATTCTGCGCCTCATCGATGGCAACGATGACACGCTTCCCGGCACGCGCCTCCTGCAGTAGGTGATTGTTGAACTCCTCATGCATCCGAATGAAATCTTGGTCGTCTGTTTCGCACCCCAGTTCGGCGATCAAGAACCGCATGAATTCCCTCGATGTGCACTGAGTTTGAAACAGGAAGGCGGTTCGTGCCGAAGTGCGAAATTTTTCCAACAAATGGAACAGTAGCGTGGTCTTGCCCATCCCTGGCTTCGCGATCAAGGCCAGGAATCCGCGTCCCATTTCAATGCTATAAAACAGAGAAGCCAGGGCTTCGCGATGCGTCGGACTCAGATACAGGAACGATGGATCGGGCGTAACCCCGAATGGCTGTTCCCGAAGACCAAAGAATTTCAAAAACATAAGTAGCGTTTCGCGTCCTCAATGCGATAGTCGGCGGAGGGCAGATCTGTGCGCCCTTGAGGCGGGCAACCGATTTCTAAAACGACGAGTCGCCATCGAGAACAGCTAGGGTTCCAGATTTCGGGGTTTGCCAAGCGCGAAGCCAGAGTTCTGGTTCGCAGCTTTGTAACAACACAACCAGCTAGGCAGTTTGCATTGGTAAGGTGCGAGACTTGCGATGGTGTCTCCAATTTCGAAGCCGATGTATTCCAACATATGAATCCCTTGATCTCGACATCTTGTCAGCGCGCAGCGGGCATGGGTATCAGCAGTACGGTATTTCCTTTCAGAACCTGGACATCAACGAGGTGGATTCGTTTGTGGCTGAACTCGGGATTATTCTGCCGGCAGTCCCGGCCGCCCATCCTCTATCTGTGGCCAGCGGATCGCACGGTTGGTCAAGAAGTTTATCGTTAAGCAGCTGGTGGTACGCTCGAACCAAGTTTTCTTCAGAGACCTCCCACGCGAGTGCACGTTGAAAACGGTCTTTTGCGAATTTCGACATTCGCTCCCGCCGTTGTTCGTCCTTGAGCAGTTCGCGAATGCCGGTGGCAAATTTGGTGACGTCATTCGGTTCGATGTAGTGCGCGGCTTCGAGGGCAGAACGCCGGTGTTCCAACAGGTCGAATGCAATAATTGGTTTGCCGAGTGACATGTATTCGATCATCTTGTTCATCGTTGAAACATTGGTGAACTCGGTCCACGGGTCGGGATCAACACATAGGTCGGTGGTGGACAGGTACGAAAGAAGTTGCTCATCGGAGACCCGGCCGGTGAAACGAACACAATCAGTTAATCCGAGCTCGGCAGCCAAGCGTCGCATAGCGGGCTGACTTGGTCCCCCGCCTATGATCGCGAACAACGTGTCGTTTCCGTAAGAGTGGCGGTAAACGCGAATAGCACGAAGCAGGTAGTCGACGCCGTCCTGCTTACCAATCTGTCCCAGGAATACGACCAGGTACTTGTGCTTTTGTTTCAGCTCAGCATCCAGGCCGCAGAGCTGCGCCCATTCGCGGCGGGGGCCGTTGCGAACCACAACGATCTTTCGGTCCGGCACACCTCCTCTGGTTCTCGCGATCTGCCGATATGATTCGTTGACAACAATCACCATGTCTGCTGTCCGAAAGGTTAATCGCTCGAGGAACAGCAAGGTGCGGTAGACGACACCTCTCCTTGCATGACCCTTAGCCACGTATAGATCGGGACAGAGATCATGATAATCGAAAACAAACTTCACCCCGAGTGAGCGGAACAGAAAGGCTATGGCGAAGTAGGTATCTGGGGGATTGCATGCATGGATCACATGAAACGGGCGTCTACGATAAGCTCGGAACGCCAGCAACAAAGTCGCGAACCAGCAATACACGAACTCAAGCAAGTATCCCACTACGCTGTTATCCGCTTCCATCAGGAGGGGGTACCGGTAGATATCAACCCCCTCTAACTGTTCGTAGCTCTTCGTGTAAGTCTTTGACTTAGGGCAGATCACTGCGACACCAAAACCCGCCCGCCTCAGGGTGTTAGTTTCTTGCCACACTCTGCGGTCAAAAGGAACAGGCAGGTTCTGAACAATGATCAGGATGTTGTGCGCAGAGCGACTGCCACCTAACACGGCGTCTCCTTTTGCGGAGTGATGGTCCTTAAACTCAGATCACACGGGTCAAACATCATGCAGTCGTGGGACTGCACCAGACCGAGCGGTCCAATGTTATGAACCGATGACCGGTGATCAACAAATCAGAGCGTTCAGCTAATTCCTCCAGCGAGCAAATGGCGGAATTCTTGGTCCAAGGAGGGCAGGCAAACATGTCGCTTCATTTTGGTGTGGAACCGTAGTTGGGGTACCCGGGATACCCATACCGATAGTACTTATAGTAGGTGGAATTCATCTCTGCCCCGTTTAGTACGACATGTAGGATCGGTGCGGAGTGAATTTCCGAGAGCAACTCAATACTACGTTGCATGGCGCGACGCGTAGTAATGCCAGCTCTTCCGACGAGAACCACAGCATCGGCCATGGTTGAGAGTGCGCGCCCGTCCACGAAGGGGAGGATCGGAGCAGAATCAATCACCACGAACCGAAAACGGTATCGGAGCTCCTGCAAGACCTGCCGCATTGTGTCGGAGCAGATGAGTTGGCCAGAATTAGCGTTCGAGCTGCCCGTTGACACGATTGATAAATTGCGGAGTGCGGGAGCTTCCTGCAAAACGCTGTCCAACGACCTGGCTTCAGCTAGGACATTGCCCAAACCTTCGTCGGCGGACAAGCCGAGCACATTAGCGATCCTACCCTTTCGCAGGTCCGCATCCACAAGGCAGGTCTTGGCGTGCTTGGCCAATGCAAACGAGAGATTTAGAGCGACTGTGGTTTTCCCCTCCCCAGGGAAGGCAGAAGCAATTAGCACCACCTGGGGAGGATTCTCGGGACACGCTAGCATGAGTGAGCCATACAATCCCCGTAACGCTTCAGCCTCTGGCGAATGCGGTCTCTCCAGCAGGAAAATCTCGTTCCGAACTTCGTCGTCGATACGAGGGCCGGGCAGGAATCCAACGACCCTCTTTGGCCATGCAAGACGTGCGTTCTGGAGATCACATTCACCGATCGCAGGAATAATGGAGACGTTAGAATTCCCGATCCATCTTTTGATGTCCTCAGGAGAGTGGAGCCTATTATCGAGTTGTTCAAGACCAAACGCAAGCACCACTCCACCAAGAAGAGCGGCGACCAATCCCGCCGAGAGATTTAGAATCCAGCGCGGACGAACTGGAATTGTGGGAACCCGGGCTTGGTCCACTACCCGAATATTGAACGACTTCGAGGCAGCAGCGATCCCTGCTTCCTTGACCTTTGCGTACAATGTGTTGTATAGGTCCCTGTTTGTCTCTAAATCCCTCTTGAGAGTATTATAGCGAGCTATTTCATCTAATTCTTTGGTGGTACCCTTTAACTCAGTTGCCATCAAACGTTCGCGCGCCTCAGCCGCGGCATAGCTCGTTCTAAGTGAATTCAAAGCTGCACTCTTTTGCGCGTCCAATTGACTCTGTAATTCATCAATCTGGCTCTGAAGCTTTTTCGCCGTCGGATGATTCTTGCCGTACACGACGAGCACCTGAGAAAGCTGCGCGCGCTGTTCAGCTAATGTTTGGCTAAGCCTTTGGACCACCGGGTTGCTGCGAACCTCGGGAAGCGAATCCGGAGTGCCACCCTGTGCGCTATTGAGGAGCGCTTTCAGTTGAATTCGCTCGGCTTCCGCCTGGGTTAATTGTCGGGTGAGTTCACCCATATGCTCGGTGAAGGTGTTCTTATTATCGCCCGCATCGGCAACACCTATGGCTCCCTGAAAGTGTGCCAGAGCTCGATTTGAGTCCTCCATTTTGGTGCGAATGTCGTCCAATTGACGCGAAAGCCATTCCGAAGACTTCATGATGGCGGCATGTCTAGTCTGAAAGCTCCGATCGATAAAGAATTCCACCAGCGTGTTGGTTACTTTTTCTGCGAGCTGCGGATCGTGGCTCATAAAGCCGACAAGTATAAGGCGGCTGGAAGTATCTCGTTTTACATTCAGAAGAGTCTTAAATCTTTCTAGAGCAATATTTTCTCGCGGCGTAAGTTGCAGATCGTCGGAGACCGGAGCAGTCGCCACCTCGTTCGTTTTAGGCTTTATCCCGCCAATGAGGTTGTCGTTCTGGTCGAGGCGCAGCTTTCGAATGACAGCAACAGCCAAGCTGTCACTTTGCAGAACTCGGGCCTGAGTTTGCATGAGCTCAAGGTCACTCGAGGTGGAGGCAGTACCATCTAGGGAAAACACTTCGCCCGGTGGGTCGATCTCGATGCGAGCGTCGGCTTCATAGGTGGGCGTCGTCAAGTAGGTGACACACACGGAGGCCAGCATTATAAGGAACGCAAAAAGCGCAGATAACCTCCAGCGTTTCTCTAGGATTCCGATAACCTTCAACCAATCAATCGCCTGTTCCTCAGCATCCAATGGGGGAAGTGGTCCACCTCTCGGTAGCGATCGTTCGCTTGGGATGAAACTAGGCTCCGCTGGCTGCAGCCGTCCGAGATCTTTCTCTGCTTTCTGTAGTAGGTCGAAATTCTTGCTCACGACATCCCTTTCTGTGACCGATTTCCTACTTCGGCTCCGCCGCGCACCCTACACGCTCCAGAGGCGCGTGTCAGGCGATGTCCTGGCGGACTGGTCAGAATTGACCTCTAATCGAATAAGAGAAGAAAATTTTCGCACGCTTCACTTTTATCTCGTGAGCAGCCCATGCTGCGCGACTGGCATCCGGCCGTAACGTTTGTGCCTTGAAGGTCGAGGGTGCTAAGTCTTTCAATAAGGGTGGTACATAGCGACTCCAGTTGCAGCCTGGATGATGGCCTCTAGGCCACGCTTACCCGCCCCTTTAGCAGCACTACTTGGAACAAAAATAATGTCCTCGGCTTGGAGGTGGATGTCGGGGGACTTTGCGGCGAGAATTTTCTTGAGCTCCAGACGCGTTTCCTGCGGGCCGGTCGGTGTTTTGCGGATCAGCTTGGCACTGTTCAAAGCGGCGGTCGGATTGGTTCCTTCGGCCATCGCTATAGCCTGCAAAACAGTCATTTGCGTGCCATTTTCCATTACCACACCGCTGGGCTTATGCACATCCCCAACGACATATACGATTCCAGCCTTGGACACGACTACGGTATCGCCGGGAAAAATCTCCACGTTGGCCTCCGCCGACTTGGCAGGATCGTTCGAGAGCAAGACCGTACGCAGCTGGCGGGGATGATCGCGATGAGTAATAGTTATTACCTGGCCCGCTTTCGGCGTAGTGCCGCCGGCGAGAGATAGGACGTCGAACAACCTGCGCGATCCCATGAGGGGATAGACGCTAGGCTTCTGCACCTCTCCCAACACGGAGACCCCCTGAGTAGCATATTCCTTGGCAAAAACAGACACCTGCGGTTCAGTGAAGAAGCCACCTGCCACCAATTTTTTCGTGATGATAGCTTGTGCTTGTTCCGGTGTAAGTCCGGCGACGTGCACGGAACCAATGAAATTCAGGGGTATGTTACCGTCCGCACCGACACGCACCTCCTGGTCGGACTCTGGTGCTCCGAGAACACTCACCTTGAGCAGATCACCGGAACCGATGACAGGTACAACCGCGATCTTCTCCGCTGCCGCATTGGCTTCGCCGGACATGGCCGTCCCCGACGTGTTGCCGGGCTGCAACCCAGTGGCTAGCGGCAGCGTGCTTTGAGTCAATGCACTTTCGACCGCAGGAAAAAAGGCAAAGACCAGGCTTAGAACCGTAAACCTCGATAATCTGTCAATCATCATAAAAACAGCTTCAGGGGCAACAACTCGCGCGATACTGGATTCAGTCTCTCCAGTTTGAGTTCTTCGAATATGTCATACCCGTCTATCGTACAGCACTCGACTATGAGTCGGGTCATTCGTCGGGTAACTGCGACCTTGCGAAATGCCAACCCGTCGATCCCCGGCACCTACCGGGAAGAAAACGGCCTACAAGGCGGAAGGGGGTGTACTGTAAGTCTCTAAGGTATTCAGTTTTGGCCTGCGCTCAGGCCTGAGCCACACCGTAACGCTGATAATAGTTGGCGTGACGATTCGGAACTGTTCACCACCAGTCCCAGCAGCTTCGAGTGGTCGAGGGTATCCAAGCCTCGCTGCAGCTCACGTTTTTTGGTCGTGCCTTCGCGGGCGACTAGCAGAATGCCATCCGCCAGGCGGCTCCAAACGCTGGTATCGGCCAGCGGCAGCACAGGAGGAGAATCGATCACAATCCAATCGAACCACATGACCAACTGGTCCATCAACTCGACTAGTCTGCCAGATTGCATTAATTCCATAGGATTTTCGGGCGGTGAACCGGCAGGAAGAAACCATAATCCAGCTTCGTCAATATGATAAACATTCGTAATTTCGCTAGATCCGCTCTTCAGCCACTCGCTAACACCTGGCAAATTTCTGAGGCCGAAGCTCTCACATAAAGTAGGCCTGCGCAGATCGCCCTCGACCAGCAAAATTCTCTGCCGCTTCTTGCGCACCAGGCTCAAAGCAAGATTGGCAGAAATCATGCTCTTGCCTTCTTCTGGAATCGTGCTGGTCACAAGTAATTTTTTCACCGCGCGATTTTGCTGGAGTTGGCTAAGGCGAACCGCGAGAAAGCGGAATTTTTCTGCTGCAAGGCTGTCCTTCTGTGTCAGGCAAACCAGCCGGATGTCCGGCTTGATGACGACTGGAACCGACGGGAGCTGCTGGGCGGGCTCAGGCACCAGAGCGGAATCCCGTTTGGCGCGCTGGTCGTGCTCGAACTCCTCCGATTGCTTTTGCGGCGATTCTGTTTTTACCGGCTTCAGCGGTTCATCGGTGAGCTGCATGGCGAGCGGAAATTCGAAACTGAACTCTGGCTCGGATTTTTGCAGCGCTTCAAACAATCGGCTCATGTTTCCTTATGCCCGAGAAAGCTTGCAGGGGGACTTGCTCTTGGCTTGGTCTGACACTCTGAAGCTGGTTGTGCAGCTCAACCAGAGTTTTTACCGCGTGCCAAAGTTCTGTTCCATCTTTCCCATCTTTTCCTGAGCCTCCTTCGGTCCGGGGTTTGGCCCCGACGTTGAGGCGGAAATCGCTGGCCACGTCCTGAATGATCTCGGGAGGGACCGATTGCAATTGCTCCGCGTAGGCGCTGATCAGGGCATTTTCGCAGATGGTGTTGATCAGGCGGGGTATGCCTCGGGAAATCCGGTACACTGCCGCAATAGTTTCGTAAGGAAACAAGACATTTGCCTGCGACTCTGCTCCGGACAACTGCAAGCGCCGCAGGATGTAGCCTCGTGTTTCCTCCAAATCGAGCGGCAGCAGTTGCGCACGAAGCTCAATTCTTTGCTTTAGCTGCCGCAATTCAGTGGAATCCAGCTTTTCATCCAGCTCGGGCTGCCCCACCAGCAGAATCTGCAGCAATTTGCCCTGGGACGTTTCCAGATTCGTCAACAGCCGAATCTCTTCCAGAACTTCCTCCGAAAGATGGTGGGCTTCATCCGCCACCAAAACCGTGGTCAGCTTTTGCTGATACCGTCCCACCAGGAAGCTCCCCAATTGCAGCAAAAGCTCACTCTTGTTCTTGCCCGCTGCTGCGGGAAGGCCGAAGTCGCCGGTTACGTACTGCAGAAATTCCATCGGGGATAACCGACTATTAAACGAATAAGCAAATGCAACGTTGCTGCCTTTCAGCAGTTGCAGCAGGCACCGTACCAGCAGGGTCTTCCCCGTGCCCACCTCGCCGGTCAATACCACAAAGCCTTTACGCCGCCTCACCCCGTAATATAGCGCGGCCAGGGCCTCATTGTGCCTTCGCGTGGGAAACAAGAACGAAGGATCCGGAGTAAGCTCGAACGGATTTCGCCGCAACTTGAAAAAAGCCTTGTACATCGGTGTCGCTTATTTATCCTCGGAAATAGCTCAATGCCGTGCCGGCAAAAATGGATACTGCCATCAGGCTTGCCGTGGCCCAAACCAACCAGCCATCCCTTCGCTCGGCTCTCTTCTCCTTGTCCGTTGAGAAGTTCGGAATCTCAGAAAGCACCGGTATTTGAATCAGTTTCTTCAACGATTTTCCATCATAGATCCTATCATCCAGCAGTTCTGCTCCGACGGTGGCCGCTCCACTTAAAAGCAATCCCACTACCAAACCGATCGCACAGAACTTGAGACGATTGGGCGAGTATGGCTTCACCGGAAGGCTGGGCGGGTCGAGGACTCGGAAATGCTCGCCCTGTTGTTTTAGTTCTAAACTTGTTGCCAATTCGGAATCATTTTTCTTCTTAAGCAATGAGTCGTAATTCGCCTTGGACTGATCATATCCGCGAGTCAGGTCCGCCAATTTCTGTTCCATCACTGGCGAGCGGTTCAGGCGAGCCTGGTACTCACCGATTTTAGATTTGACGTCCTCGATTGCACGCTGCCGATTGTCTATTTCGATCCGATTCCCCTTTAGCTGACTCCCGAGTTCCATCATCGGCTCAGTGTCGCGGAGCTGTGCAGCATCCAGCGCGATAGGTGCGAAAGCGTCCGCTTTATCTGAGTTCGCTGCCCCGGAGGTTAAGTTGGCAGCAGGCTGATGCCGTTCATTCAGCTTGCGGACATCGGGGGGAGGGCGGGTGTAGTGAGCACTGAGATCGGTGAGTTGAGCTCTGAGCTTTTCATGTTCCCGGTCTAGGGCTGGCAGTTTCATAATGCTTCCGTCTTCAGTTCCGGTTTTGGCCGAACCCTGGAAATTCCGATGCTGCCCAAGCAGCAACTCCAGATAAACGTTCTGTTGTTTTGCGCGGTTCAGAGCCTCATCTTCACTTTGCAATTGATTCTGTAAACCCGTCAAAATTTGAAGATTACTTTGCAATTGCCCAGGCAATTCTCCAAAATGCCGGACTTTAAATTGCCGGATTTTTTCTTCCTGTTCACCGAGATTTTTGCGCGCCTCTTCGAGCTCACTTTCGAGGAACTTGGTCGTATTCTCCGATTGCGCCTGCCTCGCTTCCAAGTTTTCGCTGACAAAGAGATTGGTAAGCTCGCTGGTTACTTGCTGAGCGACACGTGGATCGCGTGAAGAATAATAAATATTGAAAGCGGTCAGTTCGTTGTTTTCGTCCCGCACCGACTCGATCTCGATATCTTTGCGCATCCGCTCCACAAGGTTATCTCTACTGAGTCGCTGGCGCTCTTTCGCATACAGACTCAGATTGTCAATGATATGTAGCAGTCGGGTGCGGCTGAGCATCTGCTGCGTGATGGTCTGTAAGCGATCTTGTGAGTCGCTCGCAACATGCCGCGGCACGAATGGCCGCGGCACCGTCGGCTGCTCCGCCAGAATGAGCGTACCGGAACGATAGATGGAGGGTAGCAACCAGCTCACCCCCCAGACGATTAGCCATCCCGCAAAGAAAGTCAACAGGAGGAGCCATCTGCGCCGGCGAACCAGAGCCAGGTGCGAGTGCCAGTCGATCGGTTCCAAGTTTCGTTCTTCAGTTTCTTCCAACAAGTTTTTCGTTTACCGTCCTAATGGCCGTTCAAACCGGCAAGAAATCAGCCATTTCAAAATCGAAGTGCGCCTCCAGCCTGCGTTCAAACGATATGGCATCTTCGCCAGAAAGTTAGCGTATTTGGCCGTTCTTAATCAAGCCAGTTCCAACTGGCGGGGTGTAGTTCGGTGGATTCATCTGATACTGCTGAATCTTGTACAGCAATGTCCGATAGCTCACCTTCAATAGGTGGGCTGCCGCTTTGCGGTTCCACCGGGTTTGCTCAAGCGCGGTTGCGATGGCATTTCTCTCGGTTTCCCCTTTCACGCTTTGCAGGAGCGATTTGAGACCAGAGGTAGAACCGCCATTGGGAAAAGCTTTCGTGCCGGGAATATCGTTGCCAGCTAGATCCTCTGCCACGATGCCGTCCTGCTCGGGCGCGCCCAACGCGGCCCCATCCTCTCCCATGAGCAAATGACGCTTCACAAATTGTTCCAATTCGCGGAGATTGCCCGGCCAATCATAGCACTGGCAGGCAGCCACCATATCCGGCGAGAACATGCGCGCCGGAAGCCCATACCGCCTTGCCAACTGGTTCATGAAGTGTCCAAGCAGCAGCGCGATTTCTTCTTTGCGCTCGCGCAATGGAGGCACGTGGACCGTAAACGCGCTCAGCCGATAATAGAGATCTTCCCGCAGCTTGCCTTCCGTCATCGCTTGTTCCAAATTGCCGCTGGCGGCAGCTAGAATACGAACGTCCATTTCGAGTCTACTCTGGCCATCCGGCTTGATAAAATGCCCGTCCTGCAAAACCGTCAGCAGCTTGAGCTGTAAACTCGCCGGCATTTCTGTGATTTCATCCAGGAATAACGTCCCCCTCTGGCATAGTTCGAATTTGCTCAGCCGGCTCCAGCCATTTCCAGGAAGCGCACGATAACCGAACAGTTCATTCTCCAGCACGTCGCCGGGCAAGGCGGCGCAGTTCAACTTAAAAAACCGGAACCCGGAGCGCACCGACAGCCGGTGAACCAAGCGTGCCGCAAGCTCTTTGCCGGTGCCGTTCTCACCCACAATCAGCAACGGCTCGCTGACCTGCGCCAGTAGCTCCAGTTGGGCCCGCAGTTTGCGCATAGCAACGCCAGCGGCAACAAAGAATTGGTCAACAGCAATCTGCTCAATTTCTTCCCCGGCGTCGCTGTTCCCCTCGTGGCTCAACGACCGGCGGATTGCGGCTTCCAGCTGTTGTTCCTTTACTGGGCGCACTAGGTATTCTTCCGCCCCAAGTCGCATAGCTTCCGTCTTCTGCTCAGCATTTCCCGAGTGGCAAAGCAGCAGCACGTGGGTATCGGGGCGTACTCGACGTAACCAGCGCAGAGTGTGCAGCCCATCACTTTCGTTTTGCGCCATGTCCAGGATGATTGCGTCTGGCGCTGTACCCGTCTGCACTCGCTCCAGAGCTTCCCAACCGCTGTTGGCAGTTTCCAGCTGCCAGCCATTGGCCTTGCCAATGACTGAGAGCAAGTTGAATGCAGAGGCTTCTCTGCTTACGATAAGAATTCGTGATGCTTCCACTGATTGATCTGACACAGGGGCTCCTTCACGGCAAGAAAATGGGAGAGGCACATCGGCCAGAAGGGACTTACACTGCTTCGACGTCGTAGCCTTCAATGCGAACCGCTAATGATCGCTGAATGGCGTCGATGGAGACGACCAGCGTGCGGTCGCCGTTTCGCGCAACCAGGACACCTTCGACTCCATCCATCGAGCCGCCGCGAATGCGCACACGCTGCCCAATTTTCAAGAAAGGATGAAACGACCAGGTGAGCTTCTCGGAAATAAGGGTACGGACCGCCTGAATTTGTTCGTCCGGTATGGGGATGCCTTCGCCGCGCACGCCTACAATTCCGAAAACTCCATTCACGCGGTGCACTCGAACACGTTCTTCATTGCGCGGAACCATTCTCACGAATACATAACAACTGAAGAGCGGAAGCTCCACTGTTTTTCGCCGATCGCTCCAGCGATGCACTTCGCTGATCATGGGAAGAAACGTAGTCAGCCCTTGTTCGTGTAACCGTTCTGACACGACCTTCTCGTGCCGTGCTCGCGTCTGCACTGCGTACCAGTGGGAGCAATCTTCTTCCGTGATCGGAACCGGAGAGGATGTTTGCCAAGTTTGCCCGCTGCTACTCATAGCTTCGCCCTCTGAGTCCCATGCACAAACTCGACCCGAGTCTTCACATGAATGTATTGAGGTGCAGGACACCAGGGGGGAATTGCGTCGGATGCCTGCGCTGCGAGGCAGAGTAAAGGCAGATGCAAGTGGCTGCAAGAGGAACAAACACCCGGTGAAGGATGTCTCTC
>WNGQ01004264.1_pt1 | contig 14244 bp, 11 predicted proteins | sample 5407661 | NCBI WGS metagenome assembly WNGQ01 (sample SAMN13153382, study PRJNA577476) | soil metagenome | isolation source: 60 cm soil or saprolite under Garry oak tree replicate 2 | place: USA:California | collected 2016-06-15 | reverse complement strand
CGAAGTGCACACGCTCCATGCGGACGCCCTCGCGGCGGAGGTTGTCGGCGGCGGAACGTTCGGTCGTGTAGAGCACGTCGCAGATCTGGTCGGTGAGCAGGCGATTGATCTCCTCGGGCATCGTCCGATCGAAGCTCCTCAGGCCCGCCTCGACATGGACTATCGGGACGCCCTTCTTGACGGCCACCAGGCTGCACGCCAGCGTGGAATTGACGTCTCCGACCACGACTACGCAACTCGGCGACGCGACGTCGATCACGGGTTCGAAGCGGCGCATGATCTCCGCGGTCTGCTGCGCGTGGGTCCCGGAGCCCACGTCGAGATTGACGTCCGGTGCGCCCAGCTTGAGGTCGGCAAACAGCCGATCATTCATCTCCACGTCGTAATGCTGCCCGGTATGCACCAGCGTCGTGCGCGGAGCGGCAGGGTCGCTCCGCAACGCCCGGATGACCGGGGCCATCTTCATGTAATTCGGCCGTGCCCCGACCACGCACATGATGGATCCGAGTTGTTTCGCGAGCTCGGACATCACCCTTTGACCTGATCGGGTGGTCTCGTCGGCGACGATCGCCGCATCTGCTGCAGGAGGTCGAGCGTTGCCGTCATGGCGCGCTCGAGCCGTACCACGCGCTCTTCCAGGCCTATGGCTGATTCACTGTCACCGAAAACGCGCCCGTCCACCCCGGCTGTAGCCGCGGCGGGGCTGCCCGCGCTCAGCTCCAGCCGGATTTCATCGGCGGTGGCGTCGACGTTTGCAGCAGTGACGGCGTGCTCCTCGGAAAGCATCGCGGCGAGCAGAAGGCGGTTTCAAAGCGTGTTGATCCGCCGCGGAATGCCCGCGGAGAACGTATAGATCGCATCGAAAGCGCCGTCCTCGAAACGGGGATCATTGCTCCAGCCCACGTGCCGTAGACGATGCTCGACGTAGGCCTGGGTCTCCGCGCGGTCCATGGGCCCGAGGTGATACGACGCGGTCACGCGCTGCCGCAACTGCTGCAGCTCGGGCCCCTGCATCAACGCTCGCAGCTGGGGCTGGCCGATCAGGAAACTCTGCAGGAGTCCCTGACTGCCGAGCTGGAAATTGGACAGCATGCGCAGTTCCTCGATCGCACGGCCGGTCAGGTTCTGGGCCTCGTCGACGATCAGCAGCGCACGCTTGCCTTGCGGCACCAGCGAGATCAGGAACGCTTCGAGCTCGGCCAGCAGTTGCGCCTTGTCGCCCGCCCGGGTAGAAATCCCGAACGCCATCGCCACGGAGCGCAACAGGTCCTCCGCGTCGAGCTGAGTCGTTACCAGCTGCGCGGCGACGAGTTGGTTGGGGTCGATCTGCTCGAGGAGGCTGCGCACCAGCGTCGTCTTTCCGGCTCCGACTTCCCCGGTGATGATGATGAAGCCTTCACTCTGATGGACGCCGTATTGCAGGTAGGCGAAGGCACGCTTGTGTCCCCGACTGCCATAGAAAAAGGCGGGATCCGGATTGAGCTGGAACGGCTTCCCAGTGAGCCCGAAGAAGGATTCGTACACGTCGCGACCTAGAAGGTATGGGAGATGCTGGCATACACGCTCACCGTAGATTGGTTTCCGAGGTTGCCGTTGCCATGTGCATCGAAGGTGAAGTAGGACACGCCGACCGACCCGCTCGTCTTAGGGCTGAACTGCGTGCTCAGGGCGACGAATGTGTTGAAGTTGTTGCTCCGTGGGTTGCTGAGTGCGGCATCGTCGTTGTTCGGCTTCGTGATGGTGTAGACCGCGCTGGCGACGAGATTCGTGAACCCGCTCAGACGATGACTGAAGTTGACACCGCCACCGGTCTGCGTGTTATTTGATCCATCCTGAAAGGCGGGCGGCAGCACCGATCCACTACCGGAGATGGCTTCGCTTTGTGAGCTGAAAAGCGTGAATCCGAGTGCATTGCGTGCGCCAACCCATACCGCAGACAGGCTCGCTGTCTGTTGCACGGTGATCGTCGTCGCATAAAAGTTCAGCGGGCTGGCCAGCGTGGGCGGCAGCCCGGTCTGCGCCAGGAATTGCGCCACCGCCGCCGCCCGCAAGACGGGATCGGGAATCCGCGTCGTGAAAGCCGGGTCAAGAAATTGTGCCACTGGGACGCCGGCAGGGACTAACAACGCGAGTTGCGGAAAGCTGCTAAGCCCGCGCGAGAAGTTCGCGCTCAATGCGATATTCGGCAGGCGATGGCTTGCCTGCCAGTTGTAGGCCGAGCCGAAAAACTGGTGCTCCCAGTACCCGGTAACTAATGTCCGATCGGTTGGCTGCCAATTGAGGCCGGCACCATAGACAACTCCCTGATTGGTCTGTGACGGAAGAAGCGATCCATCACTGCCGCTCAAGGCCGGGAAGCGAGCGCTCTGGTATCCTCCGCGCGCCGACAGGGTCAGTTGTGGGTCCACCGCGAACGAACCGATGACGCGCGCAACCTGGACAATGTATGTACCGGTATCGGCACCATTGTCGTAGGCTTGGCGAGTGTACTGCAGCGTCCAGCCGCCCCCGTTGCCAAGCACTGAACTCATCAGTCCGTTAACGTTGTTGTAATACGTGGTCGGCGTTTTCGCCGACGAATTGCCATAGCTCGCCGAAGGCGTCCAGACGTTGTCGTCGCGCAGCGAATACGAGATGTTCGGCGCGATCACGCCCTGGATGTATGGACTGACGCTGTAGGACTGCGAGATATAGCGGTTATTCGTCGGCACCGTCAGGTTCGCTGGTTGCGGACCGAAGGGCGTAATGAAGCTCTCCGAGACGTTTGCCGTCGCGTCGATGAAGAAGAACTTCTCTATGACTTCCAGGTTGGCCCCAAGGTTGACGCTGGGCGCGAAGCTGTTGCCCTGGCCTCCGGCGCAAAGGAATTGGGTCGCGCCCAGGGTGCCATTGAGCTTCAGGCGCCCTCCCTCGCCACTGTGGATTCCCAGCGACGCTGTAAGGCACGCCACGAGTCCATCGGCCGGTTGACCTGCGCCACTGTAGTGGTTGTAGGTCCCGGTGGCCCCCGCGGAGGCCGACAACGCCCACCTTTCGGCGTCTGCAACCGTCGGCAACGCCAGGCAACCGATCGCCGCAGCTACGCCCGTCCATCCCGCGCCGCGACGCGCCGTCTGGCTCGACTCGGCACCTCTGGCACGTCCCGATCGGCGGCATCCACACACGAGATTCGCTCCCCGGGTCAGGACGCGGCGGTGTTGGAATAGTAGTGGTGACCGTAGTAGCTGCCGACCTCGGGTCGTGGCGCCTTGTTCAGCACCATCATGACCACGGGGCAGCTTTCAATGGTTTCCAGCGCATGCTTCACCAACGCCTGGGTCGTGCGGTCGGCCTCGACCACCATGATGATCTGGCCCATATGCGATGCCAGTGCGCGCGCTTCGGTGGTCGCCAGCAACGGCGGTGAATCGAAGATCAGGATGCGGTCCGCGTAGCGCGAGGCCATGTCTTCGAGGAGGCCGGCCATCGTCTCGCTCGCCAGCATCTCGGTTGCCCGCCCGTGTGCGGTCCCCGCCGGCAGGAGCGTCAGCTTCTCGACATTGGTTCTCAGCAACACGTCGTGGAGCTTGGTGTCACCGCTGTCGAGCAGGTCCAGCAATCCCTTGGATGCCGGCGGCAGGTGCGTCATATGCATGAGGCTCGGGTTCGCCACGTCCGCGTCCACCAACAGCGCGTGGCTGTCGACTTCGAGGGCGATGCTCATCGCCAGGTTGAGAGCGATGAAGCTCTTGCCTTCCGCCGGGATGGCGCTGGTCACCATGATCAGGTTGGCGCGGTCCCCCCTCGCGCCGATTCTTTCGTGCGCGTTCCTGATGATCGGGCGCTTGATGACTCGAAACTCGTCGGCAATCTGCGATCGCTGCGCCTGAGGGGTGACGAAGCCTGCAGCCGCCAGCGCCTCGAGGTCGATTTGAACCACTTTGCTGCGCGGGCCCCCATGCGCACCGGCGCGTATTTCGTGGCCCGGCGATGCCGGCGCCACCGCTCTGGCCGCTGCGGGGACTTCCACTCGGGCCTCGAATGGCCGAGTCCGTTCCAGCGCCTGCGCGAGACGCTCCGGAGTGGGTATCGACTCGGTGCCCTCACCTGGGGCCGGTACAGCAGGAACCTGCGGTACCGGAATGTCCACGCCGGCCTTCTGGAGTTGTGCCAGGCGCTGCGCCGCTTTCTCTACGAGATCCATGGATTACCCTTCAGGAGCCACGCGTCATCAGCAAGAGCAAGAAGTAAGCAGCGCCGTACGATGCCACAAGGCCGCTGACGCCCCCGGCAAAGAGCAAGGCGGAGCGACGCCGTATCGAACGCAGACTGTGCGTAGGCAGCATGCTGATCATGCCGATCAACGGCCGCTGCGCCAAATCGCGCAAGGCGCGCCCGTCATGAAACGTCGGCCGCACCTGACTTATGAGCCAGCTCGTCGCGACTCCCGCGAGGAGCGATATCAGGACGACCAACCCGAGAAGCAGCCCGCGATTCGGCGCGACGGGGTTTGGCGTGACTCGCGGCGGGTCGATGATTCTGAACTCAGCCACGCCTGCATCTTCGAGCTTCCCGGTCAGGCTCGCGGTTTCGCGGCGTGAAACCAGGTTCTCGTATTGGCGCTTCAGGATACCGTAGTCGCGATCGAGCTGCGTCAGCTCCATGTCGATCTTCGGGAGCGTTTCGGCCGACGAACGGAACTGGTTATAGCGCGCATCGTATTCACCGAGGCGCGCCCGAATCGACGATACGTTGGCCTCCGCATCGTTCAAAGCAACCTTCAGCTGCTGGGCGACCGGGTCCCCGCTGAAGGGGTTGCCCGGTTCGTTCTCCGCTGCCCTGCTCCGGATCTCGATCTCACGCTTCCGGTCCTCCAGGAGCTGACCCAGCAGCCGCTTGGTGCTGACGACGTCCGGGTGCTCTTCCGTATATTTTCGCAGCAACTCGTCGATCTGGCGCTTCTGCTCATTGATCCGGGCGTCGAGCTCCGGCACCACGATCGTGGCGATGCGCTTGCCCGGTGCTGCGGAACCGCGCGGCGTCTGTTCTTCGAGCTGTTTCTTTATGCTGTCCCGGGTCTGCTCCGCGACACGGAGCTCGATTCGGGTATCCTTGATCTGCTCGGTCAGCGTGCTCATCTGCGCAACGTAGCCTTGGCCGCTCGTGCCGAGCAAGCCGAGGTACTTCAAGCGGAACGCCTGCATGCGGGCTTCCGACTCCCGCAGCTTGGCCTCGTAATCCTTGATCTGGTCATCCACGAACTTTCGGGCGCTATCGGTACCGATGCGGGTCCGGCCGAGACTTTGTTCGATGAACGTCGACAGCGCCGCCTGGACGACGTCGCGCGCCTTGCGGCCGTCGGGATAACGGAAGGCGATGGTGTAGACGTTGTCCGCACCCGCACGATTGATGCTGAGCGAGCCAAGGGTCTCGTCGACCATATCGGCAGCGCTCTTTCCAGCACTCGTATCGAGGTCGGACTTGCGGACGATCCTCTCGATGTTCGGCCGGGTGAGCAGGATGCGGCTCAGGACCGCTACCTGCCCCGCTGCATCCGGGGCCATCGCCATGCCTGCCATCAGCGGCTGAAGCAGCGATTGCGTGTCCACATAGACACGCGCCGACGCTTCGTATTTGTCGGGCAGCCGAAATATGATGATGGCGCCGATGATCGCCGCCAGCCAGGCAACGCCAAGCCCGATCCAGCGGCGTTGCCACATCCCTCTCGCGAGGGCGAGTAGTTGCTCGACTAACTCCTGCATGGTTTCGGACTCCGTGAATCGGGAAAGCGTCTATCGGTATTCGAGCTGGAGCCTGATCAGAACCAGCTCTGCGGGATCAGCAGAATGTCGCCCGGTTTGACATCGACGTTCGCCGAGATGTCGCCGCGCTTCACCAGATCCTTCAGCCGCACGCTGTATTGCCTGCCGCCCTCGGAAGTACGCATGATCGAGGCATTGTTGCCGTCGGCAAAATCGGTCAAGCCGCCGACAGCGATCATCAGATCGAGCAGCGTCATCCCCTGCCGATAAGGCAGGGCCTGCGGCTTGGTGGCTTCACCGACGACGCGGATCTGCTCGGGATACGGACCATTGAAACTGGTGACGATCACCGTGACCACCGGATCGCGGATGTACTTGGACAGTGCCTTTTCGACGTCCCGCGCCAGCGTGGTCGAGTCCTTCCCCAGCGCGGGCAGGTCTTCGATGAGCGGCGCGGTGATCTTGCCGTCGGGCCGGACCGGAACGCTCGTCGACAGCTCGGGATTGCGCCACACGACCACGTTGACCCCGTCGAGCGGCCCGATCTTGTAGAGATAGTCGGGGGTTGCAGCGCTCTGCGGCGCGGGCGGATAAGGCGTCGTCTTGCAACCGACGAGCGCGACGGCAGCGAGAACGGCTGTGACCTGCACGATAATCCGCGCCGCACGGGCAGCCGAAGAATTGCGATTCATGATCGAACGCATGTTGATTTCCTTTCCGGTCAGGAATCAGCCAACAAACCGAGACGGAACGACTCTCCGCGGTCCAGCCTGCAGGACCCCACGACCGCAGCCTACTCTACGGTTGCGGCGTGTTTTATGAATACGGCATTGCGGCTGGATTCTAAGCCCAAACCGCCGCGGAATGCCACCTTTTACCGACATCCGGCGGCTCGACGGAACGGGCCACTTGTGCGGCCGCTTCGGTCGTCAGTAGACGACAGATTGTGGCAGAGAATGTGCGCAGGCACGGGCAACGGGCGGCAAGAGAACGTTTCCTGGGTACCGCTACGAGAGCGGGCAAGAAGCAAAAGAGACACGTTGCTCGCCGGATTTCGAGCCCCCGAGTTCGACCATGATCAGGCGTACCACGTTGCCGAGCATCTCGTAGAGCGCAAAGTAACTGCTCTGCAACGCCGCCAAGCTGGGCAGGACATCGAGAGGGCTGTCGATCGCTGCGCGGGGAATGCCCGTCGGCGCAGGGATCGCGTCGATCCCCTGCGCGGCGAACTCGGCCCTGGCGCGCGGAATGTCGACGCTGTGTGCCACGAGAACAATGCGGCTGACGCGCTCGGCGGTGAGCATCTCTGCCGATCGCACTGCATTCTCGTGAGTGTTGCGCGATCGTGTCTCCGCCCAGCGCACCGGCACGCCGAATTCGCCCTCGAGCGCCGCCCGCATCAATTGCGCTTCCGGTTCCCCACCGAAGACCGAACCTCCCGTCACCAGAACCGGCAGGCCGGTGGCACGCGCGACGCGTGCGCCGTAGCGAACGCGCTCGAGCGTCAGGCGCCCGAGCGTGTCGCCGCCGTATTCCGCAGCATCGCGGCGGATGCCGCCGCCGAGAATCACGATCGCCTGCGCGCTTCGCGCCCGCTCGACGTCCAGCGGAGGCGAAGTATCGACGAACGTGAGCAACAGAAAGGCAACCATCGGTGTCGACAAGGCCAGCAGCAGCAGGACGCCCGTCCAGGCGATGGCTCGGCCGGCGCGCGGGACACGTCCGATCAGCCACAGACCGGTTGCCGCCAGCAGCAAGGGCCCGGTCGGCGGCAGGACAAGCGCCTTGAACAGCGCCTTGAGCCACGTGGCGTCAACCAAGGCAGCGGTCCCTCAATACGCGCCGAAATGTCGGCCTCGAGGACGATCGATCAGTGTGCCTTGTTGACGAGCGCCTGCAGGTGCTTGGCCGGTATCGCATAAGTGATCCCACTGGGCTGCGTGAGTGCCGACTCCTTGGTTCCCTTGACGAACACCATGTTGATGATGCCGAGCACCTCGCCGCTTTCCGGATCGTAGACCGGACTGCCGCTGTTGCCAGGGTAGGCCGTCGCGTCGAGCTGCAGCACCGGGAAGGAGCCCGTCGTCAGTCGCCGAATGATGCGCGGGTCGAGATTGGCCGCGACGGGAGGCGGGATCGCGATCGGGGTTATCGCCGCGATCATGCCTCGATGCGTTGCTGCAAACATGCCGAGCACACCACCGATCGGAAAGCCGGTAAACAGCACGCTTTGCCCCTCCTTCGCGCTGTCGAGGCCTCCGAGCTTCAGCGCAGGCAGCGGTGTGCCATTGATCTTCAGCACCGCAAGATCGGTCCCGGCATCGACGGCGAGCCCGCGGGCTTCGCGCATCTGCGGCTCGCGGTCCGACGCCGACGCCGGGATCAGGATCACCAGGGTCTCGCGCCGCTCGCTGTCGAGCGTCGTCGGCAGGGCGTGGGCATTGGTCGCAATGAGCGATCCGTCTTCCACCGCGAAGCCGGTCGCTCGGAATTGAAATGCGGGCACCCGCGTCCGCTCGAACGTTCCGATGGCCACGATCGAGCCCTTGACACGCTCGATGGTGATGATGGTGTTGTCGGCCAGGGCCGGGACGGCGAGGATCAGCCCCGAGAACGCCACCAGCGTCGTAAAGCTGCGACGCGCGCGTCGGGCTCTCGCCGCCGGACGGGTAAGGAGCGTCGCTAAAGGCATCTCACCGTGGAGCCACGAACGGCGGCGGTGCGGCGAGCTCGGCATCGTACGGATGATGCTCGCTGCCGAACAGCGCGAGGACCCGCTGCACGTAATTGCGCGTTTCCGGATAGGGCGGGACACCGCGGTACCGGTCGACGACACCCTCGCCGGCGTTGTAGGCGGCCGCGGCAAGCGCAACTTCGCCGCGGTAGTACGAGAGCAGCCAGCGCAAATACGACAAACCCCCGCGCACGTTGTCGCGAACATCAAATGCGTTCTTCACGCGAAATCGCGTCGCCGTGTCGGGGATGAGCTGCATCAGCCCGCGTGCATCCCTGGGCGATCGCGCCTTCGGGTCGAAATTCGACTCGACCGTGATGACCGCGAGCGCCAGCCTGGGCGCGACGGCATAGGCCGGTGCCAGCGCGGTCACCATCGCCGCGATCTTCTGCTTGGCCGGTGGCAGTTCCGCGAACGGATCGACCTCCACTGCCTGCGGAACGTCGTTGTCCGCGAGTACGTCGGGCCGCATGCAATCGGGCAGAACACCGCGCGCGTCGCCGACGAATCGCAATGCCTTGCGTGCGGCGTCGTGGCCTTGGTCGGCAGCGAGCGCGAAAAGCGAAGCAGCCATGGCATCGTCACGCGCCACGCCGCGGCCGTTGGCGTACATCCAGCCGAGGCTGAATTGTCCCTCCGCATCTCCGTCGCGCGCGGCCGCGCAGTACAGGCTCGCCGCCCGGACCTGGTCCCTCGGCACGCCCTCGCCGTGTTCGTACGCCAAGGCTTGAGCGACCCGGGTCACCCCAACGACCGGCAACTGCGGGGCGGAACTCCCAGGAGACCCTGGGACCGCGTTCGATGTCGAGTTGTCACTGGGTCCGTTGAAGGGCGCCAGGGCCGGCGCGGCGGCAAGCTCGTCGGCCATCGCGCCACCCGCCGCGAGCGCAACCCCGACCGCCGCCACAGCGCCCATGCCGAATGGAAACCGAACCCCGGCGCTACGCGACATCATCGACTCGTTGAGTCTCTTCCGTGCGACGCAGCCGGGCCTCGTACCATGGCAACGCTTCCTCGAGGCCGATGCGGACGTCGTAGACCGGGTCATAACCCAACAAACGGCGCGCCTTGCCTATATCGGCCTGCGAATGCCGGATGTCACCGGACCGGAAATCCTCGTAGATGGGCTCGGCAATCGCGAGATCGCCATGCCGCCGCTTGACCAGAGCACGCAGCGTGTCGAACAGCGCGTTGAGCGACATGCGCCCGCCGATCGCCACGTTGTAGACCTGGCCGAGAGCCTCCGGATCGGCGGTGGTGGCCGCCAGCAGGTTGGCCTGCACGACGTTGGCGATGTAGCAGAAATCGCGCGTGGTCTCGCCGTCTCCATAGATCACGATCGGCCGGCGGTGCAACATCGCATCCACCCAACGCGGGATTACCGCGGCGTAGGCGCCTTCCGGGTCCTGGCGGGGACCGAATACGTTGAAGTAGCGCAGCCCGATCGAAGGGGTACCGTAGCAGCGGCCGAACACGTCGGCGTAGATCTCGTCGACGTACTTGGTGACCGCGTAGGGAGACAAAGGCCGTCCGATCCGGTGCTCAACCTTGGGCAGCTCTGGAGCGTCGCCATAGGTCGAGCTCGACGCTGCATACACGAACCGGGCGACGCCGGCGTCACGGGCCCCGACGAGCATATTGAGGAAGCCGGTCGCGTTGGCAGCGTGCGTACGAAGCGGATCGCTGACGGATCGTGGCACCGAGCCCAACGCTGCCTGATGCAGCACGACGTTCACCGCCTGGCATGCCTCGCGGCACGATGCTGGATCGACGACATCGGCTTCGCGGAACTCGTGCCGCCGCCACTGCTCCTCACCGACCGCCGCGCGCACCTCCTCGAGGTTCTCCCGATGACCGGTTTCGAAGTTGTCGAGGCTCACCACGTGCTGCCCCAGGCGCAGCAGCGCCTCGACCAGGTGCGAACCGATGAATCCCGCGCTGCCCGTCACGAGCCAGCGCAGAGGCTTGGCGCGCAGCTCCGAAAGCACGGTGCGCAGAGCGATCGATTCGCGCGCAACTGTCATCAGAGTCTCCAGACGCGCACGCCACGCGCTCGCAGCGCCGCGAGATTGGCCTGGCTCTTCACGTCGACATAGACGCCATTGGCGACGAGTTTTCCGGCAAGCTCGTCGACTGACCGTTGCGTCAGCGCGCTGTGCGCGACGGCCGACACGACTGCGCTGGCCCGCGGCAGCTCCTCCCATGGCTCGAGCACCACCCCGTACTCATGCAACGCCTCGGCAGGATCGGCGACCGGGTCATGGACGTGAACCCGCGCCCCGAATGAGGTGAGCTCCCGGACGACGTCGATCACGCGGGAGTTGCGCAGGTCCGAACAATTCTCCTTGAAGGTAAGGCCGAGCACGTTCACGTCCGCGCCGTGAACGGCCGATCCGGCCTGGATCATCAGCTTGATGGTCTGATCGGCGACATATTTGCCCATACCGTCGTTGATCCGCCGCCCCGCCAGGATGACCTGCGGGTGATAGCCGAGCATGTCGGCCTTGTGCGTCAGATAGTACGGATCGACGCCGATGCAGTGCCCTCCGACCAGCCCGGGCCGGAAGTTCAAGAAGTTCCACTTCGTTCCCGCAGCTTCCAGGACCTCGGTGGTATCGATCCCGATCTTGTGGAAGATCAGCGCAAGTTCGTTGATCAGCGCGATGTTGAGGTCGCGCTGGGTGTTTTCGATCACCTTGGCCGCTTCGGCGACCTTGATGCAGCTCGCCCGATGCACACCTGCCACAATGATGCTGCCGTAGAGCTCGGCAACTTTTTCGAGCGTTTCGGGTGAATCCCCGGAGACCACCTTGGTGATCCGCGTCAGCGAATGCTCACGGTCGCCTGGGTTGATGCGCTCCGGCGAATAGCCCACAAAAAACCCGCTCCGCCACTTGAGTCCCGAGTGCCGTTCAATGACCGGCACGCAGATCTCTTCGGTCGCCCCGGGATAGACGGTCGACTCGAACACCACGGTCGCTCCGCGCTTGAGGTTCTTGCCGACGGCCTCGCTGGCTCCCAGCAAAGGCCCGAAATCCGGCTGATGCGCCTGGTCCACCGGTGTTGGTACCGCAACGACGATGAAGTCCGCCTCGGCGAGGTCGGCAGCCTGGGTCGTCACGCGCAGACGGGACGCGGCCCTGAGCTCTGCCTCGCTGACTTCCCCGGTCGGGTCGCGGAAGCTGCGGTACGCGGCGACTTTTCTCTCGGAAAGATCGAAGCCGATGGTCGGATGTCTCTTTCCGAACTCAACGGCCAGAGGCAGGCCCACGTATCCCAAGCCAACCACGGCAACGACGGTCACTTCGACTCCCTTCGTGGAGTTTGCGCGCAGCGCGCCCGACGGCGATCAGTCCCGGTCATCTCGGGCAGGGGAACTGCACGTTGCACTACAGCGTCTTCAGCAGCGCAGCCACTTCCGCGGCGCACTCAGGAGCACAGGTCAGAGACGGCACCTTGTTGCCCGGTTGCGGCGCGGACCTTGGGTCGACACTCTTGCCCGTGTCGGTCGTTGCCGCCTTGTCAGGCGTCGTGCCGCTCGCCTGTGCGAGCGCATCAAGCTCCTTGCGGGCCGCCCCCTTGTCGCCGGCCTTGATCAGGGCCTTGGCGAAATGCAACCGGATGTCAGCCTGGTTCGGCGCGCGCTGCGCGGCCAGCCGCAGCATTTCGACCCCCTGGGTCACATCGCCCTTCTTGACCAGCAACATTCCCGTCGTATCCAGGATCGCGGGATTCGCCGGAGCGAGTGCCAACGCTTTCTCAGCTTGCGACAGCGCCTTGGGGTCGCCCAGCTCGCCCAGGACCCAGGCGAGATTGTTGAGATACATCGCGTTATCGGGTTGCTGCGCCACGACCGCCTGGTAGTAGCGGGCCGCGGACTTGTAATCCTGCTTGCGCGCGGCGCGCTCGCCGAGGTAATTGCGCAGTACGACATCTTTCGGATGATCCTTCAACCATTTGTCGGCTGCGGCATCCGCCGCCGCAGCCTTGCCAGCGCCGCTCGTAGCCGCGTACAGCGCGAGTGCGATCCTGCCGTCATCGGGCGCGCGCTTCTGTGCAGCCTTCATGGCTGATTCCGCATCGGACCACTTCTGTTGAGTGCCCAGGAGCTCGCCCTCAAGCAGGTAACCGCGCGCCTCGCCCGGCTGCCGTCGCTGGATCGCCTTGACTTCCTGCAAGGCCTGCTCGGTGCGTCCGGTCAGGGCATAGATCACCACGATCTCCCGACTGGCCTCGAAGAGCTCGGGTTTGATCACCAGGGCCGCGCGCAGCTTTTCGACCGCCTTGTCGTAGTCTTTTGCGGCCACCAGAGCACGAGCAAGGCGAAGGAGCGGCTCGACCGACCCGGGCCGCGCCGCCACCAGCTTGTTGAAAGTGTTGACGGCCTGCGCCGCGTCGCCCGCTGCCAGTTGAACCTGCCCCAGCAGCTCGAGCGTTCGCGCATCGTTCGGCAGCGCGGCGTTCGCGTCCTGCGCCGCGAGTTGTGCCTGCTTGAGATCGCCCTTCTGAGTGTAGAAGGCGACCAGCGCGATTCGGGCGCCGATCGATTGGGGGTTCACGGTTACCGCCTTCTTGAGGAGCGTTTCGATCTCGCTCGGTTCGCCGCCAAGCGACTGCACGAGATTGGCGTAGCCCAGCAAGGCCTGTTCGTTCTTCGGCTCCTTCTCGAGGACCGCCTCGTAACGCTTGCGTGCGACGTCGGGTTTCTTATCGAGTCGATCGAGCTGCGCGAGGTTGCCGATCGCTGGAAGATAGTCGGACTGGATCTGCAGCGCGCGCTCAAAACTCGCCCGGGCGCTTCCCAGGTCGCGCTTGCTCAGGTAGACGATGCCCTTCAGGTTGTAGACCAGCGGGTTGTTCGGCTGCTTGTTTTCCAGCCGACCCACCGCCGCCAGGGCTTCGTCGAACTGTTTCTGACGCAGAAGATTCGAGAGCAGCGCCAAGTCGGCAGACGACACATTGGGATCCAGCGCCGAGGCCGCCTCGAGGTCGCGAATCGCCGCCTCGGTGTCTCCCTCGGCGAAACGTACCTGCCCCAACCGCGTCCGCGCCGCCGCATTCTTCGGATCCAGCGCCGCCGTCTGCGCGAAATACTGTGCCGCCTTGGGGAAATCACCGACGGCAAGATAGGCCTCGCCGGCGACCGCCATGAGCTGAGGGTCGCGGAAGCCGCGCGCGAGCTGCGGCTGCAGCACTTCGAGGGCACGGGCCGGACTGCCCATGCGCACGTAAGTCGCGGCGAGCAGGCGCTCTGCGTACGCGAGCCCGGGCGCCGCGCTCAGCGCGCGACGCAGGTAATCCTCAGCCTGATTGAATTGTCCGGCGCGAAGCTCGACCTCGCCGGCAAGCACCAGACTGGGGACGTGCTGAGGCGAGCCCTTCAAGACCTGCTGGATCGCCTCGCGAGCGGCGGGCAGGTCGCCTTTCTTGGAAGCGATAAGCGCCTCGAAATAAAAGGCGCGCGTGTCCTGCTTCGATGTCTTGCGGATGGCGGCAACCTGAGCGCTCGCCTGGTCGAGATCGCCCCGGGCAACTTGCAACGCGGCGAGCTGATAGCGCGCCGGCAGGTACGCGGGCCTTGCCTCCACCAGCTTTTCCAGCACGGCGCGCGACGCGTCGGGCTGACCCTCGGCGAACAGGAGCTGGGCCTTGAGCAGTGATGCCTCGGGCGGGGCCTTTGGCTGCGCCAGGACGCCATCCACAATCTTCTCGGCTTCTTCGAAATTTCGGCTTCCGGCGCGCAACGTTGCGATCCCGAGCGACGCGTCG
>WNGQ01025960.1_pt1 | contig 14250 bp, 12 predicted proteins | sample 5407661 | NCBI WGS metagenome assembly WNGQ01 (sample SAMN13153382, study PRJNA577476) | soil metagenome | isolation source: 60 cm soil or saprolite under Garry oak tree replicate 2 | place: USA:California | collected 2016-06-15 | reverse complement strand
CAGCAAAGGGCGATATCGAGCGACTGAAGCGGATGGCAGTGATTGACAATCTGACAGAACTGGGCAACCATCGTGGCTTCCACGAAGAGCTACGAGCCAAGCTGCAACAAGCGCAGGATAGTGAGAAGACACTCGGGCTAGCACTGATAGCCATCAACGGACTGAAAGTGATCAACGAAGAGCAGGGATATCTGGAAGGTGATCGGCTGCTAACGAGATTTGCGGCCCTGTTACGCAACAGTGGACATGGCACACACGCGTTTCGCCTGGAGGGTAATCTCTTTGCCGTTATCCTGGAGAGCACGGCCGAAGATACGCTAGCTCAAACGATGAGAGATTTAGCACAGGCAGCCAGGCATGATTTTTTTGGAGCAACCATCAGTGTAGGATCGACTATCACACAGGACGGAGAGTATAACGCGCAAGTGCTGCACACGCAGGCCGATGCAGCACTGCGGAATGCAAAGAGATATAGAAACAATACTATAGTAGCATTTAATGCGATCCGCGAGAACACCATGCTGCTCCAGCCACAAAAGGTTAGTGCGTTACGGCGCTTACTCAAAGAGAAGCAAATGAACGTGCATTTTCAGCCTATCTGGGATATGGCAAGTGGCAAATTGCTCTCATACGAAGCGCTGGCACGACCCGCGGCAGAGTATGGGTTCGCCGGACCACAGGAAGCGTTTGACATCGCAGAGCGTATCGGTCTCGCACATGAATTGGATTATGTATGTGTCCGGGCGATCTTGGCACGAGCCAAAGAATTACCCGAAGATGTTTTACTCTTTATTAACCTGACACCACAGACATTGTGCCACGATTTACTGACAAGTGCTGTGCTTATGACAGAAGTGATCTCGGCAGGGCTTTCGCCAAAGCGCATAGTATTAGAGATAACAGAGCGTTCGATCGTGGAGTTACCCATGGTTATCCGCGAAGCAAGTAAATTGCAGGAGTTGGGTTTCCGATTGGCTCTGGACGACACAGGCGCGGGAAATGCCGGACTGGAAATGTTGAGCCTGTTACAGGTAGACTTTGTCAAGATTGACCGTGCCCTGGTAACAAACGCACTCTCAGATAAAAGCGCACGCGGAGTACTGACCGGCCTGCGCTCCATCGCCAGAGAGATAGGTGCTTACGTTATCGCCGAAGGCATCGAAGACAGCAGCATGCTTGATCTAGTGCAACACCTGGACATTGAGGCCGTTCAAGGCTACCTGCTGGGGCGTCCAGGCCCTACATTTCTCGACGAAGAGGCGCAGAGCTTGCTCTGTCCCGCAGCGCACAGACAGGACCAGAGCATCGCAGTCTAAGCATGACAGCTAACGTTTGAGCAGGGTTGCCACAATAAAGGCGAGCGCTAGCAGTACGCCAAACTGGAAATGCAACAACGACGTACGCTTTATGGCCACCATAAATACCTGGCGCTCCGTAGCTTGTAAGACCGCTCGCACGTTAGTAAAGGCCAACGGAAACGTTAGCCAGACAAGCAGAGTAAACAGGGGCAAAATGCCTGCCACGACAAAGATAAGCACAGCAACGTAGCTTGCCATAAGCAGTGCAGCATGGAAGCGCTGACCAAACTTCCGGCCGAAGCGGACCGGCAGGGTCCTTTTATCTACAGCTTGATCATCCTCATAGTCGCGCACATTATTCATATTTAAAATGGCAGTGACCAGGAAGCCAACGGGAACACTGGCAGCAAAAGCTGACCAGGACCACTGAGGGATCTGGACATAGTACGATCCCCACACCATCAAAAAGCCCATAGCGATGTATACCAGAATGTCACCGAGGCCACGACTGGCAAATTTGAATGGCTTGGCACTATAGAAGTAGGCGATCAACACACCTACCAACCCAAAGAGCAGGATAACAGGCCCCACGAAGTAGGCCAGCAGGAGACCGAGTGTAGCGGCAAAAGCAAAGCAGAAGATACCGCCACCAAGCACCTGCGCAGCCGTCATCTCATCACGAAAGATAACGGTAGAGGCCCCGAGGGACCCGGCATGATCGAGGCCGTAGCGATAATCGAAATACTCATTAAAGTAGTTGGTACCAATTTGTAGGAAGAGGCAGGAAAGGAGGGTGATGAGGAACAATCCTGGACGGAATGTGCCTTCATAGGCCGCCACAGCAGTACCCACAAGGACGGGGCTGATCGAGGCGGTCAGGGTAAAAGGGCGGCTCGTCTTGAACCAGATGCGCCAGGAAGGGCGCACGGCCTGAGCACGCATAACATTCATTTCGTTCATTGAGCTGAATACTCCGTATGTATCTATATGCCATTGCTTGTGTTTCTCTATAGTAGAAATAGTATAACCTGAGAGGGTTCCAAGTCAAAGCTGATATTTATATTTAATTATTGTAACTGTTCAGGTCCTCTCTCAGCACCGCAGGTGCTGAGGAGTAGTGTTCAGAAAGGAAATTGTTACATGGCCAAAATTGATATCCCCAGTCAGAATGCCGCGGAGGTGCAGGATCAATACTTCCGCATCACCGACCAGGTGCCACAGGAAGTATGGTATTGGGCGGCGCTGGGGTCCGTTATCGCCTCTGCCACGCTGTTCACCTTCAATAAGCGCGATTGGAGTCTTTTCGTAGGACAGTGGTCACCAACATTCTTGCTGTTTGGTCTGTTCCATAAATTATTGAAACCATCGCACTAAATAGTGTGAACAACACATAGAACAGTTGTATACGCAACGGGATGCTGAAAACTCAAGCATCCCATTGCGTATAATGAAAAGATGGACTCGTAGGATCTGCCTCCTACTTATTTTTCACAACTGAAGAGCGAAGATATGGAAAACAGTGTTTTAGATAGTGCCTACTTCTTTCTGGTCATCGCTATCCACATGCTCCTCTTTACTCTTTTCGATCGCGGCCCGTTTAAGTCCAGGAACAGGGTAAGAGAGTTTAAAGACCGAGAACAGGTAGTAGAGCGAAGGTAGTAGAATAACGAGACCAACGGCGATACAGATCAATAGCGTGGTGATGACATATGGTTCGTTAGCAGCGGTATCGATAGTCACGCGTGGCGGAATGACATAGGGGTACTGTGATAGTCCCCACGAACCAAGCAGGAAGGCCGTTTCAGCAATAATCAGCAGGCGAGCAGTAGAATAGTAGCGCATATACAACAGCACCGCAGTAACCAACCCGATGATCATGGTTGCAATGACAACGGGAAGCGCGCGTTGCAGCAAACCCGACCAGAGTAGTGGTGCATAGATCGTCGAAAAGTAGAGGCCGAGAGCGCCGAGTAGAGCCGTAACGGCCCCGGCGATCAGCCCACGCATACGATAGGCTCCCGTCAGCTCAGGCTCACGCGCCTCGTTGGCCTCTTCGGCCAGGTAGATCGCCGCCAGGGTGCCGCAGAGCGTTACCGCCATAGCACCGATGGTCAACGCAAAGGGAGAGGTCCAGGCTGCGAAATTCGTGGCCTGAGCGGTGCCATCAGCGGCCAGCAGGTGTCCGCTGGCAACGGCAGCCGCGCCAGCTCCCAGGAAAAAGGGCGTGAGCAGACTGGAGACGCTGAACACGCGCCCCCAGGTACGGGCAAAAGCTCCGCGCTCATTAATCGCATAATAGCGGAAGATGAAGGCCGCGCCGCGCAAGACGATACCAACAAGAGCCAATGAGAATGGAATAAAAAGCGCTATTGAAAGAGCCGCGAAGGCCGACGGAAAGACATTGAAGAGTCCCACGATCAGGAAGATGAGCCAGACGTGATTGGCCTCCCAGACAGGACCGAGCGCGTGATTAATAAACTCACGCTGTCGGTCGGCCTGGCGACCAGCCGCGAAGAAGGCCCAGACGCCCGCTCCGAAGTCGGCACCACCAAGCACCGCGTACGCGATAAGTCCCCACCAGAGAACGATCAGAGCCAGTAATGCAACACCCATATTCTTACACACCTACCCTTTCTCGTTGCGATCCCTGTATCTGCTGCATCTGCTCCTCAACTTCTTTGGTCGGTAGTGGCGAGCGAGCCACACGCAGCAGCAGCCAGATGAGAGCAAACGCGAGCAGAATGTAGATAGTCGAGAAAACCAGGAAGCTTATATTGAGCCAGGGCGCGGTCGTCACGGCATCCGCAGTACGCAGGTAGCCGTAGATGACCCAGGGCTGACGACCGAGCTCAGTCACCATCCAGCCCAATTCTATGGCCAGGAAGGTGAGCGGACCGGAGGCTAGCACCCCCAACAACAGGAGGCGATTCTGGGGCACACTCCTCTTCTGACGCCAGTAGAGGAACCAGAAAACTACGGCGATCAACAGGGCAAAGAAGCCACTGCCCACCATACCGTCGAAGGATGTATGCACCAGAGCGGTGTTGGGCCAGTCCTGGCGAGCATACTGGTCAAGGCCCTTAATAGTAGACCTTTGGGTATTTCTAGCGCATAGTAGATCTTTCCAGTGTTGGGATCGGCCAGGCCACCAATGCTGATAGGCACACCCTGCGCAGTGTGGAAGACACCTTCCATCGCCGCGAATTTAGCCGGCTGATAGTCCGCAAGGAAGCGAGCATTGAAATCGCCGCTCACGATCTGCAGGGGGGTAGCGACCACGGCCATCGCCATCGCCACCAGCAGTCCTTTACGATAATACTCGTCGTGCTTACCACGCAGCATAGCGTAGGCATAGACAGCAGCCACGCCGAAGCCCGTTGCTACATAGCAGGAGAGCATCATATGTACGGTTTCATAGGGAGTGCTGGGATTGAACATGGCCTGCCAGGGGTTGATATCCACCACTTTGCCATTTTTGATCACAAAGCCAGCAGGAGTATTCATCCAGGAGTTCGCGCTCACAATAAACCAGGCCGAAGCCAGGCCACTGATGGCGATAGGAATGGAGCAGAGCCAATGGGCCAGAGGCGAGAGGCGATTCCACCCATAGAGATACAGCCCGAGAAAGATAGCTTCCAGGAAGAAGGCGAACCCTTCCAGCATGAACGGCAACCCGACGACTTTACCAGCAAATTCCGTATAGGTAGGCCACAACAATCCTAGCTCAAAAGACAGGATGGTGCCTGAGACGGCTCCAATTGCAAAGAGGATTGCGGCGGCCCTTGCCCAGCGGCGCGTTAGCAACATCCATGTCTGATTTTTAGTTCTCAGCGCAAGTCCTTCGGTGATACAAAGGAGCAATGGCAGGCCCACACCCAGGGCCGAGAAAATGATGTGAAAAGCCAACGACGTGCCCATCTGAGCACGCGCAGCCAGTAATTCCGACATAGAAGTTCCTCGTAAGTATGTTACAAAGTTACGACACTACTTCTTGCAACACAGTAATTATTTTTGTAGCTCTTCAGGACTCCTCGCCGCCTACGGCGGCTCGCTGGTGGTGGGAGGTTGTGGGTGGGAGGTTGTGGGTGGACAGCCTCGGGCTGTCCACCCACAACCTCCCACCACCAGCGAAGCGCCATAGGCGCTGAGGAATCAGGGAGGAAGCCTCAAAGAGTTCCTTATTTTTAATTGTTCATCACCTCATATTGTAGTAGCACGAGGATAGACCCAACAAGCTGAACATTAGGGGAGCATGCACAAGCGATTCTATGTTATAATTGGGAGGACCACGAGCGAGGGCTAACCCTACCCCTACAAAGTTGAGAGAGAAAGGCGCTTCGACGAAGGTGGCAGGTAAGACAAGCACAGCAGAGAAGATTATTGGCAGCCTTAAGGGCTTGCAGACCCATTTGCAGCCTGACGAAGAGCCGCTCTTTGCCATTCCTGGCATCTGGGATGCGGGGGGAGCGCGGCGAAGCATCGCCTGCGATATTGTAGTGACCAATCAGCGCGTGTTTGGCTACTATCTCGTCACTTTTCCACGCGAGCGCCTGTTTCTGGATGCTCTGGCACTTGATGCCATTACGAATGTTGCACTGCGGCAGAAGTCGTTTGAACCGGTCTTTCGGGAACTGCTCATCAGTGACGGGGCGCGCAAAATCTATGTACGCGCCCCGCGTCAGAAAATCGAGGCATTGTACAGCACTCTGCGGTCTACTATCAGAAGTTCTGTCCCGGCTGTGGAAACGGATTTCGCGGAGGCACAGAGCGAGAGCGATACGCCTGCAACACCTGCAGCATCATCACACAGAATGCCTGTTTACGGTCGGCAAGAGATCCGCCGACCCTTCGAGAGATCCCCGCTGGCTATTACGCTGCTCTTCGTAGGCGGCATCATCCTTGAAATCATCGGCGTCGGGTTGTGGATACTGACGCAAAACGCGCCAACAGGTATGCCACTATGCGCGGCAGGCTTTCTGGCTGTCTTCATGGCTATTGTGGTAAGCCGTCAGAAACGGTAATGTCGCTCACGAGGTGAAGGGCACCACCTGTTTATGGCGCTGTAGCAGTTGCAGAGCGACATCTCTTTCGTAGACATCGGCAATGGGGATACCGGGCCAGATCTTGCGGGCGGCATCGTTGACGGCTACCACAATGCCAAAGCGATGCAGTAAATACGCTGGTTGAGCCACCCTTGGCTGCTTCGCACTCTGATTGTTTGGCACGACTTGCGCGACACAATCAATGCCCGCACCCTGATCAGAGTAATAGGCCCAGATAGCAATACTGTCCTCTAGCACCGCACTGCGATATTGTTTGTTCATACGTATCTCGTCTCGCATAGAGGCGCATGCAAGATCATCGATGAGTAGTTCCAGATTATACAGACGGGAGAGCAGGTGGATACCTGAAAGAATGGCACCCACATGCCACTGCTGGCCATCCCAGGTGATCTGCAAAGGCACAAAATGCCCATAGCCCCTGGCGTTGGCCGTACTATCCGGCTGATCGCGCACGATACTGTTCCCGTCGAGAGTCGTGTACTCCCAGGTTGCACGCACCACCCCCATCGCTTGCCACGCCGCTTCGCCGGGTAGTGAGGAGAACTGCGCGATATCACACAACAGGTGACAATCCTGCTGCATAAAGCTGCACGAACCGCCCTCCTGATTGTAGAAGCCAACGAAGCCGTAGATGGTACAACGTCCCGCTCCTGGTTGCGTCACGAGATTAAAGTGCAGCGTTGCTTGCATGGGCTGGCGGGCGATAGCAAAACGCTGATTGGTGCCACCAATAGCATACATCTCTCCTGGATGAAGAATTTGTGGTTCCACCCCTTGATTAATCTGCTGCTGTATGGCATCGATGAGGGCTGCACGCTTATCGGGACGTAGATTTACCAGAGATGGGGTGAAAGAGATCACCCAGGCGACAGCGCCGGAAGGGGTGGCGGCGGTGCGATTGAAATGGCAGCTATTGTCGTCAATAACAGGCGGCACAGTGACGGTACAATTCTGTACTTCAAAGGGCTCGGCGACCCAGCTTATCTTATGCTGAGAGCGACCTAGTTGTATTGGCGCCTCTTCACCGACGACCGGTAAGCGGGACATTAACTTGCCATCTATGTAAATATGTCCCCAGGGAGGATTCGTCTCCACGTAGAATAAATCAGCGCCCGGCGGCAGCGTCGGCGTGGGATGGTAGAATGTGCCGACAATGACGTTGCGCGCCGGTGAGTAGGTGCCCACGAGCGTGACCAGGACAACCAGGATGATTGCGGCGGTAGCAGAGAGTTGCAGCAGGCGCTGGCGTGTCGTCAGGCGCGGAGTATGAAATAGCTGGTAAGTCTTAGTGTACAGCTCTGCCCTGGAGGCTGGAGTTTCCGCGTCCGAGTCATCGAGATTGCTGATCTCAACGATGAACTCATCCTGCGGATCTTCGCTCTCCCCGTGCTTCATGTGGGTCTCCTGTATGGGTCAGGTAGATATCGGTATATGGGCGATACTATGTGAGATACGACTACAGTGAGTGCATAGTTACAAATTTAGAACGGCCACGGGGTAATTGCCCCATAAACGGCCTGGTGGGCGAGCACGCTGGCGGCGGCGCTCCAGGCGAGATGGCGCGTACCCATTGGCTGCAAGGTCTGACCGTGATGATATTCGGCGAAGTCCCATGTCCGACCATCGCTGCCCTGAGCATTAGCATTGTGCAGGGCAGCAGTAACCTGCTCGGCACGCTCGCGCATGCCCTGTTTCAGCAATCCTAGCACGTAAAAGCCGCTGAGCACTGGCCATAGACCGCCGTTATGGTACATATACGGCTGATTCTTTACTTCTCCATATAAATGATTTGCCTCCAGCATGGCCCATGGCGGGTCTTCACGCTGGATGACCGGCCAGAAAGCAGGGAGGAGTGAGCTCCCGGTTTGCAATGCGATAGATTGCGCGTACTCTTCGGCGGTGATGCGCTGCTGTTCACTGCCGAGGCTGGTGATCAGCGAGAGAGCGTGCGCCAGACCATCGAAGTAGGCGGCATAACCAGTAGGGGAAAACGCCGCTAGCCAGTACTTGATGTCGTCCTGCTCGGCCAGGAAACGATAGGCGTGGGGATGGTAGATCAGCGCCTCCTCGCTTTCGATAACAGCAGCAAGAGGCCAGTAATTGGCGGTGATCTTCGCCTGTAGTAGGGTAGCTTTCTTCTGCCAGTTTTTGTGGCTAAAGACCTTGCCTGCGTTGCTCAGAGCCAGCATATAGAGTAGCTGATCGGAGAGTACGTAGCCCTGCTGCACGTATTCGTCGGCCCAGTTTCCGGCAAGCGGTGTATAGATGAATCCCCGATTGTTGTACTCCCAGCACTCGGCCAAAAACAGCGCCTTTTCGACGCTGAGCCAGTAGCGCACCTTTTTAGAGGCGTGCCCGCTGTGGTTGAGATAGGCACTGACGCCAATGACATACCAGAGCAACGCGTCAACGCGTCCCACCAGATAGCCATAGCTGACCTTGCCGCCGTCAACAGAGACGTTGCTGGGAATTTCGCCGTGTGGTCCCTGGTATTTAGCAAGCGTATCAAGTGTGCGCTCCATGCCAGTGATGAGAGTGGAATCGCCGCTGGCCAGGGCCGCCAGACCAGTAATGACGCCATCCCTGGCCCACACGCGTGCATAGTTGTCGACATCTTGCGCGGAGGCGACGAAACCGGCGGGAGTGAGACAGCTCCGCAGCAACGCTAACGATTGTTCTCCGAATTCACAATTGGTCCTGTATCACAAATCTAGTGTATCAAGCCAAGCATTTTGTATAATACCTGACGATCTACCGTGTGCGTCAGCGGTCCCACCTGCTGGATCTTGATAGTGGCTACGGCCTGGCCTACTTTGACCGCGTCAGCGATCTCGTAGCCATCTACAGTGGCCAGCAGCAATCCAGCCCAGAAGGAGTCACCCGCCCCGGTTACATCAACGACCTCAACCTGGTTGGCTGAAAAGTATTGGTTGCCGTCAGCATTAGACAGAAGCACGCCGCCCTGCCCCATTGTCAGCACCACGTTTCGCACGCCCAGAGCAAGGAAGCGTTGCGCGTATGCTTCGGGCGTCTGGCCCGTACCGAAGATGCGTACGCAATCATCAAGCGAGGGCTTGGTAAGCGTGACAAACGGACAGATTCTGGCAAAGACCTCCAGCGGTTGCTCATCAGCATCCCACAGGCGGGGATGATAGTTGGGATCAAAGCTGACGAGGCAGCCACTGTGTTGCATCTGCTCAACAAACTGGAGGACCGTCGAACGCGCTGGCTCGTGTGAGAGTGCAAAGGCGGAGGTATGGATCAGCGAGGTCGTCGGTATGAGATCCAGCGGCATATCGGCGGGCTGCATGCGAGCATCGGCGCCACGATACACGCTGAAGTCGGGCGTCTGGTGGCTGCGTGACACTACAACCAGCGTTGTGGGTGTGCGTGGAGTGGTCTGAACGTAGTCGGTGCGCACACCAGCGGCATTGAGGTGATAGCGCAGGAACTCGCCAAACGAATCGTCTCCCACACGCGCAACCAGGGCCGTCGAACCTCCCAGGCGAGCCACATTGAGCGCGACATTGGTCGCCTGCCCAGCTGGATACATATGGAAGGCACGAGAATCACCCAGCAGGCCCTGCTCCTCGTCAGAAATGAGGTCAATCAGCGTCTCGCCTATCGACACTACGTCAAGATAATGTTGTTCGCTGGTAGTCAACCTGCACAGATCCTCCTAAATAAAAATGGGCGCTTCACGGTATTTATCGAGCATCGCGAATGAGTTATGGGTGGGCCTCGATGAATGTTTGGATCTCGGCAAGTTCGCTCTCGTTCAGTCTAAAGTCTGCCGCACCAATAATGCCATCTACCTGCTGTGGATGGCGAGCGCCGACGATAGCAGCAGTCACGGCGGGATTGTTCAGAGTCCAGGCGATGGCCACCTCGCCGGGTGCGCGATCATGGCGCTGGCCGATCGCGCGCAATAGATTCGCTAGGGCCATATTGCGCGATAGACGCGGTTCCTTGAACTCAGGGTGGCGCGTGCGCCAGTCGCTTTTTGGCAGATTTTGTACGCGCTCAGGCGTCATAGTTCCGGTAAGCAGACCTGACTGCATGGGGGAGTAGACAATGACCCCGATATTATTCTGCAAGCAAAACGGCAGCGTCTCCTGCTCAACGGCGCGATTGATGAGCGAGTATGGCGGTTGCAGCGAGGTAATGGGAGCGATGGCCTGAGCGCGGCGCATCTGGCTGGCATTGAAGTTTGAGACGCCGATATAGCGCACCTTGCCCTGCTCCTGCAGTTCGGCCATCGTCGTCCACCCCTCCTCGATATCCTCATCGGGCTGGGGCCAGTGGATCTGATAGAGATCGATCACATCAATCCCCAGGCGCTTGAGGCTCCCTTCAACCTCGCGGCGGATCGAGTCGGCCTTGAGCGAAGCCTTGATGGTGCCATCCGGCTGACCAAGACGCGAACACTTTGTAAAAACATAGGGATGGTCAGAGCGTTCTTTCAAGACCTGTCCGACAATCTCTTCCGCGTGCCCGATTCCATATACAGCCGCGGTATCGATCCAGTTCATGCCCAGATCAAGGCCCCGATGGATCGCCGCTATCGATTCTTTATCATCCTGTGGCCCCCATGATGCAAGCCATCCTTCACCACCGAGCGCGAATGTGCCAAAACCAATTGGCGTAATCTGTAGATCACTGTTTCCTAGCTGTCGAGTTTCCATAGCTATTCCCCTCGAAAAGTCGTACGCCTTCGTTGCTATAGTCTAGCAGCATCAGTCTTCATCTTATCCCATGTGGCGGGCAAAGGGCAAACTGAGCACGAGGGCAACATGAAAAGCGCGCAGGGCGTTAGCTGGTTACATTGACACTCGCTTTTCATGACAGGTACAATAGTGTAGCTATATGGAACATAGCCGTTTCTTAACTCTCCTACGTCCATTATCAACATAAGACGAGGCGCGCAATGAAGATTTTTGTTTGTATAAAACAGGTACCTGACCCCAACACCACGGTGAGCAAGCTCGACCCCGCAACCAAAAGGCTGGTACGCACCGGCGTATCACTGATTCTCGATCCAGGTGATGAAAGCACAATCTCAGCGGCCATCAAGCTGCGCGATACGCTGGGCGGCAGCGAATTGATTGCGCTGAGCATGGGTCCCACCAGCGCGCAGGAAGGTATGCGGCGCGCACTGGCGATGGGCGCGGATAAGGCCATCCTGGTCACCGATCCCGCGCTGGCAGGGTCGGACGCCCTGGCCACTGCGCGAGTGCTCTCCGCCGCGATCAAAAAAGAGGGAGGCGCGGACCTGATCTTCTGCTCCACCGAGAGCACCGATGGCTACACCGGCATGGTACCGGCTGGGATCGCCGAGTTTCTCGGTATTTCGCAACTCACCTTTGCACGCGAGATCAAAGTAGAAGGTTCAAAAGCCGTTATTAAGCGTGTCATCCCCACCGGCTACAAGACCGTCGAAAGTTCCTTACCCGCCGTAGTAACTATTGCCAGCGGATCATTCGAGGCTATTTATCCAACGATGAAGGGCATTATGGGTGCGAAGAAGAAGCCCTTCAGCCAATTAACCACTGCCGATCTTGGCCTTGACGTGGCCCAGGTTGGCGAGAGCGGCGCACGCGAGAAGGTCGTGGAAATCGGTACAGCAGAAGCCAGGGAAGCAGGTCAGATTATAAAAGATGACGGCAACGCGGTCCAACAGATTGCCGACTTCCTGCAACGCTACCAGTTACTTTAGTAGGAGAGGAATAGATCAATGGCAAATACAATCTGGGTAGTAATTGAGCTAGAAAACGGCCAACCCGTGCGTTCCTCACTCGAAGTGCTGGGAAAATCCGCCAGGCTGGGACGCGCTGAGGCCATTGTGCTGGGTGCAGCAGCGGCGGAGGTCGCCCCCACGCTTGGTGAGTTTGGTGCCGAGAAGGTCTATGTGCACGCTGACGCGGCCTACGATAACTACCTGACGCTGCCCGCAGTTGATACGCTCAGTGCACTACTCAAACGGCAGTCGCCCCGCTTGCTACTGCTGGCCACCACCTATGAACTACGCGATATCGCCGCACGTCTGATGGTGCGCGAGAACCTGGGTCTGATCACCGACGCCACCGATCTGGCATTTGAGGGTGAGGACCTCAAGGTAACCGTGCCGTGGGGAGGCGAGAACGTCGTCTCCGCCACTCACCCCTATCAGGGTACCGGACTGGTGCTCACGCGACCAAAAGCCTTCTCGCTCGAACGCTATGAGGGACGAACAGCGGAGATCGAGACGCTCGACACCGCAATCAGCGCAGAAGCGCAGACGATCAAAGTGCTCGAAACTGTCGAGGTGGCCAGCGAGGGTCCGGCCCTGGAAGACGCCACGGTGGTAGTCAGCGGAGGGCGCGGCCTGGGCAAGGCGGACAACTTCCACCTGGTCGAGGAGCTAGCAAGCGCGCTGGGTGGTGCGCCGGGGGCCACACGCGCTATCGTCGATGCAGGTTGGCTTCCATACAGCTACCAGGTAGGACAGACGGGCAAGACCGTGAAGCCCACGCTGTACGTGGCCTGTGGCATCAGTGGCGCCATTCAGCATCTGGCGGGCATGAAAGGCTCAAAATACATCGTGGCCATCAACAAAGACGAGCACGCTCCTATCTTCTCCGTTGCCGATCTTGGCATCGTCGGGGACGCAATCGCTATTCTCCCCAAGCTGACGGAAGAAGTGAAACGGCGCAAATCTTCTTGAAGGTAGGGTGCGGGGCTTGCCCCCGCCCGTGCGGCAATGCCCCGCACCCTACGTTAGACAACGGAGGTCTTCATTATGGCTCCCCCTGTCATTTCACCTACCGGGGGGTGGATCGGTACCACAATTTTTGTGGTTATCTTCTTAGCGGCCCTGATCCTCTTTGGTACACGTGCGGGCGAACTGGTTACGTTGCTCGTTAAGGCACGACGAGAGGATCGCACTGACCATATCGACGACCGTATTGGCGAATTCTTTCAGGTTGTCCTGGGCCAGAGCGGGGTGCTGCGCGATCCACTTCCCGGTATCGCTCACTTTTTTACCTTCTGGGGCTTTATTATCATCCAGTTCGGTCTACTCAATCTTATCCTCGGCGCGTTCAACGGTAGTTTGCCGCTGCTGGGCGATAATCCCCCGTTCTCGACTGTGCTGGATATATTTGTGGTGCTGGTGTTACTGGCCCTGGTGCTCTTTGCCATTCGCCGCTCGGTTTTTCATCCCAAGCAGCTTAGTAGTTTTCTGCATGGTCCCTGGGATGGCTACATCATTCTCGGACTGATCTTGCTGGTTGTCGTCACACTGGTACTGGTCGAAGGTTTTGAGTATGCAGCTAGCAACGGTGCCGCCTGGACGCCGATCGGCGCATTTCTGTATCCCTGGTTCGGTCAAACAGGTACAGAAAATAGCCTCATCGCCTATCGTTTCTTCTGGTGGCTGCACATCCTCACGGTGCTATCATTCCTGATCTATCTGCCGCGCTCTAAACATCTGCATCTGCTGGCAACGCCTTTCAACGTCTTCTTCCGCAGCTTTAAGCCAAAGGGGGCATTGCCGCTGTTAGAGAACATCGAAGAGCGCGACGATTACGGCGTCTCGAAGGCTGAGCAGTTCACCTGGAAGCAGTTGCTGGATGGCTACGCCTGCACCGAGTGCGGGCGCTGCAATACCGTCTGCCCGGCCGCGAATACCGGTAAGCCCCTCTTCCCCAAAGAGATTATCCTGGGGGTAAAAGAGTCGCTCTTCGTGCATAGTAATGAAATACTCGGCGAAGACACGCTCTACAGCAGACTTGGCATCGCCGGTGTGAAGGCCGATGAGAACGAACGCGAGAAGGAAGCACACCACCAGAAAATGGTAGGGGGGATCATCTCCGAGGATGCCCTGTGGGCCTGTACAACCTGCATGGCCT
>WNGQ01008422.1_pt1 | contig 14253 bp, 15 predicted proteins | sample 5407661 | NCBI WGS metagenome assembly WNGQ01 (sample SAMN13153382, study PRJNA577476) | soil metagenome | isolation source: 60 cm soil or saprolite under Garry oak tree replicate 2 | place: USA:California | collected 2016-06-15 | reverse complement strand
CACGGGCGCGGCCTCGGGCGCCCGCTTACGCGGGCGGCCGGCGGAGCCGGCACCACCCGCAGCCTCACCGCCCACCCGAATCCTTGGCGTCTCCAGGACCGGTGGCCCCGCCGGCTGGCCTCGGGTGTCGACAACCGGCGCCGTGACCACGAGGTCGAGCGATGGTTTCAGTTCGCCGCCCAAAGCGGTCCACACGTCGGAGAGGGACCGGTCGGCCGGCGGCGGAAGCGAGATCGTCGTGATGATCGGCACCTCGATCCCGGCCAGCGCGCCGGCGAGCAAATCGGCAGGCATCGACTCGTGGGACAGAAAGCAGGACAGAAGGCTCGACAGCAACCGGTGCTCGTCCTCGGCGCGTTGAGTCCATGCGGTCACGAGGTACGAGAACGTGAACCGGCGCGGCGGCGGACGCCGATCGGTGACGCGTCCTGTGTTGTCGCGGACCGGCTCCCACATGACCTCGCGCCGCGCCAGGTCCTCGCGTATGTCATATAGATAGAGGTCGACTGTCGGCGTGTTGCGCCGCGCCGCCCAGTCCTTCGTCGGCGCGTCAAACGAGATCTCGACGCCGGAACCGTTCAACGCGTCGCGCCGGACGAGCGCGCGCAAAGACTCGTCCAGGTCCTGGATCATCCCCTAGAGACTCCCGACGACGACGACTCGGAACAAGTCGCTCCGGGGCAGTCATTTGGGCCGTCGTGCTTGCCCCTTCGCGCACCGAGGCGCGCCCATACGTCGGTCCCCTCGTCCCTTGCTCGCGGCAACCTCTGATGAGAGCCTCAACTAGTTCTGCCTGAAACAAACTCGGAGGGCGATGCGTAATGCCGCAATACCTTTCTCCTGGCGTTTACGTCGAAGAGGTCGAGGCCGGCTCTCGTCCCATCGAAGGAGTTGGCACTTCCGTTGCCGCCTTTGTCGGACTCGCACATAGAGGTCCGTTCAACCAGCCGACTCAGATCACGAACTGGAGCCAGTTCGTACAGACCTTCGGCGACTTCATGGAGGGCTCGTACCTGGCTCACTCGGTGTATGGATACCTCCTCAACGGCGGTGGCACGTGCTACGTGGTGCGAATCGGGGCGAACGGCGCGGCCCCGTCTGCCCACGCCGAACTTCCACTCGGGCGTGACAAGGCGCTGCCATATCGCGTGACGGCCCTGGAGGCGGGACCTGGGGGCAACGACATCACAGTCGAGGTCGCCGACGCCTCCGAGCCCGGCGAGGACGTCTTCAAGCTGATCGTGAAGAAGGCGGGCAAGGAGGCTGAGGTCTACGACAACGTCACGACAAAGAAGGGAAGGCGCAACGTCGTGACCGCGGTCAAAACCTCAAAGTTGATCCAGCTCGAGGAGATCGCGGGAAGCACGGCGATCGAGCCGGTGCCGCAAGCCGATGCCGCACTGGCCGGCGGTGGTGGGTCAGCGCCCGTGCGAGTGACGCCTGACGCCTACGTTGGCAACTCATCGGACCGCACCGGATTTGGCGGTCTCGAAGCCGTCGACCAGGTGACCATGCTGTCGGTGCCCGACCTGATGGCGGCCTACCAGGCTGGCGCAATCGACCTGGAAGGGGTCCAGGCCGTCCAGCTCGCGATGATCGCTCACTGCGAGCTGATGGGCGACCGCGTCGCCATCCTCGATTCCCCACCGGGCCTGAACGCGCAGCAAATACGCGAATGGCGTGTCGACAAGGCGCGTTACGACTCGAAGTACGCGACTCTTTACTGGCCCTGGATCAAAGTCTTCGACCCGCTCGCGGGCCAGATGACGATGGTTCCGCCAGGCGGCCACATGGCCGGAATCTGGGCCAGGAGCGATGACACGCGCGGCGTCCACAAGGCGCCGGCGAACGAGGTCATTCGCGGCGCGGTCGACCTCGAGCTTGTCATCACCAAGAGCGAGCACGACCAGTTGAATCCCCAAGGCATCAATGTCCTGCGGGCGTTTCCGGGGCGTGGGATTCGCGTCTGGGGTGCCAGGACGCTGTCCAGCGACCCGGCCTGGCGCTACATCAACGTGCGCCGGCTCTTCAACTTCATCGAAGGGTCGATCCTCGGCGGCACCCAGTGGGTGGTGTTCGAGCCGAACGACCTGGCGTTGTGGGAGCGCGTCAAACGCACCATCAACTCCTTCCTGGTGCGTGTCTGGCGTGACGGGGCGCTGTTTGGCGCCACTCCGCAGGAAGCGTTCTATGTGAAGTGCGACTCGGAGACCAATCCTGCCGAGGTGATCGACGCGGGCCAACTGGTCGTCGAGATCGGGATCGCGCCGGTGAAGCCGGCTGAGTTCGTCGTCTTCCGCATCGCCCAGTTCTCGGGCGGCGCATCACTAACCGAATGAGGAGGAACAACTAATGCCAGTCGGTATCCCAGGACTGTCATCCGACGCACTTGCGGGTTACCACTTTTCGGTCGAGGTAGACGGCGTCTCGCTTGCCCAATTCCAGGAGGTGAGCGGGATCACGTCCGAGCTCGACGTGATCGAGCTCAAGGAGAACACCAGGGACGGCAAGTACGTACTCCACAAGCTTCCGGGCAACCGAAAGCCGCCCACAATCACGTTGAAACGCGCCAAGAACTCGTCCACCGATCTGTGGGAGTGGCACAAGGCAATCTACCAGGGCAGGGTCGGTGACGCCCGCAAGAACGGCTCGATAGTGCTGTACGACTACACCAACCAGGAGGTAGGCCGCTACAACTTCGTCAACGCCTGGCCGTCCAAGGTCACCACGAGCGCGTTGAAGGCCGGCGCCAACGAGATCGTCACCGAGGAAGTGACCATCGTTTGCGAGGAGCTGGAGAGGGTCAAGTGACGTCCGCGACGCTCACACGCAGCGGCGCAGCCAACCAGCTACGTACTGAGTTCGCCTTCACGCTGCCGCGCGGCTACCTCGATGAAAACGGCACTCTGCACAAGGACGGCACGATGCGGCTCGCCACCGCGCGGGACGAGATCCAGCCGCAACGCGATCCGCGCGTGCGCGACAACGAGGCTTACCTCACAGTCATCCTGCTCTCGAGGGTCGTCACGCGCCTCGGCTCCGTCTCTCAGGTAACGCCGGCAACGATCGAGGGATTGTTTGCGTCGGATCTCGCATTCCTCCAAGACCTCTACCGCCGAATCAACCAGGAGGGTCACACACACGCCGCGGTCACATGTCCGCAGTGCAAGCACGAGTTTGCGATCGACGTCGCGGGCGGTGATCGCCTGGGGGGAGCATGACGACGTACGCGTCTGACCGTCTGTTCGAGGAGATCGCGTACGTCGCGTACCACCTGCACTGGCCGCTAGACGAGATCCTCGACCTGGAGCATCCGCTGAGGCAGCGATTCGTGGAGGAGATCGGACGGATCAACCGACGCCTCGCCGAAGAGGAGTAGCCCGGCATGCGGTGGCCTTTCCACGTTGGAAGTCGCGCTGATGCGGTGCCGGTGGCTCCGCCAAGGAGGCGGGACTGGGCGTCGCTTCCTCCTATCCAGCGCACAATCGCAGAGCCGGCGCTCACGGCGCCGACCCCGGAATTCATCGACTCGCTGGCCGGCGCCCACGAAGCCGACCTGAGCCTCCAACCACTTGGCCACCACGTCTCACTCGATGCGCCGCATGGCCTGGTGGTCGCCCGCTCGGTCGAGACCTATGCACCTTCCACGCAGATGGTCGGCCGGCAGCGAACGCGTCATGTACCGGTGCTGTACGCGGAGATCGATGGCCGCGCTGAGGCTGAATCCATTGCTTCGGAGGCGACCGAAACGACCGCGGAGCAGCCCCAGGTTTTGCCGCTTCGGTCCGTGAAGATCATTGAGCCTGTGGCGAATACGCCAAGGCCACTGACCCGCCTGACCGAAGCGGAGATGGCCTTGAGCGCTCGGGTTGATGCGCGACCGCTTGCCAGCAAGGACACCGAGCCGCCGCGCTCCGAGGCTCCCGGGGTTGAAGCGCCCGGTGCCTCGGCCTCGACGGCCCCCGTGCAGCGCCTGACCCTGGGCCAGTCCCGGCGGCTCGGACTTGGTGCGCCGTTGAAGAATTCGACTCCGTCGGAAGTGCGTCGAACGTGGCCACCTTCGCCGCCGCTCGATCTCCCTGCCGCACCTAGACACATGGCTGACGAGGTGACAACGATCGAATCACCGTCACCCGAACGGACAGAAACCGAGTCGTATGGGCAGCGCCCTGAGACACCCGTTGCGATCGGTTCGAGCGAGCAGGTCGGTTTGCCGCTGGCTCTACCCATGGCGAAACATGTCGGACGTGACCAGGTTGTCGCCTCGAGCTCAGACAGCCCTGACGTCGACCGCACGTCCGACTCTGAGCCGCACGCGCCGTCGTCCGCAGGTGGCACGATCCCGATCGTGCCCACCCTTCAACGGGTGATAGCGCGCAGCCTGCCGCCTCTGTTCGCGCCTCCCAGCGTCGTCGGATCGCTGATGGTTCCACTCGCGGCGGACCGAATGCCGCTCCGTCCTGCCGCCCGCTTCGGCGCCGACCAGGCAAGCGATGTCGCGCCGAGGCCGGCCGCGCCCGTGCCCACAGCAGACCGAGCGCCGATCGGGGAGACATCGGCCACAGAATGGCACTTCGCACCGAGGAGCGCCGGTCCGCATGCACTTGCGGCGGTGTCCACTGTCACATCTCCTCGGAGGACGGACCTGCCGCCACTACCTCTTGCGCAGCGCGAAACGACATCACCCGTGTCGACGGTGGCGATCGGGGGTCATGAGCCGCAGGGACAAGCCACGACCGAATCAGTGGTTCAAGCCTCCTCGGTGTTCGTCCAGCGCGAAGAGGCAGTAGCCCCGGCCTCGAGTCCGGCGGCGGACGGCGGCACTGCGGCGACGGCAGCGCCTGGTGGCGGCGCGCCGGCCGAGGCGGCGCCCGCGCACCAATCCGAGCGTGAGCTGTACGAGCTGGCAAGCAAGCTGTACGAGCCGCTCAGCGCACGCATTCGCCGCGAGCTGCTGGTGGACAGAGAGCGCGCGGGCATGGTGACCGACCTCCGATGAGGAGTGGTCATGCCTGAGTTCGCCCTGGCCCTCCGATTCAAGGTGGCGATCGACGACTACGGCAGCCTCGGCAGCTGGAGCAAGTGCGAGGGCTTGACCGTCGAGTACGAAGTCCAGGAGTACCAGGAAGGCGGCCAGAACAATTACGTCCACCGACTGCCAGGTCGGTGCAAATACCAGAACGTCAAGCTCACGAGGCCGCTCGACAAGTCCTCGGCCGACGTTGCGTCATGGGTTGCCGGCCAGCGGACCAAGGTCAAGCGAAGCAACGCCGAGATCGCCGTCCTCGATCCCGCCGGCGAGGTGGTCGTGCAGTGGAACCTTAACGATGTCTACCCGGTCAAGTGGACCGGGCCTTCGCTTGACGCGACCGGAAACCAGATCGCAAACGAGACACTCGAGCTCGCCCACAACGGCTTTCTCAAAGACGGAGGCTGAGCGGTGAGCAATACACGGGCAAGCCTGGTTGAAGTCGACGGGAAGAAAACCGAGCTCAAGTTCCGATTCAATCCCAAGGAGTACTCGACCACCAAGGCCGCGACCTGGAACCGGCCGACCAACAAGAGCGCCAAGTCGTCGAGCAAGCCTGAGTTCGGGGGCGTCCAACCGCAGTCCGTGACGATGGAACTCTTTTTCGACGACTGGGAAAACCCAGATGCCGACCTCGTCAAGGACATCCAGACGCTGATGGGCTGGCTCAAGCCCAGCGACGAGTCTCTCGGCAAGAAAAAGCCACAGCCGCAGATCCTGCAGTTTCAGTGGGGGAGCAACAAGTCGCTCTCAGAGTTCAAGGGCTTCCTGAAATCGGTCAACGCCAAGTACACGATGTTCAAGCCGGATGGGAAACCGATCCGCGCTACAGCGACGATCGCACTCGAAGAAGTTCCAGACGAGCCGAAAAAAACTAACCCGACATCTGGCTCGATTGCCAGCCGGCGCACGCGAGTCCTGTCGGCGGGCGACAGCCTGCAGTCGATCGCTTATGACGAATACGGCGATCCCAACCTCTGGCGAGCGCTGGCGGTTTTCAACGGAATCGACGACCCGTTCCGAATTGTTTCGGGCACACGCCTGCTGGTGCCCAGCCCCGATGAAGCAGCGCTGCTGGTCTGAGGTGCTGGTGATTGCCTGAAGAGTTCGCGCTGCGGCCGCGCGTCGAGATCGACGGGACTCCGCTGCCGTCGGAGCTCGAGATCCTGCTCGAACGCGTCGTTGTTGACGACCACTTGCATACACCGGACATGTTCACGATCACCTTCCGCGACACCGATCGGCAGGTGCTGTCACAAGCCAAGGCAAGGATCGGGTCCAAGGTCAAGATCTCGGCCCCACCTCTGGGCGGAAACAGCCCGGAAGTGATGATCAGCGGTGAGGTCACCGCGCTGGAGGGCGAGTACGACCCGGGGGGCACCCGAGCGATCGTGCGCGGATACGATTCATCGCACCGGCTCCATCACGGGCGCGAGACGCAGACCTACCGCAACGTCAAGTACTCGGACATCGCCCAGACCGTGGCGAGTCGCAACGGCATGCAGCCCGGCACGATCGACGACTCCAAGGCAACGCACGATCACGTGCCTCAGGTCAACGTATCGGACTGGGAGTTCCTGGGCTTCCTGGCCGAGAAGGTCGGTTTCGAGGTCGCCGTGAGCGATGGGAAGCTGCACTTTCGCAAGCCCACCCAGTCCTCCGAGGCCCCAGGCGGGGGCGACTACCAGTCTTCGAATCCGCTCCAGTTGGTCTTCGGGCAGGACCTGATCGCTTTTTACCCGCGAGTCACGTCGGCCGAGCAGGTGAAGGAGATCAAGGTCCGCGGTTGGGATCCGAAGACCAAACAGACGCTGGTCGGTTCCGCGCCGGCAGGAACGAGCAGCGCATCGCTCCCCACCACTCCGGGTTCGATGGCGGAGACATTTGGCGGCCGGACGTTCACGGTCGTCGACCGGCCCATACCCAGCCAGAGCCAGGCCGAAGCCGCGGCCAAAGCGCACGCCGATCAGATCGGGAGCGCGGCAGGCGAGGCGGAGGGTGTCGCCAGAGGCAACCCCAAGCTGAAAGCGGGGCAGGCGGTGAGCGTTTCCGCGGTGGCGAAGGAATTCGTGGGCAGCTACACGCTGACCCACACGCGGCACATCTTCGACGCTCAGGGATACCGAACGCACCTCACCGTGAGCGGCGGACAGAACAGGTCCCTGTTCGGCCTCATATCGGCGGGCGGCGATGGCCGGTAGCAAGCCGATCTACGGCGTGGTCGTGGGCATTGTGACCAACAACGAAGACCCCGAAAAGTGGGGCCGGGTCAAACTGAAGTTCCCGTGGCTGTCGGACATCTACGAGTCCGACTGGGCGAGGCTGGCTCAGCTCGGCGCAGGACCCAACGCGGGAGCCTGCTTCATCCCAGAGGTCAACGACGAGGTACTTGTCGCGTTCGAATTCGGCGACGTCGAGCGGCCTTACATCGTGGGTAGCCTTCACAACGGAGCAGACAAACCGGTTCAGGGAGATGGCCTGTTCAACCGAGGAAAGGTCAAGCGAACCGGGTTTGTCTCGCGCAAAGGACACAAGTTCGTGTTCTTCGAGGACTCGGGAAAAGCAGGCATCGCTCTGATCACGAGCGACGGCAACATCAAGATCGCCCTCGACGAGAGCAAGTCCGAGATCCGCATCCAGTGCAAGGGCAAGGTCACGATCAAATCCCAGGGCGACCTCACGCTGAGCTCCCAGGCCGGGCTGAGCATTCAGGCGGGCAGCGACCTTGAGCTCAAGGGCATGAACGTGAAGGTCACGGGCGATCAATCGGCCGGGGTCAAGAGCCCGCAGATCTCGCTGGGCTGACGAGTGATGAACCGCATTGATCCGATGAGGAGCGAAACATGAGCGAAGAATTCATCGGCTCCGGATGGGCGTTCCCCATCCGCACCGATGCCACTGGTTCCATCGCTGTCGTCTCGCACGATCGCGAGATCGAGGAGAGCATCCGCCTCATTGTTGGCACGGCGCCGGGCGAGAGACCGATGCGGCCCGAATACGGTTGCGCCATCCACGATTACGTTTTCGCCTCCATCGACGCTGACACGGCGGGTCGCATCGCTTACGAGGTGCGTGCGTCGTTGGTTCGATGGGAGCCGCGGATTGACGTCATCGGGGTCGACGTAAACGTTGATCCCGAGGATCAAACGGTCGCCTACATCGAGATCAAGTACTCAGTCAGCGACACGAACAACCCCCGCAACCTCGTGTTTCCGTTCTACACGCTCCCGGCGGAGGGATAAGAAATGGCGCTCCCGATTCCGAACCTCGACGACCGTCGATTCCAAGATCTCGTCAACGAGAGCAAACGCATGGTGCAGCAGAAGTGCCCTGAGTGGACCGACCACAACGTCCACGATCCGGGAGTGACACTCATCGAGCTGTTTGCCTGGATGACCGACCAGGTGATCTACCGCCTGAACCGAGTGCCGGATCGCAACTACATCAAGTTCCTTGAGCTCATCGGCGTTCGCCTTTTTCCACCCACGGCGGCGCGAGCACCGGTGACGTTCTGGCTGTCCGCGCCTCTGCCCGACACCGTACGGATCCCCACCGGGACGGTCGTCGCCACCGTGCGCACCGAAACCGAGGACTCGATCAACTTCACGACCGTCGGCGACCTGACCATAGTTCCGTGTTCGCTTCAGGATGTGGCAACGGTCGCGCAGGGTACGCATGCGAGCCCGGTCTGGCGGAAGGACGCGCTCGGGCGCGGAGACGGTTTTCCGTGTTTCAGCCGGGTACCGGCGCCGGGCGATGCGTTGCTCGTTGGACTGAGTGAGGCCGTTCCGGCCTGCGCGGTCACTTTGCGTTTCTCATGCCGTATCGAGGGAGTTGGCGTGGATCCCAACAATCCGCCATTGCAATGGGAGACGTGGAGCGGCGACGGATGGGAGCGTTGCGAGGTTGACTCCGACGGCACCGGAGGTCTCAACCGAGATGGGGACGTGGTACTCCACGTTCCCCGATCACACAGCGTTTCGCTTATCGAGGCGCAGCGCGCAGGCTGGCTCCGCGCTCGCGTTACCGAGCCGGTTCCGGAGCAGCCGCCCTACAGCGCCTCGCCGACCATCCGCGCACTGAGCGCTTTCACGGTCGGGGGCACCGTCGACGCGGTGAACGCCGAGTTGGTCGAGTCCGAATCAGTCGGGCCCTCCGAAGGCGTCGCCGGACAGCGCTTTCAGCTCAAGCGCCGACCGGTAGTCCCCAGCGACGACCCGTTCGTGCTCGAGGTGAGTCAGGGCGAGGGTTGGCAGGAATGGCACCAGGTGTCCGATTTCAGCTCCAGCTCATCCAGCGACCTGCATTTCGTCTTCGATCCGGTTGAGGGAGAAATACAGCTGGGACCGGCCGTGCGCGAGCCCGACGGCACGCTCCGCAGCTATGGCTCGACTCCCATGAAAGGGGCAGAGTTGCGGGTGAAGTCCTACGCGACCGGCGGCGGCACTCGAGGCAATGTCGCAAAAGGCACCGTCAGTGTCCTCAAGTCCTCGATCCCCTACGTATCCGGCGTCGTCAACCGGCGAGCCGCGGCAGGGGGCGTGGATGGGGAGGACATCGAGAACGCCAAGGTGCGCGGCCCGACATCGCTCGCCGGTTGGATGAATGCCGGGTCATCGGCACGCGCGTGTTGGTCGAGCCTCCGCGCTACACCGGCTTGACCATCGTTGCGAGGATCAAAGCGCAGCCCAGAGTAAGCCCGGTTCGGCTTCAGGAATCGGTCCTGGACGCGCTATACGCGTACTTCCATCCCATCAGTGGCGGAACCCAGGGCACGGGGTGGCCGTTCGGCCGACCCGTGAACGTGGGCGAGGTCTACTCCGTGGTGCAGGCGGTTCGGGGGACCGAGCTCATCGTGGACCTGCGCCTCTTTGGTGCGGACCCGACCACCGGCCAGCGCGGCCAGGCGGCCCAGGTCTTGCCCCTCGAGCCGCACTCGCTGGTTTTCTCTTACGACCACCAGGTCCTGGTCGAGGGCGCGTGATCCGGACACCGGCAAACGGTCATCTGGACGGACATGGGCGCGCCCTTATGAAAGTGCTGGTCAGCCCTCATCCTCTGGGCGCCTATCTGCCCGCGCTGTACCGGGAGGACGAGTTCGCCCAGCGCTGGACGTCCGGACTCGACGTCGTCCTTGCCCCGATCTTTCACAGCATGGACAACATCGAGGCCTATCTCGATCCACGGCTCGCGCCGGCGGATTTTCTCGACTGGCTGGCCTCGTGGATGGGGTTGGTCGCGGACGAGACCTGGCCCGTCGAGCGCAGGCGTGCATTCGTGTCTCAAGCCGGCGCGCTGTACCGGATGCGAGGGACTCCCCGGGGACTGGCGGAGCACGTCAGGCTCTTCACCGGGGGGGAGGTAGAGATACTGGAGCGAGGCGGGACGGCGTGGTCGGCCAAGGCCGACGCGGCACTTCCGGGCTCGAGCGGATTTGACTTCGTGGTACGTGTGCGCGCGGCCGATTCTGCATCGATTGACACGGCGCGCGTGGACGCCCTCGTTGCGGCGGCCAAGCCAGCGCATCTCACGCACCGAGTCGAAGTTGTTGTGAAGGAACCGGCCGCGAAGCCGCGCAGACCTCGCCCGGCCGCGACGGAAGCTCCATCCGAACCTCAAGATCAGCCGCCGTCCCCATCGAACGGCGAGCCACACGGCGACGCGACACCACCGGAGCAGACCGAATAAAGGAGGCCAGGAAACCGGAGCGCCCTAATTTTTCGGACCGGAAGCGACGCAGACGATTCTCGCTTCGTTCAATGCGGGCGCATGACCGTACAGCAACCCCGGTGGCAAACCATGGCACTTGGTGGCACTCAACGGCACAGCGAATGCGGACCGGTATTTCTGAACGGGTGGCAGCGAGCTGTTAACCGCAAGGTTCGGGGTTCGAGTCCCCGTCCCGGAGCCAAATTTGTGTGCAAGTTCGGCTGACGTGCATCGAAAGGCCGTCGGCTGATGCGCTCCAGACCTTCGTGCAAGTTCGGCTGACGTGCATCGAAAGGCCGTCGGCTGATGCGCTCCAGACCTTCGGCTGATGCGCTACAGCTACTTCGGTTGATGCGTGACACTCCCGCGCATGAGGGAGATGAGCGTGTCTGAGCAAAGGTACAAGGCGGTCCTGGCGGTCATCGGCGACGGTCGGACAGTTACCGAAGTGGCCAACGATTGGGTGAGGTGCGCAGAAAGTCCGTCGCACCGCGCGAGCGATCGACAAAAGGGTCTGCTTGGGCTGATTAGTCAGGACAAGCTGCGGCCAGCCTTCGAGCGACGCTGCGACAGGCCGACTTGGAGACATCGTCCGCTCAGGCGGCGCGATGGTATTCGTTAATCAGTCCGTTGAGGCGTTGCTGACGCAGTACCGGTCCTGAGCCAGGCGCGGCCGCCGGCTGAGGCGGGTGAAGGTCAAGCGCAAGATGGGGTCGCTGCTGGTTGTAGTGATCGATGTACTGCCGAAGAACCGCCCGCAAGTGGCACTCGTCGAAGACGAGCAGCCAGTCCAGGGCTTCGTGGCGTAGCGTCTTGATCATCCGCTCGCAATGGGCGTTGGCTCTCGGGCACCGGTACGGCGTGAGGGCAACCATGGCGCCTTCGCCGCGGAGTACCTGATCGAACTCGTCGACGAACTTGGAATCCCGATCATGGATGGCGAGCCGGATTGGAGCCTCCAGTTGGTTCAGCTCCCAGGTCAGGTTTCTGGCCTGCTGAGTGACCCAGGCGCCGCTGGGATGGGGGGTGCAGTTGGCGTAGAGAATGCGGCGGCTGCCGATCTCCAGGAAGACGAGCACGTAGAGAGTCCGAAGCAGCACCGTGTCGACGGTGCAGAAGTCGCAGGCCAGGATCGCTCCGGCGTGAGCGGCGAGAAACTGCGCCCACGTCGGACCATCGCGGCGAGGTGCCGGAGGAACGCGATGACGGCGCAGGACGCCGCGGATGGTGGTCGCCGAGACCTGGTAGCCGAGCTTGACGAGCTCGCCCTGGATGCGGCGATCGCCCCAACGTGGGTTCTCCCGGCCCAAACGCAGAATCAGGTTGCGCAGCTCATCCGACATTGGTGGCCGGCCTCGCCGCGGGCGCAAGCCGAAGGCGGCCCAATACTTGCGCACCAGCTCCCTATGCCAGCGGAGCAACGTGGCGGGAGAGAAGAGCAAGCGCCCAGGTGGCAATCTCATGCCCAGTGCAGCCAGGATCATCCGGTCGGCCGGCAGCAGGTCCGGCCGCTTGACCTGCCGACGGAGAACGGCGACTTGGTGGCGGAGGGCGAGAATCTCGAGGTCGCGCTCGGCGTCCGAGCTGCTGCGCAAGACGGCCAAGCTGATCGCCAGCCGCAGCAGCATATAGATAGACGCGTAGAGCACGAGGCCGCAGGGTAGCCGGGCTAGCGCCGCAACTTCAAGCTTGAGATCGTTGCCAACCGACACCGTGCTGGTGATGCCGGGCCGCCATGCTCGTCGAGCATCGACGAGGGAATTTCTGCGCACCCCAGGCGCCCAGGGCAAACGCGCATGTCGAGCGCTGGATCGGGAGTTGCCGCCGAGAATGCCTGGACTGGATGCTGATCCTCAACCAACGCCTCCTCGAAACGGTCATCCACGAGTATTGCCTGCACTACAACGATGAGCGGCCGCATCGGAGCCGCAACCTGCGACCACCAGCGTCCCGCAGCGATCGTATCTATATGGCCAGTGGCCAGATCGAGCGCCGCACCCGGCTCGGCGGATGCCTCAGCGACTATCGCCAATTGGCGGTGGCCGCATGACGTCATTTTCGAACCCGACACCTTGCTGGAGCTGGAGTCGGCTTAACAGTGGCCATCAAGATTCGGCACGAGGACGGACGGTACCACGTGACTGTGACCCCACCTCACGGAGGAGGCCGCCACTGGTCGTCAGCTGAGCTGCTTACTGCCGACGAAGTGGTTGAGCGTTTGGTGAAACTTGGGTGCCACGAGACTGATATAGGGGACGCTATGTTCGAAGCGGACCCCTTATGGCTGAACCGCTTGACCAAGAAGGGGAGGTAAACGTAACGAAGGCCCAGTAATCTATGCGCGACCACACGTCTGGATTTACACCACGTCGTGCGACGTCACCCACCGCGGCCCACCAGGGATTTGAACCTCACTCAAGCTGATAGCGCCGAAGTCCACTAGGCATGAACGGGCTCGCCTGAATGCGACGCCCAGTACCAATCCGGCCGACCAATGATGTGCCGGCCGGATTCCGGGTTTGCGGGCTGGACCGCTCCTCGGCGCCTACGGTATCGCCGTCACTTGGACTTGAAGCTCAGTGAAGCCGCCGAAACCATTCAAGCTGTAGTGGCCAGGCACACCGGGGAGCAGGGTGTCGAAGTCTGTGAAACTCGGTGGAAAGACACCTGGGAAGAGGCCGAAGCAAATGACTGCGCTGGCCGGATGCACCGTCGCAGTTCCCGTAGCGAAGAAATCGAGACCGAAGGCACCGGGCTTAATCGTCCACGACGTGACATCAACGCTTTGTTCGCACGTGACACGTCCAGATGAGGTGTGTATGTAGAGCGCGTAGTTGCAATCGCCCGTAGTACCGGAAGTGGGAAGCGTGCCGGTCCCCCCGCCGAAGGCGCACCATCCCCAGAAGCCCACGCCAAAACCAGTACCCGGGGCGACTACGGTGCCAGCGAAGCCGAGCTGGTAATTCTCAGCGCCATAAGCTTGAGCCGGAGTCGCAGCGAAGACTCCAAGCAATACCGCGACTGGAAGCCCGAGAAAGGATCGCGAAAGGACTTTTCTAAACATCGCCACCTCCCAACCTCGCCCATCCCCACAGCCGATATCTGCGGGATAGCCGAGCCTGCCCGTAAAGGACGCCCAGGTTCTGGTCTACATCAGCGCAGTCCGTGAGTCAACCTACGAGTTCCGGCCACCGCGTTCGGAGAGATCGATTCCTTCTGCTCGTAGCGGGCCTCCGGGCCGCGAGGCCCGTCGATGGCGCCCCCGAGAAGGGCGTCAGGATACGGCTCGAGTCATAGCAGTGCACCTACGGCTCCCGCCGGTTTGGCTCGGTGAGCTCACGGAACGCATCGCCGTCCCCGGCCCCGGGCCCGTGATATCAGGTCGGCTCTCTCCACCTTCATGCCATCGTGTTCGTACCTTTATGGACACCGACCGAGGCCCGAACTGGGCGGTCGGTTACGCCCAGTTTCTCGACGCCGAGGTGTCTCAATGGGTGGCTTATGTCAACGCCAAC
>WNGQ01005215.1_pt1 | contig 14254 bp, 11 predicted proteins | sample 5407661 | NCBI WGS metagenome assembly WNGQ01 (sample SAMN13153382, study PRJNA577476) | soil metagenome | isolation source: 60 cm soil or saprolite under Garry oak tree replicate 2 | place: USA:California | collected 2016-06-15 | reverse complement strand
AGAAACAATTCACGCACATTTTTGTCGACGAGTTTCAAGACACCGATCCCATCCAGGCCGAGATCTTGATTCTCCTATCGGCGGACGATCCCGCGGCAACAGGCTGGCGCGCGGTTCGACCCTTGCCAGGCAAACTGTTGCTCGTTGGCGATCCGAAACAATCCATCTACCGATTCCGCCGCGCAGACATCATCTTTTACCAGGATGTCTGCCAGGTGCTTCGAGACAAAGGCGCCAACCTCATCTACCTGTCACAAAGCTTCCGTTCCGTGAGACCGATTCAGGAAGCTGTCAATGCAGCGTTCGAACCGGAGATGAAGGGCGATCCGGTTACAGGCCAGCCATCGTACGTTCCGCTGGAAGAGTTTGCGCCGCCGGCGTCTACCGGTCCGGCCGTGATCGCTCTACCGGTACCCCGCCCTTACGGAAAGCGCGACGTCGCAAAGTATGCGATTGAGGCGAGCTTGCCCGCCGCGGCTGCAGCCTTCGTTCAATGGCTGTTACAGGAGAGCGGTTGGCAAATACGCAATCCCGAACGCAACGATGAGATGGTTCCGATCGAGTCGCGACATATCGCGATTTTGTTCCGGCGTTTCATGTCCTGGGAAACCGACATGACGCGAGAGTACGTGCGAGCTCTGGAGAATCGCGATATTCCGCATCTACTGTGGGGCGCTCGATCATTCCATGAAAGGGAGGAAGTGGAAACAGTTCGCGCCGCGCTCAATGCGATCGAGTGGTTGGACGACGAGCTATCTGTTTACGCCACCATGAAGGGGCCGCTGTTCGCCATTCCGGATAATCTTTTGCTCCGATATCGGATTGAAGTTGGCTCGCTGCACCCGTTCCGGCCCATACCCGAAGGCTTGCCAACGGAGTTCAAGCCCATCACCGATGCGCTTGCGTTGCTTGCCGAACTGCACCGGCGGAGAAACTGGCGCTCGGCCGTCGAAACTGTACACGCATTGCTCGAAGCCGTGCGGGCGCACGCGGCGTTCGCGTTGCGTCCGGCGGGAAACCAGGTGTTGCTGAACGCGTACCATATTGCGGACCTGGCTCGTGGTTATGAGCTCGGCGGCGGAATTTCGTTCCGTGGATACGTGGAGCAGTTGAATTCCAAAGCGGAACGCGAGGGCAATACGGAGCCCCCGGTGTTGGAGGATGCGGCGGAAGGTGTCCGGATCATGACTGTCCACGCGGCGAAAGGGCTCGAGTTCCCGGTGGTGATCCTGGCAGACATCACGGCAAAAATTGCCCAGAACAACGCCGACAAGTACATCGACCCTGTCGCGCGCCTTGCCGCGATTCGTGTCCTCGGCTGCTCGCCCTGGGAGCTGCTCGATCATGAACAACAGGAATCCGCTTGCGACGAAGCCGAAGGTGTCCGCGTGGCCTATGTCGCCGCAACACGCGCTCGCGACATCCTCGTCGTCCCCGCTGTCGGAGATCATTGTTGGGATGGCTGGCTGAGCCCTCTGAACAACGCCATCTATCCCTCGTGTGGTGGGACCCGACCATCCTGAACCTCAACGTCGAGCCCCGCTTCGGCCTGCACTACGAAGACATCCTCTCTCAAGACGAAGACGGCCGCGCCGATGAAAGCCTCCGCCGTTACGAAGACTGGAAAACCTCGCGCTCCTCACGGTTGCAACAGGGCTCAACGCCAAGCCTGAGCGTCTTCATCGCCACCGACGCATCGGAACCTCCTCCTGGCTATGCCGACCGGGTCGAAATCATCCAAATTCCCCGAACCGCTCCTCGTCCCAAAGGCCCCCGATTCGGCTCACTCGTCCACCTGGTCCTGCGCGATGCGTCGCTCACGGCGACGAAGGATTCCCTTTCTCAACTCGCCCGCACTCACGGCCGCCCTCTCGCAGCGACGCAAGAAGAAATCGAAGCGGCCGTCGTGGTGGTTTTCAACGCTCTTCAACACTCTTTATTCGAACGAGCTCGCCAATCATTGCGTATCTACAGGGAACTTCCAGTCAGCCTCAAAACCGATACCGGGAGTCTTTTCGAAGGCGTCCTCGATCTCTTGTTTTTTGAATCGGAAAAATGGATTGTCACCGACTTCAAAACAGACGCGGATGACCTCCAGCGTCAGGCCCGATACCGACGGCAGGTTGGCTGGTACCTTTACGCAATGGAGAAGACAACGCTCGTACGCGCTGCAGCGTATCTCCTCCACATTTAGCAATGGCCTGCTAGCAATGGCCTGCAGACGGGAGAACGGGCAACCCGCTCACGGGTTGCCGCCACCGTTCTTCATCATCAAATTGATGTCAGTGGGATTAATCAGGTCCGGCACTGTCCAGCCGTCGAGGTCGTACTCGGCCATGCATTGCTCGGCGAAGCCCTTGTACCGGGCCGACTGGCCCATCAAATCGGCCACCATCAATACTTCAAAGCGGATGCTCTCGTGATTGCCGAAGTAGTTGCGCTCGTATAGTTCGTGCCTTCCGCCAAATTCCGTACCCATCGCGTCCCACAACAGCTTCATGAGTTTCACGCGATCGACCGCAGAGTAGCCGTTGGAACCGCGGACGAATTGATCGAGGTACTTGCGGATTTCCGGCGTCTTGAAGTCGTTGGCGTGGGACGGAAGGTAGATGAGCGCGCTAGCCATCACGTTCTCGATGATTTCCTTGATGCGCGGATAAGCAAGATTGGACACGACACGATAAGCCAACCCGTAATCGAGATTGGGCAGCACGTAGCCCGGCGTCCACGGAGTAGTGGTGCGGGCCATCGCGTCCGTGAGACCCCAGAACAGGTTGCGCCAGGCCAGCACCTCTCCAACCTGTGCCTGCACGCCGCGGAAATCCTTGACGCCGGTGGCGTCCACCGCCTTAAGTAAGAGCCCCGCGATGAAATCCAGCTTGACTGCCAGCCGCGTGCAGCCGTGAAACATGAAACGCGGCAGGAACCCGGAACGCGGGAAGAAATTATTGACTTTGTCGATGTCGCCGTATGCGAATACGTTTTCCCACGGCACGAAAACCTTATCGAAGACGATGATCGAGTCGTTTTCGTCGAGCCGGCTGGACAGTGGGTAATCGAACGGGCTGCCTGTGGCTTCCGCCATCAGCTCGTAAGATGGACGGCAGAAAAGCTTGAGACCCGCCGCGTTGGTGGGCACAATGCAGACGAACGCGAAATCCTTGGTCTTGATCGGCAGCGCGCCGTTGTTTGCAATGAAGTTGTAGTGCGTCAGCGTGGACGTTGTAGCGACAACTTTGGCGCCACTGACGATCAGACCGCCATCGGTCTCCTTCTCGACGTGCATGTAGACATCGCGCACCTCGGCCAGTTCCTTGTTGCGGTCTACCGGAGGATTGACGATCGCATGATTGACGAAGCTGACTTCTTCCTGGGCCTTTTTGTACCAATGGCGGGCATTCTCCTCAAACGGCTCATAAAAACCGGAGTTCGCTCCCAGAGTCGCAAGAAACGCGGCCTTGTAATCCGGGCTGCGGCCCATCCATCCGTAGGTCACGCGCGCCCATTCCGCAACGGCATCGCGAGCAGCCACCATTTCCTCCGTGTTGCATGAAGCTTTGAAGAACTTGTGAGTGTAGCCGCCACTGCCGGTATCCGTGTCGGCACAGATGATACTTTTACGCTGATCGTGTAAGGCTTCGTACAAGCGGGCCAGCATCCGAACCGTATTGCGAAAAGCCGGATGCGTCGTCACATCTTTTACGCGTTCGCCGTAAATCCAAATCTCGCGCCCGTCGCGCAGGCTCTCGATGTATTCCTCTGCAGTAAACGGCCGCGTGCGGCTGGCGGACTTCATCGTGGTCGTTTGGGTTTTCTCATTCGTCACTTGCGACCCTCCCTCACGGTTTTCAAAACAGAAGCCTTGTCAAGATGCGCCCAATCGCGCTCGAACCCGAATACTTAAGCTGCCCATGCTAACAGAAGGCAGGACCGTGTAGTTTGCAGAAATCGAACATGCTTAAACAGAATCCTGACTCCACGGAAGAGGAAGGCCGGGGCAATCCAGGACTCTGCAGGTGTCGCTTGTCTTTTGACCGTGATCGGTGGAGAATCTTTCGACGCTCACGCGTGAGACATCATAAATTCGCGATCCATTTGGCGCCGGTGCTACGCCAGAAACCGACCGTTTCCTCGATACCAAACGAAGGAGATTTTCATCATGAGAATAGTCGATTCGATTCTTGCGGAACTGGACCGAGAAGCCGACACTACGCGGCGCGTTCTGGCACGCGTACCCAACGAGAAACTGAACTGGAAGCCTCATCCGAAATCGATGTCGCTTGGCCAACTCTCGCACCACGTCGCGACGACGCCGGGAGGTGTCGCCACCATCGTCGCCAAAACAGAATTCGAGGTTACTGATTTCGGTAATCAACCGAGCGTTGCCAGTGCATCCGAGCTGATTCCAACTCTGGAACGGAGTTTGGCTGAAGCAAAATCGATCCTGAATGGATTTGACGACAGCACAATGATGGCGAATTGGAAATTAACTCGCGCCGGAAAGGAACTCTTTTCGGCGCCGCGCGTGGGGATCATCCGCTCGATCATGTTGAACCACTGGTATCACCATCGGGGCCAGCTTTCGGTCTATTTGCGCCTTCTCGATGTCCCGGTTCCGTCCATCTACGGACCGAGCGCAGACGAAAACCCGTTTGCAGCATAGTCGACCGGGCGGTGGCCGCCGGGCACCTTGAAAGGGCCTTTAAGGAGAACTTGGATGAAAATGCGCTATGCGATTGGCTCGCTCGTTGTTGCTTTGACGCTTGTTCTCGCCGGAGTCGCGGGCCGCGCGCAACAGCCCGCCGGGCAAGGCGCGGGCGGAGGACGAGTGCCGACGGCGCCGCCGCCGATCATCTGGCCGTCGCCGCCGCTCCCGGACGGACCGATTGTTCTCGACACTGGCATTCAGCATCAGATCCGTCTGATCGTGACTAAAGGACTCAACCAGCCCTGGAGCATGGCGTTTCTTCCGGACGGTAGCATCCTCGTTACGGAGCGTCCTGGACGCTTGCGCATCGTACGTAACGGCGTGCTCGATCCGAATCCGATCGCGGGCGTACCGCGGGTGCAGGCGCAAGGCCTGGGGGGTCTGATGGACCTCGCGCTGCATCCACGCTTCAGCGAGAACAAGCTGATCTACTTCACCTATCACAAGCCGGCCGGCAACAATACCGGAAACTCTGGGAACAACGCCGGGATCATCACGCTTGCACGCGGACAATGGGACGGTACCGCCCTCATTGACGTCCGCGACATCTTTTCCGCGATTCAGAGCGGCAACGCGTCGCGGATTGTCTTCGGCAAAGATGGCATGGTGTACCTGACGGTTGGCGTCGGCGACCCGCCGGGCGCGGCGCGCGCGCAGGATCCAAACGACTTGGCCGGCAAGGTGCTGCGCCTGCGCGACGATGGAACCGTTCCGCCGGACAACCCCTTTGCCGGTCGTCCGGGATACCGGCCGGAGATCTACACGATGGGCCATCGCAATGCGTTGGGGCTCACTGTCAATCCGTACACCGGGGCCATCTGGGAAAGCGAGAACGGGCCCAATGGCGGCGACGAGATCAATGTCCTGCAGCCGGGTAAGAATTATGGTTGGCCCGTCGTCAGCTTTGGCCGGTTCTATCTCGGGCCGCGTGTGACGGAGAAGCCGTGGCAGGAGACGATGGAGCAGCCGCTCCTCTTCTGGGTGCCGTCGATCGCTACTTCCGGCATGACCTTCTACACCGGCGACAAGTTCCCCAACTGGAAAAACACCGTTTTTGTGGGCGGCATGCGACAGGGCGAAGTCCCGCGATCCGGCCATCTCGAACGGATTGATTTCAATGACAAGTGGGAGGAGCTTCACCGCGAGTCAATGCTCCGCGAACTCCAACAACGTGTTCGGGATGTGCGCCAGGGGCCCGATGGCTTTCTGTACGTGCTGACTGCTGAAAACGAAGGCGCGCTCATGCGCATCGAACCCTGGACCGCGCCCGCCCAACCGGGCAGCCGGTAGTACGTATGGAAAAAGTTGAAATCGGGAGTCGTACACTAGACAATCAACCAACATCCAGGAGAGAAGCATGACACACAGATTATGGATCGTGTTTGGACTAGTGGGCTTGATGAGCGGATACACAGCGGCTCAGAGGTCTCCCGCCACTCAGGTCGGGCCAGGTTATGTCGATCCCCGGCCCGTATTGGAGGCTGCGCGCAAGGCCATAGGAACCGACAATTTGAGATGCGTGACGATTTCAGGAACGGCCTATGACGGCGCCGTGGGCCAGTTCAAATTGGCAGAGAAGAATGTGGATTGGCCACGTATCGATGCATTGGCTAACTACACGCGCACAATGAACTGGGAAACCTGGACCATGAAGGAGGAATTCGATCGCAAGCCGGGACTCAATCCGGCAATGTGGAAATATGGTGTGGGTTGGATAGATGGAGCACCACTACAGCAGAACCAACACCAGATATTTATGGTCAACGGTAACTACGGTTGGTACATGGACGGACCCGGGAGCAAACCGGTTGCGGTGCCGCCGGACATTGCCGAGATATGGCCGATTGAGCTGTATCTGAACCCGCACGGCTTCCTCAAAGCGGCTGCAATGCCAGGCGCCAACCCGAAGGCAGCCTGGCGGTGGGAACTGGGAGAAATGGGCCGCGACGGTCCGACCACAGCACCAGAGAAGGTGACGGTCGTCTCCATTTCGGTGCTCGGGAAGTACCGTGTTGACGCCACGATAAACAGACAGAACATGCTCCAGCGGATCCACACGTGGGTTCCCAATCCCATTCTCGGGGACATGAATTACGAGCACGAGTTCACCAATGGCAGCTACCTGGATGTGGGGAACGGTATCAAATTCCCGACGGGTTGGCATTCTCACCAGGGATGGGATGATAACTTCCAGGCCCAGAGCATCACTGCCGGCCACAATGCGTTTGGCGGCACCATGAAAGAGGTCAAGCCGAACGTGTGTGCCGACCCCGTCACGGTTCCAGATTCCGTGCGGCAGGCAACCTTCCCGGTCGCCGTGGAGACGCAAAAGCTGGCCGACGGCGTGTATTTGCTGGGCGGGGCGTCACACAACAGCGTCGCTGTCGAGTTCAACAATTTCGTGGCTGTCTTCGAGGCGCCCCTCGACGAGAAGCGCAACCTGGCTGCGATTGAAGAAATCGTGAAAGCCATCCCCAACAAGCCGATCCGCTTCGTGGTCAATTCGCACCAGCATTTTGACCATGCCGGTGGACTCCGAACGTATATGCATATCGGCGCGACCATCATCACACAGTGGAAAAATTTGGAATTCTACACCCACGATGTCTTGAACTATACGCCGCGGACCTTGCAGCCCGACATGTTGTCCCTGTGGCCTCCGACGGAGCTTGCTGAAGGCTACCAGTATGAAACGGTGCGGGAAAATTACGTGCTGACTGATGGGACGCGAATCATGAACATCTATTACGTCCAGCCACTCCAGCACGTGGAAGGGATGTTAATGGCATATCTTCCGAAGGAGCGGCTCCTGATCGAGGCGGACCTTGTCGACACGGACCGGCCGCTTCCGGCGACTCCAACGGCCGACATGAGGAATTTCTACAACGAAACGCGTATGCTGAAACTGGACGTTTCCCGGATCGTACCTATCCACGGGAAGCCGATTCCCTGGTCCGATTTCATGAAAGTCATCGGGGCGGCTGCCAAATCAAATTAGCGGCCACAGGATGGCGCAGGTGAAACAAGTGAGAAAGTATACCAAGATGATTCGTATCTCAACGCTTTGGGCGGCGGTCTTGTTCGGCACATTATTCGTTCTGGCAGGGTTCTCCTTCCAGCCTTCGTTTGCGCAGGCACCGGCCCCCAGCACCGTCGTCTTCACGGGCGCGCGGCTGATCGATGGCACTGGACGCGCGCCGCTCGAGCAGGGAACGCTCGTCATCAGTAACGGACGTGTCGCCACCATCGGCGCGCGGTCCGCCGTGAAAATCCCGGCCGGAGCGGTCCGTGTCGATGTAACCGGGAAGACGATCGTGCCTGGTCTTATCAATGCCCACGCTCACGTGAACGCCGACCCCGAGTCGAACTTGCCCGTTCGCAGCCAATTGATCGCGCAGCTCCGGTTGTACGCCGACTATGGTGTCACCACTGTTTTCGTCCTTGGAACCACACCTGCCGATGTTCACGAAGCGCTCCAACTCCGCGACGAACAGGCACACGAAACTCTCGATCGCGCGCGGCTGTATGCCGCCGGCCCGAGCATCAGGACCGCCAAGACACCAGATGAAGCGCGGCAAAACGTGGATCGCTACGCGGACATGAAGGTGGATATTATCAAGATGCATATCAATGGCAATTCCAGCGATATGACACCGGAAGTCTATGGCGCCCTCATCGATCAGGCGCATAAACGCGGGCTCAGGGTTGCGGCGCATATGTATTACCTGAAGGATGCCCAGGGTTTGCTGAACGCGGGAGTCGATATATTCGCGCACAGCGTGCGCGACCAGGACGTGCCCGCCGCATTCCTTGCCGGACTCAAGCGCCGGAATGTCGGGTACATCGCGACGCTGACGCGCGATCTTTCGATATTCTTGTACGAAACGACGTCGGCGTTCTTCAGCGATCCGTTCTTCGTGAAACATGAACCGTCCTATCGCAAGCAGATGACGATTCTCAAGGACCCCGTCCTTCAGGAGACAACACGAAACAGCCCTGAAGCCCAAAGCATCAAGCAGGCACTCCAGCAGGCCAACCGCAATCTCAAGATTCTGTCTGATGCGGGCGTTCCGATCGCCATGGGAACCGACACCGGCGCGCAGGTGGGACGATGGCAGGGCTACTTCGAGCACACCGAGCTCGAGATGATGGTCAAGGCCGGCTTGACGCCGATGCAGGCGCTCGTGGCCGCGACAGGCGGCGCAGCGCGCGTCACGAAGCTCGATGGACAACTCGGTACTCTTGAGCCTGGAAAATTCGCCGACTTTGTCGTGTTGAATGCGAATCCGCTCTCCGACATCCGGAACACCCGGCAGGTTGAGTCCGTGTGGATCGCCGGCCGCCAGCTGCCGAAGATGAAGGAGTCCAACTAGTTCAAGTCGGCGGCGGGTCCCTGACCTTGAAACACTGGTTTGCCCTCGACGGCCAGGCGGCCGGACAGATGATCCGACTGTGGGTCCCGCGCATGGATACCCTTAAAGGAGACGGTCATCCCGGGTTTCAAGGTATCTCTTCTCCAACCCTGACGATACAGTCCGTTCGGGGCACTGATTTCGACTCTCCATAGCTGGGTTTTTCCGTTGGCATCCTTGGCTTCGACCTGAACGTAGCCATGCGGATTCGTCCACAGAATTGCCTTCACTGTTCCCGTGAACTCGATCGGCTTGGAGTTATCAAACTCTCCGGACTGGGAGTGGTGAGCAAAAACGCCAACAGTTGCGAGAAGCAGGCCCGCAACAGCAAGAAAAGCAGTCACCAAATTTCGTCTCATCAGCGCCTCCTTAAAGGCTCGATCATAACTAGAATTATTACTCTGGATACTCGGAATCCCAGGTGATTATCGGCAGTTCGCGAATTTGAAGTCAAGGTATAAACCGTTTGGATGACCGGTCGTGAGGCATCACGTGGACGCCCCGCAACCGTCGCGCCACGCTAGGGAAGAACCGGGGGTTCCCACTTGATCGTGCCATTTCTAAACTGTTCGATGTTCGTCTCTTCGCAGGAGTACTCCATCGTTTCCCACTCTGGCCTCAGCAAGAAAGTTCTTTGATTCTTGATCAAGCCTTTGTAAGCCTTGGGATCATCCACGGTCATTTCGTAATCCATGTGGCCGAAGTCGGTTCGCGTAAATTTCTGGATGAGATGCAGCTCCGTGCTGTGCGGATGGCTATAGTCGAGCATGGTGTAACCATTGGTTCCGATCGTATCGATAACCAGTGTGTCTCCCTCCCAATGGCCGACGGAATTGCCAAACCAGTTCGGGTTATCCTTCGCGTCTTTGGGGTGCGGGCGTCCATCGATCGGGACCACAGTGAACCACGAATTCTGTTCAAACAGAAACGCGAGGAAATCATCATTCTGCACGAGCTGAAGGGGATGCAGACCGGCGATAGCCCGCGGAAAACCATACGGCAGGCACGCACCCGCGTAATCGTTCTTCGGGTTATAGTCCTTATATGCCTTCGAACCCCAATCGGTAAAAGGAAGCTCCGCCTGACCAACCTGCTTCATTCCGTTGGGAGTGGTGAAGGACTTCGTGATGTCGTTGACACCAGGTCGATCCCACATTCCACTCAAATCGGGGTGGCCGTTAGCGAGGTGTGGTACCGGCCCCTTCATGTCATATTTTTTTCCGGCCAGAAAACCGCGGTCTTTGGGCGCCTGTGAAAGAGCCGGCAGCGCCAAAGACAAAGTGACGAGCGTCGCTATCACAGCGAATGCAGTCAGACGAATTTTCACTCTAGTTCTCCTTCTTGTCCTTGTAGGTTTTGACCAGTAACTGACAAGCAACCTACACCTGACTCATTTCGATAGTCAAGGCTGTCGCGGGCTTACCAGGACACTTCGGCAACTTTGTTCCAAACTCGACCACTCGCCAATGTTCCTTCTGTTGTTTTCTTATGTTCGTCATACGCGGTAGACTTCCCAAACCATGACTGAACATCGTATCCGTTTCGCAGTCGTTTTGGCGCTCTGCCTTCTCCTGGGCATTGCGTGGTCTGCCCAAGAGCTACCGGCTCGACTTAGCGATGAGGCATTCTGGAGAGTGGTGACCGATTTTTCGGAGCCGGGCGGGCGCTTTGTTTCGGACAATTTTGTTTCAAACGAGCTCGCAACCCAATATGTGCTCTCGGACCTCACACAAGATCGAAAGGCCAGCGGTGCGTACCTCGGAGTCGGGCCGGAGCAGAACTTTACCTACATCGTCGCGCTGAAGCCGAAGATCGCTTTCATCATCGATATCCGCCGCCAGAACATGATCGAACACCTGATGTACAAGGCCCTGATTGAGCTTTCAGCAGATCGCGCAGAGTTTCTATCGCGTTTGTTTTCGCGTCCACTTCGGGCGGATGCGGGTAAGGATTCCAGCGTCGCGGAGTTGTTTGATGCCATTCTCGGGATTGAGGGCGATCCGGAGTTGTTTGAGCATAACCTCGAAGCGATCAAGGACCGGTTGATCAAGGACCATGGATTCCAATTAACGACCGAGGATGAGCGCAACCTGGAGTATGTGTTTAGAGCGTTCTATATTGGCGGGCGAAACCTGGGGTACCCCGGCCCAAACCAGACAATCCGTCGAGGAGCTGTACGGATCCTGCCGACGTATGAAGAGCTCATGACAGACACCGACGAACAGGGCCAACAGCGAAGCTATCTCGCCACCGAAGAAAATTTCGCGACGTTACAGCAACTCGAAAAGAATAACTTGATAGTACCGCTGGTCGGAGACTTCGCGGGTCCGAAAGCCATCCGGTCGGTGGGTGGCTATCTGATGGAGCACAATACGACGGTCACCGCATTCTATACATCGAACGTCGAGCAATACCTATTTATGAGTGCAGATGATTGGAAGAGTTTCTATACGAACGTTTCCGTGCTTCCGCTGGACTCGAAAAGCGTGTTTATTCGCCCACTCATCAACAACGGCAACGGCGGATACACGGCTTCCCCTCAGTTTCGGATCGGTTTCCGCTGGGACACGCTCCTATTCTCCATTCGCGATCTCGTCTCCGCCTTTGATACGGGAATGATTCAGAGTTATTACGACGTCATCCTGATGCGCAACTGACCGCATTGCATATGGGGGCCGCACGAAGACTCTGCAAGTCTAGCCGCGTCAGCTGGTCACTCGAATATCTCCGGCCAGGAAAACGTGACAGCCGCATTCATCAGGCCGCTGGGTGGGCGCGGCATCCTGTGTCCTGCGGCGGGCAGGATGATCTCTTTATGAACGGGATCCAGAGCGACACCGAATATCGTGTATGAGATGAGCTGTTCAGCCGGGATTTTGTAGCGGGGAGGGACGTCCCCATTATCGTTGACGCTCCAGGCGCAAATAGCTCCCCCCGTGCAAGCGCCGATAATCAAGCCCTTCGGCGGATAGGTCTGGATGGTGCTGATATTCCCCATGCTGCTCTTGGGCCCGGTAATCACCGCTTTCGGTTTCGTATTTCCGCTGGCGGTACGGTCAAAAATCAACATCTTGCCGGCGACGTTGGCGAACAGGAGATTACGGACCGGATCCACAGCTACAGAGGCAACGCCTCGAATTTGCGTGTCGGGCCCGCTGAGAATTCGCTTGGGCGCGACGTCTCCGTTCGCTTCCCGCGCAAATACCAGAATGGCATTCGGAACAGTACCGTTATCGCCGCCTCGGCCTCCCTCTCCACCCGTGCCGGTAGGAAGAAGGATCTCATTGTTCGCCGGATCGATGCCTACCTTATCGTTAGCGGCGTAAGCGGTGCCGATTATTTTAGTATGTGGCCCCTGGATGACCCGAATGGGCGGTTCCTCTCCGTTGGCCCCTCCCCGGAATGTGAGAATCGACTGTGCCAGAGCGCTATTCACGACAATTTCATCGTGAATCGCGTCATATCCAAAACCATGCATCGTCCGGCTGATCTTTGTCTTTTGACCTGCGATCGTTCGAACAGGCGGCGTATTGTCCTTCGCCAACCTGGCGAAGGCCGCAATCTGCGGATGAACCACTCAGTTGGGCACCAGTATCTGTTCCCGTTTGCTGTCATAGACCAGGGCCTGGGTCTTGCCGAATCTTAATGAGACTTTGCCCAACGGCGCGCTTCGGATCGTGCGCACGGGCGCAACATTTCCGTTCGCCGTTAGCGGATAAACGGTGGCCGACGAGTTACCCATATTCGCAACCCACAGCTCTTTATTCTTCCCATCGACAAACACACCCGTGGGACTACTCAGGCCAGTCGCGTTTCCTTTTAAGACTCGCCTCGGCGCCACGTCGCCCTGGTCGGTCTCGCGGAAGACGAGGATCGAATTGCCGATATCGTTGGCGACATACAGATCCCCCGTCTCTGGATCTAAAGACATCGTCCCGGGCCAATTCAACTGGGTCTTGGGACCTTGAATCACGCGCACCGGAGAAGTGTCTCCGTTTGCGTCGAGGGGATAGATCGAAATCGAAGGTTGTTCGTACCGGCCAGAACCTGCGATCTTATAGTCGCTGATATTTCCCCAATTATTGACGAAGAGCAGCTTGTTCTTCGTATCAATGGCAATGCCGTGGGAGTCCGATAGCCGAGTGCTTTCCCCTTGCAGCACGCGCAGCGGCTTCTCATTTCCGGAGGCCGTCTTCCGATAGATCTGGACCTGGGGAGGATACTGCACCGCAACGTACAACTCCTCTTTGTCTTCATCGGCAGCCATGGCGTAGGCCCGATGGGTCACGTTCAACTTACGGATAGGCGCCACATCTCCTTCGACATCCTCCGCGAACACAACAATGCTGTCTCCGATGTCGTTCTCGACCGTATAAATGTCCCCGTTCTTCGGGTCAACGTAAATGCAGGTGTTGAACTGGATATCGGTCTTCGGACCTCCGATTACTCGCTTGGGTTCGGTCCGGTTGGCGCTGGGCGGTGTGTTGTCCTGCCGGTTAAACACCCGGATGGTCCACGTGTTCGCGTCCTGCATGAATACTTCGTTGCGCCGGGTATCCACAGCCACGTAGCTGTAAATCGGATCCAAATCCCGGATGTAACGGACCGGGGGACGAGTCACTTCGACCGTCTGGCCGGTGCTCTGTGAGGCGGCATATACCGGCCTCTCCTCCAACGCCGCAAACAGATTGTTCTCCGGCAACGAGGCAATCCCCTTGGAATTGGCGCTGCCGGGCTCCCACAAACACATGTCGCCAACATTCGGCAATTCCTCGATGGAAACCAATCGAGCAGAGCCCGTTGGGTTTTCCAGCCGTCCTGCTCCGGACGAACCCAGGATGGCCATCGCGATCGCCATTGCCGCCCCAAAGATCACCCTTCCACCTTTGTTTCTTCCTACGCGCATAAGCCTCCGATAATGTGTGCAGCATTTCGCAAAGACTATTTGAAGCGGTCCGAGCTCCTGAACTTCTCGTCGAATTCTACCTCGCGCAAAGCCGTAAACGCACGAAAGATAGCCTGATCGACAAAAGCCATCGCGTCTCCCGCTTTGAGCTTTGCCAGACGATCGGTCATCCACCCACTAGAATCCGTGCCGCCCAAATAGATGTCGATGGGGAGCACGCGGCGGTAG
>WNGQ01004255.1_pt1 | contig 14259 bp, 14 predicted proteins | sample 5407661 | NCBI WGS metagenome assembly WNGQ01 (sample SAMN13153382, study PRJNA577476) | soil metagenome | isolation source: 60 cm soil or saprolite under Garry oak tree replicate 2 | place: USA:California | collected 2016-06-15 | reverse complement strand
CATGCGCATTCTCATCGCACCACAATCTCTCAAAGGAAGTCTCACAGCCGCGGAAGCCGGGTCGGCAATTGCACAGGGTGTGCGCGTGGTATACCCAAAGGCAGAAATTGAAGTTGTGACAGTTGCGGATGGCGGGGAGGGAACGGTACAAGCGCTCGTCGATGCTTCTGGTGGGAAAATAATACAGAAGATGGTGACAGGCCCACTGGGAGAACCTGTTCAAGCTTTCTTTGGGCTGATGGGTGATGGGAGCACTGCGGCTATTGAAATGGCAGCATGTGCAGGACTGCCACTTGTACCTCCTGAGAAGCGTGATCCAAGAATCACTACCACGTATGGAGTAGGCGAACTGATTCTGGCAGCTTTGGACTATGGAAGCCGGCATTTTATTATCGGTATCGGAGGCAGCGCAACGAATGATGGGGGAGCCGGTATGGCTCAAGCAGTGGGCGCCGCGCTTCTTAGCGCGCGGGGAACAGAGATAACACGTGGCGGCGCTGCACTGGCAACACTTGCGCATATCTCAACATCAACTATGGATACTCGTTTGCAAAAATGCACGGTAGAGGTTGCTTGTGATGTGACCAATCCACTCTGCGGACCCACCGGCGCATCGGCAGTCTACGGGCCACAAAAGGGAGCTACACCTGAAATGGTGGAAGAATTAGATAAGGCGCTAGCTCATTATGCACAGATAATTGAACAAGACCTCAGGATGTCCGTTCTTGAGATTCCCGGAGCTGGGGCTGCAGGCGGCCTGGGTGCAGGGTTGATGGCTTTTCTACACGCAAAATTGCGGCCCGGCGCTCAGATTGTGTTTGAAGCAGTAGACCTGGAAGAACGAATACGACAGGCCGACCTGGTGATTACAGCAGAAGGGCAAATTGACGCACAAACAGCCTATGGGAAGAGTGTCGGAGCCGTAGCAGAAATAGCAAAACGCTACGACCTACCCGTACTGGCATTTGCTGGAAGCCTGGGTGCTAACTACCAGGTTGTCTACAAACTCGGTGTTGATGCTGTGACAGCCTTGCCCTCTAGCCCAATGACTTTAGCATATGCAATGGAAAATGCGGCTCGGTTGATAAGTGATGCGGCTGAACGAGCTTGCAGGTTAATTCAGGTTGGCGCTAAGGCAAAAGATATGTAACTTTTTTTATTTTTTCCTCGTATATTCGTGTATACTTTTGTTTCTGCAAATATCCGGAATTTTCTCTTACGAAAAGAAGTTGTAATTAATAAGAGGTCTCAACGTATTAAATATTAAGCGACATCTAATCTGAAAGGTGCATCGAAAAGGTACTTTCCAGCGTATATATATCATAAAGACTTTCAAAAGTCTGCATGAGTATAACTTGTAGTTTGTTCCTTTATCATAGAGGGAGTATTGTAATTATGCCAGAGAATTTGTATGCTACAGACAGTGCAGACTTTGAACGACTGCTAACACTAGGATTTTCAGAAGCTGAAGCCACACAGCTTGTCTATATGAAGGACCACGTGAACGAACAAACTGAGTATCGTGAAATGCTTGAAGAGCAACATCGTTTGGGTTTTATTCGCTGGCTTATCGAACATGACCGCATAGAAAAATAGCTGGTGGTTCAAAAGCAAGGTGACCGTGCAAGCCACATCGAGGCTTGCACGGTCACCTTGCTTTTGAACCGATGTGGGGGGATGGGTTCGAGCAAACCATAAGCCGAATTCTGTACCTGCGCGGCCTTGCGACCACACCGGTGGCAATCATCTATCTAGGACGCTCCTTTGCCCAAGCGCCGCTCGAAGCGGAGCGGCCAGAAAAGCGGGTTCATACTGTCAACGCTGCTGTTCCTCGCCTGGTTTGAAAGCAGCGTTGACAGCTAATCGCTACACATCTGTCCCGAAAAGGTCATCGAAACCCACCCATCGTCTGGCGTTGCATGTCTGGATCTGGATGCGTCTACAATCCCCCGGATGGTTTCGCTATTGTCGTGCACTCACAGCTCCTGAACAACATTGGCAGGCATTTTCAGCACGATGATCAACGGCGTCGCCGCGCTATGCTGTAGATCGTGAATACGCATGTGCGGTAGTCCGGCCCTCGCCAGCAGCTGGTGAAAAGCCTGATTCGCGGTGACAGGATTGCTCTACTCACCTCCGCTGGGTTGCGAAGCGAGTCAGTTGATCGTGGGGTACGGCTTATTCGGCGTGATGTCGAGCGAGACCACTACATTCGGAACGGAAATTGCGATCACCTGAGCCGAGATCTTCGTTACGTCCGCGTATGTATTCGCCCCGAGTTCGCAGATCACTACCTGGTCGTCTGTGCTCGCGACCTCCACTGCCGGCTTGATCTCCCAGCCCCTGCCACGGTGTTTGAGAGCCACGCGCACGGTCGCCGTGCCGAAGTCCGCCGAGAGGCTGAGCCAGCCCTTGCCACCAACAGTGGTCGGTGCAGTCAGCACGCGCGCCTTATTCAGTTCGAGATCGAGGTGAACCACTTCATCCTCCTCTTCGCCGACACCCGGAGGCTGCCGGTCTAAAGCGACTGGGTACCACTGGCCGAAATCAGCGGTCTTCGACTTGTTGAAGTCGACATCCGCGCCGCCGACCACTTGACCGTTTAAGTACTGCTCTAAGTTGTTTTGCCCAAGGGATGCGCAACGAATTTTCATAGCTAAACAATAAGGAGAAAAACTGGCGGAAGACAGAAGAAGTGTGTCTCCGAAGTCAGGAAGACGTCAATCGATCTCTCTCCAGATAAGGACTAGCACATTGAGCAACGTGTTTCTCAATGTGCTATAGTGTGTTGGAAACAACAGCCAGCAAAGGAAGGAAACCTGTATGCACTCACGTGCAAAACGTCAAGGGAACAACTCTCTCAAGGAAAGGGGATAGGTATGCTTACCGACAAGCACTTCTTTCAAAAATCTCTCGGAATCCGCTGCACTGGACTCTTCGCCTCAACCGTTCTGCCTCTCATGGTGATGCTGATGATCGTGCAACCGGTCTTGCCAGCCTACGCGGCAACCACTCGAACAGCACTGCTCTCTGCAACACTGTCCTCCGGGTGCATTTCGCCCAGTGATTGTGTCTCGAAAATGACCCTGCCTGAAAAAGAGGGGCAGATGACCCAGGTGGAGAAAAATGCCTTCACCATGGCTGGCAACTCGATCACGGATATTACTACCTATTTCATCGGGTCGGTATTGAGTGGTGGCGGTGGCGGTCCGAATGGCGCGGGCGGCACAGCTACCCAGTGGGCGGATATGGTGGACAACTTCCAGAGCTACGCGCTCCAGACCCGCTTAGGCATTCCACTCATCTACGGTGCTGATGCGGTCCACGGACATAACAATGTGTATGGCGCAACGCTCTTTCCGCATAACATCGGGTTGGGAGCTATGCATGATCCTGCACTGATCACGCAAATAGAGCAGGTGACCCGTGACGAGGTGCTGGGTACTGGCGTCCGGTGGACGTTTGCTCCGTGTGTGTGTACGCCACAGGATATTCGCTGGGGACGCACCTACGAGGGGTATAGCGAGGTCCCCTCTGATAATGCGACTGACGGCGCAGCTGCCATCGTGGGCTTCCAGGGGCCGAATGGCACGCTGGGACCAACCAATATCCTGGCAACGGCCAAACACTTTATCGGCGATGGTCACACTGCCTGGGGCACCGGCTCACCTTACCTCAACGAGGGGGATGCCCAGATTTCCGAGCAGCAGCTGGATACCATCGACCTCCCACCATACCAGTCGGCTGTCTCGAACAAGGTCGGTTCGGTCATGATCTCCTACAGTAGTTGGAATGGACTCAAAGACCACGCCAACCAATATTTAATCACGACTAAACTGAAAGGCACGGGAACAGACAGCTACGGCACCCCTGATCTGGGGTTCCAGGGCTTCGTGGTATCGGATTGGCAGGCCATCAACCAAATCTCTACGGACTACAACTATGACGTCCGCACCGCGATCAACGCTGGTATCGATCTGGTGATGGTCCCTGATGATTACAAAACCTTCATCAGTACCCTCGATACGGAAATCAAGGCGGGGAACATTCCGATGTCCCGCATCGACGATGCGGTCACGCGCATCTTGACAGCGAAGTTCGCGTCAGGCTTGTTTACGCAACCCTACACGGATCGCAGCTATACCCCCAACGTGGGATCGGCGGCGCATCGCGCGGTCGCGCGGCAGGCTGAGCGGGAGTCGCTGGTGTTGTTGAAGAACAACGGCGTGCTGCCCTTATCTAAGACTGGGAGCTATACCCTGGTTGTCGGGGGCGATCACGCAAATAATCTGGGCTATCAGTTGGGCGGTTGGTCGATCTCCTGGCAGGGGGGGAGCGGGACCACCACCATCGGAACAACGCTGTGGCAGGCGATTCAGCAAGCAGGACTGTCATCCTCGGTGAAACTCAACTTCGTCGGGACCCGCACAAAGGGAAATTACAAAGGGGATGTCGGGATCGTCGCTGTTGGGGAAACGCCTTACGCCGAAGGCAATGGTGATACCAAGACCCTGGCACTCAGCAGCACCGACGCGACGGAGGTCTCGGATGTGTGCAGTCGGGTAACGAAATGTATCGTGTTGTTGTTCTCTGGGCGTCCGATCATCATCAACACCCAGTTGAATCAATCCTCCGCATTCGTCGCAGCGTGGATCGGCTCAACTGAAGGCGAAGGCATCACCGATGTGCTGTTTGGCAATGATGGCTTTCAGGGCAAACTGACCTATACCTGGCCGAATTCTGTGACGCAGGAACCCTGCAATCAGAATAATGGCTGCACCGGTGCCCTCTTTCCATATGGGTATGGCATCACCCCTTTCTAACCGATGATGCCGGATTGAGGTCCCCGTGAAACCCACTCCAATAGGGTCTCTGGTGTGGGTTTCACGGCTTTATTGTTCAGCTATGATCTCGTTGCGCATCCCGTGGGCTCTCCCCCGCTTTTGGTGAATCCGTCTGCTTGCTTGCGATGGCACTTACAGACCAGGTGGCCAGAAATATTCAATATAATTACAGGGTTCGCGTGACATTTTTACACTTCGTCCGATGCATTAATTGAGATCTCAAAACGACATAACAAAGGATACCTGGATGAAACACGGACAGCATCAATCTACTGACGCATGTTTTTTGCAAGGCAAAAGTGGGCTCATGCGCACATTGTGTGGTGCACCTCCAGGCGCACGCACACTGCTCGTCACGGGCTCGGCAAATCAGCCAGTGTACGCGTGTAGCGGCCTCGGATGGGGGTAGATGGGTGCCTACACTCAGGACATACCGCGCTCGCCTGGCTCGATTTCAGAACCAGGGTCAGCACCTCTTTCTCCAGACAGACCTCGGCCAGACACAGATCCGCAGGCAAAGAGAAGATGGTGGTTAGTAACATGGAAGAAGCTTTCAATATAGGTAATAGTGGATTCGTTCGATGCCCCTATTCTACCATATGGAGCGCCTTCACACACCACACAATGTGTGCATGAGCCACTTTCCTCTTGACGATTACACTGCTGAACAAGCATGGGACATGGCATTGATGATTCCAGCTCAAAAGCACAGTCTTTTGTCTCCATCGAGATCCACAGAATTTCTTTTGCCTGAGACCCTGATGTGGAGGGGAATTTACCAGGCAGGTGCCCAGATGCCGAATTCGTTGCCGTCAGGGTCGGTGAACTGCGCCCATTTGCCCCAGGGTTCAGTGCTCAGCTCTTGGGAAAGAGTGACCCCACGAGCTTTGAGCGTCTCACACGTTTTTTCTATATTGTCGGTATGCAAGACGTAGCCAGTGAAGCCAGTTTTGTCGCCGCCACTCTGGCCGCGCAGGCCAAGCATGATATGGGTCTGTGCTCCGGGAGGAGCTACTTCGAGCCAGCGCTCGGTTTCGCTCATGGGCTGGTCATCGATCTTCTCAAAGCCGAGCTTGTTGACATAGAAGTCGAGGGCTTTGTCCTGGTCGCTGACACCTATACCGATGGTGCCGATTTTCGTGAACATAGATACCTCCTCTTTGTTGATCACTCCATGTTCAATGATAGCTCATATCGAACAAAAATTCAAGTGTACGCAGAGGCAAAAATTCCCTCTATCGAGCGAGGATTGCAAGGTACGAGCACCCTTGACAGGGAGTCAGGCTATCCGTCGTTATTGCTGATGTAGATTGGGACGGCGAAGGTCTCTCCTGGGGGTGAAGCTTATTTGGAATCGACACGGCTAGACTCGGAGAAGATCGGAGAACGCTGCAAGACGGAAAACGGTTGGTGGCAGTTGGAGAGAAGCTTCATTGTTGAAAGGTATCCGACGTGAACCGCGGTATCTGATTCTGGATGCATCAATGGCAAGAAAGCTTCACTTCCTGGAAGAGGTGAAGCAGTCCAGTTCAGATGTGCGGGAGAACCTGTGCCAAACACTCTGTCAGGGAGAGATCTCTGAGATCGTTACACCCTTCTGCTGGTCTTGACTGCGTCTCTCAAACGGTGACCCTCCATACCGCTTTGGTACTCCATGAGCGTTTCGCTGCATCTGTGTTCTCTATTGTGGGTTCGCCGCCGTGTGGCAGCATGATGAAGCAGGTATTTCTGTTGTCTGGAAAGCTTTGGACTTCGAGGCGCCCACCGAGTTGTTCCACCATGTGACGCGAGACGTGGTATCCCAGCCCCAATTTTGAACCCGAACCTACATCGCTCATGGTGATGATCGCTGTATTGCCTGCTTGTTGTAGTGTTACGGTGATTGGAGAGCCCTTCGTGGCGTGCTCACGTGCGTTGGAGAGCAGATTGCTGAGCAGTTGTCTGAGCCGATCCGCATCCACCTCGGCTTCCAGAGGCGCATCACGACCTTCACACGCAAGAGCAGAACCACTTCCTGCTGTGTACTCCTCAAGGATGGACTGACACAACTCAACCAGGTCTCGGCGTTGCCGGTGGAGGATGAACATCGTTGTCTCGATATGTGCGGTGTCCAGCAACTCTTGCACAAGCACTTCTGTCCGGCGAATCGCGTCCTCGATGCCAGCGAGAGCCTGATGCACAATTTCTGCCACGTCTGTACCCTCGAGCTTCTGAGCGAGCACCTGTGTCATCTCCTTGAGATGAGCCAGGGGGATGTTCAGTTCCTGCGAGACAACCCTGATGATCTTGTCTTTCGTCGCATTGGCCTCAACAAGCTCGTGTGTGCGCCGCTGCACCAGGTGCTCGAGTGATTTGGTATGAAGCTCTAAGGCAAGCCACTGCTCGACTACCTGACGACGCAGGCGGCGTGTATGCAAAGCACGATCCAGCGCGGCCACAAAGTAGTCACGATCAATCGGCTTCAGGAGGTAATCATACGCTCCACCCCGCAGGGCCTGAATGGCGAGATCATGATCACCGTGGCCGGTGATCAGCAGCGTGAGTGTCTCTGGCCGCAGTTCGTGAATCTTCGCCAGCAACTCCAGACCGTCCATGCCAGGCATTTTGATATCACTCACGATGGTATCGTAATCATGCGCTCGAATCAGCTCGAGCGCTCTTTGAGCCGAGTTGGAGGTATCCACCTTCGCTTCAGGTAAGCGGAGAGAGACGGTGTGGGGGAGGGCTTGAAGCAACGCCGGATCGTCATCAACAATGAGGATGTGTGAGGGGTGCATCTGTGATGGAGGCAAGAGAGGAGGAAGAGCACTGCGTGACGACTCACCAAGTCGTGCGTGTAGTCCGCTCTGAAGACGAATGCTCACGTGATCGAGCGTGAACAGATACCATCCCGCTGCATCCAGAGCAAGCTGTCCGGGGATCCAATAGCCGAAGACAGAGACTTTCATGCTCTCACCGCCATGCAGTTCATAGCCGTCTAGTGCTAAAGCGTTCCATTCGCTGTTATACGTCAACGTCCCAGCTGCTTCATGCCTGTCGTTTTCATCGAGCATAGCAAACCCTCCTTTCTTTCGTTACCACGAGTACAACCCGCTAGGGCGTTACACAGGGGGACTAGTGGGCTATCAATGCTCATGCGAGGGGTAATAGGGAACGGCACCGCTTGCGGGTGCCCGGCCCCGAGGAATCACATGAAGCTTGCAAGTCCACTCGTTCCTGTTCAGATCCTGTTCGTCGCACGTTACTGCTTACGTGGTCCTCTTCTTGACCTGAGCAGAGAGAACGAAACAAGGCAATCAGCCCAAGTGAAATACTGTCGTAATACCCGACTGCGATGTCGCAGTCGCTTCGCCCGCAGGATGCGCTTGCACTTGGCGTTTGCTTACGTCCGCCCCACGCTTGGTCGTCCACACCTGCTATCGGTACCCAAACGCTTCTGCTCTTCGCGCCAGCACCTGCGCCAGTTGCTCGGCACGCAACTTGGGTTGCGGACCTGGTGCTGGAGCGCGGCGCAAGCCAACGATCCCCTCCGCCTTCGCCCTGTTCAGCCACTTGCTCACGACACCTTTACTCATCCCAGGGCCGCAGCTCACTCTTTCCGCTTCCACCCTGGTTGCGATAGTTCCCAGGCTGAGCTTCCGACGACCTGCTTTTCACTCGTGTGGTTCGTGTTCTTTCTTCATTCCTTCAGTTTCACTGGTTGAGCAGACCAGACGGTGGTCAGTAGCCCTCAAAACCAGCGGTACCGACGACGAGGCCGACCAACGTAACCGCCACGTCGAGAGGAGCGCGCATAATACCCATACGCGTGACGATACGCGAAAGCGCTCCATATAAGCACTAAGACCGCAGCAGCCAGGATGGAAGTGATGACTGGCACACCATTGAGGTATGGCTCGCCAAGAATGTGCCAGTGCAGGACGCCGACGACCAGAAAGATGGCGATGAAGCCAACAATGATCGCCCCTACGATCCCAAAGGGGGTACGCCGTCTTGCTAAGAGTTCACCTACAAAGCCAACCAGCGCTGCAATGATCAACCAGACAATCACATCTCCCAAAGTAATAACCATGACCATAAACCTCCTACTCAGTCGTAACACTTACACAGGCGATCAGGTATCCAAACCACCATGGTCGGCTACCCGCCTGCTATGTAGCACGATGTCGAACCAGCCAATCAGTAACATCACCCACCTGCGCGCCAACAACCCCGTCAGATTGTCTGCTCTCGATGCAGTTGTCTGCATTCATACTGATGGTTCACTCCGACAAGAGATCGGAGTGAACTCCTACAGGTCAGAGGAAGTGCGTCACATCGACGTTTATCCGAGAACTCGCTCTCTTTCAACTCCGCTGTGCCATTTGCCTGGTTTTGCCGGCGACATCCTGGCTAGTTTGCTTGATCGTCGCGGACGTCTGCTGTGCCACATCGCCCAGATCACCTCCGGCAACTCTCACCCTCTTCATCGCCTGCTGCGTCGTTTCTTTCACCTCACTGGTTGCCTGTGAAAGCCGATCAGCTACTTGCTGAGCATACTGCTGGACGTGTTCAGGTTCTGGGAGAGCCCTACGCAGCTGCTGCCAGCGTTCGCGCAAGAAGCGCTGCGTTTTTTTCCCTCGCAGGAGAAGGACGGCCAAGCCGCTAACCACACCGACTCCAATGAGGAGTCCTGTGACAATACGGTTCATGCTTCAAGCTCCTTTCTTCGCTAAATCACTGGAGTGTGACATGCCCTCGTCGACCATGCGGCTGTTCCGCTGTCGCTTGGGACATGCCGTTCCTCATAGGATGAACACGCAGCAACACCGCTCCACGTTTCAAACTAGACTACCGACCAGGATAGACACCCGGACCATGTGCCATGCAGCGATTCCTGGCACTTTCGGCCAACTGAGAGAACTCCTCTCCATGTGGTGTTCGGAGCACTGCAAAAAGTGCCCTCCATCGAAAAACAACTCTCAGAGCGCGTGAGAGATTCCGCCCGGATCTCCCTTCTGACCTGTTCACCAACGGTGGAAGAGTTCCAGATCGTAGGCACTCTTGACACCCCTGCAAGCGCGCCGCATGCGTGTATCACCGATTGCTTGCGGTTGCTGTGCCTGGCAGCTATGCTCTCGTTTCAGGTACTGGCGTGCCTCTGGCGTATGCGGTACACCTCTGAAACGCTTTGCCTGTCTCTCTCGTGTGAGAGAAGGAGCACATGTGGTATCCACCGAAAGAGTTGGAGCACGACTATGTCACAAGATACAGAACAGCTAGCGGAAGAATCGCAGACGACAACCAACACGATCCTCCTCGTCGAGGACGATCCGAACATTGACTCATTCCTCATGGAGGCTATTGCGCAGGAGACACCCTACCGGGCGATCGTGGCAAGCGACAGCCATGCCGCATTGAAACTGGTGCGGCACTTCACCCCTCGCCTCTTTATTCTGGATTACGGCTTGCCGGGTATGAACGGCATCGAACTCTATGACCGCCTCCATATCAATCCGGAGTTAGCAGCTATCCCCGCGGTCTTGATCACAGCAAATCGCTCTGCACCCCAACAGCAGATTCGACAACGCCAGCTGATCACCTTCATGAAACCACTCGAATTGGATCCATTCCTGGCTACGATTGAAACTCTGCTCGCTTCATCGTGAGCGAGAGGAGGAAACGAAATCGTCATTTCGTCTGGCAAGGGAAGCCAGCGATGCGAGCAGAAAGAATGAAGAGGAGTACCATGACTATGCCAGTGCAGGAGAAAGCAAACACTGAGGATACAGCAGTCACGAGAACCGACCTGGTGCATTTGCTTCAAGAAGTTGGGAGTTCCGACCAGCTAGATGTGAGCGGCCAGGATTTACGAGGAATCGACCTGATCAATTGCAACTTGGAGGGAGCCAACCTGAGTCAAGCCAGGCTCTGCGAAGCGAACCTGTGCGGGGCCAGGCTTTCCAAGGCCGATTTGCACGGAGCCGACCTGCGTGGAACGTACCTGTGCTGGGCTGACCTGCGTGGGGCCAATCTCTCTGAGGCTAACTTGCGCGAGGCTTCCCTGATCTGGGCCGATTTACAAGAATCTGACCTGCGCGGGGTTCACCTGGAGAGGGCCACCTTGTATGGTGCCTCCCTGAGCAGGGCTGACCTGCGCGGGGCTTTGTTGGACAAGACTGACCTGCGTGGTGCTGATCTGAGTTGGGCTTGCCTGGGTGGAGCGGGCACCTGTGAACGTACCAGGAGTCATCTTCGAAGGAGAGGAGCGATCTTCAGAGAAAAGACCAACGTGATCGTTGCAGAACGTTTCTCAGAGAGGGCAGGAAGATGTGCTCTGGGATGTGCGCTCGGTCTCCCCTGTATGAGTGTGGTTGGCTTCCTGATGGCATTAGGCCTAAGATTCATATGCACACATCTGCGGCTGCATACACATCCTGCGGATCATTGAAACGAAACGAGGAGATGGGGCGTGTTGAAAAGAAGAACGGGTTGTGTTTTTCGGAACCGTGTGCCTTTTGAAGAAAGCAGGCATACACAGACAAGATACGGAGGATGTCATGTTCACACTCCTGGGTGAGGTCCCACTCATCACGATCAACGTGGGGAATCTACATCTGGCTCTCTATCAGAGTCAGGTCATGTACTTGCTCGTCGCGGCCATTGTCGGCTTTGTCGCAGAGTTCATGGTAGGCTGGCGGCTCCCATTCGGCATCATCGGGGCGATCATTGCCGCGCTGGTGGGGATCTGGATCGTGACCAATGTGGTGATTCTCATCATTCCTGGTGATCCCGTCCTCTTCGGGATGCCTCTCTTCAAAGCGCTGCTTGGAGCTAGCCTGTTCACGGCACTCTGGTACCTGCTGACCTACCGCCTGTGGCACCACCGTCGCCCGTACTACCAGCGTCGCGTTCCAGCATAAGCGAGGGTCGTCCCTTTATGCCTTTGGTGTAAGAAGCATGTCACTCTCTGCAGCTGCGTCAAGCCATCTCAAATGGTTCTAGAAGCAACGGCAGAAACGTTCCTTGCGCAGCGTTGGCAAGAGACAGGTGAGAGAGGGAGGTTTCAGATAACACGCTCCACGAGGATGTGTGAAACCTCTACGGCTTTTGAGATCGCGTTGGTACGAGAGATGACGAAGAAGGCTCCGCGGGCTCTCCAGTTGGTTTCGCTCTGTCTTTCCTCGAATCTGTACACAGCCAGGTACACACGCTTGGTCAGGCCTCTTCTACACAGGCACTTCTTCGTCGATGATCTCTTCAACCGTCTCTTCCATCACAGTGCTACCGAATTGAGGTCTGAGAGAGCGCATCCGTCGTATCCGTCTGAAACGGCCTGTTCCCAGCGCACCGTGCGTATAGAGACGCACGCCGATGACAACGCCCGCAACAATGAGCAGGCCAACAACGAGGAGCATCAAGAGAAAGGCTTCCATACAACTGTGTCCTCTCTGTCTGTTTTCTGCTGTACATACACAAGGACGTACCCTGTGATTTCAAGACCCAAACGTATTACGCTTTTATAGCAACGAGAAGTTGCTAGAACCACATCTCGTACACGTATGACGGTTGTGTTTCGCTTCACTTCTGCTCGTACAGCCCACGAATTGCGCAACGAGAGTGTTGAAGAGTTCATCGCTGATCGGGTGAGCGAAAGGTGTGCAGAACAGGAAGCCCTGTTCGTGAGAAGTGACAAAACCAGAGGGATGGAGAGCGAACAGGGCAGAAGATGAGGAGAAGCCAGGAAAAGCCAGGAAAAAAGGCCATGAGGCTCCACGCGGAGCAGCAAACGTGTCCGAGAAGAAGGAGCACCGTGCCATCCCAGGCTATGTTAAGCCGTTGCCAAACCGAGCGAGGCGGCAAAGTTTTCTGAGATGCCGAAGAGCTTGATCGTGACCTGGCCAGCCGTTGGAGCACGCGCATTGCGAGCGAGCCGTTCTGCCCACGAGAGGCGAGAGTGGGCACGCTGCGCGCGGGAAAGGATCACTTCTGCGCGGCAAAGCGAAGCTGCGGCGGGAGGCGGCAGGCTCACCTCAATGCGTTGGTGCCGCACGAGCTGCATGCAGGCGCGCCGGTGCGCTCTCCGGCTCCAATCTCGCCAGAGCAGCGGCGTGGGACCAACCCGGAGAGGATGCGAGCCTCACACTGATCCGACGTGGTTTTGTGGTTGCTTCCCCGTGCCACTGACAGTGCGGACGCTTTGGGCAGCCACGACAATCGAGTATCCTGGCGCTGTAGAGCACGCGCAGACTGCCATCGGCAAAGCTTTGCTGCTCGGTTAGGCGCAACGTCTTGCCAGCCGGACAGTGCAGCGTCCCATCGGGCTGGAGGGTGAAGTCCTGCCCCGAGAAACGGCCCGCTTTCCAGGGTAAGGCGCGTGATCTGCTTCTCATAGCCCTGCACAGGCGCCGGCTTCGCTCGGGTCTCTGTGACAGGGGGAGCAAACTCAGTCGTGCGCATCGGAGTCGGCTCAAGCACATGACCCAGTTCTAGGCGCAGATTCCAGACCCATTGCGAGACAATCTGCCACGCTTCTTGTCCAGCGGGCGCATGCGAACACCAGCGGTCGGGGTCTTGCTCCTGGTCTTCATCGGCAAGCAGCGGTTCAAAGGCGCCACGATGCAGGTAGAGTGCCACCACATCGGAGGCGGTGAACGCCTCTTGCGGCAGATGGGTGAAAAAGAGTTCGTAGACCACGCCCTGGCGGGTGTGACCGATGCGGCTCTTTGTCTCGCCAGCCGGGTGGGTTGCCACCACGATACGGCAACGCACGCCCTCTGGCCCCACAGGGACATCAGGGCAGTCGTAGAGCTGCCGCACCAGGCCACTTTCCGAGCGGCTGAACTGCTGGTCGGCAGGCAAGTGCAGACGGCTCTGAACCTCTGGCCGATCCAACACGGTGTCATCTTTGCCGCGCATGACGAACGAGAAGCCTGCCAGGTCGGCTATGACGGCCCCTGTCCCATATTGTCCATCCAGCCGCAGCAGGGCGCTGATCGGCGCAAGATGGTGTGCCTGCAGATAGCCCCCGATGGCGGTCAGCGCCCGACGCAGTTCCTCCCGGTAGCGTCCATTGCCGCTGTTGCCGAAACTGCCGAGCCAGTGGTAATTATGGGCGAGGCTCAGACGACAGTGCGCGTACGGACGACCTCCCCGCGCTTGCGTCCGGTGTAACCAGGAGCACAGACCTGGTTCAAGCGCCGCTGTGGTGAAGGCAGCTCCTCTGTCTGAGGCCTCGCACGTTGCCGGGCGGCTTCCCGCGTCCCATCGATGTCAAAGACCACATGGTCTTTGCCTACTCGATCGACCAGCTGGCCGGTGTGTCGCTCGTTGTCCACGGGACGTGCGAGTAGATCGGAAAGAAAGAGGGTGCGCAAGGCTTCTGTGGCCTCAAGACTCAAGCTCGGAAGAAAGCGTGAGAGCGCCGAACGGGAGG
>WNGQ01004254.1_pt1 | contig 14261 bp, 13 predicted proteins | sample 5407661 | NCBI WGS metagenome assembly WNGQ01 (sample SAMN13153382, study PRJNA577476) | soil metagenome | isolation source: 60 cm soil or saprolite under Garry oak tree replicate 2 | place: USA:California | collected 2016-06-15 | reverse complement strand
GCAAGGCGACGCTGGAATCGGCGGACGTGATCCTCGCCGTCGGCTACCGCTTCGCCCACCGGTCGACCAAGGGCCTCCTGCTGAACTTCTCGCTCAAGCCCGAGCAGACGCTCGTGCACATCGACCTCGATCCCGGCGTGATCGGCCGCATGCACCCCACCGCCGTGGGCATCGTGGGCGACGCGCGCCAGGGCCTCGAAGCGCTCGCCCAGGCACTGGGAGAGGGCGCGCCCGCGGCGGGATGGGATCGCGCGTGGCTCGCCTCCCAGCGCGACGCCCGCTGGCCGCGCTACACGGAGACGGCGGACCGCTTCATCAAGCTGCTGCGTCAGGCGCTGCCGGAGGACGGCATCGTGGTCAACGATCAGACGGGGATCAACTACTGGATGGAGTGGCATTTCCCCGTCTTGCGACCGCGCACCTTTCTGTACCCCATCGGCTCCGCCACGCTCGGCTACGGCGTGCCCGCGGCCATCGGCGCCAAGGTCGCGTGTCCGGATCGCGCCGTCGTCGCGGTGATCGGCGACGGCGGCTTCATGTTCTCGGTGAACGAGCTGGCCACGGCCGTGAAGTACGGCCTCGGGATCGTCTTTCTCGTGATGAACGACGAGCGTTACGGCGCCATCAAGTATCTTCAGGACGCGATCTTCGGCAAGTACGGCGAGGTGGATCTGGCGAATCCCGACTTCCCGGCCATGGCGCGCGCCTTCGGCGCCGCGGGCGAGCGCGTCGCCGACCTGGACGCGCTCCCTCACGCGCTGGAGCGGGCGTTGAACCACGCCGGCCCGACTGTCATCGAACTCCCGCTCGGCGTCGAGCCCCCCTGGGAGCTCTAGCTGTATAATCCCTCCATGAGTAGCCTTGATCCCGGTCGCAAGGCCGGGCTTCGCCGCGAGCTGGAAAGCCTCCTCGGAAAGGGCGCTGTCCTGTCCGACCCCGAGGAGCTTCTCGTGTACGAGTCCGACGGGCTGACGCTCTTCCAAGCCCTCGCCGACTTCGTCGTGTTCCCCACGTCCGTGGAGCAGGTGTCGGCGGTGGTGCGGCTCGCCAACCGCGAGGGCCTGCCCTTCGTGGCGCGCGGCGCGGGCACGGGGCTCTCGGGCGGCTGCTTGCCCGCCGAGGGCGGCCTCGTGATCTCGCTCATGCGGATGAACCGCGTCCTGGAAGTGGACTACGAGAACCAGCTTGCGGTCGTCGAGCCCGGGCTCGTGAACCTTCACCTCTCCTGGGCTGTCGGACCCAAGGGCTTCTACTACGCCCCCGATCCGTCCAGCCAGCAGGCCTGCACCATCGGCGGCAACATCGCCAACAACTCGGGCGGCCCGCACACGCTCAAGTACGGGGTCACCGTCAATCACGTGCTCGGGCTCGAGGTGGTGCTGCCCGACGGCGAGGTCATCTGGCTGGGCGGCCGCACCCGCGAGTCACAGGGCTATGACCTGACCGGCCTCTTCGTGGGCTCCGAGGGCACCTTCGGCATCGCGACCAAGATCATCGTGCGCATCCTGCGCCGGCCGCAGGCGGTGAAGACCGTGCTGGCCGTCTTCGACGCGGTGGAGGCGGCCTCGGAGTCGGTGTCCGCGGTGATCGGGCGCGGCCTCGTCCCCGCGGCCATGGAGATGATCGACCAGCTGACCATCCAGGCCGTCGAGGACGCTTTCGACTGCGGCTATCCGCGCGATGCCGCCGCCGCCCTCCTCATCGAGCTGGACGGGCTCCGCGAAGGAATGGAGGCCCAGGCCGAGCGCGTCATGGCCGCGTGCCGGGAGAACGGCGCGCGCGAGGTGCGCGCCGCGCGCGACGAGGCCGAGCGCCAGCTCCTATGGAAGGGGCGCAAGAGCGCGTTCGGCGCCTACGGGCGTATCTCGCCCGCCTACATGGTGATGGACGGCGTCATTCCGCGCACGCGGCTGCCGGAAGTCTTGCGTCGCGTGAACGAGATCGTGGGCGCTCACGAGCTCCGGGTGGGCAACGTGTTCCATGCCGGCGACGGCAATCTCCATCCCAACATCCTCTACGATCCCCGCAGGCCGGGAGAAGTCGCGCGCGTGGTCACGGCGGGCGGCGAGATCCTCAAGGTCTGCGCCGATGTCGGCGGCTCGATCTCGGGCGAGCACGGCATCGGGCTCGAGAAGATGGACTACATGCCGCTCATCTTCACCGAGGCGGACCTGCACGCCATGCGCGGCGTGCGGGAAGCCTGGAACCCGCGCGGCCTGTGCAATCCCGGCAAGATCTTCCCCTCGCGCAAGGCCTGTGGCGAGGCGAGCATCGCCTATCGTCCGCATCCGATCGAAGCCCAGGGCCTGGCCCAGCGCTTCTAGCGGGCGGGATCATCGCCGTGCCCGCCGCCTTCCACGATGAGCTTCGCCGTATCGTCGGCCCCGCGCATGTCCTGACCGGCATCGAGTGCGTGCCCTATGTCATCGAGGGACGCACGCCAGAGGCCGTCGTCGCGCCCGGAAGCAAGGAAGACGTCGCCGCCGTCCTCGTGGCGGCCGGCGAGGCGGGCGTGCCGGTGACGCCCTGGGGTGGCGGCACTGCCATGGCCGTCGGCTCGCCGCCCTCGCGCCTGGGGCTCGTCCTCTTGCTCGGCCGCCTCAACCGGCTCGTCGAGCACGAGCCGGGCGATCTCACGGCGACGGTTGAAGCGGGCATGACCGTGCAGGCGCTCCAGGAGGCGCTCGGGCGCCGCGGGCAGTGGCTTTCCCTCGATCCGCCTCACGCGGCCAAGGCCACCATCGGCGGCACTCTCTCGGCCAACGTCGCCGGCCCGAGGCGGCACCTCTATGGCGGCTGCCGTGACCTGCTCATCGGGCTTACCGTGGTCACGGCCGATGGCGCCATCGTCAAGGGCGGGGGCAAGGTCGTGAAGAACGTCGCCGGCTATGACCTGCCCAAGCTCTTCATCGGCGCCTTCGGAACTCTTGGCGTCATCGTCGAGGCGACGCTCAAGCTGCGTCCGCGGCCCGACGCCGATCGTGTAGTGGTGGCGCGCTTCGAGCGGCTCAAGGACGCGGGCGTGGCGGCGCGGACGGTCATGGCCTCGGATCTGCTGCCGTCGGCGCTCGAGCTGCTCGACGGCGAGGCGATCCGGGCATTGGGATTGGGCGGGGCCGAAGGGGCGGCGCTCCTCGTGGGCGTCGACGGCATGGCGGATCAGGTCGACTGGCAGTGCCGCGAGATCGAGCGATTGCTCGAGCCCGTGGGTCTCCGCGAGGCGCGCGTGCTCGACGGCGCCGAGCGCGATCGCCTCTGGCACGCCCGCGGCACCGTGGGACGCGAGGCCTTCGGGGAGACTGCGGCCACGATGCGGTGGGTCCTGCTGCCGAGCCAGGTTGCCGACTGCATGGAGCAGGGCGCTGCGGTGGCGCAGCGCGCGGGTCTGCGCGCGGCGATGGCCGCCCATGCCGGGGTCGGCATCGTCGAGGCGGCCCTCGGCGGGGGCGAGCACGCCGATCTCGAGCGCGTGGCCGCCGTGCTCGGCGAGTGGCGGACTCTCGTGCGCGGCGCCGGTGGGCACGCGGTGGTCCAGTGGGCCCCGCTGGCCGTCAAGGAGCGCGTGCCCGTGTGGGACGAGGCGGGGCCGGCCCTCCGCATCATGGAGCGCATCAAGGCGCAGCTCGATCCGCGCGGCGTGCTCAATCCCGGCCGCGTCGCGGGCGGCATCTGATGGCTCATACGGTCGAGACTCCGCGCGGCATGGAACCGCTCAAGCTCCACGGGCTCGACGTGGAAGGCGTCAATCGCTGCGTGCATTGCGGGCTCTGCCTCCCCTATTGCCCGACCTTCTCGATCCTCGGCACCGAGATGGACTCGCCGCGCGGCCGCATCATGCTGATCAAGTCGCTGGCCGAGGGGCGCATCGCCCTGACGGAGTCGACCAAGGCGCATCTCGATCTCTGCCTCGGCTGCCGCGCCTGCGAGACGGTCTGCCCATCGGGGGTGCCGTACGGCCAGCTCATCGAGGCCGGTCGCGCAGAGATCGAGCGCGAGCGCCCGGGCGGTATCGCGCGGCGACTCTTCCGCTGGCTCAATTTCGACGTGCTCCTTCCCAGTCCACGTTTGCTCGGCCTCGCCGCCGCGGGTCTGCGCTTCTACCAGGCGAGCGGCCTGCAGCGACTCGCGCGAGCGACTGGCCTCATCCGTCTTCTGCCCCGGCCCTTGCCGGACTGGGAGCCGCTCCTTCCCGTGCTGCCGCCCGGCGCCTCGCGGGCCCCGCTGCCCGAGCTGACGCCGGCCCTGGGCCCCAGGCGCGCGCGGGTAGGCCTGCTCACCGGGTGCATCCAGCAGGTCGCCTTCGGTTCCCAGAATCGCGCGACGGCCCGTGTCCTCGCCAGGAATGGCGCCGAAGTCGTGGCGCCGCGGGCCCAGGCGTGCTGCGGCGCGCTCCACGCGCATGGCGGCGAGCACGCCCAGGCGGTCACGCTTGCCAAGCGCCTCATCGAGGTCTTCGAGGAGGCCAAGGTCGACGTCGTGATCGTGAACACGTCGGGCTGCGGCGCCCACATGAAGGCCTACGGGCGGCTCCTCGCCGACGATCCCGCATGGCGTGAGCGGGCGCAGCGCTTCTCGGAGCGCGTGCTCGATCTCGCCGAGTTCCTGGCCGCCGAGCCCTTGCGCGGACCTCTCGGCCGCGTCGAGAAGACGGTGACCTATCACGATCCGTGTCACATCGTGCACGGCCAGAAGATCAGCCGCGAGCCGCGAGCTCTCCTTGCCCAGGTTCCCGGGCTCACCGTGGTGCCGCTGGCCGAGGCTGATTGGTGCTGCGGCTCGGCCGGGACGTACAACCTGACCCAGCCCGAGATGGCGCAGCGCCTGCAGGCGCGCAAGGTCGCCAATGTCCGCGCCACGGGCGCCCAGGCCGTCGTCACCGCCAATCCGGGTTGTATCATCCAGATCGCCCAGGGCCTGGCCGCCGAGGGCACAGCCATCCAGGTCCTCCACCTCGCCGAAGTCCTCGACGAGGCCTACGCGACCGCCCCTCACCCTGGCCCTCTCCCCAGAGGGGAGAGGGATGCAGAAAGCTCGGGCCACGCTCCCAAACCCTCTCCCCCATCGGGGGAGAGGGAAGGGTGAGGGGGCGATGACGCGAACACGCGTCCTCGATCTCGCCGCGCTTCCGCCAGGGGGTGTCGAGCTCGTGGTCGTCCGAGGGATGGACGTGGCGCTCTTCAGGCGCGGAGAGGAGATCTTCGCCCTCGGCAACGAGTGCGCCCACAAGGGCGGTAACCTGTGCGATGGCCGCGTCGAGGGCGACATCGTCACCTGCCCGCTGCACGGCTGGGAGTTCGATCTCCGCTCGGGCGTGTGCATGACCATTCCCGGAGAGACGGTGCCGCGCTTTGCCGTCACCGTGGACGATGGCGGCATCTACCTCGAGGAATCCGCGTGAAGGACGCCACGCCCCAGGAGCACAAGGCCCACGCCCCCGCGTCCGTGGGCTGCTTCGTGCTCACGATCTCGGACTCCAAGACCCCCGACACCGACACGAGCGGGGCCCTGATCCGCGAGCTCCTCACCGCGGCGGGGCACCGGGTCGCCGGGCACGCCATCGTGCGTGACGAGCCCGCGCAGGTGACGGCGGTGATCCGCTCCGGATGCGCGGCGCCCTCCGTCGAGGTGTTCATCCTCACGGGCGGCACCGGCATCACCAAGCGCGACTCGACCTTCGAGGCCGTGGAGGCGATGCTGGACAAGCGCCTGACCGGCTTCGGGGAGCTGTTCCGGATGCTCTCCTACCAGGAAATCGGCCCCGCGGCCATGCTGTCGCGGGCCCAGGGCGGGGTCGTCCAGGGGCGCGTACTCTTTTCCCTGCCGGGCTCACCCAATGCCTGCCGGCTTGCCCTCGAATCGCTCATCATTCCCGAGCTGGGCCACCTCATCCGTGAGGTCAATCGATAGGGGTGTCCGGGGGAGGCTGCTATACTTCAAGGAATCGCTCGGGACCCTCCCGGGCCGGCCGACCCCTGACCCACGGAGGAGTCGCAATGCCGAGCTACACCATCCGCAGCCTCTTCGCCCTCTTGCTCTGTCTCGTCGCCGCCCCCGCGGCGGCACAATCGACGGCACCCACGGGCCCCATGTGGACGGAGAGCCCGAAAGCCCAGATACCCGCCGATATCGCCCGGCTGAACAACCACATGAACAGCGTGATCGAGCAGCTCAAGCCCGTCCTCGTCCAGATCCGCGTGCGTCGCGCGCAGGAGCCGCCCGTCGAAGGCGAGACGCCCTCCACGCCCGAAGAGCGCCGCATCTCTGGATCTGGATTCATCATCCGCAAGGACGGCTACATTGTCACCAATGCCCACGTCGTCACCGATGCCGAGAGGATCCAGGTCAAGCTGTCCGACGGTCGGCGGCTCGACGGCAAAGTCATCGGGCAGGACGATCGCGTCGACCTCGCCCTCGTCAAGATCGAAGCCACCGGTCTGCCCGTGGCCATGCTCGGCGACTCCAATCGTCTCCGCGTCGGTGAGTTCGTCCTGGCCGTCGGCAATCCCTTTGGCCTCGAGCAGACGGCGTCGTTCGGTATCGTGAGCCGGAAGGGCGCGCCGCTGCAGGTGGCCGCGCCGGGCTTCGACTTCATCCAGACGGATGCCGCGGTCAATCCCGGCAATTCCGGCGGCCCCCTCGTCAACATGGCGGGCGAGATCGTGGGCGTCAACAGCATGGCTGCCCGCAACGGCACCATCGGCTTCGCCATTCCCATCAATCTCGTCAAGGGGCTTCTCCCGCAGCTGGCGTCGACCGGCAAGGTCCAGTGGGGCTGGCTCGGCGTGGGCATCGCGGAGATCGGCGACGAGGACATGCCGAAGTACGGATTGAAGGAGCCCCGCGGCGTCCTCATCCGGAGCGTCGTCGCCGGGCAGCCCGCCGATCAAGGCGGCCTCAAGCCGGATGATGTCGTGCTGGCCGTGGACGGCGCGTCCATCGAGGGCCCGCGCGATCTCCAGCGCATCATCGCGAGCACGCCGGTGGGCCGCGCGGTCAAGCTCTTCGTCATGCGCGGCGGGAAGGAGACCGAGCTCTCCGTCACCGTGGGCGCCTACAAGGCCGAGCTGGTGCAGCCGCCGCGGCCTCGCCCCGCGCCTGCGCCCAAGGCCCCGTCGCCCAGGACCCCGGCGCCCGAGCCTGCGCCCGCTCCGAAGTAAGAGCCGCCCCCTCACCCTGCCCTCTCCCCCGATGGGGGAGAGGGATCCGATGGCCTACTCTCTCAGTGCTGGGCGAACTGTCTCCTATCAATCCCTCTCCCCCGCTTCGGGGGAGAGGGCAGGGTGAGGGGGCAGTCTCTCGCCCCTGCCTTTACGACCGTGGACCCGCCTGCTAGGATGCCCGCGCCATGCGCGCCGTCCTTCTCGGCACGGGCTCGCCGCCGCCCAATCCCAAGCGTCGCGGCCCCGCCACCCTGCTGACGCTGGGCGAGGAGATGTTCCTCGTCGACGCAGGCTCCGGTGTCGGCGCCCAGCTCGTCCAGGCGGGGGTGCGGCCCTATGACTGGCCGCGCGTGCTCATCACGCACCATCACTCGGACCACATCATCGACCTGGGGCATCTCCTCATCACCCGCTGGATCAGCGGGCAGAATGCGCCCTTCGAGGTGTGGGGCCCGGCGGGGACGCAGCGGCAGATGGACAAGCTGCTCGACTACCTCGACTGGGACATCGAGATCCGCCGGCATCACATGGTCAAGCGCGCTCGTCCCACCGTGCGCGTGACGGAGATAGAGGAGGGCAAGATCTTCGAGGTGGGCGGGGTCACGGTCAGCGCCTTCACCGTGGACCACGATCCCGTCCGTCCGGCCGTCGGCTATCGCTTCGAGGGCGGCGGCCGGCGCGTGGCCGTCTCGGGCGATACGCGGCCGTCGGAGAACCTCATCCGCTGGAGCCGCGGCGTGGATTGTCTCATCCACGAATGCTGCGAGATGACCAAGACCACATGGACTCCGGATTGCGGGTGGCCCTCGCTGGAGGAGAAGATCCGCGGCCTCGCTTCCTATCACACCCAGCCGGAGGACATCGGCCGCGTCGCCCAGGCCGCCGCCCCCGGCAAGCTCGTCATCACCCACATGATGCCGGGGTCCGTCCCCGCCGAGCTCGAGACCGCCGCGCGGCGGCACTTCTCGGGGTCCGTCACGGTGGGCGAGGACCTCCTCGAGGTCTGATCCGCCTCCATCCCTCTCCCCCATCGGGGGAGAGGGCAGGGTGAGGGGCGGTGTAAGCTCTCTAAGCTCTGAGCGCGGCCAGAATCGCGCGCGCGTCCGGCGAGTCGAGAGTCGGCGGGGGCGCATAGGTAAGGCCGCTGGTGATGCCTGCGCCTCCCTCCCACTCGGCGGCCGAGTCCTCACTGACGTCCTCCACAGTGAGATCGAAGCGAGCCAGTCCGCCTATGAGGAGCGGCGCTCCAGAAGCGCGGCACTTGACGTAGATCGTGTGCTCGGGCTCGATCACGAGCAAGGTCGCGGCGCCGCGCTTCTGGAGATTCCGCGCCGACCCGCTCCGGGCCGCGATGGCCAGACGGAGCAGGGTCGGCGAGACCGCGAGCAGCTCGAGATAGCTGCAGAGCATCGGGTGCGGTCGCCCTTCGGTGTCGAGGGTGATGAGGGGAAGCGCGCGGCCCAGAAGCGGGCGGAGGTCGGACTGGGAGAGCCGCGCGACCATGCGGGCGGGAAGGGCGGCGCCCAGGCCCCGGGCCATTACTTGCCGAGATGCGCCTTGAGAAAGCACAGCACCTGCGTCTCCGATTCCTCGTGCGCCGCCACCGCCGCGCGCGCCGGACTCACGAGAGGGGAGTATAGACCTGGGTTGCTCTGCCCGCCAAGGTTCGGTATGGTCCGTGAGTCATGCGCGCTCTCGTCATCGGCGCCTCGGGACAGGTAGGCGCCTCGCTGCTGGCCGTGCTGCGCGCGCGCGGCCACAAAGGGCACGGCACGCACGGCACGCATCCCGCGCCGGGGCTCTCGCCCCTCGATCTCACCGATCATGCCGCGGTCGCGCGCCTCATCTCGCAGACGCGCCCCGAGTGGATCTTTTGCCCGGCCGGTCTTTCCCATGTGGACTACTGCGAGGACCACGCCGACGAGGCCTTTGCCATCAACCGTGACGGCGTGCACGCCGCGGCGCGCGCCGCAGAGGCGGCGGGGGCGGGCTTTGTCTTCTACTCGAGCGACTACGTCTTCGACGGCGTGGGCGGCCCCTTCGCCGAGTCCGACACGGCGCGGCCGCTCTCCGTGTACGGCCGCAGCAAGCGGGAAGGGGAGCAGGCGGTGATGGCCGCCTGCCGCCGCGCCATCGTCATCCGCACGAGCGTGGTCTACGGCCCCGAGGGCCAGGAGAAGAACTTCGTGTACCAGCTGATCCGCGCCTGCCGCGCCGGCCAGGGGTTCCGGCCCGCCGTGGATCAGCGCGCGAGCCCTTCCTACAATCCCGACGTGGCCGCGGCCAGCGTGGAGCTGGCCGAGCGCGAGCTCCTGGGCCTCTGGCATGTCGCCGGCTCCGAGACGCTCGACCGCTACGCCTTCGCCCTGCTCGTCTGCCGGGAGTTCGCCCTCGACGGCGCCAAGCTCACGCCCGTCAAGACGGCCGAGCTCAAGCAGCGGGCCGCGCGTCCCCTCGACGGCGGGCTGGATATGCGCAAGGCGCAAGCCGCCCTGCGTACCCCGCTTCGCGGTTCCGCCGAGGGCCTGGCCGCCATGCATCGCGAGCTGGGCGGCGCCTGAGCGCACGTTGACCGTGGTGAATACATGAAGTACAGTAAGCCCTTGGCTGTCGTCCGGAGACGGTGACCGTAGCTCAATTGGTTAGAGCACTGGCCTGTGGCGCCAGGGGTTGAGGGTTCGATTCCCTTCGGTCACCCCAATCTTTGGAACTGGCCGGGCAGATTGCGCGCCCATAGCTCAGCTGGATAGAGCGTTAGCCTCCGGAGCTAAAGGTCAGAGGTTCGAATCCTCTTGGGCGCACCATTTCCGCTGTGGTGGCACCCGCGCATGCGGGCCGTTAGCTCAGTTGGTAGAGCAGCTGACTCTTAATCAGCGGGTCCAAGGTTCGAGTCCTTGACGGCCCACCAAAAGATCAAGGGGTTACGGGTTGATGATGACCCGTAACCCCTTGAGCTCTCCGCGTTCTCTCCGCGTTCTCGATTCCAGACAGGCCAACGGCGACCCGATGCTCTGGGCCGCCGCTGGTGGCGCGAAGCTTGGGAACGGATTTCACTGGGCGTCTGGCGCGCTCACTTTCGTCATGGCCTCACGGATGTCGTCGGTGGCGATGATGTTGTAGCGGTCCAGCATGCTCCGAGTTTTGTGACCGCTGACGCTCATGGCGACGGTCTCGCGCACGCCTGCGCGGATGAGGTTCCTCACCGCTGTTCTCCGAAAGTCGTGGATTGTGCGGGTGTACACCGTGCGCATGGTTCCGTCCGGCTGCTTCTCCTCGTACGAGAGGCCCGCTCGCTTGAGCGTGGCGTGCCAGCTCTTTTTGAAATCGCCGAGCGAGCGGGCCGCTTTGTGGAACACGAAGTCGCTGACCCTCAAGTCACCGTCCGACGTCTCGACGATTCGGGCGGCCTCTCTCCGCTTCATGAGCTCAACCAGGTCCCCGGAGATCGCCAGCACCCGCCCCCTACCGTTCTTCGAATCTGGCAGCGTGATCGTGCCGGCCGCGAGGTCCACCATGGACCACCGCAAAGATATGACCTCCGACTTCCGCCAGCCGCAGAGGGCGGAGAATCGGAGCAGGTCCTTGAGGTGCTCCGGCGCGGCGGCGAGCACCGCCTCGACCTCCGAGGCCTCGTAGAACACGCGTCGCACGTTCCGCTCAGGGAGCTTCCGAATTTTCGGCACCTCCGTCAGCTTCCTATGCTCGGCGGCCAGGGTGAAGGCCGCGCCGAGGACCTGCGTGTACCGATTGATCGTGGCCGGGGCCTTCCCCGCCGCTCTGAGCTTGTCGATGTACTTGTCGACCACGGCGCTCGTCACGGCGACGGCGCGCATCGGGCCGAAATATTCGCGGACCTGCCGCATGTGGGACTGCAGCTTGTAGCCCGACTTCAGTTCTCGGAGCGCGATGTCCGTCTTCAGATCGTCGAGCAGTTGACCGACCGTGATCCGTTTGGCCGCAGGCAGGCTGACCTTCACCAGGCCCTGCCGGCCTGCCGCGATCTCGTCCAACTTCGACTTGTGCCATGCCCGAGCCTTTTTGAAGTCTGAGGTCTCGGTAGACTCGCGGTGCTCGACGCCGTTGACGTAGTAGCAAGAAACCCAACGACTGCTGTCCTCGTACTTGATCAGCGAGCCTTGACCGCGCGACCCATAGCGGATGCGTTCAATGATTTTCATCCACGGCCTCCCTTGCGCAGCATCAGACGGAGCCCGTGCCCGACTATGTGGCATAGCGTCAGCCCGCGGCCCAAGGCCCAGTGGGCGGCCTGGCGCCTCAGCTTGGGATCGAGGTCCAACGCCGTGTTACTAGTGCTTGCGGTATATCGTTCCATGGTGAAATCCTCCTTGATTCTCGGGATATCCGGGAATACGGGAACGGATCAAGGGCCCTGTTGTCGACGCAGATACGCCTGGAGGGTGACAATGCTGAACTTCACATGCCGGTCGGCATCGAGATAGCCGCCACACTTCGCCCAGTTAGCCTTGCGCCCTAGCCAGGCCTTCGTCGTGCCGAGGATCGTGCATGCCTCGTCCAGGCCGACTGCGCGGTCCAGCGACGGGGGTGCCTGGGCGATGGTCAGCCTGCGGGCGATCACGAGGTCGGCGTCGGCCAGCACCTTGGCCAGGTCTCGCCGGAACCGCAGGACGAGGTCGAGCGGCGCCTCGGGCAACCGGTCGACCCAATTCACGATCTCGTTCATTTGGTCAGTCACCTCCTCATTCGGTTGATTGGCCCGGTGAGCCAAGGTAGGCGGGCCGCTGTTCATGTGCGAGGACCCTCGTCCTTTTTGCCCATCATCTGGGCCTGGATCTTAGGCCACCTGAGAAGATTGGCGACTTGGGTGTCGGAGAACCTGGCCGAGAGCTGCGGGCGGCGACCAGATGCGTTCAGCTCCCGGGCAATCGCGGCGTAGGTGTAACCCGCTTCACGTCGCTGCGTGATGAGCTGAAGGATCTCGTCCCGCTCGCGGTCCTCGGGAAGAAGCGGCGGAAGGGATGGCACATCAGGGATAGCCCCTCGGCGAAGCTTGGTTACGGCTTTCGAAAGCCGCTTGGCGGTCCATCGTCGGGACTGCGGCAGATCGCGGTTCAAGACCGCCAGAATCTCCCGCTGCCGCCGTCCCTCCATCAGGAGGGCCCGGATTTTCGCGAACGTGGCCTGCCGTGTCGCCTTTGCCGTGACGCCGAGCTGCCGTAGCTTCGAAGTCACAACGAGCCTCGAGACCGGCCGGCCGTACATCGTGGTCACGCCGTTGGCCCGTAGCTCCGCAGTAATCTCCTCCGAGGTCTTTCCCGTCAGCGCGAGGGCGTGCGCGCGTGCGGCGACACCGGCGGACCGAAGGACCCGGCACCGCTCCTGCAGGCCTGAGGCCCAGACGATCTCGAGCTCAACGGCCTCGTCCGTCGCCTCATGCACCAGAACACATGAGATGACGAGGCGCAGGAGCCGCTTGCGATCTTCGTTGGTCGTGGTTGGCGCGCCCCAGATTGCCTCCACGTGTTCGCTTAGCGCGACCAGATCGCGCGCGTCCTCGGCCCTCAGGGCGATTTGGGGCGCGGGACTGGCCGCCGCCATCTCCCGCTTGAGCGCGTCGAGCCTGGCCAGAGCGTGCTCAAACTGCATCTCGAGATCGGCCTTCACGAGTCGGTGGTTCGGATCGGCGAGGGCATAGCTCTGGCGTGCCGCCTCCACATCGTCTTCCACTTGTTGCAGGTGGCGGCGCTGGACCTTCGCGATGGCGCCCAGCTCGGTGCCGTGCTCCTCGATCGCTTCCAAGGCGGCGCGCATCTGCACGGGCCGGAGGGCGTCAAGGACTCGGCGGACAACGTGCGCATCGACCAGTCTGGTGCCGCAGCTCAGGTGGTAGTGCGAAACCTCCTGCCGGTCCTGGTGAATGCACATGTAGGAGGCGCCGTTGTCTGTACGCGTGCGGCGCACCTGATAGCGGGTGGTCAGCCAACGCTGGCATTGCGAGCATCGGAGTAGTCCCTGCAAAAGGGCATATCCCCGTCCGACTGGAGGCTGCACTCGCGGACGGCGGGAGGCGAGAGCGGTCTGAATCGCCTGCCACTCATCCTGGGTCACATAGGGTTCATGGTGATTGGGTGCGCTGACCCAATCCGCCTGCGGGCGCAGGACCGTCCGTTGACCGGACGCAGCCTTCGCGTTCGTCGCCCGCTTCGTTCGCTGAAACACATAGACGCCGGTGTAGGTGGGGTTGGAAAGGATGTGGGCGATCTGTGATCTGCAGGGCAGCTGCCAGCTCACCTCGGCGCCTCGGCGCAGAGGAAACCGTAGATTGTGGCGACGCATATACCGCACGACGTTACCGGTCGATCCGGTTTGCAGATACAGATCGAAGAGCCTCCGTATCGCCTCCTGGACGCCGACGTCGGGATCCTTGATCCATTTGCCTCGAGCGATGGACTTCACGTAGCCAGCCGGCGGCTGCGTCACTGCATGTCCCTGGCGCGCCTTGGCGGTCTTGGCTGACCGCATGATGTGGGCCCGGCTCTCGTTCTCATACCAGGCAAGCAGATTTTGGATGCGGAGCGCGAATAGTTGGGGGAGATCCTCTGTCGCGCCGTCGAATAACTGGCCATTTTCGTAGAGCAAGATGCCGTTGGCCGTCAACTTCGTGAGGAAGATCTCTGCGTCATGGGGGTTCCTGCTAATGCGAGCGACGTCGCGGACGAGGATGAGGCCGACCTCGCCGCGGTCCATCAGATCGTGCAGTCGGTGGAGCCCTGTGCGGTTCTGCGCTGACGTCCCAGACAAACCGAGGTCGTCGTCGATCACCTCGATCCGCGACTCTGGCCACCCCCATTGGCGGGGGAGGTTCACCAGCTCCCGCTGCACCGCGGTCGAACCGGTATGCTCTCGTACTTGCAGCATGCTTGATTGGCGGGCGTAGACGATGGCGCGCTTCTCGAGGTGGGACGCGCGGATTTGCGCCGGCCGGAGGCCGGTGGCGGACAGCTCCCGCGGGTCGTCAGGGGGCCTGGTCGATTCGAGGGTCATAGTGAGGGCTCTATTTGTTCTTCGTCTTGATCCCCTGGCGCTCCGCGATCACTCGCCGGAGTGCCCAGCGGGCCAGGA
>WNGQ01008592.1_pt1 | contig 14263 bp, 13 predicted proteins | sample 5407661 | NCBI WGS metagenome assembly WNGQ01 (sample SAMN13153382, study PRJNA577476) | soil metagenome | isolation source: 60 cm soil or saprolite under Garry oak tree replicate 2 | place: USA:California | collected 2016-06-15 | reverse complement strand
TCACGATCGGGAATACCGCAGCGGCGAGTGGCGCAATCTGCGCTGGCGGCTTTAGCATCACGGTCACGTCGAGATGGTCCGCCAACAGCTTGCCAGCCTCGACCGCTGCCTCGTCCCGTCCGTAGATCAGGATGATGCCTTCGCTCGACAGAGTGACAAAAGGATAGTCAGGCGTGGGCACATGGGACGCCGAGAGCAGCGCGGCCATCTTCGGGCCCGCCTGGTCGCCTTCCTTGGACCAGCCCGCGGTCTCGCGCACGTTGACGAATTCGACCCGCTCGCCGCGTTCGCCCGCCTCATCGGAAAATAGGGCCGCCTGGTGTGTACAGGCAACGGTTAGCGAGCCCTCCGCTCTGACTGCGTTGCGAAAATGATCCAGCTCAGCTCCGCAAAGCTGGCGAAACGCAACGATCTCGCTGCTGCAGCATGCGCCTTGGACCGCGGCCACATCCAGGCGCATCGTGCCTTCGCACGAGCACATCAGGATCGTCTTCGTCGGCTGCGCCAAGCTGAGCACTCCCTCCAAAGGAGGCGCACGGAACCGGCCGGTGCGGACTCGCGCCTGCCGTCCACCTCGTATAGTCATTATGAGCAGGGAAGAAAAGTAAACGATAAGCCGAGAAGAACAGTAAGCGGGAGGACGACCTGTCGCACACTGCAGGCGCTCGTGCCTCGACACTAGAACTGATCCAACTGCCGCCGCCGTACAGGCTGGTGCGATTGCGTGAAAGCAGAGACGCGTTCGCGCACGCATGCGGTATTGCCGAGGAGAGCGGGGCGGGCACGCTCGTCTATGTCGGGCGGTTCGATGTCGCCGAGTTCGCCGTCGTGCTTGAAACAAACGAGCCGCTGCGGAGCGCCCGCCGCGTCTTCTATGCCGGCATGGTCGCGCTTGCGGATGCCCTTCTGGCATACGCGCCGCCGAACAAGCCAGTGACGGTCGACTGGCCGGACGCCGTTCGGGTCGATGGTGGATTGGTTGGTGGCGGGCGGCTCGGCTGGCCTTCAGCCGCGGACGAGAACGAGCCGCCGGGCTGGCTGGTCTTCGGGGCCATGATCCGAACCGTCGCCCTGACGGACGAAGAGGCCGGCCTGCACCCGCTCGCTTCGGCGCTGGAGCAGGAGGGCTTTGGCGAAGCGGGTGGGGTTCAGGTGACGGAAAGCTTTGCCCGGCACCTGATGCTGGCGATCGATGCATGGCAGGTCGACGGTTTCGACAGCGTGGCGCGCCAATTCCTATCGAGGCTGCAGCGCGAACGGGAGACCTTGCTGCGCATCGACGACAACGGTGATATCCTCACGCGCCAGATCGGATCAGGCCAGACGAGGCGGCGCGAACTGATCCAGGCCTTGGCCGCGCCGTCTTGGCTCGATCCGAGGCTCGGAGGGCCGCGATTGTGAAGCTGTTGCGCACCATTGCACTCGATCCATCCGACACGTTCGTCTTCGACGTGCCCGCCGAGCCAGGCGACTGGGCGGTCTCCGGCGCTTTCCGCTTCTATGATCAGGACCCCACCATGCTGAAGGGCAAGGACCGCTGGGCCTTCCGCGGCGGGTTTCTCGCGGTGCGATCGTGGGGGTGGTCGACGCTGGTCCAGATTGTCGAAGCAACCGAAGAGGATCGCGAGAGACTGGTCGAATTGTTTGCCAGCCAGTTGGTCGATCGGTTCGGTGCACCGGATCTGGCGGTCGCCCATGCCGCCGCTGAAGAAGAAGTCAATTTCGCGGAGTCGCTCTGCACCCACCCCGTCGATACGCTCCTCGCGGTCCACCGAACCGCGCGCGACGGCGAGATCCGGGAGGCGTTCCGGGCGCTGCAGCGCCGGGAAGGCGCGGGCCATGGCAAGGCGTTTTCGTTTCTCGAGGTCGAGGACGACCCGCAGCCTGAAACCGCTCTCAACCTCTTGGATATGAACCTGGAGCCCGGGCGGAGATGAGGGATTTCTGGATCTCTTGCGGGCATCATCTGCTCGACCGCAGCGCCGGTGGCGGGCTCGTGGTCACCGCTGAATTTCTGAAAGCCTATTTCGCGCGTCCCGAACTCGTGCCGCCGGAAAATGCCTGCGCCATTGAACGCCGGCTGCACCGCGAACTGCTCGCCGATCCGCGGCAGCGCGTCGGTGACGAGGAAGTTGCGGAGATTGCCGACGCCGACGCGCGGGAAAACTGGCTGTTCGTGCTGGCCTTCCGGGATCTCCTGCTGCGCCACCCGACGCTTGAAACTTGCTATCTCTCGCTGGTGCGTTCGGGGGCGATCAGGCTTCCGCCGCTGTTCGTCAATCAGCTGGTCCACGCGATTTTGCGCAACGCGCTGGATGGCTGCGATGATCCCTTCGTGCTCCGTGCCGCCGAGTTGTTCTTCCGACCGCAGTGCATCGTGCCGCATGAGCAGTTGCTGCTGTTGGGCGATGATGAGGTCCTCGCCGGGCGCAGCCCGGTTCCCGTGCTTTCGCTGATGTCGATGCTGGATGGGGCCAGCGATGGGCAGCTCGAGATTCTCAGCGAAGACAATGCCAACAGCTATTGGGAGCGCAGCGACCAATTCGATCTGGCGCTCGATTTCTCGAGAAGAAGGCGAGGGGTGGCCGCGCTGGCGCAGGCCATGGAGCTCTGGATTGCCCACTTGCTCGGGGTTGACGTCAGGATCGAGCCGCTGACGGAACTGCGCGACGCGAGGCTCACCTGGTATGTAGGCCTCGATTCCGAGGCAACCCGGATCGGCGACCAGCTCTGGCACGGTGAATCTCTCGACGACCGTATGGCGGGACGTGTGCTGGCGCTGTTTGGTCTCACCTTCGCCAACGAAGGTCTGATCGCCGATGCCATGGCAGGCGAGCCGGCCTACCTGATTCTTGCAATGACCGCGGAGCAGACTGTCCGGATGAAGCCGCACAACTTGCTGACGGGATTGCCCATCAAGCATCTGGAGGCTGCCACGTGAGTGCCGCCGCCACACCCTTGCTGCGCATTCCGGTGGGCGTCGTGGTCGAGCGCCGCAAGGCGGATTCGCCGTGGACTGATTATGTCTGGCGTGGCGTCGCCGTGCTTCCCGATGAGCCGGACATGGCTGCGTGGACAACGCTGCGCAATGATCATGAGGCTACGCTCTATTACGCAGGCAACGCCGACGTTGATCTCTATCGCTCGGAGACGGCGCGCTACCGGGACAATTTGGCGTCGGGGTGTCCCAGCGTCTGGATCGTCTTGTCTCCTTCGGAAGGCTCCTGGCCCTACGCAGTGGCAGCCGTGACTGCCGATCCCGCGGAAGGTGAGGCGTTTACAGAAGCCGGCGCCAACCTGGTCGAAACGGTCAGCATGCCTGACGTTGTCAGGCGCAGGATTGAAGACTTCATCGCCGAGCACCACGTCGAAAGGGCGTTCGTCAAACGTGAACGTCGCCGCGCCGACCCTGAGGTCCTGGCTCGGTGTCAGCAGGAAGGCGGGAAAAATGAGTGAGAAGGAGTTCCTTTCGCGCTGGTCGCGCCGCAAGCGCGAGGCTGGTCGCGAATTGGGGACGGCCAAGGAGATCGCGACGCCTGTCGAACCCAGCGAGACACGCCAGACGGAACCGCCGCAGGCTTCCAGCCCACGCCCCGGCGAACCTGAGTTCGATCTTTCCTCGCTGCCGCCTATCGACTCGATCACGGCAGCAACGGATCTCACCGCCTTCCTGCGTCAGGGCGTCCCGCAGGAATTGCGCCGTGCGGCTCTTCGTCGCGCATGGACGAGCGATCCGGCCATCCGCGACTTCGTCGGCTTGGCGGAGAACGCTTGGGACTTCAATGATCCGAACGCCATGCCGGGCTTTGGTCCGCTCGACGCTTTGGCGGAGCACGTCCAGGCGCTTGCGGCGCAACTCGTCGGAGGCGGAGCCCGACGCGCAGGCGAGCGGGCGGAGCTTGCCCTGGAGGAAAATGCCCCGTCGATTCAATCGCAAGGCCGCTTGGCGGGAGAGTTGGGTGCGCTCGCGGCGCGCGCTGACACTTTCCGCGAGCATGCTGCCCGGGAAGGGGAGCCCGCAGTGTCTGCTGCAGAGCAACTGAGAATTGCGCAAAGCACCAACGATCCTGAGTCGTCCATTCGGCGGCGCAAACATGGCAGCGCGTTGCCACGCTAGGTTGGACTCAGCGCTTCTCTACACTTTCAAGGCAAATTCATTGACCGCGAGAGGGCCGCGATCTAATCTTTGTCAGCAAACAATAATCAAGCGCTGGCCACTTGGGCGTCAGGGAGGGCCAAGTGCGCGATGGTTGCGTTGGACATTTCAGCGATTCAGCAGGCGGACCTGCGCAGGCCAGCTCGGCGGAGGCGTTGACTGCGGCCCAGGAGGCGGGCCGCAACGAGTTGCCACCGCAACGACCGGTTGCCGCTAAGTCCGGAATCGGCATCTCACCTCACTCGGTTGATCACAATTATGGCGAGTTCCCCGCCGCGGATGGGAGCGCCGATCCCGTAGATCTCGCGCGTGCGCAGGAATATGCGCTGCTTGCTGCCCTGCTGAACGCGGCTCCGTCGCAAGCTTTCCTCGATCAGCTTGCTCAATTGCGCCCTATGCGTCCTACTATCTGACCGGCTTCCTCAACGAGCGGCCTCTGTCGCGTCTGCGCGCGGATCTCACAACGCTCGGGATCGAGCGCGTCGAGAACAACTGCGAGCCCGAGGATCACGCGGCAACGCTGTGCGAGATCATGGCCGGCCTTGCGGACGGCCGATTCCCCGCTTCGGCCGATGCGCAGCGTGCTTTTTTCGAGAAGCACGTCTCACTCTGGATGGGGCGCTTGTTTGCCGACATCGAGAATGCGGCGGCCGCTGATTTCTATCGTTCGGTCGGCGCGCTCGGACGCGTGTTTCTCGACATCGAGGCTGAAGCATTGACGTTGGCGAACTGAACGAGCCGCTTCGGGAGAGCTGCAATGAAAAGCGAAGTGGAAGGCAAGGTTGGTCGGCGTGATTTCCTTCGCAAGGTAGGCATTGGCGCTGTCGGCGCCGGCACGGCTCTTTCGACACCGCTGATCTTGCCGGCACAGGCGGACAGCGAAAACAACGATGAGAAACGAAAGGCGCGTTATCAGGAGACCGATCACGTGAAGACTTATTACCGCGTCAATCGTTACCCGGTGTGAGGGAGGCGGCCGTGCTGATCAAGAGAACACAGAAGCAGCGCTCCGAGGCAACCGGATCGATTGCCCGAACTCTCTCAACGCAAGGCGGTGGGCTCGACCGCCGTACCTTCCTGCGCCGTTCGGGCCTTCTGGGCGGCGGTCTCGCCGCGCTGGGCACATTGCCCGTCGGCGGCGTGCGCAAGGCGGAAGCCGCGATGGCCGGCCCGTTGACCTCCGGAGCGACGATCCGCAAGAGCATCTGCACGCATTGCGCGGTCGGATGCACGGTGACGGCGGAAGTCCTCAATGGCGTTTGGATCGGACAGGAGCCGAGCTGGTCCTCGCCGATCAATCGCGGATCGCATTGTGCGAAGGGCGCTTCGGTGCGCGAGCTCGTGCACAGTGACCGTCGGCTTCGCTATCCGATGAAGCTCGTCAACGGCCAGTGGACGCGCTTATCGTGGGATACAGCGGTCAACGAGATCGGCGACAAGCTGCAACAGATCCGCGAGAGGTCGGGCGGCGATTCGGTCTACTGGCTCGGATCGGCCAAAATGACGAACGAGGGCGCCTATCTTTTCCGCAAGCTCGGCGCATTTTGGGGCACCAACAATACCGACCATCAGGCGCGCATCTGCCATTCGACGACGGTGACCGGCGTAGCCAACACCTGGGGCTACGGCGCGATGACGAACAGCTTCAATGACATCAGGAATTCGAAGACGCTCGTCATCATGGGCGGCAATCCGGCCGAGGCGCATCCCGTATCCCTGCAGCATCTGCTCGAGGGAAAGGAGCTGAACAGGGCCAATTTCATCGTCATCGATCCGCGCCTGACGCGAACGGCGGCCCATGCCACCGAATATGTGCGGCTACGACCCGGCACGGATATTCCGGTGCTCTACGGCATGATGTGGCACATCCTCAAGAATGGCTGGGAGGACAAGGAGTTCATCCAGCAGCGAGTCTATGGTTTCGACGACGTTCGCAAGGAAATCGAGAAGTGGACGCCTGACGAAGTCGAGCGGGTCAGCGGCGTGCCCGGCGCGCAGTTGGAGCATGTCGCCAAGATGTTCGCCACGCAAAAGCCCGCAACGCTGATCTGGTGCATGGGTCAGACCCAGCATACCGTCGGCACTGCCAATGTACGGGCGAGCTGCATTGCGCTCCTGCTGACGGGAAACGTCGGCAAACCTGGAGCCGGTGCAAATATCTTCCGTGGCCATGACAACGTTCAGGGCGCAACCGACGTGGGCCTCGATATTGTGACGCTGCCGTTCTACTACGGCCTGGCGGAGGGCGCGTGGAAACACTGGGCCCGCGTCTGGGAGGTCGACTACGATTACCTGGTGTCCCGCTTCGACGAGAAGAAGCAGATGGAAACGCCCGGCATTCCGCTGACGCGCTGGTTCGACGCGGCGCTGCTGCCGAAGCAGGACATCGCGCAAAAGGACAATGTCAAGGCAGTGTTCGTGCAAGGACACGCCAGCAACAGCATCACCCGCATTCCGGAATCTCTGAATGGGTTGAGGGCGCTCGAACTCTTGGTCATTGCCGATCCGCATCCGACGACGTGGACCTCGCTGTCGGTGGAGGCCGGGCGCAAGGACGGCACCTATCTCTTGCCGATTGCCACGCAGTTCGAGTGCAAGGGTTCGCGAGTTGCCTCGAACCGCTCCCTGCAGTGGGGCGAGCAGATCGTCAAACCTGTTTTCGAATCCAAGGATGACCTCGAGGTCATCTATCTGATGGCCAGAAAATTCGGCTTCGCCGACAAGATGTTCAAGAACATCAAGGTCGAGAACAACCTCCCGGAAGCAGAAGATGTGCTGCGCGAGATGAATCGCGGCAGCTGGTCGACGGGCTATTGCGGGCAGTCGCCCGAGCGCATCAAGGCGCATATGAAGAACCAGCACAAATTTGACCTGGTGACCATGCGGGCGCCGAAGGACGATCCGGAGGTCGGCGGCGACTACTACGGCCTGCCATGGCCGTGCTGGGGCTCGCCCGAGGTGCGGCATCCCGGCACGCCATTGCTCTACAACAACAATCTCGCCGTCATGGATGGCGGCGGCACGTTCCGGCCCCGTTTCGGGATCGTGCGCGAGGAAAAGCTCCCCGACGGCACGACGCGCAAGGTCAGCCTGTTGGCGGACGGCTCCTACTCGAAGGATTCCGGGATCGAGGACGGCTATCCGGAATTCACGCTGGCGAGCCTGAAGAAGCTTGGCTGGGACAAGGATTTGACCAACGCCGAAGTAGCGACGATCAACAGGGTCAATGGCAACAATCCCGACACCGTCTCATGGTCGCTCGATCTGTCGGGCGGCATTCAACGCGTGGCGCTGATGCATGGCTGCGTGCCCTATGGCAACGGCAAGGCGCGCATGAATGCGTTCGGCCTGCCGGACCCAATTCCCGTGCACCGTGAACCGATCTACTCGCCTCGCGTCGACCTGGTGTCGAAATATCCGACCTTGCCGGATGCCAAGCAGTTCCGTCTGCCCAACATCGGATTCTCGGTTCAGAAGGCGGCGGTGGAGAGGGGCATCGCAAAACAGTTCCCGCTGATCCTGTCATCCGGCCGTCTTGTCGAATATGAGGGCGGGGGCGAGGAGACGCGCACCAATCCATGGCTCGCCGAACTGCAGCAGGACATGTTCATCGAGATCAGTCCTGCCGACGCGGCCGAGCGCGGAATCAAGGATGGAGGCTGGGTTTGGGTCAACGGCGCGGAGAACAATTCGCGCGCCAAGATGAAGGCCCTGGTGACCGAGCGCGTCGGGAAGGGGGTCGCCTGGATGCCCTTCCATTTCGGCGGCTGGCTCGGCGGCATCGACCTGCGCAAGAACTATCCCGCCGGCACCGATCCCATCGTTCTCGGCGAGAGTGCCAATACGATCACAAGTTACGGCTATGACCCTGCGACTGGCATGCAGGAGCCGAAGGCTACGCTCTGCCAGATCGTCGCGGCATAACGGGAGCAACACGCATGGCCCGGATGAAATTTCTCTGTGACGCCGACCGGTGCATCGAGTGCAATGCCTGCGTCACCGCCTGCAAGAACGAGCACGAGGTGCCCTGGGGCATCAACCGCCGCCGCGTCGTCACCATCAATGACGGTAAGCCGGGCGAGCGATCGATCTCGATGGCCTGCATGCATTGCACCGACGCGCCGTGCGCTGCGGTTTGCCCGGTGAACTGCTTCTATACGACTGCCGATGGCGTCGTGCTGCATTCCAAGGATCTCTGCATCGGCTGCGGCTACTGCTTCTACGCCTGTCCGTTCGGTGCGCCACAATATCCGAAGGTCAGCAATTTCGGTTCCCGCGGCAAGATGGACAAGTGCACCTTCTGCGCGGGCGGCCCCGAGGCCGACGGCAGCAAGGAGGAATACGAGAAGTACGGCGCGAACCGGCTTGCCGAGGGCAAGCTGCCGCTCTGCGCCGAGATGTGTTCCACCAAGTCGCTGCTCGCAGGCGACGGCGAGATCATCGCACAGATCTACAAGGAGCGCGTGATCAAGCGCGGCTACGGCTCTGGCGCGTGGGGGTGGAAGACCGCTTATCGTGAGACTGTCGAGTCCTGACACACGTCGGTCGGGCTTCGCGTTATGCCGGGAGGAATGTCATGGCGTCATTCGTCAAAATCGTCCGGATGCTCGTGGGGGTGTGGGCTTTTTTGCTGGTCATGGTGGTAGCTGAGCCCGCAAGCGCCCAGCAGACCGAGATCAATCCCACGGCCAGCTCAGTCAAGGAGCAGCAGCTCCTGCAGGAGTTGAATCGAATTCAAGGACGCATCAGTATTCCTGATCAGCGCGCCGCGACGCTCGAACAACCGGCCGGGCGTGATTGGCGCGAATTCCGCAACGTCACGGCGCGTTGGATCGGCGCGATTGCCATCCTTGGAATGCTCGCGGTCATCGTTGCTTTCTATCTCACTCGGGGCATGGTGAGGCTGGAAAGCGGCCGGTCGGGCCGGGCCATCGTGCGCTTTTCGGCTTTCGAACGGTTCGTGCACTGGATGACAGCGACGTGCTTCATCGTCCTCGCAATAACCGGATTGAACGTGACTTTCGGTCGCGTGTTGCTGTTACCCTGGACAAGCCTGGACGCATTTGCCGAGTGGTCGCAGTGGGCGAAGTACGCGCATAATTACTTGAGTTTTCCGTTCACGATTGGTGTGGCGCTGATCTTCCTGATGTGGATCGGCGGGAACATTCCAAGCACGCGCGACATTGACTGGCTCAAGAGGGGCGGCGGTCTCCTCGGTCACGATCATCCACCTGCCGATCGTTTCAACGCAGGTCAGAAGGCTATTTATTGGATCGTGGTGCTCGGCGGCGGCGCCGTTGCGGCGACAGGCTACCTGCTGATGTTCCCCTTCTACGTATCAGGCATCGAAGGAATGCAAACGGCACAGATGGTCCATGCCGTCGTCGCGCTCCTGTTCATGGCCGTAATGCTCGCGCACATCTATATCGGCACCATCGGCATGGAGGGGGCGTTCGAGGCGATGGGATCGGGCACCGTGGATGTCAATTGGGCCAAGGAGCACCACAGCCTCTGGCTTGATGAAGAGCAGAACGCCCCCCGCCCGGCGCTCGCTAACAATCCGCGTCTGCCAGCTTTCGCGGTCGAAGGGCTGGCGTACCAATTCGGTCAGGCACCGTTGCTAAAGCCGCACGGCGCTAGTCGCAAAGGCTTCTTCGGCGGGTTTCTGGATATGATCGAGCAAGACGAACCCGAGGGCAGCCACGACGATGGCGGTCGCACAAGCGAGCAAAAAAGCTCTCATGGGAGTTCTCCGCAAGAGATCCACATTCACTGAACCTATACAAGAGACGTCGGCTACGAACAACCGTAATGCCCGGTCGAGGTGAAGCCTAGCTCGCTCGGTTCGGCGAAGGAAGTCATGCTTGCGCTATCTAGTTTCTGTCGCGAAACGCCATTTATCCTTAAAAATAGGCGGTTTTTCGCATTTTTTCCTGATGCATTTTCTTGAAATGTCCGTGTGTCTGTGGACACATAGCGTGCGGACCCTCCTTGTTGCCGGCGTCCAAAAACCTGCACAAATGCAGACCTCGCTGGCTCGTACTTAACTTGAAGCGGCCTGTTGCCTTTTGCGGAAATAGAACCAAGCCGCCTTCACAGCAGCGCTTGCGATGAACAACGATCCGCCAATGATCACTGTCCAAAAATTTATCGCGTACCCAAGCTGGACATCGAGACTTTCATTTGGTTTAGCGGCCTCAATATCGACGGCCTCTCCGATGACCCAAACCGCCACGCCAATAAGCACGGTTGCGAGCAGAACGACACGGAACAACCATCTAAGATTCGGGACCATCATCGCCACCAATGGCGATAACAGCCCGGCGCACAGTGCAAATTTTGCAATTGTGTTTGGAGAAGGCACAACATTCCTCGCAAATAAAAATCAAAACAGCCGTCTCAGGCCACAACCGAGCGTCACCATAGCTCTGTGAGCGCATCCAACGATAACCGAACGCGTCAACCATAGACCTCAGTCAAACGTTAAACTTTGATCAAGCGGTAAGGTCTTCAACGGGTCATTAACGACTGAATTGGGCTGCCCCCTCGTCATGTCCGGGTTACCCCCGGTCGCGATCGTTGGGCGGACATCCCCGGTTCGGCGGCTTCGTGCCCAGAGCGGTCGAACGCCGTCCCACTGCTTAATTGTTTGGTTTGCTTACCAAGTCGGAGGTTGCGGAGCGCGTTGAAGGGAGACAGGAGGGAGCGTTTTCTCGTATTCCGCCAAATAGTGCTCCAACGGCTCTGCTGTGCCCGTTACGCGTAACTCAGACGTATTTCTGTTCACTATGATACTGTCGGCGATGGTCGACAGGACTGATGTAAAATGGGCATGATGATCGTAGTGCGCGGCAAGGCGTACCGCAGTGAGGAAGGACGGGCGCAGAGGTTAGGCTCATAAGCCGAGGTCGCACTTGCGTCTCAGGCTCCACTCGATGGCACCGCCATCCCGGGCGACACCGGTGATGCTGGCCAAGCTTGTGCTCGACCTCCCGATCAAGGCACGAGCTGGATCCAACCCGTATCATCGATCTAAGGGCGTGTTAGGAAATAACTGAGTCAATTTTATCACGCTCTGCAAGAATTGTCGCTTGGGGATTCCCTGAAGAGAATCGGCGGCGATAGAATCGTCGCGTGATAAGCGCTTCTGACATCAGAATTCTTCGGAAACGTTGGAAGACGATGGCACCGTTGCTGGATGAGCGGAGCCGACGGCGCTGGGCGGCGTCGGAAGCACGTATGATTGGACACGGTGGTGTGAGTGCCGTGGCTGAGGCGACGGGTCTGGCCCGGCGGACAATATATCGAGGACTTGAAGATCTCCAAGACCGTGCCTCAGTTGGGAATGACCGGATACGCCGGCAGGGTGGCGGACGTAAATCGAGGATAACCGAGGATCCAACCCTGCTTTCCGACCTTAAGTCGCTGCTCGAACCGGCGACGCGAGGTGACCCGATGCGGCGGCAATTGTGGACATCGCTCAGCCTGCGGAAGCTATGTGCGGAGCTGAAGGGCAAAGGGCACGAGATCAGCTATCCGGTCGTTGGGGATTGCCTGCACGAGCTGCACTATAGCTTACAGGCCAACCGAAAATCCCACGAAGGAAGCGAGCATATGGACCGGAATGGTCAGTTCGAATACATCAACAAAAAGGCTGGCAGTTTTTTGACGGATGGCCAGCCGGTCATCTCGGTCGATACGAAAAAGAAGGAGTTGGTCGGCAATTTCAAGAATGCGGGCCGCGAATGGAGACCCAAAGGCACACCCGAAGAGGTCAATGTACATGACTTCATTGATCCCAAGTTGAAACGCGCGGTGCCGTACGGCGTTTATGACATCAACAACAATACCGGCTGGGTCAGCGTGGGAACGGATCACGACACCGCCGCCTTTGCGGTTAACGCCATCCGCCGTTGGTGGAAGGCCATGGGAAAGAAACGTTATCCGAAACCCAAGGGTCTGTTGGTGACCGCTGACGGCGGCGGGTCGAATGGCTATCGCGTCCGTCTGTGGAAAATCGAACTACAGAAACTGGCCGACGAAATTAAGTTCCCAATCACGGTTTGCCACTTGCCGCCTGGAACCAGTAAGTGGAATAAAATCGAGCATCGGCTTTTTTCTTTCATCAGCATCAACTGGCGCGGCAAACCCTTACGCAGCTTTCGCACAATCGTCGAACTCATTGCCGCTACGACTACCGAGACGGGCCTGACCGTACGTGCTGAACTCGACGAAAAGAAATATCCAAAGGGGCTCAAAGTCTCCGATGCGCAACTCGCCACCGTCAACATGTTTCCTCATGACTTTCATGGGGAATGGAACTACACCATAGCTCCGGAACGGAAGCGTCCAAAAAAGTGACTAAGTTATTTCTTAACATGCCAAGCGAGCGGTTAACCTCGTTCCGAAATTCCTTGGAAAGTATGTGACTTCATACTGAAGCTTTGCAAAGCAAGTGGGGTTGCCGATTTGTCAGTCACGCTCGAAGCGGTCGAAGCCCTCATGGGGAAGGGAAGGCGCACAATCGCGTTCCCCGCCGCGTTGGAACGACTCTTCGAGCAAGATACACAGGAGCGGCGGTGCACGCGACTTAGAATAGGTATTCTTGTTTCCGCGGTTCTCTACAACTTCTTCTTGCTCGCCGATTGGTTACTCGTCCCCGACGTGTTTCGCGTTGCCACGGTACTTCATCTCGGCCTGATCACGCCATGGATGCTTGTTGCAGCTTGGGCGATGTCCATACACCCGCGACCGTTCGTTCGCGAATGCTTGGCCGCCAGCGTACCGCTGTTCATTATTCTGCAGATAGACTACGGCTTTGCGTCCACAACGAGCGAAAGTGCCGCACACTACCAATACGTCATCATTCCGACGCTCCTCTATACCAACGTATCGCTGCACCGACTGGCATTTCCTTTTGCCCGCGCGGTGACTGCCGCCGTCGTGATTTGCCATGCCGCGGTTGTCCTGTCGGCGAACTATATCGGGGGCCCCGTCGCGGCTATGATCCTGGTGCAGATCGCAATCTGTGCCTACATCACGTTGGTTGCGAACTACACGATGGAGCGCGATTTGAGACGCGCCTATTTATACTCCCTCCGAGACCGCCTTCGCCACTTGCAGGCCGATGCAGCATCGAAACGCGATGCTCTCACCGGTTTGGCGAACCGCCATCGCCTGGACATCGAACTAGGCCGGTTGTGGGCGGCGGATGGCGAACCACCAACAATGGTGTCGGTTATTTTGATGGACATCGACCACTTCAAGCGGCTGAACGATAGATACGGCCACGGCGCGGGCGATCTCTGCCTGAAGCGGATAGCTTCGATCCTGATCGCGGAGCTCGGCGCAGCCGCGGAAGGTGCAGTCCGTTACGGCGGCGAGGAATTTCTGGTGGTGCTGCCCGGTATGCAGTTGGTTGATGCGATTCGGATCGCCGAGAGGATTCGCAAGTCAGTTGAAACGGCGACCATTCCAAATGAAGGGCCGGGCCTATTTGGTATCGTCACGGCGAGCTTCGGCGTCGCTTCGGCTTCCGTCGGCGACCTCACGGCGGCGGAGTTGATTGCCGTCGCAGATACCGCTCTTTATGCCGCGAAGCGCAAGGGCCGAAACCAGGTGTGGCCGCCGCTTGCGGCGCCGAGTGATGCCTCGAACGTCGAGGAGATATCATGTCGGGACAGCGCCTGAATTCTCGCCGGCGCTCCGGCTGGCTCGTAGCCGCCTCGGAGACACGGCGAGAATCCGGAGACTTCCGAGTTGCGGTTCAGCTCTTGGTGAACTACCGGTAATCCGGTTCAGGCTGCTCAATCGGCGCCGGCAGCACGTTGAGCAGCCGCCGCCGATTCTTCACGGCACAGCCGGCCGAATGTGGGGTGCTCATTGATGCGCGCGAAAGGTTCGCGAGCGGCACGGATCTGAGCACGAGGATATTCGACGGAGCGTTCCTCCACGGTTGAGGATGCGTTCATTCGTGGGACGACGCCGTTTGCTTTGGCGGCGCCTTCAAGCTGCGACCTTTCCAAGAAGTACATTGCGGACGTTTATGATCCTCGTGCAGTCGACGATGGGATCACACCTTAACTTCGCGATCCATGGTCCCAGGTC